>OGYA01000504.1_pt1 | contig 31417 bp, 25 predicted proteins | sample 1576401 | NCBI WGS metagenome assembly OGYA01 (sample SAMEA3541485, study PRJEB24748) | human gut metagenome | biome: human gut; feature: human-associated habitat; material: faeces | place: China | collected 2012 | reverse complement strand
CATGAACATCAAGAACCTCGCTATCCGCAATAATAGTTCTACAAATGAACCAAAAGTTGCTTACATTGAATTCGAAGGTGAAGGCGTTGTTACTGCGGCTGATATTCAGGTAGATTCGGATATCGAGATCATGAATCCTGATTTAGTGATCGCACACTTAAACGGTGGTGCAGATTGCAAATTATACATGGAACTGACAATCACTAAGGGTAGAGGTTACATTAGTGCAGATAAGAATAAGACGGAAGATACACCAATCGGTGTGATCGCAATCGATTCTATCTACACACCGGTTGACCGTGTCAATGTAACAATCGAGAATACCCGTGTAGGTCAGGTTACCGATTATGACAAGCTTACATTGGATGTATATACCAATGGAACTTTAGAGCCGGATGAGGCTGTCAGCCTTGCTGCTAAAGTATTAAGCGAGCACCTGAATCTTTTCATCGACTTATCCGACGCTGCTCAGCAGGCTGAGGTTATGGTTGAGAAAGAGAACGATGCACAGGAGAAGGTTCTTGAGATGAATATCGATGAGCTGGAACTGTCTGTTCGTTCTTACAACTGTCTGAAGAGAGCAGGTATCAATACAGTTGCTGAGTTGATCAATCGTACTCCGGAAGACATGATGAAGGTTCGTAACCTTGGTCGTAAGTCTTTAGAGGAAGTATTGGCAAAACTCAAAGAATTAGGATTACAGTTGAATCAGGGAGAAGAATAATTCGTTAGTCTTCTTTTTGAATATAGTTGTGATGGCAACATTGCAACAGAAGAGATGGCAGTTCAGTAAGTCCGAAGGAGCATGGCTGTCTACTCTTTGTGGCTATTGCGGTATATCTTATGCGGTACATCTTTGATGTATCGCCAGTGAATATATCGCCTAAACAAATTAAGAATGGGTTCGGTAAGTAAGTCCGATGAGCGTGGCCGGATACCCCACAAATGGAGGAAAAAACAATGGCAAAGTATCGTAAGTTAAGCAGAACCTCTAGCCAGAGAAAGGCATTATTAAGAGGTCAGGTAACAGCTCTTATCGCTAACGGTAAGATCGTAACAACAGAAGCTAAGGCTAAGGAAGTTCGCAAGATCGTTGAAGGTCTTATTGCAGCTGCTGTACGTGAGAAAGACAACTTTGATGAAGTAACTGTAACAGCTAAGGTTGCCCGCAAGGACAAAGATGGCAAGAGAGTGAAAGAAGTTGTTGACGGTAAGAAAGTTACTGTATACGACGAAGTACAGAAGACAATCAAGAAGGATCAGCCTTCACGTCTTCACGCAAGAAGAGAGATGCTCAAGGTTCTCTACTCTGTAAAGACTACAGACGGAACTAAGAAGAACACAAAGGAAGTTGATCTTGTAGCAAAGTTATTCGATGAGATCGCTCCTAAGTACGCAGACCGTAACGGTGGTTACACAAGAATCGTAAAGATTGGCCAGCGTAAGGGTGACGGAGCTCTTGAAGTACTTCTTGAGTTAGTTTAATATCGATTGAACCGTGAGACCCCATCTGCTTTGCAGGTGGGGTTTTGTAGTAGAAAATGTATTTAAATTCATGTGTCATGTCTAAGAGCCTTGGGATAAGGCTTTTTCTGATCGGTTCTTCCGAGCAGATAATCAACACTTGTGTTATGAAAGTCAGCTAATGCACAGATCGTTTCAAGCGGAATTCCACGATCATCATTTTCATACCTGGAATAGGTTCGCTGCGTAATATTTAGAATATTAGCAAGTTCTTGTTGGGTAAGGTCTTTATCTTCCCGTAAATCTCGTATTCGTCTATAAATCAAAATGTTGTACCTCCCCATTTTTATTGATATTAGTATATGTGAGACCAAATTGGACTATTGCTATTTAGACCGATATGGACTAAGATTGTGTGATAAGGCACAATGGAGGGCACATATTGAACTATTTTAGAAAATTGGTAAATTATAAGAATTGTAGTAAATAATACGGAGGGAAACATGTCAAAATTTAGCGAGAAATTGTCCGGTTATATTACCGCAAGTGGATATAATGTATACCAATTAGCGAAAGAAGCTTCTTTGGATCGCACAACATTGCAGAAAACAACAAGGGGACAACGTTTACCTTCATTAGACTATATAAAAGATATTTGTCGCTATATAAAGATTTCTAAAAAGCAAGAGGAGGAGTTAGTCACCTTATACCAGAGTGAAAAATTGGGATATGAGACAGTAGATTCATGGAAAGAAATTGATGCATGCTTGAATGATGTTCAAAAAGTATATGAACAGAAAGCAAGTAATCCTATGGATTCTATTCATATAGATGGGCAGAGTATAGTCTGTTTTAATGAGCAAATTCAACATACATATACATCCGAAAGTGAATGCATTAAGGCAATCATGTGCATGATTGAACAGGAAATATTAGAACAGGATAGTCCGGAAGTATTTATGGATGTATCATGGGCGAGTCGGTTTGCTTTAGAACAATGTGCATTAAAGCCTAATGCAAAAAGACCGGAATCAAAGCGATTAGTCTGTCACCAATTGGTAAATCTAAGAAATACAGAACAAGCGAAAGACGGCGTATTAGAAAATATCAAGATGCTTCGACAGATTGTTCCATATGCTTTAGCGCCGCAGAATGAATATGATGTGAGATATACTTATATAAATGAAACAAATGAAGAACAGAGATATCATTTATGGGCACATTATGTTATAACGCATCAGCATGTTCTTCTTTGCTCGAATGAAAAACATAATATGGTAGTGATTTCCAATAAACAGATTGCGGAAGTCTATAAGAGTGAAGTAATGGAAATGGCAAAGGCATATAGGTCGTTGCTTGATTATCAAGGTTTTTCAGGAGAGGGAATCCAACGCTATCGTAAAATGATGAATAATTATGAGACACGCATCACGTATGAACCGTTTCCTTGTATAGCGCTTATGTGCCCTCTGGAAATACGCCGACAAATTTTAGCGGACCCTGATCTGAAAGCCTATGCATCGGCTTTCTTTGAAATCCCCAAAATTTCAAGTAATCAATATATTAATATATTTGGAATGAAGGGTATAAAAAAGTTTATTGAAACAGGACATCTTCCTGGCATGTTCGATTCCTATTTTGTTGCAGAGACGATTGAGATGCGGAAGTGCATGCTGACATCGTTTTATGAACAGTTGGTTACGGCTCCGAGACGTTTTTATATGATCAATGAGGATGAGTATGACGAAGGTACTTCGTTTGGAATTGAGATGTTTGGGAGAAATCGTGTTGTGTTTTATTCCTGCTCTGCAGAATATCCATTTGGATTTATTTCCATTGATGAGCCGGGAATCTGCGATATTTTTGCAAGCTATTTTGACAATTTTATTCAATCTAATTATGTGTATTCTATAGAAGAGTCAATAAAGAAATATGAAGAAATTGTACGACGATGTTTTGAAGAATTAAGTGAATAAGGAACAATAATATGCCAAAAGAGTCATATCCCTAGGGAATGACTCTTTTTTTAGATGAACGTAAAAGGCGCAATGAGAGGCACATATTGAAATAATATGTATAGTTGATAAAATATTTATAATTACAAAGGAGGGTATGTTATATGAAACTAAAGAATAAAATAATCTTATTTTTGGCCATTGTTATAGGATTGAGTGGATGCTACCCAGTGACTACGCAGGCATCTTCAGATAATACAATCCAAAATGCAATGCTGATCAGCGAGAACGGAACTTACAGTGGATCCGCACCGGAGGGCGAAGCTTATTATCGCTTGGATATCAAGCAGGCTGAGGTTGTTACGTTGACATTGGAGGCTTATCAGACGAACAGTGCTTATATTACACTGTATGATAATGAATATGAAAAAATAGATTCTTGGTATGTTTACTATGATGAAAACAGAAATGCAGCATACAGAAAGGTGAAGTTGTATTTATGTCCGGGAAGTCATTATATTAAGTTAAGTGTTGATAAAACTGCAACATATTCTTTTAAACTGAGTAGTCAAAATGTAAAAGAGACATTTTCAGAGTCACAATGGGATCGAAATGATATTTTATCACAGGCCAAGAAGATTTCATTAGGACAAAAAGTGTATGGAATGATTGGAAATGAAGATGAACAGGATTTTTACATTTTCGATATGCCATTCACAGGAAATCTTGTAGTTTCGCACTCAAATTATATTGAAAGCGGTTATGAATATTATGATATATTAAATAGTGAAGGCAACAAAGTTACTTCTTTTATTACTTATTATGATGAAAATAAGGGATATGCATATGGTAAACATTCAATTGACTTGGACAAGGGAAGATATTATATAAAGGTTTGTGGTAATTCTAAGGGACCATACCATTTTGTAATGAGTATTAAACCTGAAGTCGGAGACATTGAATCCGTAACAAGAATAAAAACTAAGGCAACGGTTCGTTTGGAAAAATCCGATGAGGCAACAGGATATATATTGCAATATTCAACATCCGACAAATTTGGCAAGAAAAGCACAAAGTCCAAGACAATCAAGGGAACAACAGTAAAATTAAAGGGATTAAATAAAAATAAACAATATTACTTAAGAGTAAAACGCTATAAGAAGTGTAACGGAAAAACATATTATAGCGACTACGGAAATGTATATACAGTATGGCCGTAGTAAAATAATATAGATACATGTAAATTGAAAAAAGGCAAAGCAGTTGAAAGACTGTGACGCAAAACTATAGGGCCTGTAAAATGGCAGCCAGTTACCAACTAATGTGCATGAAGTAAGGCATTACACTGAATGTAAATCAGTTGTAGTGCCTTTCTATTTTGAGAAAATAGCATTGAAGAATAAATTATAAGATAAAGGTAATAAAGCATAGAAAATGTTTTTAGGAAATATTTTGATTGGAATGAAAGGAATGGTAAAAAAATATGAAAAAAATATTTAATTTGATCTTGGCAATGAGCCTCATATTGTGTTTGGTAAGTTGCGGAAATAGTGAAATAAATGATAATACTATGCAAGAAGAGACAGAGAATTGGTTTGATGATTATGCCGAGGAAGAATCCGAAGATGAAATAACAGAATCGGATCGAGTTATTTCATTTAGTGGCGATGTTGTTGTTGCAAATGATGACATCTTGTATTTGAAGTCGGATGGCACGATTTGGGGGTGTGGAGCTAATGACAAGGGGCAATTAGGAAATGGGCAAAGAGCTGATAGTGATGATTGGACTCAGGTTGAAGGCATTTATAATGCAGTCAAAATATACCAAAATGAAAATCGTTTCTATGCACTTACACATGACGGAAAATTATATCATTGGGGAGAAAATATTTTTTCGCCAGAGGAAGTAGATGGATTTTCTGATGTGATAGATATCAACATATCTCCAAATGTAGAACCATTTGAAAGAATGATTGTTACATGTGAAGATGGAAAAAAATATGTTGAAATGATGGCGGACAATTTTCGTGAATATTTTATACCTTTGGACTTTGATAGTGCGAAAGATATTCGTGTAACTAGTGATAATACGTTATTACTCGATGGTGAATTGTATGTATATAGTCAGAAAAAAGGTGTTAAATTTTCGTATGAAGATGGAAATATAAGTAAAAAAAGTTTTCAGAATATATATGATTTGAAAAAAATTCCGTGTAGTGAAACGTTGATTGAAGGTTTGGGATATACTGAAAGCTATTTTATTGGCTTAGATTCGGGAGAAATATATAAATTAGATCAGGAAAATTTAGAACTAATTAATCAAGGGGGACAGAATATAAAAAATTATGTGGAGTGGAATGGCCATAATACATATTATTTGTTTAAAAGCGGCGTAATGACTACGCGTGGAGAAAATGATGATGGTCAATTGGGAGACGGAACATATGAGGATTTATGGGAAAATTCATGGGAGATAAAAGGATACAATTTTAAAGAGATGTTTTTTCGATATGAAAGGATGGTCACAATTGATTATGATAATAATGTGTGGGGCTGGGGACGTGGATTTGGAAATGAGCCTAGAATAATTATTTCCGCAGAAGAATTTTATAACTAAGTAAATGTAAAATGTGGAAAAAGGAGGAGGGTTATATGAAAAAACGAATATTAAGTTATTCTATAGTTCTTTGTATGCTGATTAGCCTTTTGACTTGTGATTGGTGCACAGAAACAGTTTATGCTAGTAATACAGCAAATGAAATCGTTTCTATTGCACAAAGAGAGATTGGAAACGGATATAGTAAATATACACAGTATACGGGACCGATTGGAGGGCGTTACAATTATGCGTGGTGTGCTTCTTTTGTTTCATGGTGTGGAAACCAAGCAGGAGTTTCTTGCATTGGTAAAACAGCAAGTTGTTATACTCAGTATAATTATATGATATCTCATGGCGGACAAAGGGTTAGTTCACCACAGGCAGGCGATATTGTATTCTTTTATTGCAATAGTTGTAGCGGCACTGCAAATCAATGGTGTCATATTGGTATAATGATTAATTCTTCAACCTCTATTGACGGAAATTATAATAATAAAGTTTCATATGATAGAAGTTATTCATATTATGGAAGCCTAGGGTATAAGCATTCTAATGGAATTTCTAAGATATATGTGCGACCAAATTATGGACAAGCAACTGCCTTACTTCCAGGAACAGTTGATTCAAGTTGGAATGTACCGACTAGTGTATCAGCATCCCACAGAATTACAACATATGACCAGTGGGGAAATGCGGAGTCAAATCATTATATTGATCCAGGAGACAGTTGTTATATAGCAGAAGTATATACAAATGGGTTTGTAAAGGTTCAATATCCGGTATCTGGAGGAAAGAGATGGGCTTATGCAAAAGCTTCTGATTTCTCGATAGAGAAAAAAAACCAGATAGGCAAGACAAATGTTTATTGCACAGTAGGATCTGGCTATGCAATAACTACTTTTTCATGGGATACTGCTTCAAATGCAAAAACTTATGATCTTAAAATTTGGAAGGACAAATTATGGCAGGGAGATGCTTATAAAATTATATGGGACATTAGTGGAAATTCTGCACAAGTGTGTCTTCCACCTGGATATTATGAGGCATATGTAGATGCACGAAATGGTAGCTTAATTAATATGAGTAATAATGTGGTCAAGTTCACAGTTTCAAGTGGATCTCCGGTAGACCTTGGGGCAGATTATTATGCTTACATTGTTACAAATAAAAATCAGCTTGCATTTACCAATACAAATGGAAATGTTGATGTTCGAAAACTGGATAATTCAGCGAAACAGATTTGGCATTTTAAACGACAAGGTGATGGAACATATACCATACAGAATACTGCAGATGATAAGTATTTGGATACAGACAATTCAAGAGATGCTAATTATACAAATATAAAAGTGTTTACATATAACGGATCAGATGCACAAAAATATTATATATTTGGTAATAAACAAGGCGAATATATTTTAAAACCAAAATGTGCAACTAGAATAGTAGATGTATGCGGTGGAAATAACAATCCGGGTGATAATGTTCAACTTTGGGATTTTAATGGTGGCGATGCACAACGTTTATGTATTAACAAGACAAGCAAACCAACACCGGCTGAATGCAAGCATCAGTATGGAAACTGGACTGTGACAAAGAAAGCCACTTGTACTGTTAAGGGAACTGAACAAAGAAAATGTAATTTATGTGGAAAAATAGAAACTCGATCCATTAATGCGACCGGACATAAATACGTGAATAAGACAATTGCACCGACATCAACAACAAAAGGCTATACACTTCATACCTGCTCAGTGTGTGGATATAGTTACAAGGATAATTATACAAATGTAAAGAAGCAATTGCAGTCAATTACGATTTCAACAAAACCAAGTAAAACCACATATAATGTAAATGACATGATTGATACATCCGGGTTAAAGATTGTTGCGACATATACGGATGGATCAAAGTCAGATGTGCAAGGATGGAAGATCGATGGAAGCACTGCAAACGCAGGAAGTGTTAGCGTTAGAATAAGTTATACGGAAAGTGGCATTACAAAGGTAGCATCATACGTGATTCAGGTAAAAGAAAAGGAAGTACCAAAAGAAACTGTTTATGTTACATATGATACCAATGGCGGAACAATGTCACAGACGAGACAGTCCGGATCCAAAGGCTCGACGATTCAAATATTAAATGAACGACCGGTTAAGAGTGTAAATGTTACATTTCAATCGAATGGTGGAAATCAGACTCCTTCGCCGATTCGTTTGCAACAGAGCTTTACGTGTTGGGCATATAACGCTTTAAGGTATAATTCTGGAGATACTTTAACGTTAACACAAAATTGTACGTTATATGCGCAATATAATGAGGCAAGATTGACCTCGCTTCCGGAAATTCAAAGAGCTGGTTACAAATTTGATGGTTGGTATACACCGAATAATATATTGGCGTATGCGGGAATGCCAGTTACAAATGATATGACCTTGACTGCCCATTGGACAAAACAAATTCAGGAATCTGATGATAATAATAAGGATCAGATTAGTGATGACAAAACATATGAACCTGATTTTGATGCAGATGATGATATAGATGATGATACATTAATGGTCGGCGATGAACTGGAAACGGATCAGGCAATCTATACAATCACAGAGACGGAGGGTGGGTATTGTGTAGAATATTCAGAACTGTTTGACGATGATCTTAAATCAACATATGTACCAGACACAGTTGCAATTGATGGAATTGTGTATAGGGTGACTTCTATCGGAGAGAAAGCCTTTTATAAAAATACATCTTTAAAAAATATTGTAATTGGTTCTAATGTGGAAAAAATTGATGCAAAAGCTTTTTATGGTTGTACATCTCTTAATAGTATTGTGATTAATTCAACGAAGCTGGCATCTGGAAAGATTGGAACTAATGCATTCAAAAAGATAAATAAAAATGTCAGAGTATATGTGTTGGCGTCAAAGTATAAGGCATATAAGAAAGTGCTAAAGAAAGCCGGAATCGGATCAAAAGCTAAAATTTACAAAATGAGAACTCGTTAATGGTAACTATGGAATATTATAAAGTTGGTGCATAGTAGGAACTGTTCACCAATAAAAATAAAAACTTTTAAAGCAAAAATGGGAGGATGAATATGCCTAATACAGAACAAATGAAAGAATATTTAAAAAAATATTTGAATTGGAAGCAGATTATACGCATTGAGAAAATTCCAAAGAGATTTAAATATACAGATAGAAGATTTGAAATCATATCGTGTACAACCAAGATTAAGCCGGAAGTATATAGATTATTCGGTACGCAACTTTATGGATAATATTATAGGATGGAGAAATTATACATAAAGCAATTGGTATGTGTTGTAAAATATCCAAAAACTTTTTCAATTTAATTATGTTGTTTCCAAAGTGAAAATTGTTCAAAATATGTATATAAATTTTAAATTAGAATTTTCTAGAAAAGGGGAGAAAGATTATGAAAAAAATAAGAAAGATTATGGAGATTATTGTTATGGTATACGTGTTTGCTATAGCCATGGGCTCATCTTTGCCTGCGGAAGCATCTACTAAATTAGCTACCCCAAAAGTCACTGTAGCGAAGACATCTTCAAATTCAGTTGCTATAAAATGGAAGAAAATTGGATCTGCAAAAAAATATTATATATATTGTTCTGAGAATGGCGAGAAGTATAAAAGAATAGCTACTACTACGGATAAGATATATATTCATAATAAACTTGAATTAGGCGCAAAATATTCATATAAAGTAAAAGCAATTAATGGGAAAAAAAGTAGTAATTATTCAAGGGCAAAATCTATAACAACGGATAATGAGGGCTATTTATTAGACTTAATCCAACCATATGATAAAAGTTCAAGTTATAAAGATTTTTCAAATGATTCATTTGAAATGGCAGGTGATTATTATTCGCATGGATTCACTTGTTCGGGAAATAATGGTACAACATATTTTAATTTACATGGTGATTATTCCACACTTTCATTTTATGTTGGAACTGTCAATCCGGGGAATGCTAAAGAATGTAAAGTAAATATATATATTGATAATAAATTGGCAGATTCTTTTGTTATTGGTTCTCATGATATACCAATTAAAAAAGAAATTGATGTTAAAAATGGACAAAAATTGGCAATAACTACTGTAAGTGATACTACAGTTTTTTGCGGAATTTTTGGATTTGGAGAAGTAAAATTAAAATTATAGAGTAAAGATCACTATATAGTTCTATTTAAAGGATGGAATCTTAAAAGTATAGAATTAGAAAAAATAATCGATATTATGTAGAGGAGTGTATACTATAATTCAAATAGGAGCGGTAAAGATTGTAAGTAGATAATCATCAGTATCTGTTTGCATCTGCATTTTTTGACACATTTTTTTTAAACAGATGAAAAATCACGTTGTGGTCTGAAAGACATTTTTACGATCAGAGCATGAAAAAAGCGGTGGAAAGCTATTATGATTCCAAGGAAAATAATGTTTCGAAGAAAACATTTAAAAATCAAATACGTAAGTTGAAAAAGAATGGAAAGAAACTGACAATTTCGGAAGGGGCGAATAATATGTATTTGAACAATAAAGATAATTGGGATAAGTATATTTTGCCTAAGAAATAAGCGAGAAGATAGTGTCAAAGGACCTATGAAAAACGAGCCGAAGAAAAAAGGCTCAAATGAACTGAGGTGTGAGGAAAAAATTTGTGCCTTTTACTACAAGGATTTTAATAGAGATGGAAAGAAAGAAGGTGTCGGAATAACTTCTGATACAAGTGACGACTATGGCTTCGTATATGCAAAGGTGTGGTATATTACAGATAAGGTATGTTTTAAATTTTCTGAAACATCAGGGGAGATATATTCAGATAGTATTGGATTATTTACACTTAAGAACACAGTAATGTTTTCCTATTGTGATGACGCGGGAGGTCCTGCATGGGGAGCATATGGTTATGTGTTTCAAGAAAATAAGGTAATCAAGGTGGAAAATGTAGGCTGGGGACAGCCTGAATATTTAGGTAATAATAAAGTTGTTATATGTGATAGTCAGTATGATGCTACAAAGGACGGATGTGGTCATACTTGGAATGAATATTATTCCAAATGGGACGGAAAAAAGTTGGTAGAATATGGGGGATTGGAAATTACACAGGCACAATTGAAGAAGGCAAAAAATGGTTCAAAAATTTTGCAAGAAATTAAGAAAAAGGGAACGATAGGAAAAATATATTATAGGGCGAATAATATGATTTTTATTAATTATGAAACCGCAACGGAAAATTACAATGTGACATTATGCTTGAAAAATGGTGAACTTAGTTATTATACTCATAAAAATAAAGATGGGAATAGTTTATTAGAAAAGGCGACGACTGCAGGAATTATTTACCCATATATTACTAATTGTGTTTCTATGCCTAAAAAGTTCCCAGTTGAATAAATCTGGTATATCTTAATTATTTTGTCAATATTTCTATTACAATAAAAGTGTATATTATGTAGAAAGCGAAGCCAAGAGTAAAATATGTGAAGGAGAAATTCAGATGAAAAAATACAATAAAGCAGGAGTAATATTTTTAATCGCATTATGTTTTCTTTGTTTGAAAATACAGTGTACAGAGATACAGGCTGCGGAGAACTATAAAACAGTTAATTTGGCACAGCAAGGAAATCAAAAGGTTGGAAAAACTGAGTTTTATGCCAATTATTCAAATGATGCTGGAAGATGGAATGTATATTGGGAAAATGAAGAAAAAGGAAGAATTGGTGTCGATCAGAATGTATCACCAAGTATTTTTACAGATGGGAAAATAGCATATTATGTTGTTGAACAATACGATAGCACCATTAATAAATGTGTGTTTTATAAAATAGATTTACGAAGTGGAAAAGCAAATAAGTTATTTGGTGTGAATAGTGAAGAAGGCGGAGAAATTGTTGGACTGTACGGAAATAAAATATATTGTACAATAGGAATTGATCCCGGAAAACTGTATTGTTATAATTTGAAAACTCAAAAAAAGAAAAAAGTTATGAATGATGTTACAATAGCTTCTATGTATGGTAAATATTTAGTATGCCAAGGATATGAAGGAGATCCTAGTCCGCAGAAGATTCGTGTTTATAATATGAAAAATAATAATGTAAAAACTTTGTCTAAACAATTAATTACATATCATATTAGCGGTAATAAAATATATTATGCTGAGTATATAAAGAATTATAATAAAACAGATTTTGATGGTGCATATATAGATTATTATTGCAATGTGATTTGTAGTAATTTAGATGGTACTGGCAAAAAGGTATTGTTGAAAAATAAAAGAGTTAAAGGACAAATTGAAAAAATTACTTCTTCTTATTTCAAGTATAGAGACAACAATGATTGGACAAAAATAAAAAAAGTAAAGTGGTAGATGTTGTTGCACAATTCTGTTTTTTCAGCGAACAGTATGAAACCGTCGAGGAATTTTCCCCGACGGTTTTGTTATATTTTAGATTTTAACGATGGGATTAAAACATATACATGCTTGTTAAAAAATTGCAAAATAAAGAAGCATATATGTGAATAAATGGGTTGAATCTTTGGGAAAAAGGTAATATAATCTCAAAGCATGTGCAAATGATAAAGTAGAGAAAAGAGATGTACCAAAATGAAAAAAGAAAAAACTATAATACGTGGCGAGATAGCATTGCTTCTCGCGGTTATTATCAACAGTATGGGCGTGCTTCTGATGCTGCAATCGGGATCCGGAATTTCTGCAATTTCAAGTGTGCCATACGCGTTTAATCAGGTATTTCCTAAGCTGACATTGGGCACGTGGACGTATTTGTTTCAGGGACTGTTGATCTGTACATTAATGATTTTACGTAAAAAATTTGTACCGTCGTATCTGTTTAGTTTTGTGGTAGGGTTTGCATTCGGTGAGTTGATGGATTTACACGAATTATGGATTACAAGACTTCCATTGACGATTCCTTTGCGTATTTTATATTTCGTATTAAGTTATTTGATTATTTGTATCGGAATTGCATTGTCCAATCGTTGTCAGCTTCCGATTATTCCGACGGATTTGTTCCCGCGAGAACTTTCGGATATAACGCATATACCATATGCAAGGATTAAAATAGGTTTTGACGTAATTTGTCTGCTGGTTACGGCAATCATGACATTCTTCTGCCTTGGACGAATTATGGGACTTGGAATTGGCACGGTTGTCGCTGCGTTTACCATGGGAAAAGGCATTGCATTGGTTGGTAACGTGATGGATCGGCATCTGGAATTTGTTTCGGTAATGAGTAAAGCTTCAACAAAACAAGGATGCTACACAAGATGAAAGGGAGAGTTACACGATGAAAAAGAAGAGTAAGTTCTTTGAGGAGTTTAAGAAGTTTATTCTGCGTGGAAATGTTATGGATATGGCAGTCGGTGTGATCGTCGGTGGCGCTTTTACGGCGATTGTGACATCGTTGAATGCGGATATTCTGACACCAATCTTAGGTCTGTTCGGAGGAACGGATTTCTCGTATCTGTATGTGACACTTGGAAGCGGAGAGAATGCACCGGTACTGCACTATGGTAATTTTATTACCGCTATTATTAACTTCCTGATTACCGCGCTTGTGATCTTTATCTTATTGAAAGTGATCAATCGAATTACGGAGCGTCTGAGTGCAATGACAGGAAATGAAGAAGAGACACCGGCACAGACAACAAAGAAGTGCCCATACTGTTGCTCGGAGATTGATATTAAGGCAACCAGATGCCCGCATTGTACATCAATCTTAGAAGAAAAATAATTACTTGAATTACAGCTGATACATATTATGGGAGAGAGAATGAGTCGGAATGCAATCCGACTCATTTAGTTTATGTGAAGTTTATTATTCCTGTTTTTTAGAAAACAGGATATTAACATTTGGGTGGACGTGTTATTATAAAAAAGAATTGGAATGTCGATAAGGAGATGGAAAATATGGATAAAGAAATAAAGCAGCGCCTGGATCAGCAATTTGATTTCATCCGTGAAATTGACAAAGAGAAGTTTATCGGAAGACAGACTTATCTGACAGGAGCGACACGCAAGGAGAATGATTCGGAGCACGCGTGGCATATGGCAATCATGACACTTTTGCTCAGTGAGTATGCGAACAAGGAAATTGATGTCCTTCATACGATCAGTATGCTTCTGATCCATGATCTGGTGGAAATCGATGCCGGAGATACCTATGCGTATGATGAGGAAGGGAAGAAGACACAGGCGGAGCGTGAGCGAAAAGCTGCGGATCGCATCTATGGAATGCTTCCGGAAGAACAGGGAAAGAAACTGTATGATCTGTGGCTCGAATTTGAGGCGCAGGAGACCCCTGAAGCCAAATTCGCAAGGACAATGGACAATATACAGCCTATGATGCTCAACGCTGCTACAGACGGCAAGGCGTGGGTAGAACACGGCGTACATTTAAACCAGATTCTCGGAAGAAACGCACATACTGCAGAGGGATCCGAAATCTTGTGGGAATACGCCAGAGAGAATTTTATTCAGCCGCATATTGAGGCTGGACACATTCGCGAAGGCAAAAGTGAGGATTCGGTTCACGAGTCAGGTGTATAATGAAACATAGAAAAACGAGTTGACAGTAATCTGCCAACTCGTTTTGTTTACATATAAATTCTTGTTACACTATGCATTTTCTTTCGCATCGTTGTACTTCTGGACATAATTCTTAATACGATCGTATGGATTCAGAAGATCGCTGATCGAAGAATCATGATTCAGAGTATCGATGATATAAGCGATATACTTACTCATATCGCAGCTGATGTAGTACTCTCTGCTTAACAGTTCCGGTGTCTGATAGATCAGGTTGGTTGTAACAACACGGTAGATCAGACCTTCCTCGTATGCTTTATCGAAGGAAGCAAGTCCGTTTGTGAACAGACCGAATGTAGAAACAACAAAGATACGATTGGCTTTGCGCTTCTTTAACTCTCTTGCCGTATCGATCATACTCTCGCCGGAAGAAATCATATCGTCGATGATGAATACATCCTTGCCCTCAACATTGGAACCTAAGAACTCATGCGCAACGATCGGGTTACGTCCATCGACGATCTTGCTGTAGTCACGTCTCTTATAGAACATACCCATATCAACACCAAGCACGTTTGCAAGATAGATTGCACGGTTGGTAGCACCCTCATCCGGGCTGATGATCATTAAGTGGTCTGCATCGATCGTGAGATCCTTAACGTTCTTCAAGATGCCTTTGATAAACTGATAAGAAGGCATTACGTTCTCGAATCCGTTCAGAGGAATAGCGTTTACAACACGCGGGTCGTGCGCATCGAAAGTAATGATGTTATCGATTCCCATATTGTAGAGTTCCTGTAATGCCAACGGACAGTCAAGAGACTCGCGGGCAGTTCTTCTGTGCTGACGGCTCTCATACAGGAATGGCAGGATAACGGTGATTCTGCGGGCCTTGCCGCCGACTGCTGCGATCACACGCTTTAAGTCTGCGAAATGGTCATCCGGAGACATATGGTTTGTCTGGCCACAGAGTGAATAAGTCAGACTGTAGTTGGTTACGTCAACCATAATATAGAGATCATAACCACGGACAGACTGGTTGATCACACATTTGGCTTCTCCGGAACCGAAACGTGGAATATAAGGCTCAATAATGTAACTGTCTTTGTGGTAATCTTTGAAAGCAATATCGTTATGATGCTCATGTTCACGGTGCTCTCTCCAGGTTGCAAGATAATCGTTTACTTTCTTACCGAGTTCAGTGCAGCTGGCAGTCGGGATCAGTCCCAAAGTACCGGTTGGCATGGTTTCCAGAATTCTTTCATCGTTTGGCATGATTTGTCCTCCATTAAGTGTGTAACAATATTTATATGTAATAACCTGTGGAATAAACAGGGTTATTAGCGGTTAGATCTCTGCTGCTTCTGGATACGGATGTCTACCTGTGAAAAAAGCTTGATCATCGTATAATCGCCGCAGATACGGGAGAAAGTTCTCTCCGAATAGATGTCTACAATCTGATTAAAGTTCAGATTGGTTGAAATAATGGTTGATTTGTGCCGGAGCAGGCGCTCGTTGACACATAGAAAAAGCTGCGAAGTTGTAAACGAGTTGGACAACTCTGTGCCCAGATCATCGATTACAAGAAGGTCGCAGTCAAATATGTTCTGATGCGCTGCAATCGCGTCAGCATCTTTTTCAAACACACCTTTGCTTAATATATCAAATAATTGAAAAGCTGTAAAGTATATGACCGAATAGCCTTTGTCTAATAATTCTTTAGCAATACAGTTGGAGAGGAAGGTCTTGCCGACTCCGGTACTGCCGTAAAGAAAGAGGTTCTTCGGTTTATGATCAAAATCGTCGATAAACTGATGACAGGAATGCACCGCCTGCTTTGCGGTCTCCAAAGCGGATAATCCGGTGGTGCTGCTGATGTCATCCTCGGAATAATAATCAAAAGAAAAATGATCGAAATTCTCCCGCTCAAGAATCGTCTGAATGTTGGACTGTGCGTAGACGGTATTGATGATCGCCTGCTTGAAACAGTGACATTTCTTTCCGTCAATATATCCGCTATCCTTACAGTCCGGGCAACGATAGACAGGATCTAAATATTGCAGAGAGTATCCGTTCTCCTTCAGAAGACGGTTTCGCTCCTCGCGCAATGCAGTTAACTCTTCCTTTAGAGAAGATAATGCGGAGGTATCTCCATCTAACAGGAGACGTGCCTTGCGAACTGAGCTTGATGCAACGGCTGCATCGATTTCCTGCAGGCGCGGTACGCGGGCATAGACAGCCTTGCGACGCTCATCGAGGATTCGTCGATCCTCGAGCTGCTGGCGGTCATAATCGCGCATAATTTCATCGTATTGAGAATTTGATAGTGCCATAATTTCCTCCGGAATTAACGAACGGTTGAGGAGAGTAATGCACCCTCAAGATTTTCGTAATCGTAGCTGCGTGGGTTGAAGTTGTTAAAACTGTTCCGCTTCACGGTTGCGGAATTGCCGGCTTTGGCAGGAGCTGTCTTCTTCGCCTTATTATAAGAAGCGTCAATGCGCTTCACATCGTCTAACGTATGTACCTGATTCTTGTGCCAGCTGGTAAGAATCGAGTCTGTATATTCAAAGCTTGGCTGATGTGTTGCAGAAATCGTGCGGCTGCACGCTTCCTGGATCAGCGCAAGATCGAAAGCGTATTCCTTGGTCCATTTACGGATAAACGCAGTCTCAGATTCTACAAGACTCCGGCCGGTGATACCGAGTGCCTTCATGACGCCGTAATAAGCCTGTGAGTGGATTGCGGCATCTTCCTTGGCCTGTTCAACCGTTGTGATATTGTTCGCATGCCAGCCGATTGCTACCTTGTCGAGATAGCGCATGCTCGAATGTCCCTTGCTGATACAGTATTCTAATAAATAAACAATCAGATCGTTCGAAAAGTGAAGTTCTTCTCTCCAATAGAGAACCGTGTTGACATCCGACTCACTTAACGGATGCCGGATATAAGTCTCTACGATAAATAGAAGTTCGGATACCGATTCATTCTTGCGAAACTCGGAGATTTCATCCAATGTGTATTTGCGCTTCGCCGGTGTCAAGACGGTATCGCTGACAGGCGTGTTGAATGCAGAGGCTGCTTCAAGGATGGTCTTCACTTTTTCCGCTTTTGCGGATGCTGCATGATCCGATGGCTGTAAAACTTCCGTCTGTGGAGCTGCTGCGGCAGTAGTGCTGCCAAGCGGCTGCGTCTGTACAGATGCAGAAGCAGCGGATGGATTGTTTACAGAATCTAATGCATTCACAGGATTTTCCTGATCAAAAGAAAGCATATGGATTCCGCAGATCTGACCTGTCGGATCCTCGTCCAGATTTACGATTCCGGCCTTCTGCCAATAGCGCAGGGCACGGATGACGTCCATCTCGGTATTATTAAATTTGTCTGCAATCTCAGAAATTGTAAAATTATATGCATGAGATTGTACACAGCGTAATAAATATAAATATACCTTAACAAATTCACCGTTCGCCTGTGGCATAAAGCCATCAATGAAACGATTGGAAATTAAGGTATCTGTAGTTGGACAATCATTGTGTAACTGAATCTGAACCATAGTTTTCTCTCCTTTAGTGCATTTGTGATTATAGCACAATCAATTTGCAAATGGAAGAAGAAAAAAGTCCGCAAATCCGCACAAATCAAGGGGTTGCAAGCTACGGGGATAACGTGGATAATGTGGATAATTTTGTCGAAATCAGGAGGTTATGTACAAAAAGATTTGCAAAACACCATAAAATCCACACTGCTAAGGCGGCGCCAGAGGAAACAAGTTAGCAACAAAAAATCCACATAGCTAAATTGAAAAATCAACAAAACTATGTGGATAAAGTGGATAACTTATTTGCCGAGAATCGCTTCGCCGATTTCTACGACATTTCCGGCACCCATAGTTATCAACAGGTCGCCGTTCATACATTTTTTCAATAAAAATTTCTCAATCTCTTCAAAAGATGGGAAATAGTAGCTTTCTGTTCCTTTGGCTTTCAGACGAGCTAAGATATCCTTCGAGCTGACTCCGAATGTATTCTGCTCGCGGGCTGCGAAAATGTCTGCAAGGACAACTACGTCAGCCATGGACAATACATCGGCGAAGTCGTCGAGGAATGCCTTGGTTCTGGAGTAAGTATGTGGCTGGAATACAAGTACAAGCCGCTTGTGCGGATAGTTCTCGGCAGCCGTCAGCGTTGCGCGGATCTCTGTCGGATGGTGCGCGTAATCGTCGATCACAGTTACACCGTCCACACTGCCTTTGTATTGGAAACGACGGTTGGCTCCGCCGAAAGCATCCAGTCCTTTTACGATCGCGTCTGTGTCCAGTCCCATCGTGACAGCAAGAGCGATAGCGGCAAGTGCATTGCTTGCGTTGTGGCGGCCGGGAACGGATAGTTTGATCTCTGCGAGCTTCTTGCCGTCATGCATCGCGGTAAAATGCGGACACGCTTTGTCATCGTAAGTTAAGTCTGTGGCATAGAAATCAAAGGACGGATCAAATCCGTATGTAATGATCTGCTGAGGCAGACCGTCCGTGAGCGCCTGGTAATTGTCAATCTCTCCGTTGATGATTGTTGCGCCGTCTGCGAGTGTGTTGCCTGCAAACTTGCGGAACGAATGGCGGATATCGTCAAGATCCTTGAAGAAATCAAGGTGTTCGGCTTCTACATTTAAGATGATGCTGTACTTTGGACGGAAATTTAAGAAACTGTTCGTGTATTCGCATGCTTCGGAAACGAACATCTCGGAATCTCCGACACGTAGATTACCACCGATCGAAGGAAGGATTCCTCCAACACTGATCGTAGGATCAGCATCTGCAGCGAGCATAATCTCGCTGATCATGGAAGTGGTTGTGGTCTTGCCATGTGTTCCTGCTACGGCAACGGAATCATCGTAATTGTCCATAATCTGTCCAAGCAGTTCGGCACGGGAGAGCATCGGCAGATTCTGTGAGACAGCTTCTGCATACTCCGGATTATCCTCGTGGATGGCAGCTGTATAGACAACGACATTGATGCCGGGAATAATATTGGAAGCTTTCTGTCCGTAGAATATGGTGGCACCTTTGGAAGCAAGCGCACGTGTGAGGTCGGATTCCTTGGAATCGGATCCGGAGATCGTAAATCCTTCCTCGAGCAGAATCTCTGCGAGTCCGCTCATGCTGATGCCGCCGATTCCGATGAAATGAACGTGGATCGGCTTATTGAAATTTAATTTATACATGAAGATTACCTACCTATTTATAAAGATTTATTTCATTATTATACCACTCTGTAAGCATTGACGCACCTAGAAAAACATTGTGCAATCTGCCAAAAAACGTTCAAAAAAATACAACAATTTGTGAAATGTGTTGTATATAAAAAGTGCCTGTGCTATAATAGATAAATCAGAGAGTGGACGTAAAATCCGCTGATAAAAGAATGGAACCTACAAAAATAAGAACAGACGAGGAGTGATTACGTGATTAAAAAAGAAATGATAGCTATGCTTTTAGCAGGCGGTCAGGGCAGCAGACTTGGAGTTCTGACAGCGGATGTTGCTAAGCCGGCAGTCGCTTTTGGCGGCAAGTATCGAATCATCGATTTTCCGCTGAGCAACTGTATTAATTCGGGTATTGATACCGTTGGTGTATTGACCCAGTATCAGCCGTTGCGTCTGAACACGCATATCGGAATCGGCATTCCGTGGGATCTGGATCGTAACAACGGTGGTGTAACTGTGCTTCCACCATATGAGAGAAGCGACAATAGTGAGTGGTATTCCGGTACTGCGAACGCAATCTACCAGAATTTGCGTTACATGGAGAGTTATAATCCGGAGTATGTTCTGATTCTTTCAGGAGATCATATTTACAAGATGGATTATGAAGTCATGCTCGACTTCCATAAGGCAAACAATGCAGACGTTACGATTGCTACGATGCCGGTCCCGCTTGAGGAAGCAAGCCGATTCGGTATTGTGATCGCAGATGAGAATAAGAGAATCGAGGATTTCCAGGAGAAACCGGCGGAGCCGAAGAGTAATCTTGCGTCGATGGGTATCTACATATTCTCATGGAAAGTCTTAAAGGAGGCTTTGCTGGCACTCAAGGATCAGCCGGGCTGCGACTTTGGTAAACATATTATTCCTTACTGTTTCGAGAAGAACATGCGCCTTTTCGCATACGAGTTCAACGGATACTGGAAGGATGTAGGAACTTTAGGCTCCTATTGGGAGGCGAACATGGAACTGATCGACCTTATTCCGGAGTTCAATCTCTATGAGGAGTATTGGAAGATCTATACGAAATGCGACACGATCGAGCCGCAGTATATTGCGCCTGGCGCACATGTGGAGCGCTGCATTATCGGTGAGTCGTCGGAAATCCATGGAGAAGTCATTAATTCGGTAATCGGACCGAATGTATATATCGGAGAGGGATCTGTGATCAGAGATTCCATTATTATGAAGGACACCTGTATCGGTAAGAATGTTACGATGGATAAATCGATCGTAGCGGAGAATTGCCGGATCGAGGATGGTGCAACACTTGGCGTCGGAGAGTCGGCTCCGAATAAACTCAACGCAAGTATCTACTCGTTTGACCTTGTGACAGTCGGGGATGATACTGTGATTCCGGAGAACGTGACAATCGGCAAGAATACTGCAATATCCGGTGTGACTGACAAGGAAGATTATCCGGACGGACAGTTGGCAAGTGGCGAAGTAATCATTAAGGCAGGTGACAGAAAATGAAAGCAGTAGGTATTATTTTAGCCGGAGGCAGCAACAACCGGATGGGTGAATTGTCCAAAAAGCGTGCAATCCCTGCGATGCCGGTCGGAGGCAGCTTCCGATGCATCGATTTTGCATTAAGCAATATGAGCAACTCACATGTGCAGACCGTTGCGGTGCTGACACAATATAACGCACGTTCCTTAAACGAGCATCTGAGTTCATCCAAGTGGTGGGACTTCGGTCGTAAGCAGGGAGGCATGTATCTGTTTACGCCGACGGTTACCGCAGAGAACAGTGACTGGTATCGTGGTACAGCAGATGCCATGTATCAGAATATTGATTTCCTCAAGAGACGTCATGAGCCGTATGTGATTATTTCCAGTGGTGATTGTGTCTACAAGATGGATTATAATAAGGTACTTGATTATCACATTGCAAAGAAAGCAGATATCACGGTTGTCTGTAAGGATATGCCGGTGGATGCCAATATCAATCGTTTCGGCGTTGTGCGCATGAACGAAGATTCCAGAATTGTGGAATTTGAGGAAAAGCCGATCATCGCACAGTCCAATACGATCTCTACCGGTGTCTATGTCATCCGCAGAAGACAGCTGATCGAGATCCTTGAGAAATCTGCAGAGGAAAACCGCTTTGATTTCGTTGCAGATGTGCTGATCCGTTATAAAAATATCAAGCGTATTTATGGATACAAGATGAAAGAATACTGGAGTAACATTGCGAGTGTGGATGATTACTTCCGCACCAATATGGATTTCCTGAAACAGGATGTCAGAGATTACTTCTTCCGTCAGGAGCCGAAGATCTATTCCAAGGTAGACGATCTTCCTCCTGCAAAGTATAATACGGGATCGGACATCACGAACAGTCTGATTTCCAGCGGATGTATTATCAACAGCCGCGTCGAGAATTCGGTTCTGTTTAAGAAAGTCTTTATCGGCAAGAACTGTGTGATCAAGAATTCGATCATCTTAAATGATGCATATATCGGTGACAACACACACATCGAGAATTGTATCGTGGAGAGCCGCGGAACATTGAAGGCGAATACCTATTATTGTGGAGAAGACGGGGTACGCATTGTCTCCGAGAATAATGAGCGGTATATACTCTAGAAGTGAGTCTGTTACGGACAGAGGAGGGGGTTATTATGCAAATTACAGATATCCGGATACGAAAGGTTGACAAAGATGGTAAAATGAAAGCCGTAGTATCCATCACCATTGATGATGCATTCGTGGTACACGATATTAAGATCATAGAGGGCGAGAAGGGATTGTTTATCGCAATGCCGAGCCGCAAGGCGAGTGACGGTGAATACCGTGACATCGCGCACCCGATCAATTCGGGAACAAGAGAGAAGATTCAGAAGATGATCTTGGATAAGTACGACGAAGTCTTAAGTGAGACGGCAGAGTAAAGAATCGGGGCTGTGGAGAAATCCATAGCCCCTTTTGAGCGAAAAGAAAGAGTAGGAGAATTACGATGTTTTTAATTGTCGGATTAGGAAACCCGGATAAAAAGTATGAGAAAACAAGACACAATATCGGCTTTGACACGATCGATGCGTTGGCGGAGCAGTATCACATTACGATGAACGACCACAAGCACAAGGCGTTGTGTGGAACCGGTGTGATCGAAGGCGTTAAGGTACTTCTTGCCAAACCATTGACTTATATGAACTTAAGTGGTGACAGTGTAGCGGAGATTATTAATTTCTATAAATTGGATCCGGAATCCGAGATGATCGTTATTTTTGACGATATCTCGCTTGCACCTGGCAACATTCGTGTGCGCAAGAAAGGCAGCGCCGGTGGGCATAATGGAATCAAGAGCATTATTGCAAGATGCGGCACACAGAATTTCATGCGCATTAAGGTCGGCGTGGGTGAAAAACCACAGGGCTGGGATCTCGCAGATCATGTGCTGGGACGATTTTCGACAGAGGATCGCGTGCTCGTAGAAGATGCGATTCGGGATGCCTGCAGTGCAGCAGTTCTGATGATGCAGGGAGATGTGGACTCGGCGATGAATCATTTTAATGCAAAGAAACAGGGCTAAAAGCAGCAGGAGCAGAGAACAGATATTATTATAAGAAGCAAGAGGCAGGTAAGACAGTGAGAGCATTTACAGAACCCTTACACGAACTGAGTGGATTCGAGGAGATGACCAAAGAGGCGCAGAAGACCGGACTGATCACAATCAGTGGTTGCATTGATGCGCAGAAATCACATATGATCTATGGAATCGGCAATGGCAGAAAGAACAAAGTCATTGTCACTTTTCATGAGCAGAAGGCGAAGGAACTGTATGATGATTATCGTTTTTTCGAACCGAATACGGTCTATTATCCTGCCAAGGATATTCTGTTCTACCAGTCGGACATCCGCGGCAATCTGCTGACGGCGGAGCGTATCCGTGCGCTTCGTGCGATCCATGAGCAGCAGGAAGTGACGGTGATCACGACGTTTGATGCATTGATGAATACGATGGCACCACCGAAGACTTTGTGGGACAGCATCAGACGGATCGAGCCGGGAGATACGGTGGTTCTCGATGAACTTGTGGCGCGCCTTGTGCAGATGGGATATGAGAAGGAATATCAGGTGGATACGGTCGGGCAGTTTGCGCTTCGCGGCGGTATCTTAGACGTGTATCCACTGACGGAGGACAATCCGGTCCGCATCGAGATGTGGGGAGATGAAGTCGATACGATCCGTTCGTTTGACGTGGAGAGCCAGAAGTCAATCGAGAATCTGGAGGAACTTGTGATCTATCCGGCGTGTGAGCTGGTGCTTGATGATGAGGAAAAGCAGGCAGGAATTGCACGCTTTCTAAAAGAAGCGAAGACTTTTGCTTCCAAATTAAAAAAGGAAATGAAGACCGAAGAGGCACACCGGGCATTGTCCACCGCGCAGGAACTGGCGGAAGAGTGGGGCGAGCTGTCCGTGACGGCGGGAATGGATGCGTATCTGTCGTATTTCAGTGAGGAGCGCGTTGGTCTTCTGGACTATTTTGATCCGGCGGATACGTATCTGTTTTTCGATGAATTGAGCCGGTGCACGGAGCGTGGAAAGCAGACGGAGGTTGAGTTTGCGGAGAGCATGAAGCAGCGCCTTGAGAAAGGATATATCCTGCCGGGACAGATGAAAGAACTGTTCGGATTCAAGGAAGTGATGGGCAAAATCGAGCGGTATTCGTGTATTGCAGTGTCGGCGCTCGACGTCAAGACGAATGGACTGAAATCAAACGGACAGTATGGCATTCATGTCAAAAGCGTGAATGCGTATAACAACAGCTTTGAACTTCTGATCAAAGATCTGCAGCATTATAAGAAAAACGGATACAGGATCATTCTGCTGTCCGGATCGAGAACACGTGCAGAGCGCCTTGCCTCTGACATCATGAATGAGGGACTGAACTGTTTCTATACGGATGACTACGATCATGAGCTTCTGCCGGGACAGATCATGGTCTGCTACGGAAAGGTGCACAAGGGATACGAATATCCGATCCTGCAGTTTGCAGTCATCACAGAAACAGATATCTTCGGGGCGGAGCGCAAGAAACGGAAGCGACACCGTACCTATGAAGGGGAGAAGATCCAAAGCTTTACCGCATTAAATGTCGGTGATTATGTCGTTCATGAGAATCACGGACTCGGCGTGTACAAGGGAATTGAAAAAATCGAGGTGGACCACAAAGTCAAGGATTATATCAAGATCGAGTATGCGGGAGGCTCCAATCTCTATATTCTTGCGACACAGCTGGAGCTGATCCAGAAATATGCCGGCAAGGACGCAAGAAAGCCGAAGCTCAATAAGCTCGGCGGACAGGAGTGGGGCAGAACGAAGACGAAGGTCCGGGGCGCGGTCAAAGAGATCGCACAGGATCTGGTCAAATTATATGCGGCACGCGAGGAACAGAACGGATATGTCTATGGTCCGGATACGGTATGGCAGCGGGAGTTCGAGGAATTGTTCCCATTTGAGGAGACGGAGGATCAGGTACTTGCCATCGAGGCGACCAAGAAGGATATGGAGAGCCACAAGATCATGGATCGCCTGATCTGCGGAGATGTTGGATATGGTAAGACGGAGATTGCAATCCGTGCGGCTTTTAAAGCGGTACAGGAGAATAAGCAGGTTGCTTATCTTGCACCGACAACAATTCTCGCGCAGCAGATCTATAATACGTTTTCACAGAGAATGAAGGATTTTCCGGTGCGGGTAGATCTGTTATGCCGTTTCCGTACAGCGGCGGAGCAGAAGAAATCGATCGAGGATCTGCGCAAGGGACAGGTGGATATCATTGTGGGAACGCACCGCATCCTGTCGAAGGATGTGCAGTTCAAGGATCTGGGACTTCTGATCGTGGATGAGGAGCAGCGCTTTGGTGTGGCGCACAAGGAGAAGATCAAGCAACTCAAGACGAACGTGGATGTCCTCACGCTGACGGCAACACCAATCCCGAGAACTCTTCATATGAGTCTGATCGGCATCCGTGATATGAGTGTGCTGGAAGAGCCGCCGATGGATCGTGTGCCGATCCAGACTTATGTTATGGAGTACAATGAGGAACTTGTCCGCGAGGCAATCTCGCGAGAACTTGCGCGGCAGGGACAGGTTTACTATGTGTACAATAAAGTGAAGGATATCGATGAGGTGACGACGAAGATCCAGGCATTGGTGCCGGAAGCAAATGTGGCTTTTGCGCATGGACAGATGCATGAGAAGCAGCTGGAAGATATCATGTACCGCTTTATCAATGGAGATATTGATGTACTGGTATCGACGACAATCATCGAGACGGGACTGGATATCTCGAATGTCAACACGATGATCATTCACGATGCTGACAATATGGGACTTTCGCAGCTGTATCAGCTGCGCGGACGCGTGGGGCGATCGAACCGGACGGCATATGCATTTCTTATGTATCGCAGAAACAAGATGCTCAAGGAAGTGGCAGAGAAGCGTCTTGCGGCGATCAAGGAATACTCGGATCTCGGAAGCGGATTTAAGATTGCAATGCGGGATCTGGAAATCCGTGGCGCGGGAAACCTGCTTGGTGCCCAGCAGAGTGGTCATATGGAGGCAGTCGGGTATGATCTGTACTGCAAGATGCTCCATGAGGCCGTCAAGGAGGCCAAAGGCGATGCGCCGGAAGCGGACTTTGACACTTCGGTTGACATCCGGACGGATGCTTTCATTCCGGCAACTTATATTGCCAACGAATCACAGAAGCTCGATATCTACAAGCGCATTGCGGGAATCGAGACGGACGATGAGGCGGAGGAGATGCTTGAAGAACTGATCGACCGATTCGGAGAACCGCCGAAGTCTGTGCAGAATCTGCTCGTGATCGCCAGACTTAAGGCTTTGGCACATAAGATATATATTAAGGAAATTGTACAGAAGGATGACTTCTTAAAACTTACTATGTACGAGAAAGCGGATATTGATCCGGCGAAGATTCCGGAGCTGATTTCCGCATGTGCACCGGCGCTTAAGTTTACAGCGGATGCACAGAATCCGTATTTTACGTATGCACTGAAAGTGAACTCCAGAGAGGCTGCAAGAGATATTCTGGATGTGTTGAAGCAGCTGCTCGAGCAGATGAAGTTGCTGCTTGGCGCCAAAAATGCATAAAAAGTCTTGCTAGTTGCGAAAAAAAGCACTATAATATATGAGCAAATGCTCCGGAAGAGGGCATATAGGAGGAACTATGAAGGCAAAGAAAGCTATGGCACTGATTTTAGCAGGTGCCCTTTGTGCATCTGTATTTACCGGATGCGGTATAAATAAGAATGCAACTGCAGCAACCATGAAGAATCAGACAGTGACAATGGGTGTTGCCAATTTCCTGTGCCGCTATGAGCAGGCAGCGATGGAGGATCTGTACAAGATGTATCTTGGCGGATCGGGTTCGACAGACAATATCTGGTCAAAGGATTTGTCCGGCAACGGAACAACGCTTGAGGACAGCACGAAGGATCAGGCGATGGAAGAGTTACATGAGATGTATACGCTGCAGCAGCATATGAGTGATTACAATGTTGAGATCACGGATGATGACAAGGCAGCGATCAAGGAAGCAGCGCAGAAGTTTATCTCGGCTAATTCCAAGGAAGCTTTGGATGAGATGGGTGCAACAGAGGATGTTGTAGAAGAAGTCCTTACACTGTATACCATTCGAAATAAAATGAAGACTGCAATCGAGGCGGATGCGGATACGAATGTATCGGATGAGGAAGCCAACATGCGTGCGTACAGCATGGTATCGCTTGACATCAGTGAGGGCAGCGATAATGCAGATGCAAACAAGAAGATTGCAGATAAGATGGAAGCTGCATTAAAAGAAGACGGAGCAACTTTGGATAAGGTTGCACAAGACAATGATCAGAAGGTAACAACAGGCACTTATGATGCCGATAATGATACACTAGATGAGGATGTAAAGAAGGCTTTGGATGGTCTGAAGGAGGGAGAGACTTCCGGACTGATCGAGACAAGTGACAAGGCTTATTTCGTACGCATTGATAAGGATACGGATGAGGAAGCTACGAAGCAGAATCGTACGACAATTATCAACCAGCGTAAAGATGATTTATATCAGGAAGTTTTGAGTGGATGGCAGAAAGACGACAACTGGAAGGTTGACGAGAAGGCCATCAAGAAAATTGAATTTAAGAATTCCCTTACGCATCAGGATCCGAATGCTTCTACAGAGAGCACAATGGGTACTGAGAACGCAGAGAGTACGCAATAATGTTGAAGGATAATATTGTTTTAATAGGAATGCCGGGGGTGGGTAAAAGCACCGTCGGCGTTATCCTTGCTAAAGTGCTTGGATATCAGTTTATTGATGCTGACCTTGTGATTCAGGAGCAGGAGGGGAGACTTCTGTGTGAAATCATTGAACAGGAAGGCACACAAGGGTTTATTGAAGTTGAGAACCGCGTGAATGCATCCATTCAGGCGAAGCATGCAATCATCGCGACCGGAGGCAGTGTTGTATACGGAAAGGAAGCGATGGAACATCTCGGTGAGATCGGAACGGTTATTTATTTGCAGATACCGTATCCGGCTCTGGAGAAGCGGCTGGCAGACATCAAAGGAAGAGGTGTCGTATTAAAAGAAGACCAGACACTCCACGATCTGTATGAGGAACGCACCCCTCTCTATGAAAAATATGCAGATATCTGCATTTGTGAGACGGGCTTAGGCGTAGAACAGACCGTCGATCAGGTTGTAGAGAAATTAAATTTGATGAATAACAAACAGAAAAGTAACGAATAGTATATTTAGTAGGGGCATTTCATTTTTGAGGTGAGATATGGAACAGTACGTGATCAAAGGCGGTAATCCGCTGAATGGTGAGGTTGAGATCGGCGGTGCAAAGAATGCGGCACTTGCGATTCTTGCAGCCTCCATTATGACCGATGAGACCGTTACAATAGAGAATTTACCAAATGTCAGAGATATTAATGTTCTGCTGCAGGCAATCGAGGAGATCGGTGCTAAGGTAGAGCGAATCAATGCGCACAAAGTGAAGATCAACGGATCTTTTATCCGTGATGTAAATGTGGACAATGCGTTTATCCGCAGAATCCGTGCATCATATTATCTGATCGGCGCTTTGCTTGGAAAATACAAGAAGGCACAGGTCGCACTTCCGGGTGGCTGCGATATTGGAAGCCGTCCGATCGATCTGCATATGAAGGGATTCCGTGCGATGGGAGCGAACGTGGATATCGCACACGGACTTGTTGTTGCAGAGGCAGAAAAATTAAACGGAACACATATTTATTTAGATAAAGTATCGGTAGGTGCTACCATCAATATTATGATGGCTGCGTCTATGGCAGAGGGCAAGACCGTTATCGAGAATGCTGCGAAGGAACCGCATGTTGTTGATGTGGCAAACTTCTTAAATAGTATGGGAGCTAATATCCGTGGCGCAGGAACCGATGTGATCCGTATTGTCGGTGTGGAGAAGCTTCATAAGACCGAGTACTCCATCATCCCGGATCAGATTGAAGCGGGAACCTTTATGTTCGCTGTCGCAGCAACCGGTGGAGATGTGCTTGTCAAGAATGTAATCCCGAAGCATCTTGAGGCTACCACTGCCAAGCTTGTTGAGGCTGGATGCAAGGTTGAGGAATTCGATGATGCAGTCCGTATTATTTCGAACGGAAAGCTTCACCATACACAGGTGACCACACTTCCGTATCCGGGATTTCCGACGGATATGCAGCCGCAGATGGCAGTCCTTCTCGGTATTGCAGAGGGAACCAGTACGGTGACAGAGAGTATCTTTGAGAACCGTTTCAAATATGTTGACGAGCTTACCCGCATGGGAGCTAATATCAAGGTGGAGAGTAATATTGCAATCATCAACGGTGTGAACCAGTATACCGGAGCACATGTGAATGCACCGGATCTTCGAGCAGGTGCAGCACTTGTGATTGCAGGACTCGTTGCAGATGGTATTACGGTGATCGATGATATCTATTATATTGAGCGTGGTTATGAGGAATTTGAGCGCAAGCTCAGAGGAATCGGTGCGCAGATTGAGAAAGTCAACGATGATAAGGAACTGCAGAAGTTTATTCTGAAAGTTTCTTAGAGCAATGTTATTTAGGAGATATCCGTGGGGATATCTCCTGTTTTGTTATATAGTCTTTGTAATGTAATAAGAAAAGCCATCTGTGACACAACTTCACAGGTGGCTTTCCGATTATAATACAGCTTTAATATATAAGTCTTTGCTTGCGGTGGACAGATCGATACAGGTATTGTCATCAAGCTGTACGATCGGCCGGGACAGATCATTCTGATTTAACATAATGATATTGCAGCCTCTTCCATCACTTAAAATGACACGGTTACTCTGATAGGTGGAAGCAATCTGCTTTAAGAAAGTTAGAATATAACGAGTGTAATATTTCTGGTAGCCTTCTTTCTCGAAGCTGCTGATCACCTGGAACGGACAGAGCGGTGCACGATAAGATCTTGCTGCGGTCATTGCATCATAAACATCTGCGATCGCTACAATCATTGCGAAGTTCTCAATAAAATCTTCGCCGAGTCCGGATGGATATCCGCTTCCGTCACAACGCTCATGGTGCATGAGAGCGGTCTTCTTGATTCTAGGATCCATATCTGGCTGATTCTTTAAAATCTCGTATCCGAGCTTTGGATGCTGACGGATCTGCGCAAATTCTTCATCGGTCAGAAATCCCGGCTTGTTTAAAATATCCTCCGGAATCTTGAGCTTGCCGATATCATGCAGGAGTCCTGCCACAGTAAGTATGTCTAAATCATGAGGCGGCAGCTTCAGCCAGCGGCCGATCATACGTGAGATCAGGGAAACGTTCAGACAGTGTGCATAGACGGAATCCGTGATCGTACGCATATTATAGAGCATATCAAAAAGCTCTATGATCGTGTTGCGGGAGAGGAACAATTCAGAAACGCTTTGTAACAGATCGTTCGTATCAATCGTTTCATTGTGATCGACAGCTGCTGTAAAGGAATCTTTCATCTTCTGGATGCATGCAAAATATGCAAATTGAAAATCCCTGAATTCCGGCGAGGCTGCTACTTTTTGTGAATGCGTTTTGCTCTCTTCCGCGTGTGTCTTCGGCTGTCTGATCTGCACCGGTTCTACAGGTGTTTCCTCCGGCTTGGAAGGAGAAACTTCCGTTGCGGTCTTCGGATCATCGCCTTGCACTTTTACCGATTCGACACGATATAATTTCATGCGGTTGATAAGCTGCTTGGTAATAACCGTGCCGGCAGGGGCAAGAAGCTGTCCCACCGGAGTACAAACCGGTTCCGCAGTCACCATTCCGATCTCTAATTCTCTTGGTTCTAAGCTACGCATAACTAACCCTCCCAAATGCGTTCCTACATAATTTGAAGTATAAGGAATTCGACACAAAAAGTCAATAAAATAGGTCTTGACAGATGCAATATTTTGGCGTATGGTAGCGGATAGAGATTTCAAATTTAATATTGTAGCTTTTCTCTTATTCAGAGTGATGGAGATACATAGGATCTGTGAAGTCACGGCAACCCC
>OGYA01000495.1_pt1 | contig 31579 bp, 27 predicted proteins | sample 1576401 | NCBI WGS metagenome assembly OGYA01 (sample SAMEA3541485, study PRJEB24748) | human gut metagenome | biome: human gut; feature: human-associated habitat; material: faeces | place: China | collected 2012 | reverse complement strand
AATGAACCATTAGAAGATACGATTAAAGAAAAGTTATCATTATTTTGCAACGTACACCCAAATATCAGACAAGTTTGCGGAAGTGCAGGAACTGATATACGTGCGCGACACACTATATACCAGCCTGCAGGCTCAGGCGGATGTGGCCCATACAGGAACCTCGGACCCCGGACTGATAGAGGCAACAATGGAACAGACCGGTGTGGACGAAGTGACAGGAATGGAAAAGGATGCAGCCAAGCTGTGGTTTACCTCACTGACCTCGGGTGTAATCGTGGGGATTGATAAAATCATCATGCTAATTGCCCTAATCGTTTTTCGTATTGGATGGTGGGCGACGATATATTGCCAGCAGATCCTGCTGGGAATGCTGACCATTTTCGGTCCAATACAATGGGCATTCTCTCTCCTGCCGAAGTGGGAAGGTGCCTGGGCCAAATGGCTGACCAGATATCTGACCGTACACTTCTACGGAGCAATGCTGTACTTCGTGGGTTTCTACGTTCTGTTGCTGTTTGACATTGTACTGTGTATCCAGGTGGAGAACCTGACGGCGATAACTGCAAGCGAACAGACTATGGCAGCCTACCTGCAGAACTCGTTCTTCTCTGCCGGCTATCTGATGGCAGCAAGTATCGTGGCGCTCAAGTGCCTTAACCTGGTACCCGACCTTGCGGCATGGATGATTCCAGAAGGCGATACGGCATTCTCTACCCGAAACTTCGGAGAAGGGGTTGCCCAACAGGCCAAGATGACGGCAACCGGAGCCGTAGGAGGAATAATGAGATAAAACAATATATCAACAGAAGGTATGAAAGGCAAAGAGAAAATTGACAAATGGCTGGAAGATGAAGCATTCATGAGCTTTGCGCAAAAGCGTACTACCGAAATAGTCAGGTATATATTGAACAATTACCCGTATGATCTGAAATATGAGGAACTGGATGAATGCTTCGGGCGTGACGACCGATATGTCGTACCGGTAGTAGATTATCTGGTGTACAGACTGCACCGTGCCAAACTGAAAAAAAACTCCAAGAAACGCAGAGAAGGAACCTGGTGGGTATTTGTACAAGTTATCCTCCTTGGGCATGACGTCAAATATTTCGCTAAAGAATTTGAACGGCTGTTGCCGGAACTGCGCTTAACCCTCATACCAATGCTTCATGCAGAATATATGAGGACATTGAACAACTAAATAAAAAAATTATGGTAATAAAGAACTTAGAAAACAAAATAAAACTGGTAGGTATAATCTGTACCGCTTTCCTCATAGGATGTATCATCATCAGTGTGTCGAGCATCTGGACAGCCCGTACCATGGTTACTGACGCACAGAAAAAAGTGTATGTACTGGACGGAAACGTCCCCATACTTGTAAACCGCACAACCATGGACGAAACGCTGGACGTAGAAGCCAGAAGCCATGTGGAAATGTTCCATCATTATTTCTTCACACTGGCACCGGATGACAAATACATCCGATACACGATGGAAAAAGCCATGTATCTGGTGGATGAAACAGGACTTGCACAGTACAATACACTAAAGGAAAAAGGGTTCTATTCCAATATTCTGGGTACAAGTGCCGTATTTTCCATTTTCTGTGACAGCATAGCCTTTGACAAGGAGAAAATGGAGTTCACCTACTATGGCAGACAACGTATTGAACGCCGCAGCAGCATTCTGATGCGTGAACTGGTAACGGCAGGCCAATTGAAAAGAGTGCCGAGAACCGACAACAACCCCCACGGATTGCTCATCACCAACTGGCGCACGCTGCTTAACAAAGACATAGAACAGAAAACCAAAATAAACTATTAAAGAACAGGCCTATGAACATCAAAGGATTCAGACGGATGCTGTTCGGCGAGAAAATGCCGGACAAGAATGATCCGCAATACAAGGAACGCTATGAGCGTGACGTTGAAGCCGGACGCAAATTTGCCAAGGCAACCAGAATAGACAAGGCGGCAGCAAAAGTACAGGGATTTGCCAATATGCACCGGAATTTGTTTCTGTTCATCGTTTTTGCTTTTGTCTTAGGTGGACTGGTATGGAACATTTACCGCATTTCTGTAGTGTACCGTCATCAGCCAGTGCAACGAACAGCAACTGAAATGCAAGATTCCGTACTCAAAGAACGGCGAAAAGTTTTTTATCCATCATCTGAACAGAACAGCAGCAAAGCAGAAGACAAAAGCCCATAAAAGCTAAACCAAGTAAAAAGCAAGCACAACATGACACGTATGAATACAAGATTTGAAAGGACAGAAAAGGCTTCAGATGAATGGTATACTCCTAAAGAGGTACTGGAAGCACTGGGAAAATTCGACCTTGACCCCTGTGCACCGATCGCTCCACTATGGCCGACAGCTACAGTCATGTATGACAAACGTATTGACGGATTGTCTCAAAAATGGGAAGGCCGCGTATGGCTCAATCCTCCTTACTCACGCCCGCTTATAGAGCAGTTTGTTCGTAGGCTGGCAGAACATGGCAACGGTATCGCATTGCTATATAACCGATGTGATTCCAAGATGTTCCAGGATATCATCTTCGAGAAAGCAATAGCCATGAAGTTTCTACGCCATCGCATCAGATTCTATCGTCCGGACGGTACACGCGGTGATTCGCCCGGATGTGGAAGTATACTTATCGCCTTTGGGAAAGACAATGCTGAAATATTAAAGACGTGTGCCCTAGAAGGGAAATATGTACAAATCAATTAACGAGAGCAATGGATATAAAAGAAAAAATCAAGCAAATCAACTGGAGGCAGCCCAAATTTATGTTACCGGCAATCCTCTACATTCCGCTGATGGGCGGATCGTACTTTATCTTCGACCTGTTCCATGCAGAAAAAGCAGAGATTCCGGATAAAACGCTGCAGACGACGGAATTTCTGAATCCAGAACTTCCGGATGCCCAAATCAAAGACGGAGACGGAATCGGAAGCAAATATGAGAACATGGCAAAGTCATGGGGTAAAATACAAGACTATTCCGCAGTAGATAATATCGACCGTGATGAACCGGATGAAAACAAACAAGCTTATGAATCGCAATACACACAAAATGACATTGCCCTGCTCGACCAGCAGGAGCAAGACAAGGCTATGGCCGCACAAGAGACCGATACCAAAGAGAGAGAAAAAGAAGCCCTTGCAGAACTGGAGAAGGCCTTGGCAGAAGCGAGGTTAAAAGGACAGAAAGCTATAGAGCCTATTGCCGGAGACTCTGACGCTACAGCCATACCCAGGGACACAATCCATTCTGCGGGAAGAATTGAAGAAGACAGCCGTTCGGTGAAAGCCCCTGCAGAAACTGAAAAAGCCAGTGAAGTGGTGAAGAAAGTAAAGACAACCTCCGATTACTTCAACACACTGTCTAAAAACTCCCGCGAGCCAAAACTCATACAGGCCATCATTGATGAAAATATCAAGGCCGTTGACGGTTCACGTGTACGCCTAAGACTGCTTGATGACGTGGAAATTGACGACCATGTAGTCAAACGCGGTTCTTACCTGTATGCAACCATGAACGGATTCTCCTCGGGACGGGTGAAAGGCAGTATCAACAGCATACTGGTAGATGATGAACTGGTGAAAGTAAATCTATCACTGTATGACACGGATGGACTGGAAGGGTTATATGTACCCAACAGCCAGTTTCGGGAAACGAGCAAAGATGTTGCAAGCGGAGCCGTAACAGGCAACATCAGCATGAACACTACGAGTTCCGGGAACAGTCTGACACAATGGGGAATGCAAGCAATGCAGAATGCCTACCAGAAAACAAGCAACGCTATCGGCAAGGCCATCAAGAAAAACAAGGTGAAGCTGAAATACGGAACATTTGTCTATCTGGTAAACGGTAATAACAAACAATAAAAGATTATGATAGAAACAGATCACATATATCATATGGACTGCCTGAAAGGAATGAACCAGATGGCAGACAACAGTGTAGATGCCATCATTGCCGATCTGCCGTATGGCGTACTGAACAACAGAAACCGCTCAGCAGTATGGGACAAACAACTCCCTTTAGACTTGCTGTGGGAACAATACCTTCGTATTACCAAGCCGGAGAGTCCTATCATTCTGTTTTCACAAGGCATGTTTACAGCAAAACTGATGCTTTCACAGCCACAAATGTGGAGGTATAACCTTGTATGGCATAAGGACAGGGTAACAGGCCACTTGAACGCCAACCGGATGCCGCTGCGCCAGCATGAGGATATTATAATCTTCTACAGGCACCAACCAGTTTATCATCCGCAGATGAAGCCCAGCCTGCCAGAACAAAGAAACCACAGCCGCCGGAAAACAGAAGGATTTACCAACCGTTGCTATGGCAAGACAGAACTGTCTCCAATACGTATGGCTGATGACAAATATCCCACTTCGGTAATCGCCATACCCAAAGAACACCGCAAGGGCGCATTCTATCATCCAACGCAAAAGCCGGTAGCCTTGCTGGAATATCTGATACGAACCTATACGGACGAAAAAGACATAGTTCTAGACAATTGCATAGGCTCGGGCACAACTGCAGTAGCCGCAATCCGGACAGGACGACATTATATAGGCTTTGAAACCGATAAGAGCTATTATGAGATAGCTCAAAAACGTGTTGACGAAGAGCTACAGCAACATAATACTGAAATACAGGCAACAAAAGAACAATAAAAGGACAAAACGAAATGTATATGAACTTGAAAAGAACAATAATGGTATTATTCCTCACAACGGGGCTGTTTGCCGGACGTGAGGTGCTGGCACAGCGTACCTATGAAGAAATGGAACATCTGACAGTAAACGAACAGGTTACAACAGTGATTACAGCTTCTGAACCCATACGCTTTGTAGATATCTCTACTGAAAAAATTGTTGGGGATCAGCCCATAGACAACATTATCCGTCTAAAGCCAAAAGAAGCCGGGCATGAAGACGGTGACATACTTGCTATTGTGACCATCGTAACAGAACGCTACCGTACGCAATATGCCTTACTCTATACAACCCGAATGCGGGAAGCTGTTACGGACAAAGAGGTGCTTTTACAAGAACGTGAAGCCTTCAACAATCCAGCTGTTTCGATGCCACTTGCCGATATGGCCCGATTTGCCAGACGCATCTGGAATTCACCGGCCAAAATCAGGAACGTAGCAAGCAAAGAACATCGAATGGTCATGCGCCTGAATAACATCTATTCAGCAGGTGATTATTTTTTCATAGACTTCTCTATTGAAAACAAGACCAACATCCGCTTTGACATTGACGAAATACGTATCAAACTTGCCGACAAGAAAGTGACAAAAGCCACCAATTCGCAGGTAATCGAACTGGCACCGGCTCTTGTACTGGAACCAAGCAAGACATTCAGACACGGCTACCGTAATGTGATTGCCATAAAGAAACTGACATTCCCTAATGACAAAGTATTGACCATTGAAATGACAGAGAAGCAGATAAGCGGACGCAACATCAGCCTGAATATAGATTATGAAGATGTTCTTTCGGCCGATTCGTTTAATTCTAATCTTTTGGAGGAGGAATAAGCATGAAAAAGATTATTTGTTTTTCCCTCTTGTGCGTGCTACTCAGTATAAATGTATCAGCACAACGTAACAGCGGCCGTCTTTTGCTTGGTACCGGATTATTATACAAAAACGGTATGGAAGCTACACTCGCCTACGAACATGAAGTAAACTACAGGCACACATGGGAGTTTTTTGCCAACGGCTATCTGCAATGGACGGATTGCGGAACCTGCGGACATGTCTGTCCGGAAAGTTTCTGGAGGAATTATCGCACCTGGGGAATCGGAGTCGCATACAAGCCCTGCGTAATCAGAGGACGTAACCACTACGGAAGTCTTCGCATTGGAGGTTCAGGAGGAAGTGACACACATAAATTTGTGGCAGGAATTCATCTGGGCTATGAGCATAACTATGTACTACGCTCCGGATGGACTCTCTACTGGCAAGTAAAAAATGATGTGATAATCAAGGGAGCTGACCTGTTTCGTACAGGTATAGCACTGGGTATAAAACTACCGATAAAATAAGGGAAAAAATGAAAGGAAAGACAATAACAAGAATCTGCCGGTCATTACCGGCAATGCTGATTGCCGCAATGCTGACTGCTTGCGATGCACACATCGAGGAAACAGACATGACTGTACGTCCAGGGCATATCCTTTGTGAAGACGGTTCGACTGTACCTTATGAAATGTATGACACGACAAGAGAAAAAGCTATCGCTGTAGTATTTGACACAGGCACCCATGACGGTCACAAGGGAATCGGGTATGCCGTCTATCTCTGGGAATTTAAGGAACAGGCGTTTGCAGACAGTCTGGGTGTCGGACAAGGAACATCTGCCAATACAGATGCCTATGACGGCAATGTAAATACATTTGCCATCTACGATACAAAGGAGACTGCCTCTCCCATGGCAGAATCCGTGCTTGACATGTGGAGATACGGCCAGAGTGCCTTTATCCCTTCAGTAGCAGAGATGCGCTTGCTGTACACTGCCCGCCAGACTATAAATCCCGTAATAGAACTATGCGGTGGAGATCCGCTTCCGGAAACCTCTGACGACTGCTGGTATTGGACTTCAACAGAAGTGGATGGACAGCAGACTGCCAAAGCCTGGCTTTATTCATTAGGCAGCGGGGCAATGCAGGAAACACCAAAGACACAAGCCCACCGTATAAGACCTATTATCTCTCTGAACAAATAAAGATAGAGAATAACTCAAAAACGGTTAACATCATACACAAACACACTCGATAAAGAATATGGAAGAAAGTAAAGAGTTGCAGGGATTCTACAGAATATTCCGGGCTGTAATCTACATATCCGTGCTAATGGAATTCTTTGAATATGCACTGGATCCAGCCCTGCTTGACAGTTGGAGCGGAATATTGTGTGACATACACGGACGCATCAAGCGCTGGATGATATATAATGACGGACACCTGGTGTACAGCAAGGTGGCAACTTTCCTGCTCATCTGTATTACTTGTATTGGTACACGTAACAAGAAACAGCTGGAATTTGATGCCCGGCGAATGGTGCTGTACCCGCTCGTGGGCGGCGTGGGATTGATTGTACTGTCTGTATGGTTATATAACTATACGATGGATGTACGACTGTACAAACTATCACTTAATATCTGGTTCTATATGGCTGCCTCACTGACAGGCGTTATACTGATCCATATCGCACTGGACAACATTTCGAAGTTCCTTAAAGACGGACTGATGAAAGACAGGTTCAATTTTGAGAATGAAAGCTTCGAACAAAGCGAGGAAATACAAGAAAACAAATACAGTGTGAATATTCCCATGCGATACTATTACAAAGGTAAATTCCGTAAGGGTTGGGTAAGTATAAGCAACCCATTCCGCGGGACATGGGTGGTAGGTACACCGGGTAGCGGTAAGACATTTTCAATCATCGAACCATTTATCAGACAGCACTCTGCCAAGGGGTTTGCTATGGTCGTGTACGATTATAAATTCCCTACCTTGGCGACAAAACTGTATTATCACTACAAGAAGAACCAGAAACTGGGCAAACTGCCACAAGGCTGTAAGTTCAATATCATCAACTTTGTGGATGTAGAATACAGCCGTCGTGTGAACCCTATACAGGCAAAATATATCAACAACCTGGCCGCAGCAAGTGAAACAGCTGAGACATTGCTTGAATCATTGCAGAAAGGGAAAAAAGAAGGTGGCGGCGGAAGCGACCAGTTCTTCCAGACTTCTGCTGTAAACTTCCTGGCTGCCTGCATTTACTTTTTTGTCAATTATGAGAGAGAACCCTATGACAAGGACGGTAACATGCTGTATGCCGAGAAACGTCAGGATCCGGAAACTAAATTCTGGAAACCTACGGGCGTGGTACGTGACAAGAAAGACGGGAATATTGTAGAACCAGCATACTGGTTGGGAAAATACTCGGACATGCCGCATATATTGTCGTTCCTGAACGAAAGCTACCAGACCATCTTTGAGGTGCTGGAAACAGACAATGAGGTGGCCCCACTACTCGGACCATTCCAAACAGCTTTCAAAAACAAGGCCATGGAGCAGCTGGAAGGTATGATCGGTACATTAAGAGTATATACATCCCGTCTGGCAACCAAAGAATCTTATTGGATCTTCCACAAGGACGGAGACGACTTCGACCTGAAGGTGAGTGACCCAAAGAACCCAAGCTACCTGCTCATCGCCAACGACCCGGAAATGGAAAGCATCATCGGTGCGCTGAATGCCCTTATTCTGAACCGCCTTGTGACCCGAGTGAATACCGGACAGGGCAAGAATATCCCGGTGAGCATCATCGTGGATGAGCTACCGACGCTATATTTTCATAAAATAGACCGACTGATAGGAACGGCACGAAGCAATAAGGTAAGCGTGACGCTGGGGTTCCAGGAACTGCCGCAGCTTGAAGCCGATTACGGCAAGGTAGGTATGCAGAAAATCATCACCACTGTGGGTAATGTAGTAAGCGGTTCTGCCCGCTCGAAAGAGACACTGGAATGGCTGTCGAATGACATCTTCGGAAAAGTGGTTCAGCTGAAAAAAGGCGTAACCATAGACCGTGATAAAACAAGTATCAACCTGAACGAGAACATGGACAGCCTGGTACCTGCATCAAAGATATCCGACATGCCTACCGGATGGATCTGCGGACAGACAGCCCGTGACTTCGTGAAAACGAAGGTCGGCAACGGCGGAACAATGAACATTCAGGAATCAGAAGAATTCAAGACCACAAAGTTCTTTTGTAAAACGGACTTTGATATGACAGAAATAAAGAAAGAAGAAGATGCATACGTGCCACTGCCAAAATTCTATACATTCAATTCAAGGGATGAAAGGGAACGCATCCTGTACAAAAACTTTGTACAGGTAGGACTAGATGTGAAAGAAATGATTAAGGATGTACTGAACAAACGTGGAGCAAAATAGAAATCAGAAACAGACTATTATTCTATTCTCTTATATAATAGTATAATTATCAATATGTATCAAAAGACATTGTAAATACAAATTTTGCTATGATAATGCATCGAATACAACCGCTTTTTACTAATTTTGCATTCATTTTCCATTATCATTGATTAATGAGTTTTAATTGAGATTAGAAATTGCATGATATTAAATACTAAAGCGATAATAAAAATACATAAATTACACAACATAATCTTTACGCTGATAATTATTGTGTTAGTAGCTGCGTGTGACAGAAATACTTCTATATTGAGGCAGATGGATATGGCTGAGAATCTTATGGATACCAAGCCAGATTCTGCCATCGTCATATTGGAAAACATTCCAATTATAAATATAAATGATAAAAAGATAGCAGCCAGATATGCATTACTTAAATCCATGGCATTAGATAAGAACTATATTGATACAACGACTTTTGATGTGCTTCAACCAGCTATTGATTATTATAAAAGAAATGGTACCTCTAATGAGAAACTTCGGACATATTACTATCAAGGTAGAATATACCAAAATCGGGGCGATGATGAATCTGCTATGAATTCTTTCATGAATGGATGTGATTTAAAACAATTAGTGACTGATTCGTTATTACTAGCCCATACATTGGTGGCTCAAGGTACTTTGTATCTCAAACAGTACAAGATAAATGAGTTTGTTCGCGATAATATTGAAGCTGCAAGATTATATGGAGCAGTCGGTAAAGATCTTCTTGAGATAAAAAGTTATACGAATGCACTTGATGGTTATGTTATGTTGAATAACCAATCAGCAGCAGACAGCCTTCTGTCTATTTGTATACCTTTGGTACAAAAGAATCCTGGTGGAAAAACATATCTATTTTCTTCTTTACTGTCTTATACTATTGAATTTTGTTCACTTGATGACATCAAGTCTTTTTTAGATGAATATCATAACATAGACTTGACTACAGATGAGATAATGAATTTTGCTAAAGGATATGCAAAAATTGGTGAGTGTAATAAAGCTATAAATTTTCTATCGAGAATCAATCTAAATACTTCGTCTTTAGATTCTCTTAAATATATCTCGATTAAAATTGAAATTATGGAGAAACAAGGTAATTATGAGCAGGCTCTAAGTTTGTATAAGGATTACTCTGTCATGCTGGAACGTTATCAAAGCGAATTACTCTCACAAGATCTACTATTCTCTGACAAAAAGCATCAACTTAAGATAGAAAACTTAATTGAGATTCATAATAGAGACCGAATCATTTGGGTAACCTTATGTAGTATATTGGGGCTTTTCATACTAATTGGTTGGTTATATTATCAAAATTATCGTAGTAAGGTCAGACGCATTCTAACTGAAAAAGAGAATACGAATTTGAAACTTAAACAAGACAATCTGCGCAAAGAAAAAGAAAGAGTAGAGTTGGAACGTGACAAGAAAATATTGGAAACAGAAAATCTTAAATTAGAGATTTCTCAATTAGTAAGTGAACGTGATAATTTAAAGGAACTGCAGAGCAAACTATCAGAATTTTCTCAACCAATACAAGATGTCATCAAGATTAGACTTGATATGCTCAATGGTTTATTGGCAAAAGAGATAACAAATAATGATAGCTATGCGGAACCATACAATAAGTGGATAGAGACAGTTCACAATGATAAAAAGAAGTTTATGGACTCGACTCGTCTTGCTTTCGCTGCGTCGCATCCAAAGTTTATAGAATATCTCGAACAGCATGGACTATCAATTGATGAAATTAATTATCTATGTTTATATGCAATTGGGTTACGTGGTAAAGAAGTTGGAGAATATATCCAGTTAAAACGTCATTACATCATAAGTCATGAAATCCGAAAGAAGCTGGGCATAGACGAGCATGAAACTAATATAGGACTTTATATCCGCCGACAGTTGAAAATATTATAAAAGTAAGTTTAGAATACAATGAGGGTGTCAAAACTAAAATGACTACTCCCAAAAGTTATAGATTGTAACTATAATATTTAAAAGGGTCGTATCAAACTCTGTATTGAGTAATGATACGGCCCTTTCTTTAGCCTTTTAGGATGCTCAAATTTCAAATTATAAGTTCATATTTTCAAAAAATGAGTTTTGACACCCTCATTATATTTAAAAACCATTATCCATTCAGTATTTTATTTCTATATCACTCCTTTTTATAACCAAGTCAAAAAGTCAGTTAATAGAAAGTCAAAGTATTATTATACTGTATCATGAATATTGAGTAATTATAAAGCAAAAAGTCTACTTTGATATAGTTCGTAAAACTTTGTAGAGCATCGTAAAATTTTCATCCTTATTAAGGATATAATCAACTATAAATCAATTAAATAAATTTTTATGCGTAAAATTTTTGCCCTTGGTTGAAAACATTATTAGCAATAATTTTGCATCAACAAAAACAAAAAATGATGAATATGAAAAGGACAATTATTTTATTAGGGCTACTATTAGTAATAGCTTACACTGCTTTTGCAGAACAACGTGGAATATTTATGAATTTACATGGTAAGATTAATCCTGAAAAAGACATGGAAGTAAATCGTACACCGATGGAACTACCAATAAAGGTGGTTTATGATTCTGATATGCACAAAATAGAAATAATCGGAAACGAATCATTGGAAGCCGAGGTTTTTCTTTATAATATAAATGGAACTCTTGAAAGCTACTCTCCGATATTGAATACAGTTTTTACTGTTTTATCTTCCGGTTCTTATATAATCCGGATACAAGGCGATGAATGGTATGCGGAAGGAGAAGTTAATATGTAACTATCAATTATGAAAGATTAAAGTCGACAATAATCACACAGACCAAACTGTATAAAAGGAACGAAGGCCGAAAAGTTTATAGAGTAGGCAAAATCAATAAAATGTGATAAAATGGAAATTAATGTTCTAAAAGCAAAAGAAACGCTAAGTATAGAAGAAGCACTTGACGTAAAAGGTGGCTTAAATTCTACATTCGATTTGGTTGCTACAGAGTGTACTTGCGATTGTCTTATCAGCAATAAAAACTCGGAAAAGCACAAACCTGTCACTGTAACCAAACCAACAAATTCATTTCATTAATAATACTGCTATGAAAATAAATGCAACTATAAAACCAACTTCACTCCCTGAAGAAGAAGCTGTTAATATTAAAGGAGGTATAAATTCACAAAGTGTTACAATTGCTTCCAGCTGTACTGATTGTAACTGTTGGTTCGGTAATGAAAATGAGCAAGAAACCACAGTTAAACAACCGACTCATATGAATAAGATGACTGATTGACATTTGCTATTAATAACAACACCTATAGGGACTCCCTATAGGTGTTGTATAAAAGTATATTATAAGATGGAAAAAAAAGTAATTTCAAGATATGCCTATTTTTTTAAAACTTCAAAGTCTATATGTTTGGCATATTCATCAAAAAACAATTCTTTCTTGGAGTTGTCAGAAGATTTGTATAATTTTCTTAATGAGAAAGTAAAAAATAATACTAATGAAATACAAAATCAATTACCAGAAGATATTCAGATGAAACTTGAACAAGAAGGATTCATTTGTACTGAAAGTGAAGATGATGATTTTGTTATCAAAAGCCAATTTGTAACTCAATCTGTCCAACATGATAAATCAAAATTAAACTTAGTTTTGGTTCCTACTCTTAATTGTAACTTCAATTGTCCTTATTGTTTTGAAAAAGAAAAGCGTGCTAGCAAAATGAATGATAAGACTGTTGATAATCTTATTTCTTTTATAAAAGGATTTGAAAATGCAAAATCTTTGACATTAACATGGTATGGAGGGGAACCTCTATTAGCAATACCTGTTATAGAGAAAATATTAAATCGAATTACAACTGAAGTTACTGCAAACATATTGAAACATTCAATTATTACCAATGGGTATTTATTTGATAATAAAGCGATTGAATTATTTAAAAAATATCCATTGGATTCTATCCAAATAACACTGGATGGTATAAAGGAAAGGCATGATAGTTTAAGAGCTTTAAAATCAAACAATGCACCGACATATGACAACATTCTCAACAACATAGATAATATTGTCAATAAATTACCTAATACAGAACTTCATATTAGGGTAAATATAGATAAAAACAATGTTGATGATTTTTTCCAAATTCATAATGATATTCAAGGCAAATATGCTGGGAAAAATATAATTGTATATCCAGGAATCATCAGATTGGAAAATGAAGATATGACAAATTTAGTAGAGCCTGCATTTGGACGCTGGGAAACTGCTAATATGCTCTATGATTTGTATTCTAAAGGTATTCTAAAGGGAGATATATATCCAACATTAAGAATAGCAAAAACATGCTGTGCATTATGTGTAAGTTCATACATTATTGGTCCAATTGGCGAAATTTATAAATGTTGGAACGATGTTTCGGATAAATCAAAAATAATAGGCTATATTGACCGGTCAGAGATTGTAAATAAAACATTGTATTATAGATATCACCAAGGCTGCGCATGGTATAATGACCCTGTATGTAAAAAATGTTTCTTCATGCCAATTTGCAATGGAAAATGTGCGTGGTATAATGAGAGAAATCTGTATCATAATGGCAAATTTAATCTTTGTCAATGCCTTCAAAAGGCACCAGGTTTACTTGATAAATGTTTGGAGTATTATTATGAACATTATAAATAGAATTTATTGCTTAAATTTATGAAAAAGTATTTAGTTTGTATTCTTATGCTCATACCTATATTCAGTTGGGCGCAATCCATTATAGGTACAGTGGTAGATAGTGATGGACAAAGTATCGCATTTGCCAATGTTGTCTTATGCCAATCTGCGGACAGCACAATTATTGCAGGTTGTACAAGTGATGAAAACGGGAAATTTTATTTCACGACGAAAAATTCAAAGGGAATGTATCTACGTATCTCATATGTCGGCTATAAAACAAAGTATGTAGAATTAGGAATATCCCCTCTTCGAATCAGGATGGAACCATTAACATTGAATGAAGTTGTCGTGGTTGCACGGCGGAAACTTTATGAGCAGAAAAGTGGTGAAATGATTGCAAATGTAAAAGGTACTATATTAGAGACACTTCCTAAAACTGCCGATATAATTGCGCAATTACCATTTGTAAGTAGCCAAGACGGTAATTTCACTGTTTTTGGTAAAGGAACACCTGTTATTTATATTAACAACAGACTGGTACAAGATCTGAAAGAGTTGGATCGTTTGATGCCGTCTGAAATAAAAAGCATAAAAGTAAATACCATGCCAGGCGCAAAATATGATGCTACTGTAGGAGCCGTTATCCAAATAATCACGGAGAAAGCACAAGGAGAAGGTTTCAGTGGTACCTTATATGCAGGTTCCAAATGTTCCGAACTCTGGTCTGAAGAAGAATTTGTTTCAGTTAACTATAGGCACAATGCCTGGGATATATTTGCCTCTTCTTATTTGATACAAAAACGTCAGCAAATCGACATGAAAGCCAATCAGCAATTGAGCTTAGCGGATGCCGTTCATGACATAGGCTACCAGGAAGAAGAAAAAGTGAAGTCTAATCGAATGGCGGTAGTAAGTGGTATAAACTACAATCCCAACGAAAAGATTTCAGCAGGTGTGCAATATGTTCTGAACAGTGGTACGTGGAAAAACGATATGTATAACAATATCAGTCATGCTGTGAATAATGAAATGGAGTTGAAACAGCAACTGGCATTATCTGACAGACCTGACCATACCCACAATATAAATTCGTATTTCACCGGTAACTTAGGTAATAATCTTTCTTTGGATTTCAATTTTGACTGGGTGAAAGGGAATGAAAGAGATAATATGTATTCATGGTTTACCGATAATACATCTGAAGATGTCAACACTGTCAACAACCGTTGGTATAATTATTATGCATCAAAGGGAATTCTGACTTACACTAACAAGTATGTGAACATAGAAGGAGGAGGTGAGTATTCTTACACAGACATGACACAGACTTATGAGATTGACAACAACACACTTGGCATCAATAATTCTAACGATGTAACCAAACAGAATCGTTGGGCATTGTTTGCTGCTGCTAAATTCCAATTTGGCAATTGGGGGATTGGGGCCGGAATGCGCTATGAGGATATCGATTTCGATTATTTTAAAAATAATGAATGGAATAAAGAACAATCAAAAAAATATCATAAATTATTCCCTAATCTTTTTGCGAATTACTCAAAAGGAGATTTACAAGCAACATTAAGTTACGAACGAAAAATCAAATACCCCAATTATAGCTCGTTAAGAAGCAATATACAATATAGTTCCCCTTATGTGTATGAAAGTGGCAACCCCATGCTTTTGCCACAAATACAAAATGATTTTACCTGCATTTTAGACTACAAAGATATTAAGGCCATTTTGGGCTATACGATTTATGAAGATTATATCACTCAAATGGTTGAATTGTATAATGAAAGTTCTGTTGTTCTGGTAAAACCAGACAATATGAAAGACGTAAAGAGTCGATTCTTTGCGTTAAGCTACACTCCGACCATAGGCATTTGGCGGCCAAGCATTGAATTGGGTGGACAATGGCAAGATTTGAGTGTGTCAGGCAAGTCTTATGACAAACCTATTTTCAATATTCGGTTAAACAATTCATTAACATTTCCACATCAATGGTTTTTAACGGTAAATGCCGGCTGGCAGTCTGAGGGTAATTCTGGTATATACCTGATTAAGCCGTCATTGAAAACAAATGTCAACATTTCGAAAACGTTGTTTGACAAGAAGATGTCCATATCTCTAATGGTAAACGACATCTTTAAAACAGACAAGATTCAATGGTGCATAGATCACAGTCACATTGTATTTGATTATGACAAATACAGTGATTCACGTTATGTGCAATTGACTGTACAGTATAATTTCAATGCAACAAAAAGCAAATATAAAGGTAGCTCATCTAGTGATGAAAAGCAACGATTGTAAATTGTAAAGGATTATGGGATTTAAATTTTGCAGACAACGTGACAGTATGTCTTGTGGTGTAGCATGTTTACAGATGATTTGTAGACATTATGGATATAATATTGATCAATATAGTCTATCAAATCTATGTGTTCCCACAAGTGAAGGTGTCTCATTATTCAGTTTAATCAAGACAGCTAGCCAACTGGGATTTAATGCAACTTCCATAAGAATCTCAATAAATCATTTCAATAGTGAATCATTACCTTGTATTCTTCATTGGAATCAGAATCATTTTGTTGTTTTGTATAAAGTAAAGAAACAAAAAAAGTTCTATGTCGCTGATCCTGGTAAAGGATTATTATGTTATTCATTTGAGGAATTCAAAAAACATTGGATTAGTTCTGTTTCAAATGGAGAAGAAAAAGGTATAGCAATGTTTCTTGAGCCCACAGAAACTTTTTTGAAAGAAAATACCATGGGGAAACAAGTCAAGAAACGTTCATTCAACTTTTTGTTTGGCTATATATTACAATATAGAAAATATTTTATCCAAATAATTTTAGGTCTGTTACTGGGGTGTTTGCTTCAGCTCATCATGCCTTTTTTAACGCAGGCAATCGTTGACATTGGGATAAAGCATAATGACATAAAATTTATTTGGCTTGTCCTATTGGGAGAACTGATGATTGTTATTGGACGAACTGCAACAGATTTTATACGCCGGTGGCTGCTACTTCATATCTCCATGAGAATAAACATTTCGTTGGTAAGTGATTTCTTTATCAAATTGCTAAAGTTACCGATGTCATTTTTTGACACAAAACTCATGGGCGACTTATTACAACGTATTGAAGATCATTCGCGCGTGCAAAACTTCCTTACGGGACAAGTCCTGAATGTAATTTTCACATTTCTAAGTTTCATTATATTCAGTGTTGTCCTGTTTATTTACAATAAGATAATATTCGGTGTTTTTATTACAGGAAGCATTATTTACGGATTATGGATTTCCTCATTCCTACGACATCGTAAAGTTCTTGATTATGAAATGTTTGAGCAACAAGCGATTAACCAAAACAAGACATACCAATTCATCACGTCAATGCAGGAGATAAAGTTACAGGACTGTGAACAACGCAGGCGGTGGGAATGGGAAGATACTCAAGCGGATCTATTCGGTGTCCAAATGAAATCGCTTAAATTGCAACAGACACAGGAGGCCGGCTCTATATTCATTAACGAGGTCAAGAACATTCTGATTACGGTTCTTGCGGCGACTGCAGTGATAAACGGTCAGATAACACTTGGTGCCATGCTTGCCATCCAGTATATCGTAGGACAGCTCAATTCTCCAATAGAGCAGTTTATGTCATTCATATACTCTTTACAAGATGTGAAGATTTCCCTTGAACGAATCAACGAGATTCATGAAGGTAAAAACGAAGAGTCTACGGAGAATCAGGCTAAAATATTTACCGACGAAAAGTCAATCAATATAGAGAGTATTGATTTCAAATACGATCCCTATGCTTTGAAGAAAACGCTTGATGATGTATCATTCAACATTCCGGAAGGTAAAGTGACGGCCATAGTAGGAGCATCAGGTAGTGGAAAAACCACATTAATCAAACTTATGCTTGGTTATTATCCAGTTATGTCCGGTTCTATCACTATAGCTGGGCGAAACATTAACGAATATAACCTCAAATGGTGGAGACGTCATTGTGGAGTGGTAATGCAAGATGGAGTAATATTTTCTGAGTCGATAGCGAGAAACATCGCTGTAGATGATGGTGATGTCGATGTAATGAGGCTTGAAAGAGCAGCCCGAATTGCAAATATACATGACTATGTGATGGGGCTTCCTCTAAAATATAATACCATAATTGGCAGAGACGGTATAGGTTTAAGCCAAGGGCAGAAACAGCGTATTCTTATAGCTCGTGCTGTTTATAAAAATCCAGATTTCATATTTTTGGATGAAGCCACAAATGCTCTTGATGCCAAAAATGAAAAGACAATAGTAGAAAATCTGGATGAGTTCTACCAAGGGCGTACAGTCGTTGTTGTAGCACATCGTTTATCAACAGTAAAAAATGCAGACCAAATTATTGTTGTTGATGGAGGAAAGATAGTTGAAACCGGCAATCATGCATCTCTCATCAAAAAGAGAGGCCCATATTTTAATTTGGTAAAGAATCAACTTGAATTAGGAACATAATGTTGAATAATGGTATAAAATTGAATTTTGAACCTAATAATGCGTACAATATATATGATTAGCTCTAACAGAAAGAAATCATCTGAAGAAATAGAGTTACGTTCTGAAAAAGTTCGTAATCTTTTAGGAGAAATACCTCCATCCCTTATAAGATGGGGTACAGCAATAATTGTTGCCATATTTTTAATATTACTATTGGTAGTCTGCTTTATGCCTTTCCCCTATTCTAATGGAGAAAGTATACTTCAACATATCTTGTTTAATAATCAACTCGGTATAAACAATAATATCATAAACATATAAACAAAACATTTATTATTCGTAAATTTTTATAATGTGCTTATAATTAATAGATTTGACAAGGAGGTAATACGACTGTAACAGAGATTTACCTCCTGCTTTTATATTTACAGAATTTCCACATTTCCAGATATATTGTTGGTATATTGTGGTTTCAAACCATCGCATCTTACGATGTGTCGCAATTTGTGTTAGCCATTTCTTTGAGCGATATAATTCTCTGAATAATAGACTACTTATTTTGAGCCAGGCTAAATCAACTTACTTTTTATTTCCGTAATGAAAAACTATATAAAAACAAACACAGACCAGGTTAATTATAAAAGCTATATGTCACATAAATCAATAAATCAGAATAATATCCACTTCCGATTTATTGATTTATGATTTATCACTTTAAGAAATCTTATCATAATTATTTGCCTGTAAAGAGAATCACGCCTTGCGCAGAACAGAATTTATCGTATTCATCCTTATCAGTACCGCTTTCAATATGCCGATCAATAATCTCTCCCAGTTCATCGAAGCAGACTTCATCACTAATGCAGCTGGTTCCTTCCTCATTCTGAAGATACACTTCATAATAATCTGAACCGTTCAGACAAATCAAGACATACCCCTGAAAGAGACGTCCGTTGACCCGGAACTTCAATCCAGGCAAATCCTTATATACCGTTGCCATAAATTCATGAATTCCCCATGACATAAGGATTGCTGTATCGGTCATTGATACCAGCTGTTCGCGGATTGTTCCAGCTATACGCATAACATAATATTTATCCATGATGCTAAAGTATTTAATGATTACATACTAATTATTCAAACCACTCACGATTATCCTTCTTCAGCTCTTCGATAAACTGCTCCTCGGGTAAAGCAAGAGTTTCCGCATCAGTGAAGAAAAAAATCTCGTCATAAATATATTCGGCTTCCTTATTGGCAAAGCCTTCATTTTCATCTTCAAAACTACCGGGTTGGATGACATCCAATAAAGCGGTAGGTGCAATAACAAGTTCTTCGCCATCGTTGGCTTGAACAATACGACATACATAAGTATTGCCGCCCCAATAATATTCCTTTCTTTTCATAATTCAATTATTTAAGAGGTATGTTACGTCCATGTTTATTGAGGTATTCCATCATGCATTTTGCTTCCTCATGCGAAGCCATGTTGCGGTCGTCGTAGTAACGGGAATCATCTGCCATAACCTTGATGCATTCCTTGATCAGTCTGTACAGGCTCTGTTGCAGCGTGGGGTGCATTGTAGGGATTGCCGCCGCAAAGCGTTTCGGATTGAAAGAAAAACTGTTCACCGCCATTTCCCAATCTTTGGCAAGGCGGAATTCTTTAGATTCCTGAATGTTTTTGTCCATAGTTGATTCTATTATTAAATTTGAAAATTCATTTATTTTTTCCCTCAGTTCGGCTTCCTTATTACCGAAGCCGCTTCGGGTTTTATGGTGCGAAAAATGTTTGCCGTAAAAGCCTATTCCGACGTTTTTTCTTGGTAAAATACTCTTGCTCCGCAAGGAAGATTTTCCCAAGAAATGCATTTCAAAACGAGAGGAGCAGGCGCGGCTGACTAAATTTGCACCTGATAAAACCAATGCGGTGACAAAGGAAGGGCGAAAGAAAAAAACGAAATTCAGTAACTTCTATATAAAAGGGGAAAATATAATAGGACAAGGGTGGCGGTGGGGAAATATGACGGATGGTGTATAAAAGGAGAATTTATAAAGGTTCCCGGAGCGGCCGATGACAGAAGACTGCTCGTGCCGGATTCCGTCATCAGCCATAGATCCGGACCTGGTATCTCCTGTAGTCAAAGGCTACCGGAGAAAAAGCAGGTAGATAAAAAAGTGATTCGGGCAGTAACAGGAGAAACAGGTACAAAAAAGAGGCTGTCTCAAAATGAGACGGCCTTTTTTGTGTCTGCAAAAAAATCGGGCAAGTCCTAACTTCGCTCAGTCAGAACTTGCCCGTCTCCCTAATTTTTTGTATCTTAGGGAATCAAGTCAAGATATCTCAAAGATAATGTTTAAAAATTATACATCCAACGATAATCTGCTTTTACCTCCGTGTTTAGGCGATTTTATTCCCCAGAACGATCCGGTCCGGGTTGTTCACCGTATCATTGAACAGATAAACCTTGAAGAACTTTACCGCAGGTATTCTCCTAAAGGCTGTTCTGCATACCACCCTCGCATGATGCTTCAGATTCTGGTCTATGCTTATCTGCGTAATATCTATTCCAGCCGTCGCATAGAAGAATTCTGCCGCAATGATATCCGCTTCATGTGGCTTACCGGCAATATGACTCCTGACCATAACACCATCAACCGTTTCCGCAGCAGCCGGCTGAAGGACGTACTCAAGACAATATTTGCCACCATCGTGAAGTTCCTCGTGGAGGAAGGTTTTGTAAGTCTGGATGTGGCCTGTACCGACGGGACGAAGATGGAGGCGGACGCCAACCGTTATACGTTCGTCTGGGGCAAGTCCATACATACGCGCATATCCAGAATCGCAGAACAGCTTGAAGAGATATGGCAGTACGCCGAGTCCGTCACCAAGCAGGAACTGCGTGATTCCGCACCCCTCACATATCAGGATATCACTCCGGAGAAAGTTGAAAAGGCGCTCTGCCGGATAGATGATGCCCTGAACGGAGTGGATGCTGACAGGAAAATGAAAGCGAAGGTAAAACGTGTAAGGAAGTCATGGCCCGAACAGCTCAGGAAATATGAATCACAGGGAAAGATACTTGACGGACGCAACAGTTACTCAAAGACAGACAATGACGCTACTTTCATGCGCATGAAAGAGGACCATATGAGGAACGGACAGCTCAAACCCGGATATAATCCCCAAATCAGCACCAACAAACAGTTCATTTTGAACTATACCATCCATCAGTGTGCGGGTGATACCTCCACCTATCCTCTGCATATGGATGATTTCCATTCCCTTTACGGCAGATACCCTGACGTATCTGTCTGCGATGCCGGATACGGGAGTGAGGAGAACTATCTGTATGCCTTCAGACATGGCATTGAAACCTTTATAAAGTACAACTATTTTCATAAGGAACAGAAAAGGAACTTCCGGAACGACCCGTTTCTGTCTTCCAACTTTTATTATAATGAAGAAACCGACGGCATGTACTGTCCGATGGGACAGAGAATGAAAAGACTCTCCGATGCAAAGAGGATAACAGACAACGGTTTTGTGCAGACCATATCAAGATACAGGGCACGTAACTGTAATGGCTGCCCGCTAAGATGCCGGTGTCACAGAGGCCGGTCGGAAAGAATTGTGCAGGTAAACCACCGTCTGAGGAAAATCAAGGAAAGGGAACGTGAAAAGCTGCTCTCTGATGAAGGCCTGAAATATCGCAGCCAGCGACCGCAGGATGTGGAAGCCGTATTTGGAAACCTCAAGAACAACAAGCACTTCAAGAGGTTCCATCTTCGTGGGCTTAAGAAGGTTGAAATTGAGTTCGGCCTGCTGGCCATTGCACATAATCTTGCGAAAGTAGCCTCTTAGGGGGCTTATGGCAACGAAAAAAACAGTTTGAAAGGATGAAACCTTCAGAAGTAAGTTTATAAACTCCTTTTTTGAGGAAAATCCAAATGACTTCAATTTGAAATAAAGCAAAAGAGGCCATCCCAACTCTATTTTGAGACAGCCTCTCTGAAACAAATTATGAATTATGGTCAGGCAGCAGCCTCTTGAGACTGAGGCTGTTGTTCGGTAGTATCACTTTCAGAATGTTCTGTCTCCTGCTTTGCCTGTTTCTGTACCTGCAGGACAGCTTTCTTTTCCTCGATACGCTGGTGGCGTTTTTCGTACACCTCGTCATGCGAACCCTTGATTTCTGCCAATGCTTCGGGCATGTGCTTCTGTGCAAATTCAAGCAACAGGTCGGCTACGGCATTATTTCCGTATGCGTTACTCTTGAAATTGGCTATCAGATAATCCCTACGGATAACAGCTTTTGCCTTTGGAGTAAGATTGGCTATGATATTCAGTTTATTCTCGTCTGACAAATACCGGATGTCTTCATTCTCTATGCCAACTGTTGCGAAATGCTCTTTGCGAAGCGATGAAAGCAGGAAGAAATATATCATTTTGTCTTCTTCCGCCCCAAATTTAGCTTCTGTCACGTCAACTTCGAAAATCCGTCTCTTGGTATCTTCTATGGTCTTTTCACGTGCAATTTCCTTGTTGCGCTTGTCCTGCTTTTCCAATTTTTGTATTGGTGACAGCTGCTCCTGCCCTGCAGTCTGTACGCTGACTGAACTTTGTGTTGCCACTTCCACATAGCACATGGAAATGTCTTTCTGACCAATCTGTGCGTACAGGCTTATCTCTCCCTCTTCGTTTCTGCGAACCAGTTCCTTGCATTCTTCCATATAATCGTTAACTTCCTGGTCGTACTCCAGCTTGGCTTCTCTGAACGCATCTTCCGTTTCATAGTCAGAGGACTGCGGTTCTTCCGGCAATTCGGGGTATTGGTAACATCTGCCTGAAAGTTCAGTGACTTCATATCCCAACTCTTTAAGGCGGTTTACTGCGTCTGCATCATAGCAGTATGGATTGTACCCAAGAGAAAGTAGCGGATGGGCACTTAACGCCTGAACAGACTTTTCTACAATGAATGCCGTATTCATTTCAGCAAGACAACTGCGCTTTGCACAATTTCCACAACCACCCTCACAAAAGAGTGTCATGTTGTTCGTATTGTGCGGACATGACAGACAAAGTGTTTTGTCAAAATTGTAGCGGTCAAGGTCGGTCGTAAAGTCACGTTCTATGTTTTTCGCAACTTCGGTAGCTTTCATACCTCGCCAACTGCCATACATGATGCCCTCTTTCAGATGTTTATCGAAAACTTCTCTCTGAATGTCTTCGCCATAACGGCAGATTTCACTCGCTACACTGATTGTCAGCTCGTCCTTGTCCAGAAGTTCCGCAATTTCGGAGATAAGGGCGGTAAACTTCAAGCGAGTGCGTATATAGGTTTCGTTCTTGCCGAACTGCACGGCCAAAGACTGAATGTCGTGCCTACCGCTTTCAATAAGTTTCTGATATGCGTTTGCTTCCTCAATGGGTGTAACATCCTTTCTTTGCAGGTTCTCCGTTACCGCCATTTCCTCTGCCACCTCGTCGGACACGTTCAGTATGACCGCCGGAATTTCCGTCATTTCCGCCATAAGGGAAGCACGGTATCTGCGTTCTCCGAAAACTATTTCAAACTTTCCGCTTTCATCAATCGGGCGCACACCTATAGGCTGTAAGACCCCTTGCTGACGGATGCTGTCTGCCAGTTCCGCAAGGCTCGCCTCGTCAAAATGCTTGCGTGGGTTGTAACTGCTCGGCTGAATGTCTGCCAATGCTACCATACTGATGTTCTTTTCTTCTACTGACTGCATACCTGTTTTTTCCATAATTCATTGAATTTTATTGTTAATAATATTTTTATTTTCCCTCTGGTCGGTTCCTTTTTGCCTGACCGCCTTGGGGTTTTATGGTGCATTACAAGGATGTCGGTACAGCCCATTCGACGTTTTTTTGAAGCAAAATACTCTTGCCAGGCAAGGAAGATTTTCCTTCAAAATACACTTCAAAACGGAAGAATCAGGCGCGACAGCCTACATTCGCACCCGATAAAACCTATGCGGTGGCAGACAAGGAATGACAGTAGGCAATAATCGCAAATAGAACAGGAATTGGCCAGCGGCCTGTATAAAAGGCATCTGATAAAAGGACTGACGGCTTGGGTGGGTAAAAAAACGGTCTGCCGGGCAAACAAAAAGGGGACTCTTTCTGCCTGTGACATACCGGAGGCACGACGGACGGCACAAGCAGAATGTGTCACCGTTTGCCCATGACGCCGTCGGCCCGGAAAGGAAAGCTGCGGACAAAAGGCGGAATGTGCCGGAGCAACAACCAGGCAGGATGCCCATATAGCGGAATACCGGTTGTTTCGACAGGTCGAAGCTCCGGCATGAAGCGGTATGAAGCAGACTCCCGTTGATCGGGCACAGCCTTCCGTACCTTGAAGTGAAGGGCGGACCGCGGCACAGACATCATACCTTAATTTCGGGTAGGGAAAGCCGCATATAAAAGGAAGAAAATACAGGAAAGGTATCCATATAAAAGGACACTGGCAGGCAAGGCCATGAAGGCAGTCCCGTATGACCGCCTTCTCCTGCCTGTCAATCAACAAAGTTGAAATACCTGTCGCAAAGCTCTTTCTGCTTCATGAAGCGTTCGCTCTGATAAAAATCCACCTCGGGGTACTTGCAGAAACCGGAAACGGCGTATCTGCCGGTAGGGGTACATAAACCGTAAAGCATGAGCCAGTCGAGAACTTCTTCCCCGTTGTTGTTCGTGTCGATGAACTGACACCCGGCACTGCGTTCCGCACCAGGCAGATTGACCGTGATGACAGCTTCCGACTCAAATTCGTTACTGTCTTCTACATACGCCAACAATGCCAGACAAAGTGGTGTTCCGAGTCCATGCTGATAATACGTGACAAACGGAAAAACCCATTTTCCGTCCTTGCGTAACAACGTCAAAGTCTTGCCGTCAACAACCACTTCCCTTTCTCTGATTTCATTTTCCATAATGCTATCATTTTTTAAGTTTACTTTTTTCTTTCCCTGCTTTCGGTCCTTAAAGACCTTCGCCGGATTTATTTTTCCGCATCACGAAAGTGATAACGGCAACCGGACAAATCTGGCGACAGAAATACGCTTCTCCCCGAGAAGGAAGATTTCCGTCGGCCACCGCAGGCCGTGAGGATTTGCAAGGTACAGCTGTTATCCGTTACTTTCGCGGAACAATAAGCCGGAAGGTCAGAAAGGACTGCAAGGACAAAGATATAAAAGGATTGAGAGACAGATATAAAGGGAGGCGATAAAAAGGGAAAAGGAGGATAAAAAAGGCAGATGCCAGCCTATAAAAGTCAGACGGGCCCCGGCAGGGCGGAACATAGGAAAACCTGCCCGATCATCACGACCGGACAGGCAAAAGGTTAAATCAATGAATCACGGTCAGGCAGCCCTGACAGTATTTTCTTCTTCGGGAACTTCGGACTGCGGACGCTCGGCTTCCTTGAGTGCCTCGTCAATCCGCTGCTGCAATTCCTTACATTCCTGCTTCAAGCGTTCCAGTTCTTCCGCCTTGCTCCACTTCCGGGCGGTGATTTCCTGCAAGGTCGGTATTTCGTGCTGCAGCATGGCTATCTGTTTCTGCTGCTTCTCTATCAAAGACGGCATCCTTTCAAGTGCGGCCTGCGGGTATCGTGCCGATTCGGCAAATCCCAACGGCAGGGCTCCCGACACGCCACAGCGGTATTTCAGTCCGCTTACGCCCTCGACAAAGAAAGCGTTACGGTCGAACGAACCGGAAAGGGTGTACTCGCTGCGGACAAGCAGGTTCAGCCCCATATAGCTGCCAATGGTACGGTAAGCTTCGCCCCTGTATGTCTTGGCTATGCGGTGCAGTTCACGGCCTGTCTCTTCCCGGGTCGCCTGCGGCAGATTGAGCAACAGCGTTTCCCTGTTGCCGCTATAGGATGCGATATACTTCATGTCATGCTCGACCTGCGCCACGATGCGCTCTGCCTTGCCGACAGCTTCCGTGTTGGCCGCAATCTTGCGCTCGGCACGGATGCGCTCTTTCTTGAATATGGCCTGTTCTTTCTCCAACTGCATGATTTTGTTGTCGAGCTTGGCCTTGTTCAAAAGGTCGGTATTTCCTGAAAGGATAGCCACGAACTCGGCAAAGTTCATTCCGCTGTCCTCGTCCATGCTGTCCTCGTCAATGCGGCGCACGGCGATAGTGCCGTTATTTATCTGGTTGATGAACATCTGCTTGTTTTTAAGCAGGTTGAACTTGTAGGCATCGAGCGTCTTTTCCGTTCCGTAGATTACAATATCCACCACGTTACCGCCCCAGAGCTTCACGGTGTTGCCCTTGCGTACCGCACGACCGTTGCGCTGCTCCATGTCGGCAGGTCTATCGGGTAGGTCAAGGGCATTACTGCCCTCTTCCCCCCTCAGAACCGTACGTGAGGGTTTCCCCTCATACGGCTCAAGCTTTTCAAAGTCTCTGTTCGTGTGCAGAGACCGGCTCATCCTACTTCTTGTTTCCATTGTTTTTACGGGATAATTTGAAACATTCATCATGAACCAACAGATTGCATTTCCGTCCGTCTTGTACGGTCGGCATTACATTCCATGCCTTATGCGTGTCAATCGGTTCACCACATATCGGACATTTCCGACCTTGCTTTTCCCATAGGTAAAGCAGGGATTTACGTCCTTTCAGCATCACAAGCATCTTTGACTTCATTCTTTTATTGAAGTACAGGCGGCAGTCTGCGTCAAACGGATTCATGTCCCCCTTTATCTGCGTATATTGCAGAAAAGGAAACGAAGATGCCAGTTTCAACAAGGTAAGTTGGTCTTCTTTGCCGTTTGATTTCTTGAACTTAGCCGCAAAAGTCCAGCTGTTCCCTCGGATATTGTGCCAATAGCGGTCTTTTATCCACTGTTTCCCTTTCTTGGAATGACGGCGTTTAGCCCATTGCCACAAGGCGAGAAATATCTGATGGTCGATTCTGTGAAAAGAATCACGTGTCGCCCCATGCTGATAATATGCTCCCCATCCTCGAATTTTAGCATTCAACATCCTGATTAATGATTCCTGCTTGCAACCCTTATGACCTTTTGTCACCTTACGGATATTCTCCATAAAGCGTTTTTCGGCTTTCTTGGTCGGCTTGGTCAATATTTCATTGCCGAATTTGCGGATGTTGAAACCGAGAAAATCGAAACCGTCACGGATATTGGTTATCACCGTCTTTTCTTCTGATAAGGTCAGACCTCTTTCAGACATAAAGTCGGCTACCAATGGCTTGATTTCCTTTTCAAGTGTTTCACGGTTCTCGCAGGTAATTATAAAGTCATCAGCGTAACGGACAAGATTCACCATTGGCGAATATAACTTACCTTTGATTCTAACTCGTTTATATTTCTCTGCAAGGACTTTCTGCAATCCGTCCAATGTCATATTAGCAAGCGTGGGAGAGATAATGCCACCTTGTGGCGTTCCCTCCTCTGTCGGGAACATCTGTTTGTTGAAGATATAGCCGCATTTCAACCATTTTCGGAGTATTGCCTTGTCCATAGGGATGTTGGCAAGCAGCCATTCATGGCTGATATGGTCGAAGCACCCCTTTATGTCACCCTCCAGAATCCATTCGGGAGAATAGCCTTTTCGGAGAATGTTATGGCATTGCATTACCGCGTCCATACAGCGGCGTTCCTTGCGGAAACCGTATGAACGTGAGTCGGCTGTTGTTTCCGACACTGGTTCTAATGCCATAAGGTAGAGTGCTTGCATGGCTCTGTCTTTCATTGTCGGTATTCCCAACGGTCGCAGTTTGCCATTACTCTTTTTGATGTGGACTCTTCTCAATGGCTTCGGCTGGTAGCCTCTGCGTTTGAGTTCGCTTATCGCTTGTGTTTTTGCTTCGGGTTTCTCCCATGTTTCCATGTCCACTCCGGGGGTGTTGCCACCTCCGTTAGAAGTAACTCTCTTTACGGCTAAGGCTTTTGCGTAAAAAGAGTGGGTCAGCGTCCACTGCAAGGCTTTCACCTTGTTGTATCTGCCTTCCTTCTGAGCCTTTACAATTCGTGCTTGTAGCTTTCTGACAGCCAACTCCGCTTTAGTCCAGTCTATTTTGTCCCAAAGTGTTTGCTGATTGTCAGCAGGCGCACACGATGTCTTGTTTTCGTTCATTTGCTTTCCTCCTTTTGAAAGTTCTAAAAGTTAATTGTAAAGAATCACCATTTGACAACATTCGGTTTGATTGCCTACCTAATGTCGTCACAGAAGTCTGCCCACTTTCGTGTCGGATGATGTCGCCCACATCAGCCCGTGATGTCGGTTCAATCCGTATCCGCTCCATTACAGAACGGCATTCGCTTTTTCTGTTATCTTATACCTGCACACCATTCGGCTTTCATTGCTGTCAGCTTACCTGTCATTTTTACATGACAGGAGATATACAGGCTTACCATGTTCCACATAGATAACTAACGGATAGGTTAGGTTCTGTCTCATCCTCCGGCGGTGCTTATATCCGTGTAATCCTACCATGGAGAGGATTAACCGACCGCTTCCCTTTTGGGTAGAGTGTGCCAGTATCTTACACTCTTTCGTGACATTACGAAGTTTACTAACAGTTCGCTTGCGCTAACCATACTATCCAGCCTCGCCACTTTACGGTATGATACTAGCCGTACTTGACTTCCCCTCACGGTTCTGTCTTGTCTTGCGAAAGTGTACTTCGTCCCGACCGCTTAATACAACATTAAGGTGCATCGGTCGGTAGGCTACCGCTGACGGAACAGCGGGTTAAAGCTGATACCCGTAAGTATCATTCCAACAATTATCTATGCGACTTCATGTCGCACCCACGGTATCTCCAGATGATGCACCGCCACAGCCCGCTGCTGGGCGTTGACCCCTGTACCGAGCATGGATGTCGAGCCGAAGAGAACGCGCACCCTGCCGCTGTTCATGTCTTCAAAGAGACGTTTCCTTGCCCTCTCCGTGGTGGCACACTGGATAAACTGGATTTCATCAGCCGGGATGCCGAGGCGCACCAGCTTCTCCTTGATGTCGGTATAGATGTTCCACTCGTTCGGCTTGTAAGTGGAAAGGTCACTGAAGACAAACTGCGTACCCTTATTGGCCGCCGAGCGTACATAATAGTCATAGATGGTTCGGGCGCAGATGGAAGCCTTGTTACCTGCATCATCGCTGAACTTCTCACCCAAAAGGCGCATGTCGAGAGCCATCTTGCGTGCCACATTGGTTGCAATGAGCATCTTTGCCTTGTCGAGGTTGTCCGGCTCGATCGTGTCAAGCCCGAGGTCTTCCCAGTTTCCGCTACCGGCAAAGGAAACGAGGCGTCCGATCATTTCTTCCTGCTCGATTGTCGGCGCATGAGAGAGGAAGCGGACATTTTTCTCCGGCACATCAAGATGTATCATGTCGGCTGTACGGTAGTCGGTGATTTCACGCAGGAACATCGCCAATTCCGGTACTTTGATATAAGTACGGAAACGCTCCTTGCGCTTGATTGCCCCTGTCACGTTCAGCTCATAGTCGGCTGTCTTTTTGGTAAATATGGCCGCCCAGGCATCGAAACAGCTAATCTGCTGACGCTTGAGTTCACGTGGGCGCAAATACTTGAACATCACATAAAGCTCTGTCAGCGCATTTACCACCACCGTACCGGACAAAAACGTAGCCCCAAGGTCACGGCCTGTTCGGTGCTGGATGTCACGGATGGCAAACAGCAGGTTCATCGCCCTTTGCGAGCCTTTTGTATTGCCGATACCTGCCACCCTGTTGTGGCGTGTCTGGAACATGAGGTTCTTGAACATGTGGCATTCATCGACAAAGATGTGGTCTATACCCATTGAATGAAAGTCCACGGTATCATCCTTGCTGTCGTCCAGTTTTGTACGGAGTTCTGACAGCTTCGCTTTCAGGTTCTCCTGTCTCACTTCCAGCCCTTTCTGCATCTTGCGGCTACGGTAGCGCATGGTGGACTGTTCCAACACTTCAAGGCTTCGCTCCACATCGTAAAGCTCTTCTGTGAATATCTCTATCATGGTTTCCTCGGACTGCGGTATCTTGGAGAATTGCTCGTGCGTCAGGATGATGCAATCCCAGTTGTTGTTCTTGATTTTGGAAAATACCTCTCTGCGGTTGGCCGGTGTGAAATCTTCCTTGCCCGGGTACAGGACTTTTGCGTTCGGGTATGCCTTGCGGAACGTGTCGGCAATTTCGTGTACATTCGCTTTCAGGCCGATAATCAGAGGCTTCTGTACCAATCCCAGACGCTTCATTTCATAGGCCGAGACGCACATAATCATGGTCTTGCCTGTGCCTACTTCGTGCCAGCAGATGCCGCCGCCGTTCTGCTTAATCATCCAGATTGCGTCTTTCTGCGACGGGTAGAGTTCGTTGTACGGGAACTGCTCAAAGGAAAGCTGCGGGAAGGTCTGTGCCGAACCGTCATAGGCCGGACGGACATAGCAGTTGAAACGCTCGTTGTATGTGCGTACCAGTTCATCCCTGACTTCCAGAGGACGGGCATCGAGCCACTGGTTGAAATTGCTGCGGATTTCCTGTATTTTGGTAGCCGCTTCCTGAATGGCTTCCTCGTCGGGCACACGTACCTTGTCGCCGTTGCGATACACCTCTTTGGTTATCTCCGGCACTGTGTCATGCAAGGCATGAACAAACAGGTCTTCACCGTTGAAATTGCGCACGGAATAGGTGTTGTATGCTGCCGGGGAGTAACCTTTCAGACGCACTACATAGGTATCGTTGACATCAAAGTACATCACTTCGGCTTCCACCCCGAAAAGGTCTGCCGCAAAGTCGGCGTAAAGCTGCGGGTCAATCCAACGCTCGCCCATATTGATATCCAGCTCTTCATAAGGTATCGGTTCGGGCGTTGCGTTCTCCAGTACCCTTGCGGAGATTTCCGTCCAATCCCTTTCTCTGCCGGACAGGTCATCAAGGCAGGATGTGAGTTCCTTGTACTTGTCAACCACATTTCCGGCAAGAAACCTGCCTTTGTGTTCCCATTCTTCCGTGAGGGGATTGTAGTAAATCTCGCCCTGCAACGCTGCGATTGCATCTTCATCAGACAGACCGGTGGAGCGCGTGATATAGTCCATTTCCACCTTGCCGTAGAAATTGAGGCTGCTTGCCAGCGCTTCAGACGGCTGTAGAATACGGTCGGTCGCAATCTTCGTGAAAGCCACAGGCTCACGCATGATGTCGGCCTTGACTATATCGCCGCCAAGCTGCATTTCGATAGTGAACACCTCGACACCGAGGCTGTCAAGCATGATAAACTCCTTGTTGTCGTTCTCATGGAAAAATCCCCATTTGGCTACAAAGGCATCATAGAGGGTGTTCAGCCGCTCACGTATGGCCGTCTGTTCGGTCTGCAGATCC
>OGYA01000485.1_pt1 | contig 31902 bp, 34 predicted proteins | sample 1576401 | NCBI WGS metagenome assembly OGYA01 (sample SAMEA3541485, study PRJEB24748) | human gut metagenome | biome: human gut; feature: human-associated habitat; material: faeces | place: China | collected 2012 | reverse complement strand
GGCAGATTTCTTCTTTACGGTTCGTGTTGTGATCTTTCCGGGAATATTTCTGATAAATCAGTCCGACGGCGGTCAGAATAGATTTCAAAGATACTTCCGTCATCTCGGAGGGAAGAGAGAACCTTTCATCACATGTCACTCGTGCCAACAGGGAGAAGTAATCTTTTAGATAACTGGCTATATCCTCCTGTAATTCCACAATCGGGCACTCGGTTATCTTAGAGAAAGAGCTGACCATCGATTTTATCAGGTTGATTCGTTCTACACATTCCGACGAGAATCCGGCGAAGCATAAACGTACTTTCTCTGTCCGTTCGCGGAACTGGATGATAGTGCCCGGCAGCAGTGTGATCAGATCGTTCGGTTTTATTTCGTAATCGATCAGGTTAATGGTTGCGGTCATCTTACCTTCCGTACAAATAGCAAAGATGCCGGCTTTCAGCCTGCACGATTGTTTGTAGATATTCAAGATATCTTCAGTTACATCATTCCATGCCAGAAGTTCGCATGGGAGATCTACTTGTGGAAAGTCAAACTTCATATTACTTTCTTTTTTTGAATCACGCAAATATACACATTTTCTTTTATTTCTTTATCTTTGTCCGTATGAAAACAATTACAACCGATTGGGAACTTATTCCGTATTCTGAAGCATGGAGCCGACAGACGGAATGGTTCGATGCCCTCGTCCATGCCAAGCAGGGCGGAGAAAAGTACGAGAATCGCATCATTTTTTGTGAACATCCGCACGTTTATACTCTGGGGCGTAGCGGAAAGGAAAATAATATGCTGCTGGGAGAGGAGCAACTGAAGGCTATCGGTGCCACCCTCTATCACATCGACCGTGGCGGCGATATCACCTATCATGGTCCCGGGCAATTGGTGTGTTACCCGATTCTTAATCTTGAGGAGTTCGGATTGGGGCTGAAGGAATATGTACACTTACTGGAGGAAGCCGTTATCCGTGTCTGTGCATCTTACGGCGTCGAGGCCAGCCGTTTAGAGAAGGCGACAGGAGTCTGGCTGGAAGGTGATACGCCCCGTGCCCGTAAGATATGTGCGATAGGGGTTCGGAGCAGTCATTACGTGACGATGCATGGACTGGCGCTGAATGTGAATACCGATTTACGCTATTTCAGTTACATTCATCCTTGCGGTTTTATCGATAAAGGCGTGACTTCCCTTCAGAAAGAACTCGGACACAATGTTGATATGGACGAGGTAAAAGAGAGGCTGGGGAGCGAACTGCTTACTTTCCTTTTGTCAAAATGATAATCAGACCTCTCTGGTTTGCTCTGTTTGCATCCAATGATACGGTTGCCTGGTAAAATCGCCCTCCTTACAGGTTGGCGATTTTATGTTTGATGCCGAAAGACTTTAAGAGTTGGCATGATGTAAGTGTGGCGAAGCTAAATGCGTGAAGAGTTGTATCAATGGATGCTTACGGCTTTCTTTTTGACAGTCGGGACTCGTTCGTTTACGGTATGCAACCAGAGAATAATCCTTCTCTTTTTAACGATAAAACCATAACAACAGATGTAAAGTGGGAAAACATATAGAGATAATTTGAAAAGAAGTAAGCATTTCAGCGGAATGCAACCGTCTTTCGGGTCGAATGCTTACTTCTTTTCATAGAAATCCCGGCTCTTTTCGGGGCAGACCCCGGCTCTCCGGACGCAAAACCCCGGCTTTTCGGGAAGAAAAGTCCTGTTTTCCGTCTTCTGTGCTTCCCGTTGCCGTTGAAAAGCAGAAGGGGCTGTCAGGAAATAAGGCTATTCTCTTTCTTACTGAAAAGAAAAATCCCCGAAACGCATCAAAATGGTTTCGGGGATCAGATAAGTCCGGTATGGTTTGTTTCCGGTTTATTTCTTCATTCTCAGCACTCTGATACCTGTCAGTGATTTTCTGTCTTTCAACATCTGGCTCAGTGCACTCTTGTCTACTATTACCTTGCCTTCTTTGGACGAAGCATGCAGCAGGTGCAGCTGTCCCTTGATGTAAATGGCAATGCCCATGTGGCTTACGTCCAACCCCGGAGTATTGGTGGTCAGGGCAATAATGTCCCCATTCTTGATCCAGGGCAATCCGTCCGGCTCCAGTTTGTCTTTCGGCAGGTAATGAACCTCTTTACCGCTCAGTGCCTTTTCATACTTTGCCATCTGCGCTACATTTTCCGGAGAGTTCTTCAACGATTTGTAGAGTTGCGGATGTGTGCTCATGTAAGAGATCGACAGTTTCTGTGTGAAAGGGCTGTGGGCAGCCGTTACGTCTTCAAGAAAGCCTTGGCGGACACCATTATTGATCCAGTCGGATATATAATGCAGACGAGAGGTATAACCGTCAATTTTTCCGTCGCGATAGCGGATACGTTGCAGGTTACGGGCAAAGTCACTTTCCTGCATGTCGTCTCCCTGTTGCGGGCAGAGTGCCATTGCCAATGCATATTCTACGAAAGTGGTGCAGTCCACCTCGTCACAATTGATAATGAGGTCTTCTGCATCGTCTACTTCAAGGGTACCTGCCTTATAGGGGGTATCAACGAACCCGAGTCCGTTACTCAGCACCAGACTGTTCTCCTGTGCTGCAACTGTTCCGGCCAATAGGCTGGTACATAACAAAAGTGTACGAATTGTTTTCATCTTTATAAATGTTGTTTCGTGAGTTTCTTTATATGTCATCTGGAGAATTTCACTCCGTCGCGGAGCCAGATTGACATACGCTCCTCCCGGATACATGAAATTCAGCTATATACTTCATTTTACCTTCATGGATGCTTTAATGAAATACAGGATTAGCAGTACGTAAGCTACCAGGGCAGCCAACTGTGAGAGGGTATTGTTGAGCCATGCATCGTTCACCAGATTGATTCCGCCGAAGCGCATGGCAGCGCTGACTACACCCATCAGGGCACCTCCGGCAATGAATCCGGATGCCAGCAGCGTCCCTTTTTCGCCCCGTTCGGTGTTGAGCGCACTGTCTTTGCTGCGGGTGGTGACATACCAGTTGATAGCTCCGCCCACTACGAGCGGTACATTCAGTTCGAGCGGGATGAACATACCCAACGCAAACGCCAGTGCGGGAACCTTAAAGAACGTCAGGATGATGGCCAGCACCGCACCGATGCCGTACAGCAGCCAGGGGGCGCCTACACCACTCATCAAAGGTTCGATTACAGCAGCCATCGCGTTGGCCTGCGGTGCGGCAAGTTGTCCGCTTGTGAATCCGTATGTCTTGTTCAGGATAATCATTACACCGCCTACGGTGGCAGCGGATACGATTGTTCCGAGGAACTTCCACGCTTCCTGCTTGGCGGGCGTACTGCCCAGCCAGTAGCCGATCTTCAGGTCGGTGATGAAACCGCCTGCCATAGAGAGGGCTGTGCAGACTACACCGCCCATCACTAATGCGGCAACCATGCCCGAAGGACCTTTCAGCCCGACGGCTACCATTACAACCGATGCCAGAATCAGCGTCATCAGCGTCATGCCCGATACCGGATTGGTACCTACAATGGCGATGGCGTTGGCCGCTACGGTGGTGAACAGGAATGAAATTCCGGCTACCAGTAAAATGGCTACCAGTGTATGTACCAGGTTACCCTGCATTACGTCGAAATAAAAGAACAGCACTACCAGGATCAGCGTGATGATGGAACCGATGGCAATGATCTTCATGGAGAGGTCGCGTTGCGTACGGATGACGTTTTTCTCCACGTCTCCTTTTCCTCCCATCTCTTTAGCTGCCAGTCCCACTGCGCTGCGGATGATGCCCCATGATTTGATGATACCGATCACTCCCGCCATGGCGATACCGCCGATACCGATGCTTTTGGCATAATGGGAGAAGATCTGCTCCGGACTCATGGAACCTACAGTGGCGGTGATTTCCGGATTCCATTGGTTCAGTACAGAGTCGCCGAAGAAAAGGGACATACCCGGTACGATGATCCACCATACGGCCAATGAACCGATGCAGATAATGGAAGCGTACTTCAATCCTACGATATAGCCCAGACCCAGTACGGCTGCACCGGTGTTTACTTTAAATACCAGTTTGGCTTTCTCTGCCAACATTTCACCCGCACCACAGACGCGGGTGGTGAAGTTCTCGTTCCACCAGCCGAAAGTTGCCACGATAAAGTCGTACAGACCTCCGATTAACCCGGCCATCAGCAATGGTTTTGCCTGGCTGCCGCCCTTTTCGCCCGACACCAGCACCTGTGTAGTGGCTGTTGCCTCCGGGAAAGGATATTTACCGTGCATATCGCTTACGAAGTATTTGCGGAAAGGAATCAGGAACAAGATACCCAGCACACCGCCCAGCAGTGAACTGATAAATACTTGCATGAAGGTGACTGACATTTCCGGATATTTGGCTTGCAGGATGTAGAGGGCAGGCAGTGTGAAGATGGCTCCTGCTACGATGACACCCGAGCAGGCACCGATGGACTGGATGATTACGTTTTCGCCGAGTGCGTTTTTACGCTTGGCTGCACCGGACACACCGACTGCTATGATTGCGATGGGGATGGCTGCTTCGAATACTTGTCCCACTTTGAGCCCCAGATAGGCTGCGGCAGCAGAGAAGAGGATGGCCATGGCGATTCCCCATGCTACCGACCAGAGAGTGACCTCCGGATACGTTTTCGTCGGACTCATCAGCGGGTTGTACACTTCTCCCGGCTTTAGTTCCCGGAACGCGTTTTCGGGCAAGCCCGTAAATTTGTCTTCTTCTTGTTTCATAATTGTTTTTTGTAGTTTATGTATAGTTTATCGGATTTCCAAACGGTTGGTTTTTCAAAACAGCCTCAAAGTAAGCAAAAAAAAAGGAGAATCCCGAAAGATTCTCCTCTTTGTTGTTATTTATTTTTGCTTACTTTGCGTCTTTGGCCGTCATGTCGCCTTCCACAAAAAGACGTATCATCTCTGTTTTGGCGTTTGTACGCAGGGTAATCGACTTTTTGAAGTGTCCCGGATATTTATCCGTTCCGTTGTAAGTCACTTTAATTGTACCTGTTTTTCCCGGCATGATGGGTTCTTGGGTATATTCGGGTACGGTGCATCCGCATGATGCCACTGCCTGATGGATGACCAACGGGCCATCGCCGATATTCGTAAACTTGAATGTGCAACTGACAATCGGGTTGTTTTCAGAGAATGTCCCGAAGTCGTGTGTTGTCTTATCAAACTTTATTTCTGCTTTACCTTGAGCCTGGACAAGACCGACGCTCAGTACCATCATAGTGATAAAAAATAGTATTTTCTTCATTTTCTATTTCTTTTTTATGGTTTCGTGGGCGACAAAGTTAAGGCTTTTTTTGATAAATGGTGTCGTATGACGGTGAAATTGTATTAAAAACCGTCTGATGGAGAGGGTGTAGCCATCCGGTGTATAGGGTGTAGCCCTAAGGTGCGGATGGCTACACCCAATGCCCCGGATGGCTACACCCTCCTTAAAAAAGGGGTGGAAACAGGAGGGTGAAGTTACTGCCTTTACCTGTTTCGGACGAAGCGGTGATGGTGCCGTGATGCAGGTGCATGATTTGTCGTGAGATGGTCAGTCCGATACCCGAACCGGTAGTTTTGGTAGTGAAGAACGGTACGAAAATACGTTCGAGCACTTCCTGCTCGATTCCCGTCCCATTGTCTTCAATCCTTATATACGGACGTTCGCCGGAGCTTAATCCGGTCGACAGCCGAATGTCGGTCGCATCGTTTTCGCGGGCATTCCTGATCAGGTTGATAAGTACTTGCTCTATCAGATCCTTGTCTATAATAAGACGCAGGGGCTTGTCCGGCAATACCAGGTGCAAGTCATCCCGGTCTGTATGCATCAGTTGTGCTATCCCTGCCAGTAATTCCCGGTCTGTATATATTTTCAGGAGCGGTTGTGGGAGATGGGATACTTCCCTGTAGCTGTTCACGAACCGGATCAGTCCGTCGCCCCGCCGGCGGATGGTCTGTAACATCTGGAGTATTTCTTTCCGTTCTTCGGCATCACCGTCGAAGTTGCCTATCTGCTGTTCCAGCAATTCCGATAAAGAGGTGACCGGAGTGATGGAATTCATAATTTCGTGCGTCAGTACCCGGATCAGCTTTTGCCAGGCTTCCGTCTCCTGATTGTCCAATACAGAGTGTATGTTCTTCATGCTTGCTACGATCAGGGGACGGCCCTGTATGACGAACTCCATGCCTGAGAGTGCGAGTTGTATTCTTTCTTCTTCCTTTTGCACCTGCAATACAGACAGGTCTCCGGCTTTGAGCGAATAGAGCCGCGAAGGAAGTTCGGGTTGGAAGTCGGCCAGATCTTCGACACTTTTCAGTGTGGATTTTCCCAGTAATCTTTTGGCGGCTTCGTTCAGCCATTCTATCTTTCCGGAAGGGGTGTAGACAAGGACCGACAGGTCGATATGATTGGCCAGAGCCTGAAAATACTGGAGTTGGCTCTCTTTTTTCTGAAGATTCTGTTTATAGAAGTCCAAGGCTTCGTTCAGTTCATCCCAAAGTTCTGCAGGGAGCGAATGGAGGTGCTCTTCTCGCTGTGCGGGCAAGGAGAGGAAATCGGAATAACGAATGGCCCAGATGAGTTGTGCCATGGCACGTGCGGAACGGAGGATATACCGGTAAATGGTGTAAGCCACGAAAAGGGTGACACAGCCTGCGACAAGCAGACTGATATAAAACCCGTGCATGCCGAGCCAGATGGTGATAAAACAGCAGAGCAGCAACGCTGCCGTTAATAAGAGGGGATGTTTCACCCATTTTTGTTTCATGTTGTTTCTGTTTGGTGCTCTTATAATCCGTACTTTTCAATGCGCCTGTACAGCGATGTACGGGTGATACCCAGCATTTCCGCAGCCACTGTGATGTTGCCGGCACAAAGGCGGAGTACTTCATCGATAGTTTCCCGTTCCTGCCGTTCAAGGTTGTATCTCTCTTTTTCGGAGGGCTGTTCCTGCAGGGCGGGACGGAGCATAAAATCGTCGGGTGTCAGGGTGGAGCTTCCTGAGAGAATGACGGCCCGCTCGATGGTGTGTTCCAGTTCGCGTACATTGCCAGGCCAGTGATAGAGCTGCATGCGCTTGCGGGCTTCTTTCGAGATGGTACGGACTTCCTTTTTATACTTCTTCCGGTAATGTTGCAAGAAATGGTCGGCCAGCAGGAACAGGTCGTTTCCCCGTTCACGCAATGGAGGGATGCGTATTTCGATGGTATTGATGCGGTAGAGGAGGTCTTGCCGGAACTGTCCGTTGTCGATAGCCGTATAGAGGTCGGTGTTGGTGGCACATATCAGCCGCACGTCTACCGGGTAAGAGGCAGTGGCTCCCAGTCGGGAACTCTTCCGTTGCTCGATGACCGAAAGCAGTTTGGCTTGTAGCGGAAGGCTGAGATTGCCGATTTCGTTGAGGAACAACGTACCTCCCGAAGCCACTTCCAGCCTGCCGGGTTTGTTTTTCCGTGCATCCGTGAATGCTCCTTTTTCATATCCGAAAAGTTCGCTCTCGAACAGTGTTTCGGGGATACTACCCAAATCGATCGGTACGTATATCCCATTTTTGCGGGGCGACTGTTCGTATACATATCGGGCTATCAAATCCTTCCCAGTACCGTTCTCGCCCAACAATAAAAGGTTGGCATCCGTATCGGCCAATTTACGGATGGTCTGGAAGATGGCTTGCATGGTGGCCGATTCACCGATAATGCGGGTGGGTTCGGGCGAGGGTGCTGCCAAAGCCTCTTTCTGTTCTTTGAGAGATTCCACCTCCGTGCGGCTGAAACTGAGTTGCAGTGCGGCAGATACCGTAGCTATCATCTTGTCATTCTGCCAGGGCTTGGCTATAAAATCGGTGGCTCCCTGCTTGATGGCCTGTACGGCTTTTTCCGTATCGGCGTATGCGGTGATAAATATTACTACGGCCTTGGGATCGAGTTTCAGAATCTCTTCCAGCCATCGGAAACCTTCACGTCCGCTTACGGCATCGCTGCGGAAGTTCATATCCAGCAGTATTACATCGTGATGGGTACGTGAGAGAATCGGCAACAATTCCCGCGGGTCGGTGGTGACGGTTATTGTTTCCGCAATGGGACGCAACAACATCTTCAACGTGAAGAGGATGTCTTCATTGTCGTCCGCAATCAGTATTCTTCCTCGCTTTAGTGTCATAGTCGGATGTCTTGTATAGCGACAAAGATAGGGAATATGTTTGAATAAGCGGTGTACGATATCGTACAAAAAGTGCACGGTATCGTGCAAAATACCGGTTTGCTGTTTGCGTCAATCGGCTGATAAATAGGGGAGTGCTTATTTGGTATGCTTCTTGTCATTATCTTATTAAAATAACGCATGGCATTGGGGCATCGGAGTATGAACAGGAAATAAGAAGAACGGTATGAAGAGAAGATGTTGTTACATTGAAAGTTTGTTTCTGGCAGGGATTATCTGCTTGTCAGCTTGTGGCAGTAAGAATCCGGGAGTCAGTAAGGAAGAACTGAAAAAAGAATTTGTCAAAGACAGAACTCAAAAGGATTCTCCGGTTGAAGAAAGCGCACCATCGGAGTTTGCGGAAGATTATCAGGCTCCTCCGGGTATCAAATATCAGCCTCGGATCATGACTGAAGGTGCGATTGTGCTGAATGTTGAATCGGCATTGAAGAATGTCCGCCCTTTCCGGCTCAGTGATTTGGGGAAGGAGGTGAATTATAAAAAGATGGAACCCCGATGTGATGGGAGCTCACTGATTAGGATTGATGATGACTTTCTGGTGTTTGCCGAAGACGGACTTTGGTTGCTGGACCGGGATTTTGAGAAAAAGAAAATGCTGGTTCGTTCGGATTTAAAGGTTATTCACAGCGGAGGTGGTTCAGTGAAAGTTGAAGGAGGATATTTCCTGAGAGATTTTTATTATGATCCTGCCAAGGGGCAATTGCGATTTACATGCCGGAATATGAAGACGGGCAAAGCGCATTTAGTGGTTACTTCCTGGGCAGAGTTGCTGGCATCTCCTCAGCCGGTAGAGTTAAAGTCTATCCGCAGTAAGCTTCCGATAGACAGAAATTATCTTTTTTCCATGCCCGACGGTTATGGAATGCGTGTCAGTTGTTCGGATGAACTTTATACGATGGGATTGAAAGGTGATACGCTTTGCCATTTCGTATTGGGGGATAACGAGCGGTACAAGGCCCGGCTTTTTGAGGCTGAAGGGGATATCGTTTACTATTATCAAGGCAACACCATGTTCTACCATGCGTATGGCGGTAAGATATACAGAATAAAAAATGCTTCGACTCTGGAAGTTGCCTATAAACTCGATTTCGGTTCATTGCCCCACCTGACAGGGGCCCGGGTGGCCGGTGGGGCTGATGTGGGTAATTCTTATTTCCTCACTTCGTGCGTTGATACGGATCGCTTCCTTTTCTTAAGCATCGATAAAGGATATGATAGCATAAATGCCCGTAGAAACAGGAGTGTGAAACTTTATTCTCTGGTGTATGACAAGCGGAGCGGAGAGTTTTTCTCCCTGCCTGTGGTGTCTGATAAAGTGAATCCGGAGCAGCCGCTTATCATTGCCGATTTGCCGGAAAGTTTACCTTTCTGGCCCAACCGGAGTATAGAAGGCAATCCGGCCCGGTTTTTCTCTAAAAGTTCTTTGTTAGAGTTGTATCCGGCCCAGATGCGGGAAAATGGGCAAGTGGAGAAGTTGAGTAAGACTGATAATATCTGGTTAATTATTAAATAGGTAAATATGATAAGCCATTATTTAAAAGTAGCTCTTCGGTTGATAAAACGGAGCTTCCTGTTTTCTACCATTAATATGTTGGGATTTGTATTGGGCATGGCAGCTGCATTCCTGATTTATTTGTGGGTAGTGGATGAATTGACATTTGAAGATTATAATCCGGATGCAGGGAGGATATTCCGGGTGATTGAAGCCAATTGTACTGAGAGTGGGGAAATAGTGGAAAGCCCTTTTACAGCCATACCCTTGGCCGAAGCTTTTCGTAAAGAGTTCCCTCAGGTGGAACAGGCTACATACGTTAAAGCCAGGGAGTTAAGGTCTTTGTGCTTGAAGGACCGGAATCTTTCTGCCGATATGATATGTGTCGATACGACATTTTTTGATATGTTTCCCTTCAAAGTGGCAGAAGGTGATCCTTCCAAACTCAAATCGGGCTTCAACCATATAGTACTTTCCGAGAAAATGGCCCGAAAGTTCTTTGGTACAGCTTCGGCAATCGGACAACAGCTGATATATACCGAAGGTATGGATACTGAATACAGCCTTACGGTAGTCGGGGTGGTAAAAGTGCCCCGTAAGAGTCATCTGCAATTTGATGCTGTCGTCGGACAGGCATTATTTGATAAGATGAACGAGAATGTATGCATCTACCGGAGCGGCACAGACTGGGATCGCAGAGAAGCGAATGTCTACGTGAAAATGCGTTCCGGTTCGTCGATGTCCGATGCAGACAGGAACCAAATGAGTCGTTTGTTGAGTAACCGTGTCCATGCAGAACGTTTACTACGGTTTCAGCCCTTGAATGATATACATTTAAAGACCGACTTTGTAGATGTATCTGTCCGGAATCACGGCAATATGACTTCCATTTTCCTGTTTATAGCTTTGGCCGTATTGATTGTTTTTATGGGGGCATTTAATTTCACTACCCTTTCTACAGCCCGGGCAGCGTTACGTTATAAAGAGATAGGAGTGAGGAAAGTGACCGGTGCCAAGCGTAAAACACTGATTGTGCAGTTTCTTTCCGAAAGTCTGGTGCAGGCGTTCATTTCACTGGTGTTGGCATTAGCCCTGACAGAACTGCTTTTACCACTCTTCAATCAGATGATGGGTAAAGATATTACCCTGCAATTCAGCTGGAGTGTATTGGTCTATATTGTTGTGGGAATTGTCGGTGTGGGATGTCTTTCCGGCAGTTATCCGGCATTTTATCTCTCGGCCATAAATCCGCTGATGGCTTTCAAAGGAGGACAAAAGTCGGGAAAAAAGGGAGGCCTGATACGCGGTCTGCTTTGCGTACAGTTTGTTATTGCCATCACGCTGCTGTTGTATACTGGCATTGTATTCAAACAATTGAATTATTTACAGAATAAAGATTTAGGTCTGAATAGAGAGAATATAGTTTCTGTCTATACGAGTTTATGGTATAACGTTGATGGATTCCGACAAGAAATTCTAAAGAATCCAAATATCCTCAGTGTTTCGATGGGGGCTGAAATTGCCGATTATATGGAAGATAGCAAGGGGCAGGGTGATGTATTGCAGTGGACGGATGCGGAAGGAAAGGTCGATTCACTGCGGATGATGTGTATCTGGGCTGATGGCAATTTTGTGAATACCTTCGGACTGAAACTTCTGAAAGGAGAGATTTTAAAGGCAGATGGCGGAGCTTATTTTAGTGGAGTGTATGATTTTCCGATAATTATTAATGAAACAGCCTGGAAGGCAATGAATGTGTCTGATCCCGTGGGTATGGAGATTAGCGGAGGTTTTGGTGTGGGGAGTTTTAAGAAACGTATTGTGGGCGTTGTGCAGGATTTTAATTTTCAATCGTTGCGTGAAAAAATTAAACCGGCATACCTGATGTACAGTCCGGAATGTCTGGTGAATATACACATTAAGATCTCTCCGGAGCATAAGCAGGAAACTTTGGCGTTTATTCAAAAGAAGTTTGAGGAGATGGCTCCCCTGTTTGTCAAGGAGTTTAAGTATCAGTTTTTTTCAGATGCTTTGAATCGGAATTACGAGAAAGAGCGACAACAAGGCCGGATGCTGTTTTCGTTTACCGTACTTGCTATTGTTATAGCCATGATGGGAGTGTTCGGGCTGGTTTCACTCTCTACCCGGCAGCGTACTAAAGAGATCGGTATCCGTAAAGTGAATGGTGCCCATTCGGATCGGATTGTAAAGATGTTCTGTCTGGAATACCTGAAATGGGTGGGCATTGCCTTTGTGATTGCTTGTCCGTCGGGTTATCTCCTGATGTACTATTGGTTGAGCGATTTTGCCTATCAAACAGCGATCAGCTGGTGGCTGTTTCCGTTGGTGGGACTGATTATAGCTGGTATCACCTTGCTTACGGTGATTGGCCAGACTTGGCGGACGGCTTCACAAAATCCGGTAAAGTCATTGAGATATGAATAATAAAAAAACTGAAAGATTATGATAAAAGCAATTGGATTGACAAAGATATTCCGTACAGAAAGTGTGCAGACTACCGCATTGAACGAAATTAGCATCGAAATATCAGAAGGAGAATTTGTAGCAATCATGGGGCCTTCGGGATGTGGAAAATCAACTTTGCTGAATATGTTGGGCTTGCTGGACAATCCTACTTCGGGGCAGCTGTGGTTCATAGACAAAGAGGTTTCCCGCTACTCGGAAAACGATCGGACGGATATGCGGAACGGGAATATTGGTTTTGTCTTCCAGAGTTTTAATCTGATAGACGAGCTGACTGTGTTTGAAAATGTGGAATTGCCATTGCTGTATGCCGGAGTACCGGTTCGTGAACGTGTGGAACGTGTGAACAAGGCGTTGGAAAGAATGCAGATTGCCCATCGTGCGGAACATTATCCTCAACAACTATCCGGAGGTCAGCAGCAGCGTGTAGCTATAGCCCGGGCCATTGTGACGAATCCGCGGATTATATTAGCGGACGAGCCGACAGGTAATCTTGATTCTACCAATGGTAATGAGGTGATGGCCTTGTTGAAAGAGTTGAATAAGGATGGGGCAACTATTGTAATGGTGACCCACTCGGAAGAGAATGCGCGGGAGGCCAACCGTATTGTGAGGATGATGGATGGGTGTATTTTGACGGAAAGCAAACGATGAAGGCTTTTGAATGATAAGCAATAAGCGATCAACGATGAATAATGTGATTAACAGAGAGAATTATGATAACCTATTTTACTCGCTAATTACTTTATTATTCATCGTTGATCGTTGTTTACCGTTCATCATTCAAAAGCCCTCATCGTTTCAGTTCATATCCAAGCATCATGCCGTCATAGCTGTCTGCCAATGAACTGATGGCCTTGAGAGTGGCACTGCTGCTTTTACTGGATAAGAAAGTGATTAATTTCAGTAACTTATCTGCTTCAAACAGAAGATCCATTTGCTGGGTCGTATAGTTTACTTTTGCGTTCATGGGGATCAATTTCATGTACTTCAACTGGAGCATACCAGTTGTGGGGTTATAAGAGTAGGTACCGTTCAGCTTGCGTTTGCCTAAAGTGCTGACAAAAGTACTGTCTGTGTTGAACGTAAAGCTCAGTTGCCCTTCTTTTATGCCGAGTTTGGCTAATTGTTCATCCAGTTTTTGTTCGGCAGCGGAAGCGGCAACCGTTCCTCCGGCTTTTTTCAGCAGATTTTCCGATTCGAATTCAATGGCGGAGCCGGTATAACGCCAGGTTCCGGTCATATCCACTGTTTCGGTATGTCCGGTGACCGCATTGACCACTTTGGAAATATTGTCTTTGTTGAATAGATCTTTAATGGATTGTGCACGACCTGTGGCCGGTACAAGCAGCAGTGTGGCAAGAACTGCCAATGATAATAGTTCTCTTTTCATTTTGATATCTCTGTTTTTACTTTGAATAAAGTTCTTTGTTAATTGATTCGATGTAATTTAATACTTCTGTTCTACCAAGGCATTCTTCCGATGAAGTGATGAAGTAGGGGGGGAGTTCTTCCCACTGTTTCCGTAACTCCTTCAGATATGCGTTGATATTCATTTTGAGTCGTCCTCCTTTTAGCTTGTCTGCTTTGGTGAAGATAATGGAAAAGGGGATTCCGTTCTCACCCAACCATTCCATGAACTCTATATCTATTTTCTGGGGCTCCAACCGACTGTCTATCAATACGAAAAGATTGGTCATCTGTTCCCGCTCGAGGATATAGTCTTCGATGATAGTGCGTATTTGCTCCTGTCCTTTCTGGCCTCGTCTGGCATATCCGTATCCGGGGAGGTCAACCAGATACCAACTGTTATTGATCAGAAAATGGTTGATAAGCATTGTCTTACCGGGAGTGGCGGAAGTCATGGCCAGTCCCTTTCGGGCGGTCAGCATATTGATGAGGCTGGATTTGCCCACATTGGATCGGCCGATAAAGGCGTATTCGGGAAAGGTGCCTGCAGGACATTTTTTCACGTCCGTGTTACTAATTACAAACTCAGCATTGGTTATTTCCATATTTCTTGTTAGTTTTTAAATTCATTTTTTAGTTGCTTTTCTTGATGCGATCCACATTCCTGCAAAAGTAAGCATACCGTTCAGCATCAGTAATTCATAACCAAACTGATAGCCGGTTTCCTGACGGGCAAGCCTATCGGCTGCGTAACATATCAGCGGTGAAACTATCGCAATAAACGGTATGTACCGATCGTTTGTTTGCCGTCGGGTAAACAAACCGAAAGCAAACATTCCTAAAAGAGGGCCATACGTATAGGAAGCTATGATGTAAATGGCATCAATAACACTTTGATTGTTCAATGCATCGACAAGGCAGATAAAGAAAACAAGCAGGATGGAGAGCCCGATGTGTACCCGGTTTCGTTTTTTACGGGCTATTCCTTCTGTGTCTTTCCCTGTGTCGAGCAGATCGATGCAAAAACTCGTTGTCATGGCGGTCAAAGCCGAATCCGAATTACTAAAGGCGGCGGCAATGATACCGATTGTGAATAGAATCAGCACTCCTTCTCCCAGATACCCTTGAGTAGCAAACATAGGCAGGATATCGTCACCGGTTGCCGGAAGTTCCAGCTGCATCTCTTGAGCAAGGACCAGTAATAAAATGCCAAGGCCGAGGAACAGCAGGTTGAGCGGGGCGAATGCGAAGCCATAACAATACATATTTTTCTGTGCGTCACGCAGGCTACGGCAAGAAAGGTTTTTTTGCATCATGTCTTGATCGAGTCCGGTCATAACGATAACAATGAAAATCCCGCTCAGAAACTGCTTGAAGAAATTCTGGCGTGACATCCAGTCGTCAAATACAAAAATGCGGCTGTGTTCATTGTTACTGATTGTCTGTATGACTCCGCTGAAGTCAAGATTTAGTTTTGCTGTGACAAAAACAAGGATACAGATCAGTGCGGCAATCAGACAGAAGGTCTGTAAGGTGTCTGTCCAGACGATAGTTTTAATACCGCTCTTGTGAGTGTATATCCAGACTAAGGCTACCGATCCGGCAGCAATACTCCAGAATGGTATGCCCATGTCGCGAAACACATAGGTATATAGAATCAGACAGACGAGGTATAGTTTTGCAGCTGTGCCCAGCATACGCGAAAGAAGGAAAAAAGAAGCTCCTGTACGGTAGGCGCGCTTTCCGATACGGGTATCCAGATAAGTGTATATGCTGGTCAGGTTGAGTTTATAATAGAGTGGGAGGAGTATATGGGCAACTGCCAGGTAACCGAAAAAGAATCCGAATACAGTTTGCATATACGTCATATCCATCGCCTTTACCATGCCGGGTACAGATACGAAAGTCACTCCCGAAATGGATGCGCCAATCATTCCGAAAGCAACGATGTACCACGGAGACTGGTTTTCTCCTTTGAAAAACGCTGCATTCGAACCTCCTTTCCGTCCGGTGATACGGGCTATCAGCAAGAGAATGGCAAAGTAACATACAATAGTGACAAGTATCATCATAACGGGTACAAAGGTAACACTTATTTTGCAAACGATGATTGCTAATTAAAATTTGATATTTATCTCTACGGGTCTATAATGGAATTTTATATATGGATCAGCAATATTTATAGACGAATAAATAATAAAAGTTTGGTAATCATCCGCACCGCTCTGTTGCAGGTAAACACATCCTCTTGTAACAGTTGAAACACCCGCCTATGCTGCGTTTATTTAGATATTAACGATTGATAAGCAAATGATGAATAACCATATTTATGTCAATATGACGGCATAAACAACTGCCGAAACTGAGAGGCTTATTATAGAATAAATAGTGGCAGACTTTGGTGATTTCTTCACGAGTTTCACGATACCCATCAAAAGTCCACCCAATATAGGTGTCAGGGTGCCGAGTGTTATTAACAGATTTCCATCGCCATTGGGATCTAATACGATGCCCATGACGGCATAGACAGGAATAATGCTGGCCAATAGCGCGAGAACGGTAGCGATTCTTGATATCGTTTTCATTATGACTGGGGTGCTTTATAAATAAGTCCGGCAAATTTAGAAATAATAATGGATAAAGAACGATTCAAATACTGGTTACGGATAAAAAGTTTCTGTTTGAGGCACTTTGGGAGCGGTGAGAAGTGGGAGCTGATTCAGTTCAGATTTGTCATGGTTCTGATTTCACCACAGATTAAACGGATTGATAATTAATTTCGTTGAGAATAAGATTAAAGAATCTGTGCTCATCCGTGTAGTCTGTGGTGAAATGGATTTAGTTTTCCAGTAGTTTTTTCATCACCTTCTCTTCTTGTCGGATACGTACAGCCAGCAAGCATACATAAATAGGTAGCCCGATAAATAGCGTGTACCAGGCATTACAGAGTAAACCAACTCCAATTAGCTCAGGTATGATATTCAGATAGTAATTGGGATGTCGCACCGTCCTGAAAAGAAAGCTCTTTTCAATGCGTTGACCGGGAACAATATAAAGTTTCACTGTCCATACATCGTGTAGTTTATAGATGACATAGAATAACATAGCATAGGCAAAGCCCATTACAAGAACACCACACACGGAGAAACAGTTGAAGGTAGTTCCCGAAATATACGCTTCATAAAGGGCGGATAAATAGTAAACGACATGCGCTAATGTCAGTAATAACGAATTAACTTTACCATATTGTACAGCTCCGTTTTTCAGGAGACGTTTTTCGTTACGAATGGAATAGGACAAGGACAACAATCTGAGTGTAAAAAAGACGATAAATGTAATAATGATATTCTGCATTGTTTTTGTATTTTAGGGAGCAAAGATAATTTTTTATTTTCGTTCTCAAAATGACGAAGGAATGCCCGGCACAAACGAGCCAAAACTCAGTTCATTTCAGAATAGCTATGAATTGGCGGATAGGCATAGGAGTTTTTAAATACTGGTTAAAAATATGCGGCTTTCATTCTGATCTGTTTGATATTTGTGAAAAAAGGAATTTGCTGAAGATAAAATCTAAAAAGCGGTTTTAAAAGTAATTCCGTGAGATTATAACCTGGAACCGCTTATAAAACCGCTTTCCGTTTACAAAGGTTTTAACTTCAACTCTATTTGTGTAACTGAGCCCGAACGTATGGTACGTCCCGAAGACCATATTTCATAGTTCTCCGTACCACTGCCATATTGAACGGCGAAAGTAAAGAATCTGTCTTTACTTGACTCGAACCACTCATCATAAGTAAAAATGAAAGTGGCCACTCCTTTAGAGTTGGTTAATGCATATGCTGTAGGAGTCGTTCGATTATCCTTTTTGAACTCTTCATAAGTTTTTTCATCGAACATTTGGACGATTTCGTTAGACAGGGGTTTGTCATCAGCACTGATCACAGTGACTAATACCTGCGTATCATTTTTGTTTTCATCATCGCTGCTACAGGATGTAAGCACTAAACTAATGAGGGTGAATAGATAGAAAGTAGTCTTTTGTAAGTTCATAATTTTAGTTATTTAGCTATAATAACAAAAATGTGCCGTTGGTTGTTCAATGTATAAGAGGTAGCCATCGGGAACCGCACTTGTTCATGTCCTAAGAAATATGATCTGAACATTTAGGAATATTTGAGATTAATTTTCATCATCTGATACTTGAAAATTATCGTTCGGCGGTGTCGAACCTGATTGCGGTATGTGTCTGTGAGCGTTATTCTGAGCTGTTTTTATAGTTCCGTAATGATAGGTTGTCTCGGAAATTGTAATAGAAGAAATGAACATGCCGATTGAATAAGTCTCCTATTTTATCAGTGGCAGATTTGCCATTTATAAAATATGCGTATCTTTGTGCTTCATTAAGTATACAATATCTTTATGGGAGAGTTGAAGTGCTTTTATATTAAATCTGTTGCTTCTATGCGTATTGATATATACTTTATTGAAAATTAAATAGATATACTTGTTTGTATATGAATCAACAATATCCATCGACGTTGCTTGAAAAAGCCGTCGGAGAATTTTCTAAATTGCCGGGTATCGGACGGAAAACAGCTATGAGACTGGTGCTTCATTTATTGCGTCAGGATACATCTGTGGTAGAAGCTTTCGGAAGCTCTATTATAACTTTAAAGCATGAGGTGAAATATTGCAAGGTGTGTCATAATATATCTGATACAGAGACTTGTCAGATCTGCGCAAATCCGCAGCGAGATGCGTCTATGGTTTGTGTCGTAGAGAATATACGGGATGTGATGGCTGTAGAGGCTACTCAGCAATATCGTGGGCTATACCATGTTTTGGGTGGTGTAATTTCACCTATGGATGGGGTGGGGCCGGGCGATTTGCAGATAGAAAGCCTGGTGCGTCGGGTAGCCGAAGGCGGAATAAATGAAGTCATTCTTGCTCTCAGCACAACTATGGAAGGGGATACTACAAATTTTTATATTTACCGTAAACTTGAGAAAATGGGTGTCAAACTGAGTGTGCTTGCCCGCGGGGTATCTATTGGTGACGAGTTGGAATACACTGATGAGATAACATTAGGTAGAAGTATCGTGAACCGCACAACGTTTACCGGAACCGTTTAAAATGGAATTACTGTAATTGATAATCATTATATATAATAAATGGAAGAACAAATAAAACGCGTTGTGAAAAGCCAGAAGATACAGTATATTTCTTTTTGGATCATTCCGTTACTGTTGGTACTGCTTGGAGAAGCTGGTGTGTTGCCTGTTGGAATAAAAGCAGATAATGTAAGGGCCGTTTATGTTTTTGAAACAATCGGTATTTTGATAACCGCTGTCTGTATACCACTTTCTCTTAAATTATTCAGTTTTGTTTTGACAAAGAAAATAGATCAACTGACGTTTCCGGTGGCATTGAGCCGCTATATGCTTTGGAGTGCTGTTCGGCTGGCTTTACTGGAATTTGTAGTGGTGTTTAATCTGGCAGGTTACTACTTTACACTTAGCAGTACAGGTGCGCTATGTGCACTTATAGGCCTGACGGCTTCCTTTTTCTGTCTTCCGGGAGAGAAAAGATTACGTGCCGAGCTACATATCAACAAAGAATAAATGATGAAACAATCTTTCTTAACCAATGAGCGAATATACCTCCGTGCAGTGGAACCGGAGGATTTGGATATCATGTACGAAATGGAAAATGATCCTTCCATGTGGGATATCAGTAGTTTTACAGTTCCGTATTCTCGTTTTGTGCTGAAACAATACATTGAAGGTTCACAGAGCGACATGTTTGCTGATAAACAGCTGAGGTTGATGATTATGCGCCGGAATGACAATCGTGCTTTGGGAACAGTTGATATAACTGATTTTGTGCCCTTGCATTCAAGGGGAGCAGTCGGAATTGCCGTTCATAGGAATTATAGACAGGAGGGGTATGCTGCCGATGCATTGAAGTTGCTTTGTGAATATGCTTTTAATTTTTTATTTGTGAAACAATTGTATGCCCATATAGCTATAGATAATGAGGCCAGTTTACGATTGTTTACTTCTTGTGGATTTACCCAATGTGGGGTATTGAAAGATTGGCTGTTGACACACGAAGGTTATAAAGATGCAGTACTTGTGCAATGTATGAATCCTAAGCGGTAATTTTAGTTTAGAGAAGGAACTTGTGGGAAGCGGGACCAGGTTTCATACTTGCTACCCAATTTCCCTAAAGCTTCTTTCCACATGCCTTTTATATCTTCATTCATTAAATAGGTGTTTTCTTCTTTTGAAATAATCCAGGTATTCTCCTTTATTTCCTGAATTAGTTGTTCGCACTCCCAACCGGAATATCCGAGAAAAAAGCGTATCTTTCCTTTTACAGGATTTCCTTGTAAAATGTATCTTTTGATAGCATCGAAATCTCCATTGAGGTATAATCCATTATTGATTGGAAGGGTTCCGGGAATTTCGCGTAGAGTATGTAAATAGAATAGGGTATCGGTTCCGATAGGACCACCTTTGTGTAGCGGAATATCTTCTATATATTTAAATTCTTTAATAATATCATTGAGCATCAATGGGAGTTGTTTATTTATAATCAATCCCATGCTTCCTTCCTCAGTATGATCAACAAGTAATACTACTGACCTTCCGAAGGTTACATCGTGGAGGAAAGGTTCTGATATCAGAATCTTTCCTCTCGATGGCATTACGTTATTCGATTGGATCTTAAATATGTCGGAATTGATGTTCATGCCCCTAATTTAAAGATTTATTTTACACGAACAAACAATATTCCTCTTTTTTTCGATTTAGTGTGCTCTTTTTAAGATATAGGATGGTTCTCGGCAAATAATTTCATTCTTTCATCCAACTGAGTATATTGGTGCTCTTTAATGAAAGAAGTGCATGCACGCAATCCCTGTTGATGGCTTCCTGTGGTAACTAAAGAAATTGCACTCACTCCATAGTACATCAATTCTTTAGCTAACTCTCCACCGGTCATTCCCGGATAGCCAATGGTGAAATAAAAACCGTCGGCAACAGGATCTTCAAGATCTTTATCGTATACCAAATGGAAGCCGTAGCGTAAGAATATCTCTTTTAACTTACGGGCACGTTCACCATATATCTTCACTTCATTTAGGAAATTGTATTTACCTTCATTGGCTGCTTTCAGCATAGCTGCCATAGCGAATTGTGCCGAATGACTGGTTCCTGACGAGAGAGCATACAGTACACGATGGATAAATACAGTACCAAAAGTGCCGCCTCCGTAGCGTTTGTCGAATCCGGGATAATGGCGATGATATAATTTATCAGAGATACAGCTGACACCGATACGTTGTCCTGCATAACTGAATGCTTTAGAACCGGATATAAGTAGAATATAGTTGTCTGTGTAGTGTGCTACCGAAGGTTGGTAAGGTGCATGATATGGATTGCTTAGATCTTGACGGAAGTCCATAGCAAAATATGCCAGGTCTTCAAGGATAATCACATCGTATTGGGTCGCTAATTCACCGATAATCTTCAGCTCTTCGTCTTTCAAACAAATCCAGCTTGGATTATTGGGATTCGAATATATGATAGCTGAAATATTTCCTTTTTTCAGATAGCTTTCAAGTTTCTCTTTTAATTTGTCTCCTCGGTAGTCGTAAACATCAAATGTTTCGTATTTCTGCCCCATAACAACTAATTGTTGTTTTTGTACCGGAAAACCGGGATCTATGAATAAAATTGTATCTTTCTTTTCGTCGCATTGACTGCAAGTCAGGAAAGATGCGAAAGTACCCTGCATAGATCCTGTGACAGGTACACAACCTTCTGGTTTGAGATCTATATTGATAAATGCTTTTATGAATTTTGATGCTTCCAGTTTTAGTTCCGGCAATCCATTAATATCAGGATATAAACTTGCTATTCCGTTTTGCAGTGCTTCTATTTCGGCCTTCACTCCTACAGAAGAGGGGGGAAGACCTGGTACTCCCATTTCCATTTTTATAAATTCAACTCCGGATGTTGCTTCTGCTTTCGCTGCTATGGCTTTTACTTCACGGATGGTTGCTTTTGAAAAGTCGGCTATTTGAAATTCTTCGATAGTTTCATCAATAAGATGCCGTTTGATAGGTGTATCTTTCATGTTTCTTTTTATTGCTTTATAATTTGTGTCACAAAGATAGGTATAATCTACTTATAATCAACAAATGAATATGAAAGATGAAAAAAAATCTTTCTTAGCTATTGCAGATATAAAATAAATATCTACCTTTGCAACCGCAATCGAGAGAGATAGCGATTAAGAAATGAAATACTGGTGCGTTAGTTCAGTTGGTTAGAATACATGCCTGTCACGCATGGGGTCACGGGTTCGAGTCCCGTACGCACCGCGAAAGCAAATAGCAAATTAAAGCAAAGCTCTGAAATTCAAGGATTTCAGAGCTTTTTCTTTTTTCCTGCTTCGGCAAAAAATAGCGGTTTTAGGCAGTCCTCACGTGGCTTATTCGTGGGACTTTTTGAAAGCTGTTTTTGCTCCCACGAATTGACGCATTTGTCTTTGATTGTCAGCATTTTGCGTAGCTGGTTTTTGAGCGTAACAAACTAATTTTGTACCACTTAAAAATCAAAGAATTATGGGAGCAGTGAAAAGAAACACATTAAGCGTATTGTTCATCATTAAGAAATCAAAACTTCTGAAAAACGGTGAAGCTCCTGTTTGTATGCGCATCACCGTAAACAAGCGAGTAGCCGAAGTTATGATTAAACGGAGTATTCTTGCAGACTTATGGAATCAGAAAAAGGAATGTTCCAAAGGAAAAGACCGTGTAGCCACCGAACTGAACCACTATATCAATACGGTTCGTGCCAAAGTATTGCAGATACACCGTGAACTGGAAATAGACAACAAACCGATAACAGCCGATATAATAAAGGATTGTTTCTACGGACGGGACAAGGTTCAGCGCAGCTTGCTGGAAGTGTATGCAGAGCATAACGAAAAATGTCGTGCTCTGATTGGCAAAGAATATACGGAAAGCACAGTTACCAAGTTTGATACTTCCATAAACCGGCTGAAAGAATATATCCGTAGTTGTTACCACCGTGATGATATAATGTTGGCAGAACTGAACGGGCAGTTTATCCGTGATTTTGATTTTTGGCTGAAAACGGACAAACATTGCCAAAATAACTCTGCATTGAAACATTTGAAGAATTTGAAAAAAGTTATCCGCATTGCCTTGGCTAACGACTGGATAAAGAAAGACCCGTTTTACGGCATCCACTTTAAGCAGGATGAAGTAAATGTGGAGTTTCTTTCACGTGAAGAACTGGATGTTCTGATGAACAAAGAATTTACTATCAAACGGTTGGAGCAGGTAAGAGATGTTTTTGTCTTTTGTTGTTTTACCGCGCTCGCTTTCGTGGATGTGCAGCAATTAAGCCGTGAACACCTGATAAAAGACAATAACGGTGCTTTGTGGATACGCAAGGCACGACAGAAAACCAATCAGATGTGTAATGTTCCCGTTTTATCTATTCCTCAAAGGATATTGAGGAAATATGAAGATAATGTAGAGTGCATAAAGAAAGGAGTACTTTTGCCCGTAATCAGTAATCAGCGCATGAACGCCTATCTGAAAGAAATTGCTGATGTATGCGGCATAGCCAAACGGCTGACCACTCATGTTGCACGTCATACTGCGGCTACCGTTGTTTTTCTCGCCAATGATGTATCAATGGAAAATGTATCTAAGATTTTGGGACATTCCAATATCAGAATGACACAGCATTATGCACGGGTATTGGATAGCTCTATTATGCGTGATATGGTAAATGTAGAAAAGAATTTTATCTGAAAAACACAACAATATAAATAGCTATTAAAGCTATTTATATTGTTTCGACTAATTTCTTTATAACAGAATTACTAATTTCTTCAGAAGTGAATTTTATTGATTTAATTATTATAATATCCTTCAAAATTTTAATTAGGGATAAATAACCTACAATAGCGGGAGGGTAATTAAACTCTTGAGAATGTTTATCCATTTCTTCAAAAATGTGTTTGATGCCCTCTTTTGCCGTTTCATTGTCTAATAAACGTACTGCTTCAATTTCTGCACGCCATTTCATTATATATTGTTGTTGCTCATTCATGATTTGTTTTTTATATTGGCAAATATACATTAAATTTTGCAACTCGATATTTTTTTCCAAATAATTGCATTGTAATACTATTGTGATTTTCCAAAGCTGAATAAAACATTAACAAAGGTAAGCTCCGTATTCCGTCCGTTCAAGCCCAAGCCCTACGGGTTTGAAAGAAAATCTCCACACCTCACGATGTTCGGGTAGTATTTTCTTCCAAAGGCTTGCACAGACGGAATACTACACTAATACAGTTAATGTTCTTAGTCAGTTTCGGAAAAAATGTGTTTTTTAAGGATGATAGGTTATTCCTGCTGTTCCTTGTTGTAGTAGGTCTGCAAAAGCCGTTCTATATCGCTTTGACGGTAGATAATCTTTCCTTTTATCTGAATGTATGGGATAACGCCCGTATCTCTCCATTCTTGCAGCGTGCGGATGCTTACTTTCAGACATTTGGCTGCATCCCTGTTACTTAGAAACTTTTCACCGTTCAAATGTGGTTTGTTTTCCTTTGCCAGTCGGCTGATACCATCTAACATTCTTTCCATAGACTGAAAGAAATCCTTAATTATCTCACTATTGCTGTTTATAAGTTCCATATTGTTATACCGTTCTATTGATTTATAATTGGTTTGAATGATTGACATACGCATCTGTCAGTTACGCAGATACTCGCCATAGTAGGATATGGAAATACTATCTTTTACCGCATCATAACTGATATAAAGCCGTTTAAAGGCTTCAACGATAAAATAACGGCTATCTTCTTTCTGTATCTCGTAAATGGCTGGTTTTGCCTGTCCGTTATCTGATACATAGAGCATCGAAAGGAAATGTATTTTCTTGCTTTGGTATATCATTACCGTAGGATGAAGATTTAAACTTTCCCATATTCCGACAATAGCAGACAATTTGAATGACTGGTTTACTCCCGTATTATTTTCTTCTTTCTTTTCCATAGGGCAATATTTATTTATTGTTTGATTTATAATTCGCTTTCTTGTTTTCCGTACATTCTGCAATCAGTCTTTCAATATCGGCAGATTTATAGTACAGTTTGTTACCGATTTGAGAGTAGCCCAGTTTGCCACTATCCCGATAGTTCTGCAAACTTCGGATGCTGATACCGAGCAGGGCACACACTTCACGACCTGATAGCCATTTATCCGGCTGACGGGTATTCTCTTTACAAATCCGTTCCACCTGACTGACAAAGCCGGAGAACCGCCCACACACCTGTTTAAAGGTCTGTTCCTCAATAGTTACGATATTCATATGTCTTTCTCTTTTGGCTGGTTGAATATCCCTTTTTGCATTTCTTCCCGATAGAGAACCGAAAGAATATCATTGTGCGTATTTAGATGCTGTTCCAGTACATTATCAATAAAATTGCCGATACTTATCTGTTTGCCTGTAATCACGCCTACAATCTGCATGATACGTTTCTGTATCTCTCCACTTATGTACACGCTTTGACGGTTGCAGACTGTCCGCTTTTGGAAAAATACCGCTTTGTAGCTTTCCTTTTCCTGTTGTAATGATTGATTTGCTTCTTCCATACTTTTAATTTTTAATGGTTTATAAATAGGTTGACTGATTTCTGATACTGATTAAAAGAAAGTGAACCAGTTTTATAGCTGCATTGCTTTATCTTTAAATAGCTTCCAAATACGATTTAAAGCCATTTCTAAATATTGTTTGGCAGTCTTATGTATTGCTTTCATTCAATCAATTTTCAGCAAAGAAAAGGGTAAAAACAGACGCTTTTCAAAATGGGGCTGCTTTGTCCGTTTGTGTCGCAATTTGGCGTTATACGCTATATTTCAGGGATAAAAGGCTGTCTGTAATTTTGCAACCGATAAACAGACATAGGAAGAAGCCGAAACGCTTGCTTGGGCAATCTGACCGTAGGGAAGATTTTTATGTTCATTAGAACATAGCAAGTTGTGTTTTGAGGTCCGCACTTCGTTTTTTGCACCTCAAAACCTTGCCACCTTATCGGGTGGTTAGGTTTACTCCGAAGTCGTAAACCTTGTAAAAATTATAATTATGGAACAGAAAAAGAAGTCATTTAACAAAGGTGGACGCAAGCCGAAACTTGACCCACGAACACACCGTTATTCGTTCAATTTGGACGATGTGGAAAACGCCAAATTCCTGTCATTCTTTGACAGGTCAGGTTATACGGTTAAAGCGCACTTCATTAAGAATTGTATTTTCGGTAAGTCGTTTAAGGTAATAGTCAGGGATAAAAGTAAGGTTGATTATTACATTCAGCTAACACAATTCTACTCACAATTCAGGAGTATAGGACAGAATTATAATCAGGTAGTGAAAGAACTTCATTCCAATTTTTCAGAAAAGAAAGCACTTGCTTTGCTTTACAAACTGGAACAATGCACGTTGGAACTGATAAAGACCAATGAAATGATAGTAATGTTAAGCAGACGGTTTGAACAGTCCTATCAAAAAGAAGGGATAATATCGGCAGATGAATAGAAACAACTTGCCAAAAAAGAAAAATCCCGGAGTTGCCACGTGTACAACTTCGGGATAGTTTCTTTCTTAGTTGTCCGTTCCGTGTTGTTTTTCAAACTTGCGGAGCGTACCCACATCAAACCTTTCCTTTATGAACTCACGCACATCGGAAGCTCGATAATAAGCTTTTCCGCTAATCATCATAAAGGGCAGTAGTTTCTTGCTTCGCAATCGCTGTAATGTTCGGGTACTCACTTTGAACAATAGGCATAAATCCTGATTATCCAATAGCTTGTCACCCGGCATTACTTCGGGATTGGTCTGCAAACTCTTTACATCTTTTCCTACTTCTTCCAGTTTATCGAGTAGTTTTTGCATCCAGTCTTTAAACTCATAATTATCTACATACATATTTGCTTCATTTTTCAGGTTATACTTATATGATTACCAATCGATTGATGAAGCAAAGTTCAGAAAATGGAAGCAAAGAAATTACAGGGTAGTATATGCTACCCCATATAAATTGATGCTAAGTCATTGATTATCTATACCCTTTATTTTCGTGTTCCTTTCGGATAAAGGCTATTAATCCATTAAGAAATTCCGTTAGTTTGGTAGATTTTCGCTTTATAACATCTTCATGTTTTTGGTAATAGTCCCCCAATTTTATATTAAAGAGCCATTCAAAGGCTTTACCTAAGTCTGTCAGGTGAACGGATTTTCCATTTTGATATACGATGCGTTTAGAAAGAAATAAACCGCTGACTATTTCCATGATATTGACAAGGCTCGTTTTGTCAGCCAAATGGAGAGGGGAAAGAAACAACTTGTTTGCGTGCTGTTTGAATTGTTCCGGGTATTTAATGCGCCATTTTACAATGCGCATTTCAGTGTTTAACAGTCCTATTGCTTCATCAATCAAATGCAAATAGGGCATTTTTTTCTTGCTCAAACCGCACACGATACGATTTAAGACGGTGTAAACCAAAGGAAAAATAACGTAGTAAAACGCTATAATCCTGTTCGTTGATACTAAAATCGGCTAAATGTATAGCCAATTCTTTAATGGCTTCTACAAATTCAGATGTAGAAACTTTGCGATGCGAACTTTCTGATAATAGTCGGAAAAATCTCTCTTGTAACATATCTTTCATATACTTTTATATTTAATGGCTACCAAATTAATAGCCCAATTCACTATTTGTATTAGTTTTAGTTAGAAGATATATAACTTTTTAATTGAAATAAATTAGGAGTTGCAACGCCATATTTTACACCACTATCTATTATGTCATCTATCATTTGCCTTATTTCAGCAGGAGAATGATTTATATGTCCTTCAAACATAAGTTGCAGAGCATCATTACTATAAATTTTCTTTGCTATTGGCACACTGATAAATAAAGGTAAAAGATATAATCTGTTTGCTTTTTCTGTTTTAGGATTGATACCCATTTTTTTACAGATAGATAAGCCTTCCCGAATAGCTTTCATTGCAGTTCTTATAATAGGTATGTTTTCTATAAATTGAGAGGCACTTCCGGCACTCATTATTCCGGCTGAAAGACCGGTAGCGACAGCATAATGTGTAATTAACCATACTAATATTTGATTAGAAATAACAGGTTTTAAGTCTGCTTTATCCAGTGCTACAAAAAGTTTTTCTACTCGTGGAGTTATTCGCCCATCTTTTTCCCCTAATGGGGTATTGGAATATTTTAAACCTGAAATAGCACAATGTATATTTTTATCTTCTTTTCCACCCCCGACCATAAAAGGAAAGGCAAAAAAGTATTGTTCAGGATTGAGATATTTATCTATTTCTGTAAAAACATCCCAGTTGTTTTGGAAAAATACGATATTTGCTTTTCCTGCTGACTTTGAAAGAGTTGGCAATATATTTGATAATTGCAATTTATTGGTGGCGACAATAATATATTCAAATTCATTATTTGACGAAAGTTCGTCTATTATTGTAGGCTTAAAGATTATATCGATATCTTTTCTTATTTGCTCTCTAAAGTCAGAACAAATAATATGAATACCATCTTTTTGTACAAGTTCTTTTTGCCCTTTACGCACCAATACAGTAACATCATATCCTACTTTGGATAATTGCCAGCCATAAGTACAACCTACTACGCCAGCACCGTATATCAATATTTTCATAAAGTGATATTGTTAAGTTTTTTATTTTCGTTGATAAATACAGAATTGAATACCGATAGATTTTCGGCATAAGTATCACAACTATCGAGTAATTGTTTAGGGGTATAACCCGTGAACATTTTAAACTCCTTTATTAAATGTGATTTATCGTAATATCCACAATCATAGGCAATTTTACTTATACTGATTTGTGGAATTGATTGCAAAATATGGAATGTCTTTTTAAATCGTGTGATTTGGATAAAATCTTTTGGATTTAGTCCTATATATTCAGCGAATATTCGTTTAAATTGCTTATATCCTAAACAAGCCGTTTGAGATAAAACGGATATATTTCCTTCTCCTTTATTGATATTTTGAACAGTAGTCATAATCCTGTTGGCGTTGCATGGAATATTTTTGCATAGTCTATTTAATAAATATTCTTCTATCAATCTGACCGTTTGATAAGTATCAGATGCTTCATTTATTTTCTCTTCCAATTCTACTAAATAGGTATTATCTAATAAATCAATGCCTATATTTTGATTAGTAAATTCTTCCATAGAATATGGAAAAAACATCCTGCACCCGATAGGCTGAAATAGAATAATGACCATATCTAAGAAAGAAAATTCTATGTTTGAATAAGTACTGATTTGTCCACTTATATAGGATTGTGGCTGTATCCCCTTATGAAAAGAAGAAATAATTTTGTTTCCTTTATGAAAAACAAGTGCTACGCAACCTGCTGGGATAGAACGCTGAAAGCCTTGCTTTACATCATCTATCCTTAAAAACCAATATTGCTTTATATAAGGAGCGAGCAATTTGGTAGGTTGTATTACTTGAATGTTCTCCATTTTGCCTTAACTATCAGACAAAAGTAAGATTTCTTAGATTGATAATAGGTGTAAAAAAGGGACATTCTAACAAAAAAGCCCTAAAAGCTAATAGAAAAATGTATCAGAATTGATTTTTAATCTCTGTTTGCTATAGAATTATTGAAAGAATACAAAGTAAATTAGGAGTAAATAAAAGGGTAGTGCCCTACTTTATCAAAAAAGTATTTTTGTAATCATTTGAACTCTAGGAAATTAGCCAACAATATAATGGCGTTTACAAATTTGCGTTCTTATTAGCCATACCCAAAAATGAATAAAGGTCAAGTTTGATTGTGTATATTATTAATATTTTCTATTTAAAAATTTGCTTAATTCGTTGTAACGTAATACTTTTGTAAGTAACAAAAGACAATAATACTATGGTTAATAAAAAAGTAACATGCTATTCAGTGAATATTCCAGAAAGCATGGATTTTGTACAACTCCTTTTAGATAACGAAGAATCTTCGTTAAAACCCTTTGTTCTTGATCAATATAGAACAATCGAACTTAAATATACTCAAATACAGAAAAATGGAAGTATTGTTGGTCTATTTGTAACTACAAGTCGAAAAAATATTCCACCAGCTCATAAACCTGGAAATGGAGACGATTATACAGCATTGCCCTTAGATGATGGACAAGGCTTAGCCTATCCTAATGTATTTTTATATGATCCCCAATCTAAAGTACTATATTTAGAGACAAATAGAATGGGAGTTAGTCCGTCAAAAATATGTGCATATTTTGAGGCGAGGGCTATTAGAGACTCTATTCCTACTTTTTGGATTGAAATCAGTCCTCTTTTAAAAAAAGAGGCGTATGAAAGAGTTGAAAACATGGTGAGAATAAAATATGTAAATTTGAAATTAGCTAAACCAACCGGGCTTCTTAGAAATAATTTGTCTAAAGGGTCATTAAGAGGATTGGCAAGTATATCCGATCAGCTTAATGCAGATAAATATATGCAGTGTTCTTTTACTGCGGATAAAGTAAAAAGCTTAAAGAAAGGGGAAATCTTAAATATTATAGATAGTTTTGGACGTATTCATTCAGAGGCAACAGAATTAGGGCGAGAAAAAGGTAATAAACTTATAATTAAAGGAAATATCTTAGATGAAGATGGAACTGAAATAGAGGATATTGTAGATTTTTTACTAAATAAAATTGATTTTCGTTTTTCAATAGAAGAACCTATTATAGCTTCAAACCTTCAATTTATGGATAGAAAAAATGGTATTAATACGGTTTATATGAAACTTTATAATGAAGTTTCTACTGTGGTAGATAGTATTCAGCGTTTAAGAAAGGAGTAAAATATATTCAAAAATCTATAACTTAAGAATATGACCATATTCATAACAAATATCCATATTGCAACAAATATATTGTAATAAGGTATTTGGATTTCTAATGTTAATAAAAGCACACAGGTTAAGATAACAGATAAAAAAGAATATATTACTGCTGTCTTATTGTATTGTATTAACTCTGGAAATCTATTAGTATCAATTAAATTTTTAATAGCGGAATTGTTTAACTGCATCAAAGTTACCATCGTTGTCAATAAAAACCCAAAAACAATGCTTTCCGCTGTAACTAAAGCTGATATAAATGTTTTATCAAAACATTTATAATAACACTTATCTATTATTTCATTATCTTTAAAAAAGTACAATAGCAAACATATCATAGAAGAAAATAGTAATGGATATAATTTCTCCCATTTGTTGGATATGTATAATTTTATCTGTTCAAACATACTAAGTTTCTTTATTTGCAGTAAAGATACAATATTTTCTTGTAAAAATTATAGGCTATTTATGGTTATTATATGAACTATTTCGTATTTTTGTACCAACTCAAACAACCACCGCAACACCAAGCAATCCAAAGAATTGCACACGTGGGGTTATTAGTGGGAGAAAGAATTAAAGAGCTTGCTAAGATATTGAGTACGTGAAGAATAGAAGAAAAGTTCATCTTCCGTACGCACCGCAAAGGAGAATTGAGAACAAATATTTAGCACTGATATTCAATATATTAGTGCTTTTTTATGTTCTTACCTTTGCTACACTTTTAAAAATGGTGTGCATAATATGCGACCGATTATTAGTAACCCGTGCGACCAATCCATGCGTAACATTCATGTATTTTAACTAACTGAACTAATGAATGTTATATATTGATTACTTTTTAAATTTTGTACCTTCCGTCTTATATGAATACGTTTTTCTATCTTAAGTCCATCATTTATCATGTAAAGTGATTTTGTAAAAGGATGAGATCCTTATGTCATATAAGCAAAAAAGACTGTATGGAGTTTTGTTCAGAACAGTCTTGCAATTCAATGCATTCTTTGTCTTGTTTTGGTATTATTGGTGTCCCATTCCACTTCAGTTTGTTGACTAATCCTTTCTTTTGAGTAACATGCCAAGACACAGCTATCTATCTTCTACCTTTTCCTTTGTTTAGTCCTCCCATAGGAGTGGAGATAAGGACAGCTTTTAATGGTTTTACCATATCAACTTTACGTTCATAAATTCCCATGTGTTTCTTTCCTTTAAAACGGTTCTTCTCCAAATTTGGTGGTAAATTCTTTATTTCTTTATTTTCAAGTTGATAATTGTCCTTT
>OGYA01000477.1_pt1 | contig 32420 bp, 25 predicted proteins | sample 1576401 | NCBI WGS metagenome assembly OGYA01 (sample SAMEA3541485, study PRJEB24748) | human gut metagenome | biome: human gut; feature: human-associated habitat; material: faeces | place: China | collected 2012 | reverse complement strand
ATCTTCATCTTTCAGAAGCTCCATAAGACACTGAATCTCACCTGCAGTTTCTGCAGCGATGACAAATGGCATCTGATATTTCTTCAAAAGGTCATCTTTTCTGATTGCTTCTTTGAGCAAATGGAAAATTCCCATTCTTGTTTTCGGCATCTGGTTACTTGCACCATACACATCCTTAACGGTTGAGCATACGCTTCCTTTCATTGCTGCATGCTCTTTTACAATACGGTTCGCCATATGATCCGGAGCTGTCTTACATACTGTGATCTGTCCTCCGATCACATTGCAGTGATCCGGTGAAAATCCAACTGACGTAATTCCTGATTTATAGAATTCCTGTGCATTCACTTCATCTGGATCGATGGCATACTTCACGCTCAGATCCGGATTAATTACATTTGTAGTTTCTGCATTATCTCTGTAACGAGTCGGAATCCCCATAGCTCCGATAGAAGAATGTGGATCGATGAAACCAGGGAAAACCTGTTTTCCTGTTGCATCGATAATTTCTGCATCTGCTTCACAAAGATTCTTTCCAATCTTTCTAATCTTCGTTCCTTCAACTAAAATATCATGTTCTTCAAGCACTTTCCCCGTCCCTGTATGAACGGTTCCGTTTTTAATTAAATACATATTCTTTCTCTCCATACCTTCAGTTCTTTTCTCCTTTTTTCTTTTGATTTTCGTACAGAACATGCGGGACAACCATGTAGTGGAATTCTATCTCTTTACAGATATCTTCGACTGTCCCTTTATGAAACAGATCCAAAATTCTCTGATGATTGATGTGGACCACATCAAATGGTACCAGAGTTTTTGTATCCATCGTATAATATGCCGCCGTATTCCCTCCTTCCAGTATTTTCCAGATTCTATGAAGTTTTTCACTGTGTGCGGTCTTCACAATACATTCATGGAACTGTTCATCGAATTCTATAACTTCATACAGATTTTTCTGATTGGCCGCCTTCTCCATGGAAAGGATAAGCTTCTGCATCTCTTCATCCTGTTCTTTGCTGATCTCTCCCCCGCACATCTGCACTGCCAGTTTCTCAAGCGTAGACTGGATCAGGTATGTTTCCTGCATCTCTTCATAAGTCATCGTCTTTACTACGCAGCCTTTCTGTGCTTCATATACAACCAGCCCTTCTTCTTCAATCTGCCTGAGAGCTTCTCTTAAGGGACCTCTGCTGACTTTCAGCTCTTCTGCTACTTTTGCCTCTATAATTCGTTCTCCCGGTTTGATCTCTCCTGATAAAATCTTGTGTCTTAAAATTTCAACTACTTGCTCTCTTAATGTTTTACGTATTATCATTTTGTCTTCCTTTTCACAATTATTTAGAGTTCATAGGCTTATTTAATAATGTTACTACGATAAGTCTACAACATTTTGTGCAGAATGTCAAATGTAAACATTTGTCATTCTGCATTTTCTTCTGCAAAAAACAAAAATCTTGCAAGAATGTTAAATATTTCTCACAAGATTTTTGTTTTTTATAATATCTTTCACTTATTCCAATACCAGTTTTGCTGCTCCGCTGATTCCTGCATCATTTGCAAGCTCTGCAAGTGCAAATTCTGTATCTTTATCTGCAAAGAATGCCATTTCTTTAAATGGTTCTTTGATGTAATCGAGCAGAACCTCTCCGGCTTTTGATACACCTCCGCCGATTACGATAACCGCCGGATCACATGCAGCTGCAAGGTTCGCCAGCGCATGTCCCAGATAATTTCCAAATTCAGTTGCGATTTCGATCGCGACTTCGTCTCCGGCTTTCACTGCATCAAACACTTCTTTCGCAGACATCTCTGCCACATTTCTGAGGGTACTTGGTTTCTCATCTTTTGCAAGACGCATATTGGCAAGTCTTGTGATTCCTGTTGCAGAAGCATACTGTTCCAGACAGCCTTTCTTTCCACATCCACAGGTTTCTGTCTCCTGGTAGTTTACACACAGATGACCGATCTCTCCGCCAGCACCGTGTGCCCCTACAAGGCACTTTCCATCCACGATGATTCCACCGCCAACACCGGTTCCAAGGGTAACCATAATAACATTCTTGTGGCCTTTTCCGCCACCTTTCCACATCTCACCAAGCGCAGCTACATTTGCATCATTCCCCGGAATCACTTTCATTCCGTCAAGAAGCTCTTCCAGTTCACGTGTCACTTCTTTGTATCCCCATCCGAGATTTGCTGTATTCTGAACAATTCCATCCTCGTTTACCGGTGCCGGAAGTCCCATTCCGAGTCCAATGATCTGTTCTTTCACCAGGTCCTTTTCTGCCATCTTTGCTTTCACTGCCTGCGCAATATCCGGGAGGATTGCTTCTCCCTGGTTCTCCGTACGTGTCTTGATCTCCCATTTGTCAAGAAGCTCTCCGTCTTCCTGAAAAAGTCCCATCTTTACTGTCGTTCCGCCTATATCGATACCAAAACAATATTTCATCTGTCTCCTGCTCCTTACATATTCTTTTTTAGATTTTCCTGTACCCGGCGGTACAGCTCCTGAGCTGCGTTATAGCCCATTTGTTTCTGTCTGTGGTTGACTGCCGCTGATTCTACGATAATGGCAACATTACGTCCCGGACGGATTGGAATACTGTGGCATACAACCTTATTACCAAGAAATTCTGTATACTCCTCAGTAAGTCCAAGCCTGTCGTACTCACGATCCTTGTTCCAGTCCTCAAGCGTGATGACGAGATCAATATTTTGTGTCTCTCTTACACTCTGCACACCAAACAGCGTCTTTACGTCAATGATACCAATTCCGCGAAGTTCAATAAAATGGCGGGTAATATCCGGTGCTGTACCAACAAGAGTATCATCACTCACCTTCCGGATCTCCACCACGTCATCTGTTACCAGACGATGGCCTCGCTTGATCAGCTCCAGTGCCGCCTCACTTTTACCGATACCGCTGTCTCCCATGATCAGAACACCGACTCCATAACAGTCCACCAGTACCCCGTGAATTGAAATACACGGTGCCAGTTCCACTTTCATCCAGCGGATCAGTTCTGCTGAAAAGGAAGAGGTCTGTTTATCCGTAATAAATACCGGAATATTGTTCTTCACTGCTTTCTCCAGAAATTCCGGATCCGGCTGCAGATTTCTGCAGAAAATAAAGCATGGAATCCCATAATCAAGCAGTGTATCATATATTTTCATCTTATGCTCATATTCCAATGTCTGCAGATAAGTGTACTCTACATACCCGATAAGCTGAATCCGTTCGCAATCAAAATGATCAAAAAATCCGGCGAGCTGAAGTGCCGGACGGTTAATATCCGGAATTTTTACTTCCCGCTGTGTCATATCGACATCCGGAGTAAGATTTCTAAGTTCCATCTTCTCTACGATTTTTGTTAATGTTACTCCCATAGTCCTGTCTCCTTTTATTGTTCTTACATCCGAGTAGCTTCTGTATCTTCCATTTCGCTTCCTCTGAAAAAATTATACACGCTTTTGGCTGATTTTTCATCCATTGATGGAATTTTTTTCAAATCTTCCACCTCTGCATTCTTAATCTCATCCAGACTGGCAAATGTCCGCATCAGTGCTTTTCTTCTCGCAGGTCCGATTCCCGGAATATCATCCAGGATCGAATGCACTTGTCCCTGACTACGCAGTTTCCGGTGAAATTCTATAGCAAATCTGTGCGCCTCATCCTGCACTCTTGTGATCAGTCGAAACCCTTCGGAATTGCGGTCGATCGGAATCTCGATATTCTGATAGTAGAGTCCTCTCGTCCGATGGTGGTCATCTTTGACCATACCGCATACCGGAATGGATATATGAAGTTTATCCAGTACTTCCAGTGCTATATTAACCTGTCCTTTTCCACCATCCATCATGATCAGATCCGGAAAAACATTAAAACTTCCCAGCTCTTTCCCGCTTTTCTGTTCCTCCAGACCATGCCGGAATCTTCTGGTGAGGACCTCACGCATACTTGCATAATCATCCGCCCCCTGCACACCCTTAATGTGGAACTTACGATAATCGTTTCGTTTCGGTTTGCCCCTCTCATAAACAATCATCGACCCTACCGAGGCAAATCCATTGGTATTGGAAATATCATACGCCTCCATACGCACCAGGTTATTAAGATCAAGCAACTTTTCTATTTCTTTTAATGCACCGATCGTTCTTCCTTCTTCACGCTTGATACGCTCCTTATCTTTTTCCAGTACCATCTTTGCATTTTTCGCCGCAAGCTCAACAAGCTTTTCTTTTTCCCCTTTTTTCGGGATACGGAAATGAACCTTATGCCCACGTTTTTCTCCAAGCCATGCTTCCAGGATCTCCCGTTCTTCCGGTTCTACCGGAAGCATCAGTTCGCCCGGAATATATGGCGTTCCGGCATAAAACTGCTTAATAAAGCTGGAGAGGATCTCTGCATTTTCATCTCCCTGGGCAATCCGCAGATAAAAATGATCTCTGCCGATCAGACGGCCATTGCGGATAAAGAATACCTGTACCACCGCATCCTCATGCTCTCTTGCAAGAGCCACAATATCCCGGTCCTCGCCCCCTGTATCGGTAATCTTCTGCTTCTGTGCAATCTGCTTCACGCTGTGCAGAAGCTCCCGGTATTCAATTGCTTTCTCAAATTCCAGATCATCCGATGCCTCCTGCATCTTTTTCTCCAGATCCTTTAAGATTTTATCATAATTTCCTCCCAGGAATTTGAGTACTTCATCAACCGACTCTCTGTATTTTTCCTGCGAAATATACCCCTGACACGGTGCATCGCACTGCTTGATATGATGATAGAGACAACATCTTTCTTTCCCGATATCGCGCGGAAGGATGCGGTTACAGCTACGCAGACGGTAAAGCTTCCGGATCAGTTCGATCGTATCTTTTACCGCCGTCACACTGGTATAAGGGCCGAAATACTTTGACTTGTCCTTCTTCATCTGCCTTGCCATCATAATCCTTGGATATGCTTCGCCGGTTGTCACTTTGATAAATGGATAACTCTTATCATCCATCAGCATCGTATTGTACTTTGGTCGGTGTTCCTTGATCAGATTGCATTCCAGAACCAGTGCTTCCAGTTCCGAATCCGTCACGATATACTCAAACCGGGTGATATGCGTCACCATCTGGTCAATCTTGGCTCCCCTGTTCCTGCTCGGCTGAAAATACTGTCTGACACGGTTCTTCAGGCTGATCGCCTTTCCAACATAAATGATCTCGTCCTTTTCCCCATGCATCAGATAGACTCCCGGTTTCCCAGGAAGTTTTTTAAGTTCGTCTTCAATAATAAATGTCTGATTTTCCATAGTCACATTATACCTTGCTTCCTGCAGACAATACAAGTCATTCTTTCAAAAGAATCTACAGAAAAAAAGAGGCTCCAGAACCTATTGTTCTGAAACCTCTGCATCTTCTGTTATTTTAGACTAGTCACGCTTCTGCGGAAGGATGAATCCGTCTTCGTCTCTTTCTACTTTCTTCTGCGTTTCTTTCTCTTCCTGCTGTGCAGCTTCGGTATCTGCCTCTTTCTTCGGCATCTCGATCGTCTGCTCTTTTACAGAATTCTCTTCTTTCTTTTCTTCCGGTTCCGGAATTCCTTCACATCTGCGGTAAATCTTCATGAATTCTTTTCCGGTGATCGTCTCTTTCTCAATCAGGAATCCGGCGATCTGATCCATCGTTTCACGATGCTCGGAAAGCATTCTCTTCGCTTCTGCATATGCTCCCTTCAGCATCTTCATAACTTCCTGATCGATTTCTGCCGCGGTTGCCTCTCCGCAGTTCATAACAGCTCTTCCGTCCAGATAACGGTTCTGGATAGATTCCAGTCCGATAAGTCCGAATTTTTCAGACATACCATACTGTGTTACCATCGCTCTTGCGATCTTGGTTGCCTGCTCAATATCGTTCGATGCTCCGGTTGTAACTGTGTCAAACACCAGTTCCTCTGCTGCACGTCCTGCAAGGGCTGTCACCAGCATTGCTTCCAGCTCAGCCTTGGTATTCAGGAACTTCTCTTCCTCCGGTGTCTGCATCACATAACCGAGTGCACCCATGGTTCTCGGAACGATTGTAATCTTCTGTACCGGTTCTGCGTCCTTCTGAAGGGCAGTTACCAGTGCATGACCGACTTCATGGTATGATACGATACGGCGTTCTTTCTGGCTCATGATACGGTCTTTCTTCTCTTTACCCACAAGAACGACCTCAACAGCCTCAAAAAGGTCTGCCTGGGATACAACATTTCTTCCTTTTTTTACTGCATTGATCGCAGCCTCGTTGATCATATTGGCAAGATCAGAACCGACTGCCCCGGAAGTTGCAAGTGCAATCTCTTCCAGATTGACTGTCTCATCCATCTTAACATCTTTGGCATGTACTTTCAGGACATCAATACGTCCCTTGAGATCTGGCTTATCTACGATGATACGCCTGTCAAACCTTCCCGGACGGAGAAGCGCCGGATCCAGGATCTCCGGACGGTTCGTTGCCGCAAGAAGCAGAAGACCTTTATTACTGTCAAATCCATCCATCTCTGCAAGGAGCTGGTTCAGTGTCTGTTCTCTTTCATCATTGCCACCAAGCTGTGAATCTCTGCTTTTTCCGATCGCATCGATCTCATCGATAAAAATAATACACGGCGCCATCTGCTGTGCCTGCTTAAAGAGGTCACGTACTCTTGACGCTCCGACACCGACATACATCTCAACAAATGCAGAACCCGAAAGAGAGAAGAACGGTACTTTTGCTTCTCCGGCAACTGCTTTTGCAAGAAGTGTCTTACCGGTTCCAGGAGGGCCTACAAGAAGTGCTCCCTTCGGAAGCTTCGCTCCGATTCCGGTGTATTTGCCAGGGTTATGCAGGAAATCGACTACTTCCTGCAAGGATTCTTTTGCTTCATCCTGACCGGCTACATCCTTAAATGTGACTCCGGTAGATTTTTCCACATACATCTTAGCATTGCTCTTGCCAACGCCCATCATGCCGCCACCCTTTGTCATACGGCGCATCAGCATCACGCCCAGACCGATCATGATCACAAGCGGAACAATGTTGACCAGAAGATTCATCACCATATAAGATGTAGAATCCGGTATCTTCTGTTCATACTCAACACCTGCTTTATACAGTCTGTCCGAAAGGGTATCATCCTTCACAATACCGGTATAATACTGCTTCCTTGTCACATTACTGAACAGACCTGTACTGTCATCGCTGCTGTCCTTACTGCTGCTGTCGTTGTTATCTGCTACAGAACCTTCGACCACATCGCTCTCAGAAGCGCCTTTTTTCTTGCTGTTCTTCATCTCAGCTTCTGTCTTCGCTGTGATCACAATCTTGTCATCCTCGATCACAACTTTCTTAACTTCCCCGGAATCTACCATGTTCAGGAACTGATCATAGGTAATCTCCCGGGCATCTGTGTCTTCCCGGAACTGATACAACGCAAATACGATAAACGAGATCAGCATAACGGTAAATAATATAATATTCCATCTTTGGCGGTTATTTTTATTATTCGGGTTATTATTTCCCGGAAGGTTTTGCTTATTTCTATTATTCTGGTTATCCATACCTACCTCCTAAGTGTCGTCCTCTCTATTATAAGTAGGCGTTTTTTAGAAATCAATGAAAAATTTATGAAAAGATTGTAAAAAAGTCATATTTTATAGTATACTAGGTTTGAATTGCTTCTATGAAAGTAAAATTATGGACAAAAAGGATGGAACTTTATGAAAATTGGGTTTGATAATGAAAAATACCTGCAAATGCAGTCTTCTCACATTCGTGAGCGAATCAATCAGTTTGACAACAAACTGTATCTCGAATTCGGTGGAAAGCTCTTCGATGACTATCATGCTTCCCGCGTGCTTCCTGGATTTCAGCCGGACAGCAAATTACATTTACTAAAAGAATTATCGGATACCGCAGAGATTGTGATCGTTATCAGTGCAGCCGATATTGAAGCCAACAAAATCCGCGGTGACCTCGGGATCACTTATGACACTGACGTTCTCCGCCTGAAAGACGAATTTGAAGCCAATGGTCTCTTTGTCGGAAGTGTTGTTATCACACAGTACTCCGGACAGAACAGTGCCGATCTTTTCAAAGGACGTCTGGAAAAGCTTGGCATTAAAGTTTATATCCATTATGTAATAGAAGGTTATCCTTCCAACATCCCGCTGATCGTAAGTGACGAAGGATACGGAAGGAACGAATATATTGAGACAAGCAGACCTCTGGTTGTCATCACCGCACCTGGACCTGGAAGTGGAAAGATGGCTACCTGCCTTTCCCAGCTCTATCATGAGCACAAGCACGGAGTCCGTGCAGGATATGCCAAATTCGAAACCTTCCCGATCTGGAATATCCCGTTAAAGCATCCGGTCAACTTAGCATATGAAGCAGCTACTGCTGACCTTAACGATGTAAATATGATCGACCCGTTCCATCTGGAAGCTTACGGTGTTACTACCGTCAACTACAACCGTGACGTAGAGATCTTCCCTGTACTGAGTGCAATTTTTGAGCGCATTTACGGAGAAAATCCATACAAATCACCAACAGACATGGGTGTTAACATGGCTGGTAACTGCATCTGTGACGATGAAGTCTGCAAAGAAGCTTCCCGTCAGGAGATCATTCGCCGCTACTACCGCACCATGGACCGTTTCCTTTCCGGTGAATGCCCGAAGGAAGAGACTTATAAGGTCGAGCTTCTGATGAATCAGGCAGGAGTTACCGTACATGACCGTAAGGTTGTTGATGCCGCTCTTGCACGCGCTGAAGAAACCGGTGCACCGGCTGCCGCTCTGGAGCTTCCGGACGGACGCATCGTAACAGGAAAAACCTCTGATCTGCTTGGCGCATCTGCTGCCCTGATCCTGAACGCCTTAAAAGAACTCGCCGGAATCGATCATGATATGCACCTAATCTCACCGACTGCCCTGGAACCGATCCAGAAAGTTAAAACCGAATTCCTTGGAAGCAAGAACCCAAGACTTCACATCGATGAAGCTCTGATTGCACTTTCTATCAGTGCCTCTTCCAATCCGGTTGCTGAACAGGCACTCAGACAAGTCCCGAATTTAAAAGGCTGCCAGGCTCATGTATCCGTTATGCTTGCAAATGTAGATATCCGTCTGTTCCAGAAGTTATCCATCCAGGTTACATCTGAACCGAGATACGAGAAAAAACCGATCTATCAGTAGACAAATATTATATTTTTGATTTTTATACACCCATTTCAAAAAAAATTGTTGTATTTTTTTCTGGAATGGGTGTATACTTTTAAAGTATTTTATAGGGGAATTGATTTCAAGGGGAAATCAAAGTAGCGAGGGAGCCACATAAATTTGTTTTTATGGGGGTTTTTTCTATTTTTATCCGCCAGAAAGTTATACCGGACTTTTCTGATGAATAGAAATCGCATTCTATCTTATTTTTTACAGAACACAATGAGTAGTAGACAAAAAAAATTACCATAAGGAGGGAACTGGAACTATGGCAGTTAAGTATGTATTTGTTACCGGAGGCGTTGTCTCAGGTCTTGGAAAAGGAATCACAGCAGCTTCTCTTGGGCGTCTGCTCAAGGCACGCGGGTACACAGTTACAATGCAGAAATTTGATCCGTACATCAACATTGACCCGGGTACAATGAATCCGGTACAACACGGTGAAGTTTTTGTAACAGACGATGGAGCGGAGACAGACCTTGACCTTGGACATTATGAAAGATTTATCGATGAAAGTCTTACCAAGAACTCGAATGTAACGACAGGAAAGATTTACTGGTCCGTTCTTCAGAAAGAACGTCGTGGAGATTTTGGTGGAGGAACCGTACAGGTCATCCCGCATATCACGAATGAGATCAAGAGCCGTTTCTATCGTAACCCTGCAGCTACAGATACCGAGATTGCGATCATCGAAGTCGGTGGAACCGTCGGAGACATCGAAAGCCAGCCTTTCCTGGAATCTATCCGCCAGTTCCAACATGATATGGGACATGACAATGTTGCGCTGATCCACGTCACACTGATCCCATATCTGCATGCTTCCCAGGAGATGAAGACCAAACCGACTCAGGCAAGCGTAAAAGAATTACAGGGAATGGGAATCCAGCCGGATATTCTGGTCTGCCGTTCCGAACATCCGCTGGATCAGGGAATCAAAGATAAAATTGCCCTCTTCTGTAACGTACCGGCAAACCACGTTCTCCAGAATCTGGATGTAGAATATCTTTACGAAGCACCACTTGCAATGGAAGAAGAACATCTTGCTTCTGTAGTCTGCGAATGCTTAAAGCTTGACTGTCCAGAACCGGATTTGAAAGACTGGAAAGAAATGGTAGAATGCCTGAAGCATCCGACTCAGGAAGTAACGGTTGCCCTTGTCGGCAAATATATTCAGCTCCATGACGCCTATATCAGCGTTGTCGAAGCATTAAAGCACGGCGGTATCTACAGCCATACAACCGTTAATATCAAATGGGTGGATTCCGAGACTGTCACACCGGAAAATGTCGATGAACTTCTCGGTGATGTAAGTGGTATCCTCGTACCTGGTGGATTCGGTGACCGTGGTATCGAAGGTAAGATCGAAGCCATCAAATATGCAAGAACACATAAGGTTCCGTTCCTCGGACTCTGCCTTGGAATGCAGCTTGCCATCGTAGAATTTGCAAGAGACGTTGTCGGATATCATGATGCACACAGCGTAGAACTGAATCCAAACACTACACATCCGGTCATCCACATCATGCCTGACCAAATCGGTATTGAAGATATCGGTGGAACCCTTCGTCTTGGTTCTTATCCTTGTGTTCTTAACAAAGAATCAAAAGCTTATAAATTATATGGAAAAGAAGAAATCCACGAACGTCATCGTCATCGTTATGAAGTCAACAATGACTACCGTGATGCTCTTACCCAGAACGGTATGCTCTTATCCGGACTTTCTCCGGACGGCAGAATCGTAGAGATGGTGGAAATTCCGGAACATCCTTGGTTCATCGGAACACAGGCACATCCGGAACTCAAATCCCGTCCGAACAAACCACATCCGCTGTTTAAGGGATTTGTGGAAGCTTCTCTGGAATATAGTAAAGAGAAGTAATAAAGTGAAATTATATCATTTCTAAGTAAAAGAAACTCCAGAATCAGCAGTATAAAATTGATTCTGGAGTTTTTCTTTATTCATTCTTTTTTAACCATTTTAGAATTCCGTATATACATATGATTGATAAGATCGGTCCAAACCATTTCAATATGAAAAGAAATGTGTTTTGAATGGAAAATATCCATTCACTATTTGCTGCCAAAATACCATTTCCTGTTGTAATTTGAAACTGGAGCCAGGTATCTAATGCGGTATAGCCATAATATACAATTAACATAATGCCTAACGGAATCGAAATCAATAATATAATATTTCTTCTTTTCATACCATGATTACCTCCCTCCACCATCCATTTGTATTACTTTAATTATATATTATTTTCAGTTTTTTTCAAGTATTTTTTTATATTTACAGTCTTTTTATGTTTCTGCACACTAAGAAAGAATGCGCCGAGGCACGTTCTCGCGCCGAGCGCGTTGCTGAGCGCCAGTGGCGCTCGTTAAGCAACGACCGAAGCGGAGCGTAGACCGCTTGCGACATTCTTCATCTTCGTGCGAGTGCGCATCTCCGGCACACAGTGCCTTTTGTTTCATAGGAAGTTCCTTCGGAATCTCCTATGAAATAAAAAACTGCCGCCAATTACGGCGGCAGCAAAACATTCTTCTATTATCTGTAATTAATTCTCATCAGCAATCTCAATCAGCTTATCCAGCAGTTCAGAATAACTATATCCGTAATCTTCCATCAGTTGCGGATACATGGAGATACTTGTAAATCCCGGAAGGGTATTGATCTCATTCAGGTAAACGTGATTGGTCTTTTTATCCAGGAAGAAATCCACACGGCTCAGTCCGTGTCCGTCAATTGCCTTAAAGGCACGAACAGCATACTTACGGATCTGTTCCTGAATCTCTTCATCTACTTTTGCAGGGATACATGTCTTGCTCTCTGCATCTTCATATTTGGATTCAAAGGTATAGAATTCACCGTGTGGCATGATCTGTCCGACTCTGGATACGATAATGTCATCATTTCCAAGAACAGCAGTCTCAAGTTCGATACAATCCACGCACTCTTCTACTACAACATGAGTGTCATATTTTGCTGCCTCTTCCAGCTTCGGAAGTAAATCTTCAACTTTATCACAACGATAACAGCCCACACTGGATCCGGAACGGCTTGCTTTGATAAAGCATGGCATACCAAGTTCTTTCATAATCGAAGCTTCTACTTCTTCTGTTTCTTCCATGTCTTTTTCGACAACGACCAGTCTTCCGTCATTTCGTTTTTTCACATATACGGATTTAACCTGCGGAATTCCTGCACTTTCAAATACTTTCTTTGCAAAAATCTTATCCATACATGCACTGGATGCAAATACACGGCATCCTACATACGGAAGCTGTGCCAGTTCAAATAATCCCTGGATAGTTCCATCTTCTCCGTAAAGTCCGTGAAGTACCGGGAATGCAACATCCTGACTTCTCAGAAGATTGAATACACCTTCTACCACTTCTGCTCCGTCAAGCCAGGTATCTTTTGACAGGTCATTATCTTCCTGCTTTAAGATGTACCATTTCCCATCTTTTGCAATGCCGACAAGTGTAATCTCATATTTATCTTTATCCAGATGCTTCATCACTGAATTACAGGAAATTCGTGAAATTGAATGCTCACTGGACTGTCCGCCACAAACAACAAGTAACTTTTTCTTCATATCAGTTTCCCTCTGTTTCTTATCATATACTCTTCTCCGGTTCTCTCCGGATACTACTTAGAATAATTTACCACGTCCGCCATGCATTTACAATAAAAGTTTGGAATTTCAATAAATTTTTAAGCATTTTCCAGGCTTTCCACAAATGCAAACAGCTCTTCCATCGATCCCTGGTAATCGCTTTCGATTGGAAGATCCTTTTTATTTTCCTTCGTATCTGTAACAAGGAATGTCTTTACGCCGAGTTTCCGAATTGCAAGATCCTCTTCCACGTCATTTCCTACCATCAAACACTCTTCCGGTCTAAGATGAAACTGTTCAAGAATTGTTCGGTAATAGTCCACATTTGGCTTGCAGTAACAATTATCCTCATAAGTTGTGATCAGCTCAAAATCCTCTGCATCCAGTCCCGCCCATTTGATCCGGTTCATCGTTGCCACCTTTGGAAATACCGGATTGGTTGCAAGGTAGGTGCGGATTCCTTTTTCCTTTGCCTTTTTCACAACCTTGTCCGACAGACTGTTTGGCTGCGTCACCGCAATTGCCTGGTTAAATTCATTTGCATAGAAATCAAGGGCAATCCGTTCGGAATTCTCCGAATCCGTCGGAAGCAGTTCGTCCATATACTGCCAGAATGCTTCCCGGTTGGTACAACTTCCGTCATTATTCACCATCGCTCCATAGCCCTTCCACACGGATGCGATAAATGCTTTCGGATCAAAGGAAATCCCCTCGGATATATATTTTTTTGCCAGAAGCGGCATATAAAAGGTAACAAATTCGTCCTGGTTCATCGGAAGCAGCGTTCCGTCAAGATCAAATAAAATATGTCGAATGTGCATTATTCTTCCTCCAGATTCAGATGATGTAACTTTTTGTAATAAGAGTCCAGCGTATACAAAGCAGCCACCGGATTATTTCCAAGCACCCGATCCTTTACAACCAGCGTTGTACTCGGCGCCTCGGCATATTTGTAAAAGAGACTGTCATGTCCCACGCAAAGTCCCATCACGATATTGATGTCCGTCTTCTCTTTGTTCAGCATCTGCGCCTGCAGGATTGGGTTACACATATGAACTCCGACCTCCTCGCAGCGTTCCGGAATGCCGACCTCGGTCTTTGGAACTTCTCCGATCTTACAGCCCACACCGTACACTTCAAAGCCGTATTCTCTCAAAAGTCCTGCCAGCAGGTGGCTTTCCTTTAAGAGTCCCACACAGCTTGCAATTCCGATCTTCTTGGCACCCAGTTTTTTTGCCCAGCGGATCGTCTCCTCCACACGGGTTGCCTGGCAGTAAAAATCGTGCTCGATCTCGGCACTTGCACGCATGATCTTCAGATCTTTTTCATCTCCCAGATAGGTATCAAGCGCCCTCTGCCGGTCTTTCAAGTCCATATTATGTGACACGCAAAATCCCGGATATGGTTTGTTGTTCTCTATATTCTGCTTTGCATTGCATTTCTTAACATTACAGTCTATACATGATAACTTTTTTGTTTCTTCCATGTTTTTATGCCTCCTCCTGATATACTGATAAGGATAACTGGTATTTTGGGGAAATGCAAGTTAAAATACCTCTGCTTTACCAGTCCCTCTGAAGAAAGACTAACCACCACCGTTATGATAGCACCCATGCTTTGATTATATCAGCCGTGAAATTTCACCACATTAAATTTATCAGTTGGATTCCAACAAACTCTTATCAATGATCTGGAAATTCGCCCGGTGTATGTACAACGCTTTCCCATCGATCATCAACTTCGTAAATTTCGGCAGATCATCCGGGATTTCCCAGTACACATCTTCTCCACTATACGCTACGATCGGCTGTCCCAGTTGGGATTTGATAACAACAACTCTGGCTTTTCCAAACATATTTTTATACTTATTCAGGACACCTGCGATCGCAGTATTGTCTGTAATCTTACCGCTTGCATTGCTTTCAATATCCTCCTGCGTAAAATCCACATCCGCTTTCAACGCGTCCTGCGCAAAAATACAGGTATCACCACAACTCTCGATTTCCTTTCCATCGATTGTAATCGTAATGACAGAGGAAAGCTCATATCCCGTGATAACATTACCGTCTGAATCATAGCTTGAAGTTTCCACTGCATTTCCCTGCACATTGATCTTGTCTCCTGTGGTTGTCATTACACGATTCCCGTAATTATCATAGGTCGTGATCGTGTACGAATTCCCCACTAATTTTCCTGTAATATCGTTCAATTTGGAGCTGAGCATACTGCATCCCGCAAGCGCTATAGTCATGACTGCGCATACTACTGCCATTGCAAATCTTTTCTTTTTCATAAATTTTCTCCTTTGTCCTTTCGCAAAATCATCTTTTTGCCATTACCTTACTTCATCTTAAGTATCCCTGTATAATTATGTAAAATGTCGTCCGGCTGCATCGCATCCGATACCATGGCAATCTCAAGCTTATACTCTGTATCCTCATCACCAATTGATCCCTGAACCGGCACATACCGGTCAAAGCAGACATTTTGTTTCTTTTTTGTTGTGACAATTATCGTGACATAATCCTCCGTTGTCTGAAGCTTGTAGTAGATATCTTCTTCCGGGAATGTATCCCTTGCCCGGTCGATCATGTCCGCATAATTGTAATATTCCGATTTGTCACCAAGACCTGTCGTTTTTTCATCGATCGCATTCTGCAGCTTTTCTAAAACTGCTGCTGTCCTTGCCTCATTTTGCCTGCACTCGATCGCTGACGTAATATTCACATACAGTGAAATAACAAGTATAATCCCAGCCATAACCGCTATTGATGTTAGCCAGACCATGGCAAGCTTTGATTTCTTTTTCTTTACTTCCTCTTTTGTGAGATGGATATTCGAAAATTCGTTTACAAAATATATCGGATTTTCATTTCCGTAAGCAATAATCGCATCGACCGTGTCATAACCTCTTTCAACACTGTATTTCTGCCATACACCATATTCTGAGTAAAACTTTTCCAGCCTGTAATAGAACGATAAAAACCATCCTGTATATCGTTTTCTCCGGATAAAAAACGCACAAATCCCGCCAATAAGAATTGCAAAATATCCGACTCCCATTACGCCATAATAAAGACCTTCTATTTTCGATACCTGCTTTTCCGGCAATACCGCAAGTAACTGATATTCCCCATTCTTTTCTTTTTCCCAGTATGTCTGAAACCGACTGCCATAAGAATATTTGATCGGATCCATTCCAAGTTCTGCAAGTGTGTAACTTACATGCTCACCTTTATTCGGATTTTTCAAGCGCAATGACTCGCCATCCTCCTGCACAACTCCAATTACGCTCTTTTTTCCTATGAGAGAATATCCTGTTACACTTTCAAACGGATCATACTGACCGGCTCCGAAAAACCATACCAGTGAAAGGATCATATAAACGACAAAGAGTTTTATGAGTTCTTTCCACACGTTATATTTTAAAGACCTTTCTATGATCTCTTTTTCATGTGCCGGGATTCCGGGCAGTGTGCTGTACCAGGAAGCGAACCGCTCTCTTTTGGTTTCCTCATCCATTGCTTTTCTTAGATTCATTGCTGTTGCAAGCTGCATTTTATTCCCTCTCTGCCATTTTTTAAGCATTTTCCAGCCTTTCAATGAAACAGAGTAATTCTTCCATCGTTCCCTGATAATCACTTTCGATCGGAAGATCTTTTTTATTTTCCATCGTATCCGTCAAAAGAAATGTCTTCACACCAAGTTCTCTAATTGCTAAATCCTCTTCCACGTCATTTCCTACCATTAGACACGTTTCTGGTGTCAAGTCGAATTTCTCAAGTATCGTACGATAATAATCTATATTCGGTTTACAATAGCAGTTGTCTTCATAAGTTGTTATAAGCTCAAAGTCAGCCGCATCCAGTCCTGCCCATCTGGTCCGATTCATCGTCGCTATGCGTGGAAAGACCGGATTCGTTGCAAGATAGGTATGAATTCCTTTTTCTTTTGCTTTTTTCACGATCTTATCAGTCAGTTGATTCGGTTTTGTAACTACAATTGCCTGGTTAAATTCATTTCCATAAAAATCCAAAGCAATTTTCTCAGAATTTTCCTGGTCTGTCGGGAGTAATTCATCCATGTATTTCCAAAATGCTTCTCTATTTGTACAGCTGCCATCATTTTTAACCATTGCTTCATAGCCCTTCCATATGGAAGCAATGAATGCTTTGGGATCAAACTGAATTCCTTCCGATAAATATTTTTTCGCCCAAAGTGGCATATAAAAAGTAACAAATTCTTCCTGGTTCATTGGAAGCAGCGTTCCATCAAGATCAAATAAAATGTGCTGAATCTGCATCTTCTTTTCCTCCTTTGTACATCTTCTTAAGGATAACTTGTATTTTTTTGAAATGCAAGCGTCCTCTGGTATTCTTCGAAAATCAACAAAATCATACGAACTACTTCGTTTTCAAAAAAATCCTTTATATTTTTTGACATCGTTTTATTTTTGTGTTAAAATTCAGATATCAAGACATATACATCATTTAAATTCAATCAGTTATACTTTGTAATTTTTAAGGAGGGATCATACCAATGTTCAATTTTAAATTTTACTAACTAAATATATTGTAGTAGAAAGGAGAATACTTTATGACCATTAAAGCAAAAAAAATTAGTACAATAATATGTTCATTGATAATACTCTTAAGTCTTTATGTTACACCTGTAAGTGCTGCATCAGGAGCTAGAGGTACAATTTGTCCAGGTTGTTCTGGAAATATGTTACCAAGTAGAACTTATGGAACATGGACTCCTTATCAAAAAGCTTGTTCTCACGGCTATACATATGGTACAGATAAAATGGAACAGCGGACCGTTACAACTGTAGTTAAGTGTACTAGATGCGGACTCGCATACCCTCCAACAACTTCAACACAAACACGTTTTGTAAGTTGCCATGGTTATAACTAATATATAAATACTCTCTGGAATAACAAATATATTTATACACATATTTTTATTCGAATACAACGAAGGCGTGATACTATGAAACCTAAACGGCTTGCTCTTCTTCCACTCCTCATCCTTTCAATTGGATTATCCGGATGTACAAAACTAAATAAAGATGTCTCCAAAACACTCTCTATTGTTATAGAACCTGCTTTTAAGGAGCAGGTTCTTGATGCTGTAAAATATGCCACATCCAAAAATAACTCTCTGGAATTTGAAATTAAAATATTATCTCCTGATCCTGATAAAAGATCTGCAGAAATTCAGAAACTCCGTACACAGATCATGTCTGGAAAAGGTCCTGACTTATATCTTGTTAACTGTTCCACCGATGGAGCTGCGCAGATGAACGAACCTCTTTTTGAAAATCCTTATAAGGCAATGCAAAGTGGTGTATTCGCCTCATTGGATAAATATATGAAAAAAGATTCTTATTGGCAAAAGGAAAACTATAATCCGTCTTTTCTTCTCCCCGGTCAATATCAGGAAAGACAATATATTCTTCCTCTTTCCTGCCACTATAATATGTTAATCTCCGATACTGTACTTGATTATACACAGGAAAATGATACCTTAGAAGATTGGATTTCAAATATAAAAAGTTCTTCTGACCACGCTCTGAAAAATACACTATTCGAATTAGATAATATCAGTGGTAACTGGTTTCAACCTGCTGCGGATTACAATTCCGGTCAGATTTTCTTTGATAAGGAAAAGTGGAGTAATTTCGCATTAGAATACTTATTATTTAAACAAGATTATTTAGAAAATGAAAAGACAAATAATACTGATACTAGCTCTTCGCATATTTTAATCTCATCTTTGTATGACATAAACGAACACACAACGCAAATAGACATAATCCCTGATATTCAGGGAAAAAAAATGGCTGCCATTCGTTGCTTTGGTGCTGTAAGTATGGCATCTGATTATAAAGAAGAAGCTTATCACTTCTTAATGTATTTTTTAAATAACGTAATTCAGGAATCAACTAGTACTAATGGAATGTCACTAAGCGCAAATGGTGTCCTTGGAACAGATTATCCGGTACAAGTATCTGCCATCCGTACAAAACTGTCCTTCTTAGATCAGTCAAAACAGGATTTAGCTATAAAAGCATTTCAGTCCTTAGAAGGAGCATATTTTCCGACAGAAGTTGAACATTTTATTTATGAAGAGATTATAGAAAATAGTAGTTTATTATATGGTCCGCAAACTGATTTTAAAAAGATATGGCAAGATAAGCTTTCGGCTTTAGCAGACAAAGCATGGAATGATTATCATACACAGGTGACAGAATAGTTTTAAGTGAAAGCGAGCGTGATGCAATGAAAAAAAAGAAGAAGGGATTCTTACTGGCTTTCCCTGCAATATCAGGATTTCTTTTCTTTTATCTGATCCCATTTTTGATTGTTTTGTGGTATTCTGTTTCTTTTGGTATCGGAAAACGCGAATTTGTAGGTCTTGATAATTATAAAGAACTATTTAAAAATACAATGTTTTTACTGGCAGTAAAAAACACTTGTAAATATATGCTTGTTACAATACCAGTTACTTTAGGGACAGCTCTCTGTATTTCTGTAATTTTACAACAGATTACGAAAGGTCAGAAAATTTTCCGACTCTCTTTTCTTTATCCAATCATCATGCCAATCGCATCTATAGTTTTAGTCATCCAGTTTTTTTTCAAAAATAATGGTTTTTTGAATCTGATACTAAACTTTTTTTATCTTCCTGAAAAAGACTGGCTTCATACATCAAGCGCTTTTTGGATCATCTGTATTTTATATTTCTGGAAATTTGTTGGATATTATATTTTCATTTATTCTTCCAGACTTCAGATGATTCCGAAAGAATATTATGAATATGCCAGTCTTCACGGAGCCGGAAAATGGCAGAGCTTTTATTATATTACCTGTCCTATATTGTTTCCGGTTATCCTTTTTACATTAATACTCTCCATAATGAATGCATTTAAATGCTACAGAGAAGCCTTTTTACTTGGCGGAACTCATCCAGACAACAGTATTTATTTTTTACAACATTTTATGAATAATAATTTACAAAATCTGAATTACCAAAAGGTTTCCGCCAGTGCAACTATTATTACCGTATTTATTCTTTTTCTAAGTGGTCTTATCTATATGATATACTATTTTCTAAAGAGGAGGACTGCCGATGCATAAGTACAAACAGTACACCCGGCTCTTTGTTTTTTCGATCATAGCCTTTATTTTTTTATTTCCAATTATCTATCTGATTGTATTTTCAGTTTTTCATTCAGATACCGGATTTTCTCTGATGAATTATTATAAAGTTTTTCTGGCAAAACCTGATTATCTGATAAAATTTTGGAGAAGCCTTGCCATGTGTCTGATGATTGCGGCAGGACAAACCCTTTTTTCCTGTATGTCAGGAACAGCATTTGCAAAATATTCTTTTCCTCTGAAAAAATTCTGGTTTATACTATTTGCACTATTTATGATTTTACCGATTCAGGTAACACTGCTGCCGAATTATATTTTATTAGAAAAACTAAAACTTTTAAACAGTTGGAAAGCTTTGATAATCCCTGCAATATTTTCACCTTTTGGAACTGTATGGCTTACTTTCGTTTTCCAGGCAATCCCAGATTCTACACTTGATGCCGCAAGAATGGATGGCGTAAATCAGCTACAAATGATTCGCTACATTATAGTTCCAAATTCAAAACCTGCCGTTATCACATTATTTATATTAGTATTTACAGAAAGCTGGAATATGGTTGAACAGCCTATCCTTTTTCTCGAAAAAGAAACCGACTATCCCCTTTCTGTTTTTCTCGCATCACTCAATCAAAATGCTGTTGGAATTCAATCCGTCTGTGGTCTGCTATGTTTACTTCCAGTGACATTTTTCTTTTTATATTACAATACAGAATTGACGGATGGACTAAAAGATATTTTATGGAGTTGATAAAATGATGAAAAAGAAAACCTGGAATGCCGGATGTATGATCCTGATTTCTTTAATGATCTGTACTATTTTATCCATCCGTATAGAAAAATGGATGCAGATACCTGTAGAGATTGCAACGATCAGTCAGACAGAAGAAGAAAAGCTTAATTCTACCATCCGTATTCCCAAAAGTTGCTATAATACCGATACAAATATGATTTTTTATCTGGCAGAGCAAGAAGGAGTATTCGGAACAAAATTTCTCGCCTTTTCAAAGGCTGTCGATCCTCTTTCCATAACCGCAGATAGTATTCTTCTTCCGGAAGAAAAAGATGAAAAAGGACAACTTTTGCAGATCATAAAATGGTCTACATATCCATTAAAAGATGGAGATGAAGTCACCATCGATCAGGAAGGGGAACATAAAAAACAGTCTGGTGAAAACAGACGTATTTTAGAAAAGCAAAAATCTTTTTTCTTTTTGTTTGGAATAACCGTCCTGATTTTAATTTTTATCTTTGCTTTTGGAATTAAAGATTTGTATAAGTTTCCTGCCGGAGATTATAGAAAATGTGTCAGAGGAATGCTACTCATTCTGATTGGATTTGGTATCTTATGGAAAATTACTGCACTTGTGAATATTCCGCGAGAATATCTGCCTCCGGAATGTATATTGGATCTGGGATTTTATTTACATTAATCTATAAAACGGATAAAGTCAAACTGCTATATGAAAAAGTTTTAAATCGCAATAGCAGTTTGACTTTCTTCTTTTTATCCTATCAATACTTTTTTTCCTTCAAATGCAAAACCATAATGATGAATCTCTTCTTTTTTTAGACCTCTGTCATATAGTTCCGCATCATAACATTTTTCTTTAATCTGTGTCAGTGCCGTCTGCACAGTGTCTTCCAACGATTCTTCTCTTTTTATATTTCTCACTTTAAATTCCATAATAATCGCCGGATACTTTTTTGTTTCTTTTATTTTAGGAATCATCATCACGTCATAACGTCCAAAACCACTTTCTCTGTTCGACCGAATCTCATAGATATCAGTCTGATCCGCAATGAGTCCCAGAACAAATCCATGATAAAATCGTTCCGGTTCATTTTGTCCTACATCAAAATAACTGAATGTTGTCATTATAATCTGATTCATATAATAGTTCATAGCATCTATATCATCACTTAATAATGCCTTCATGAACTGATTATAATTGTCAAGCTGCTCAAATACGATTTGTTCATCAAAATTAACTACGATTTCTTTTCCCTGCAGCAATTCTTCCATCTTTTCTTTGATGTCTGTGGAAGCTTTTCGAATCAGTTCATCAATCATACTATTTGAACTGGTATCTGCCCAATAAGGACGGACCTGTTTTTTATCTAAAAAATTAGTAATTGACCAAGGATTATAGATATCATGCGTATTTCCAAATACAAAACCATCATACCAGGACTTTACAAGCTTTTTCTGATTGTTCATCCCACACTCTTCTAACGCCTGAAATACTTCTTCTTCCGAAAATCCGAAACAGGTTTCATACTCCGTTGATGTCGTTGTTACAACGTTAAGATTATTTAAATCTGAAAATACAGATTCTTTCGACACGCGTGTAATCCCTGTCATCATTGCTCTTTCCAAATATGGATTTGTCTTAAACGTTGCATTAAATAAACTTCTGATAAATGCTGTAAATTCTTTCCAATATCCATAGAGATAAGCTTCCTGCATCGGGGTATCATATTCATCCAGCGAAATAATAACTTTCTTTTTATAATACCGGCTCAGGCAATTTGCCAGATTTTTTACCGCATTACAGATTGTATCATTTGCCACCTGTTTTTTGATTCCTGGATTTTTTGCATAATAATCTAACTCTTCAAAGCATTTCCTCTCACCATCCGTAAGTTCATTACTTTCAAGCAGATACCTATGTTCTGAATAGGCTTCATTGATCGCCATGATAATCCCATCTCTGGCATCTTCATAATTACTGCCTTTAATTGCGGAAAAATTCAGAAAAATTACCGGATAGGTTCCTTGCATTTTACGATACTTTTCCTTTTTCCAGACTACCAATCCTTTAAAAAGGTCTTCCCGTCCTGTAAATTGATTGGAAAAGAAACAATTCAGCATACTCATATTCAATGTTTTTCCAAATCTACGCGGTCTGGTGATCAAAGTAATTTCATCTTTTGATTCCCACCACTTACAGATCAGATCTGTTTTATCAATATAAAAACAATCATTCTCCCGAAGAGATACAAAATTCTGTTTTCCGATACTGATTACTTTTTGCATGAAAGATTTCCTCCCTTCCTGAATATCTATGGGTTATTATATCCTATTTGTTTCTTATCTTTCAACCGCTTATTTGTGTTAAATTTCTTTTCCTTCTGTGATGGTAAAATAGGTAAACTTTTTATGATCCATTTGAATTTTTATTGTGATGGAATGATTCTTTGATTTTTCTTCTTTTATCAATTCTAAGTCTACTTTTACAAAGTAACTATTAGATTCTTTTGTTATGTTAATGTCTATTAAATTGTAGGAATCGTATTGTTGCAGAATTTTTACTGGTAAATAATAAAATGTCTTTAAGAAAGATTGGAATGCCGCTTCTGTTATGAAGTATTTTTGCAAAGGCTGAGATAAGGATTGATTATCACTTCCGGTTTCCAGAATTTTTTTGTATTCTGTCTCTGCCCTGGAATCGTCATTTAGCCATTCATATATGAAAGTAGTAATTACTTCTTTGTCCGGCTGATATTTCTGCAACGATATTATGATTATCGCACAGAGAACAATAATAGTACCAATGGAACTGGATAATCTTTTTTTCATAGGCATTATTTTAAACCTCCTTTGTTCTTTATAAATATCATATATATGATTTTTATTGATGGCAATATTTTTTACAGTTTTTCATATTTATTTTTTGCTTCATTGATACACATTTTTACATGTGTTATACTGAAAAAAATGATTGCAAAACTTAAAAGCCGAAAATGAATCAACGAAATAAGGAACTATTATTGATCTAGATACTATAAAACTCAAAAACAAGTCAACAGAATAAGAATATTTTATTGACTTAGATACTGTAAAATTCAAAGCTAATCAACGAAATATGCAGATATAGTTGATTTAGAATTTCAGAAATTAAAAACAGATCAACAAATTCGTTTAGTTTAATCTGGTTGATTGAAAATTACAGAAATCATAAATAAATCAACAAATTCGGCGTTGCTAGAGATGTTGGAAAATAATTGAATTAAATTTAGGGAACGCAAGACAGGCGCGGGAAGCGGAGCTGAAGCTCCTGTTCCGCTGGAGATTGATTAGTTTGTGGAATGATGCACTCTACTCTTTTGCCCCGACACATACGCTGTGCTGCATTCGGCTAATGCTGTCGCATCATCCGAATGAGAGCTGGCGCTCTATATAAAAATAAAAAGATGCCAAAAATCATGCTCGCATGATTTTTGACATCTTTCCATTTTTATGCACAGCTTGTAGCGTTTTCAAATTGCGAGTTATACAGCTCTGCGTAGAATCCATTTTTTGCCAGAAGTTCTTCGTGATTTCCTTGTTCGATGATATCGCCGTCTTTCATTACCAGGATGAGATCTGCGTCTCGTATGGTGGAGAGTCTGTGGGCGATTACGAAGCTGGTTCTGCCTTTCATGAGGTTATCCATGGCTTTCTGGATCTGGACTTCGGTTCTGGTGTCTACGGAGCTGGTGGCTTCATCGAGGATCAGGATCTTAGGGTCAGCCAGGATGGCTCTGGCGATCGTGAGGAGCTGTTTCTGACCCTGGGATACATTGCTGGCTTCTTCGTTGAGAATCATGTTGTAGCCGTTTGGCAGTGTCTGTACGAAGCGGTGTACGTGTGCGGCTTTGGCGGCTTCTACGACTTCTTCGTGGGTGGCATCGAGTTTTCCGTATTTGATGTTATCTTCGATGCTTCCGCTGAAGAGCCAGGTGTCCTGAAGTACCATTCCGAACATTTGTCTGAGTTCGCTTCGGTTGAAGTCTCTGATATCGTGTCCGTCGATTTTGATTGATCCGCTGTTGACATCGTAGAATCGCATCAGGAGCTTGATCATGGTTGTCTTTCCGGCTCCTGTCGGTCCTACGATGGCGATTTTCTGTCCTTCTTTTACTTTTGCAGAGAAATCATTGATGATGATATGCTCCGGATTGTATCCGAAGTGTACGTGTTCAAATTCTACATTTCCCTGTAATCCTTCTACAGATACTGGATTTTCAGCAAACTGATCTTCTTCTTTTTCATCGAGGAATTCAAATACTCGTTCGGATGCAGCGGCTGTGGACTGAAGCATATTTGCTACCTGGGCAACCTGCTGGATCGGCTGTGTAAAGGATCTTACATACTGGATAAAGGACTGGATATCTCCAACTTCGATGGTCTGTTTGATTGCAAGGTAACCTCCTAAGATAGAAACTCCTACATATCCAAGGTTTCCGACAAACTGCATGATTGGCATCATCATTCCGGAAAGGAACTGTGATTTCCATGCAGAACGGAACAGGATATCATTAGTCTCATCAAATTCGCGGATCACGTCTTCTTCTTTATTGAATGCTTTGACAATATTATGTCCGCCATATACTTCTTCTACCTGACCATTGATATGTCCCAGATATTCCTGCTGGCTTTTGAAGTATTTCTGTGAGTGTTTTACGATTACAGAAATCAGTACCATAGATACCGGCAGGATCAGAAGTGCGATCACGGTCATCAGCGGACTGATACTGATCATCATGATCAGTACACCGATGATCGTTGTCACGGATGTGATCATCTGGGTTGCACTCTGGTTCAGGCTCTGGCTCAGAGTATCTACGTCATTGGTTACTCTGGAAAGTACCTCACCGTGTGTAGTCGTATCAAAATAATTCATCGGCATACGATTGATTTTTTCAGAAATTTCTTTTCGCATGCGATAGGTCAGCTTCTGTGATACGCCTGTCATGATATATCCCTGGATAAAGGAGAAACATGCGCTGATCACGTACAGACACAATAAAGTTAATAGGATTTTACCAATCTTTGTAAAATCAATTCCGCTACCGCCGGATACTTTTCCGACCAGACCTTTGAAAATCTCCGTTGTCGCTTTTCCCAGAATCTTCGGACCAACGATATTGAAAACTGTACTTCCGATTGCGAATATCATAACAAAGAAAATACCGATTTTATATTCACTAAGGTAAGTAAAAAGTTTCTTCATAGTACCTTTGAAGTCTTTTGCTTTTTCGCCGGTTCCCATTCTTCCATGTCCACCGCCCATAGGTCCTCTTCTTCTTGGCTGATTACTCATACTATGCTTCCTCCTTTCCGTCAGTCTCATCATTCAAGTCTCTTGCCAGCTCTGTTTCTGAAAGCTGGGATGAAGCAATCTGATAATAAGCCTCACAGGATTTCAGAAGTTCTTTATGCGTTCCGATTCCTGCAACTTCTCCATCATCCAGGACAATGATCTGCTCTGCATGCAAGATCGTACTGATTCTCTGTGCTACGATGATCACTGTACTGTCCTGTGTATTTTCTTTCAGCGCCGCACGAAGTGCCACGTCCGTCTTATAATCCAGTGCTGAAAAACTGTCGTCAAAAATATAAACCTTCGGATTTTTTGCGATCGCACGTGCAATGGACAGACGCTGCTTCTGACCTCCGGATACATTGGATCCTCCCTGCGCGATCGGGCTGTTATATTTCTTATGTTTTTCTTCGATAAATTCGGTTGCCTGTGCAATTTCCGCTGCTTTCTTCATCTCAGCTTCGGAACCATCCGGATTGCCGTACAGAATATTGGACTCAATTGTTCCTGAGAAAAGTACACCTTTCTGTGGAACGTATCCAAGCTCATCCCGCAGATCATGCTGGGAAATGGTACGGATATCTTTTCCATCCAATGTGATCGTACCTTCTGTTACATCGTAGAATCTTGGAATCAGGTTGATCATCGTAGATTTACCACTACCGGTACTTCCGATGATCGCCGTTGTCTGTCCAGGTTTTGCTGTAAAGCTGATATCATGAAGTACGTCCTCTTCTGCTCCAGGATAACGGAAGGATACGTGGTCAAATTTTACTTCGCCTTTTCTGGATTCTTCCAGTTTTTCCGGTGTTTTCGGATCTTCGATCGCTGTCCTGCTTGTCAGGATCTCATCCACACGTTCTGCTGCAACGGCTGCTCTTGGAAGCATAATGGAAACCATGCAGATCATAAGGAAGGACATGATGATCTGCATTGTATACTGGATAAATGCCATCATATCACCAACCTGCATCTGCCCGTCACTGACACCATGTGCACCGCTCCATACGATCAGCACAGTAATTCCATTCATGATCAGCATCATCATCGGCATCATAAATGTCATGGCACGGTTTACAAATAAGTTGGTTCTTGTCAGATCTCTGTTCGCTTTATCAAATCGTTCTTCTTCATGCTTTTCTGTACTGAATGCACGGATAACCGGAAGTCCGGTAAGGATCTCACGAGTAACAAGGTTCAGTCTGTCAACCAGGTTCTGCAGAATCTTGAATTTTGGTATTGCTACAATAAATAATACAGCAACAACCATCACGATCAGGATTACCCCAAGTACGATGATCCATGACATGCTGACATTCGTATGAAGAACCTTGAAAACTCCTCCGATTGCCATGATCGGTGCATACATAACCATTCTCAGAAGCATAACTGCAAGCATCTGGATCTGCTGGATATCATTGGTACTTCTTGTGATCAGGGATGCGGTTGAAAAATGGTCAAATTCTGCATTGGAAAATCCAACAACTTTTTTAAATACCTTTCCTCTCAGATCACGTCCCGTACTTGCTGCCACTCTGGAAGCAAGAAGTCCTACGGTAACACTTGCGAGCATTCCAAGAAATGCAAGTGCAAGCATCTTACCGCCAGTTGTTAAAATATATCTGTTCTGGATCTTATCTGTATTCACGCCCAGAACACTGTAGGTTTCTTTAATATATGAAGTTGCTGACTGTTCCAGCATAGTATCCGGCATATCGTCCATTTTTTCTGATATTTTATCAATAACGTCTGCTCTCTGTTCATCCGGTATCATGTTCAGGATCTCAAAAATATCTGCATTTTCGATCTTTTTCACCTGTTCATCAATGTTTTTCTGCATTTCATCCTGCTGTTTCTTGGCAAGCTCCGGATTTGCCGCAAGTGCTGCTTTCTGCTCATCTGTCATCTGGGACTGCATACTCTCTGCCTGTTTCTCAGCCTGTTCCTTTATAGAAGAAATCATATTCTCTTTCATGGATTCTTCCATTTTCTTTGTTGTATCACTTCCAGATTCAAATCCATAAGTCAGAAGCATCGGCTTTCCAAGGATGTCAAATACCTTTCCTGACTTTTCTTCATCTTTTTTCACGGAATCCTTCAGAACATAAATTGCTCCATCATACTTATAATCCGAATCGGATTCCTTTTTCTCATATGCATCCAGCACTGTCTGCTGGTCTTCTTCTGCCACAAAAAGCAACAGCTTATTCATCTCTTCCTCTGCGATTGCATCCGGAATCTTCTCATCAATTCCTCCTTGCTGGATTCCGACATTGACAATGTCTGAAGTATAAGAAGGCAATGACAGATCGCAGTACGCCTGAACGATCAGGATAACAACAATCGCTGCTATAGTTGCTGCATAAGGCTTCAAATGTTTGAATAACTTTCTCATATAGCAATTATTTCCTTTCTTAGTAACTATTTTTATTCCTCAAATGGGTTTTTACATGGCATATCACGGAATTCTTTTTCCTGGAAAAGATTGTCACTCATCTGTAAAAGCAGTCTTCTGCACAGTATTTTCTCTTCTGTGCTCATATTCTTCAGGAGTGTATTTTCCGTGCTTCGGAGAATCTCATGCATGTTGCCAAGAATCTTCTCTCCACGTTCTGTCAGATGGATCCTTGTCATCCGCTGGTCTTTTTCGTCCTGCTCTTTTCTAATATATCCGAGCTTTTCCAGTTTCTGAACTGCTACATTCACCGATGGCGGCGTAATGTGAATATGATCTGCAAGCTCTCTCTGTGACATCGGTCCTACCATCTGCAATATTGCAAGAATTCCTGCCTGTCCGGCTTTCAGCTCTGTATCCTTCATCTGGTTCGTCACATACCATTTATACATATGTCCGACCTGTGCAAGAAGAAGTTGTACCGGCATATTCTCCCTGGTAAAATCCCCACACTCAAATTTATCCGACTTCACCCTTTCACCTCCCGCAATTTAATTAGATATCTATTCATTAGAAGTCTAATCGTTATTTTATGCGTATCACACATATAAGTCAACATTTATTCTCAATAATTTATATTTTTATAATATTTTTCACAAATAAATAATTAAATGCCTAACTATTATTTTCTCATATTAAAACACTACGAAAATCAAAAAAGGACTCTTTTGCCATTTTCTGTGCAAAAAAGTCCTTATCCTTTACCATATCTGCCTTACATGTAAAGCCTTATTCAATTTTTCACAAATTACATATCTTGCAGGAATGCCTTCACATTTTCCTCTTTTGTCGCCCAGGAAGTGCATAATCGGATCACACTATGGGTCTCATCGTACCTTTCCTGATAAGTTACGCCATATTTTTGACGGATTTCCTGCAATTTGGCATCTTCCACAATAATGAACTGCTGGTTGGTATTGCTGTCCATGAAGAATTCATATCCTTTTTCTTTCAGTCCTTCTTTTAACAGCATTGCCATATCAATTGCATGTTTGGAAATTTCAAAATAAAGTCCGTCTTTAAACAGTTCCAGGAACTGAACACCGAGGAGGCGTCCTTTTGCAAGCATTCCACCTTTTTGTTTAATGCAGTAACGAAAATCTTGCTTTAGACATGGATTTGTGATTACCACAGCTTCTCCGAACAATGCACCGACCTTTGTTCCTCCAATATAGAATACATCACAACACTTTACAATATCCGGAAGTGTCACATCGGTTCCCGGTGCCATCAGCCCATATCCCATTCTCGCTCCATCCAGAAAAAGATAAAGTCCACATTCCTTACATACAGCAGAAATATTTTCAAGTTCATTCTTTGTATACAATGTTCCTACCTCTGTCGGATGTGAAATATAAACCATCTTTGGCTGTACAATATGTTCACGAGACTCATCACTCCAGTGCAGGTCGTAATATTCCTTGATCTGCTGTCCTGTGATTTTTCCTTCCTTTGAAGGAAGTGCCAAAACTTTGTGTCCGGTCGCTTCTACAGCTCCTGTCTCATGGACATTGATATGTCCGCTATCTGCACAGATCACTCCCTGGAACGGGCGTAAAATAGAAGAAATTACCGTAAAGTTCGTCTGTGTACCTCCCACCAGAAAATGCACATCGGCATCTGGTGCATCGCATACTTTTTTGATGGCTTCTCTTGCAGCTTCACAGTATGGATCTTCCCCATATCCTACTGTCTGCTCCATATTGGTCTCGGCAAGCTTCTCGATAATTCTCGGATGTGCCCCTTCTGTGTAATCACTAGTAAACAAAATCATTTCAACATACCCTCTACTTTCTCTTTCAGTTCTTTTGTTGCCTGTTCAATATCCGGCTGTGCAAAAATCGCACTGATCACAGCAACTCCGCAGATTCCATTTCCGGCAAGCTCTGTCACATTCTCTTCCGTGATTCCCCCAATTGCAACAACCGGAATCTCCACCTTCTCACAGATTTCTTTCAAAATCTTATGATCCAGCTTTGTTGCATCTGCCTTTGATGTCGTGCCAAAAACTGCGCCGACTCCCAGATAATCGGCTCCATGTGCCTGCGCCTTCAGCGCCTGCTCGACCGTCTTTGCCGTAACGCCGATGATCTTGTCCTCGCCCAGTGTTTTCCGCACATCAAGAGCTTCCATATCGCTCTGCCCCACATGGACACCATCTGCATCGATTGCCTTCGCAATTTCTACATTATCATTAATAATAAACGGGACTTTATACTTTCTGCATAACTCCTTAATCTCTCTGGCCTCTTTCATAAAGAGTTCTTTATCCAGATTCTTCTCTCGCAGCTGCAGAAAAGTTACCCCGCCCTGCAAAGCTTTCTCAACCTGTTGATAAAGAGATTCACCGTTAAGCCAATGCCTGTCTGTAATCGCATACAGAACCATGTCCTCTTTTCTGCAATTCACAATATCAGTCCTCCATCATATGGATTGCATCTGTCGTTTTCTTATACTGCTCTTCTACTTTTGCAAAAAGTTCTTCACAACCATCTGTTTCTCTTCCTCTGAGCTTTTCTGTAATATCAAAGCTAACCTGATAGAGATTGTCAAATCCAAGGTTCTGGCATACACCTTTTAATGTATGGGCGGCGCGAAAAGCTTCCTCACCATTTCCCTGTGCCAGATTATCCTTCAGGCTCTGGAAACTTCCATCATCCAGAAATTTCTTCGCAAATTTTTTAATAAGTCCCTCACTTCTTAATCTTCCAAGAACGCCTTCGTAATCAGCACCCATCTGTTCATAACACTCTTTTACAGTCATATTTTTCTCCTCTTTATTTCTATTAACATCCTTCTGTAAGAATAAATCTATACACTACTATTCAAAAAACACAAACATATTTCTCATTCATATGTAATAAGATTTCTGAATTTCAAACCCGCGACTCTATAATCCGCCAGTTTCTGCAATAGCACTATTTTATCACACCATGTAGCCATTCTCAAGTATTCTTCTAAAAAAGGCACTTCCATATGTAATCATCTGTCACATACAAAAGTGCCCATTTAATATTTTAAGTTTCCAATGAATTAATTATTCCTCTATTGTTCTATCTTTCGGATTAGTTTTATCTGAAGAATCCCTGACTCTGGAAATATTGGATAAATGGATTATCGCTCTCATCTGAATCATCTGATTCCTGATCATCCTCGTTTCCGAAATCTTCCATTGTATCTTCATCGGAATCGTCTTTAGAATCCTTTTTGTCTTTTTCCTTACTATCTTTACTGTCGCTGTCTTTTCCGGCATCAGTGTTCTCATCCAAAGTTACTTTAACAGTATCTTCTTTATAACTTGTACCGTCCGGAACCTGTACAGTCAGCTCTACTTCTTCACCTGGCTCATAATAGGAAAGATATTCCATGAGCTGGTTAATGCTGGAAACTGTTTTTCCATTAAACTCAGTGATAACGCTGTTTGATTTCAGCCCTGCTTTATCAGCAGCTCCGCCTTCTGTTACTTTTGATACAAATACACCTGCCGGAATTCCGTACATCTGAACTGCCTCTGAACTTACAGATGAACCCACAATTCCAAGCACACCATGTTCAGAGTCATCCAGTTTATCTCTGGAAGTCTCATTCATCAGATTCTGAAGAATATCGGTTACATCAGAAATTGCAATCGCATATCCCATACCTTCAACTTCTGTAGATGCAAGTTTTGCAGAGTTGATACCTACAACTTCACCTTCCATATTTAAAAGAGCACCACCACTGTTACCAGGGTTAATTGCTGCATCTGTCTGAATCAGATTTGTTGCATCAGAATCTTCATCCTGCTCAATGCCCTGATCGTTCATTTTACGGTTCTTTGCAGCCCGAAGCGGGCCGCACGCAAAGCGCCACGTCCTCGTGGTTTTTAT
>OGYA01000422.1_pt1 | contig 34167 bp, 44 predicted proteins | sample 1576401 | NCBI WGS metagenome assembly OGYA01 (sample SAMEA3541485, study PRJEB24748) | human gut metagenome | biome: human gut; feature: human-associated habitat; material: faeces | place: China | collected 2012 | reverse complement strand
TTTTCGACATTAAAACAGCACAGGCCGGAGTCAATCCGTCAATGAAAGCATGGATTGTCCTGAATAAGTGTTCAACTAACCCGTCAGACAGCGAAGCGTCAGAACTGCGCCGACAACTCAATGATGATCCTGACTGGCTTCCGGTTCCCCGCCAGCGTATCTATATGCGTACCGCGCATAAAAAAGCCTATAACAGCGGTATGGGGGTACATGAATACGATGATAAACGGGGAAACAAAGCCCGTGGAGAGATTGAATTACTGTTAAAAGAAACGGATGTTCTGTAATGTGTATTATTACACACTATAAGCGATGATATACTCACATCCTTAATGGTGTGTATAATTACACACCTTACTAAAAACAGGATACAGAATCTAATGGCAAAGCTCCCAAAGAAAATTGATCAGGAAATTAAACCACTGGATTTACGCCAGTTTGTAAGCTCTGCTGCACAAAAACCGGCATCGGCATCAGCAGTAACGCGTATAAATCTGACCATGACAAATGATGATCTGGATACAGCGCAGGTGTTCCAGAACGAGTACGGTGCAAGCCGTGCTGAAGTAATCAGAGCTGCACTGGCAGCGTTGCGTCTGGTATCAGCAGAAGAACGCCGGACGCTGTTTGATGATATAAGGAAAAACAGCCCGAAAGCTGGAAGACCAACCGTGAACAAATAGTGTGTTTTATTACACACTATTAAAGGGGATAAAAATATGCTCATAAAGACCATTAAATCTGTATTCAATTTTTACATGCTCTGTGTGCAGCCTTTACTTGGATTATTTCTCGTGGGTTATAGTGTGTGGAGATTTTCAGATAAGGGTATCTGTACAGCAGACAAGGTTATCTGTGACACATCAGTATTACTGGAACCAGCATCGTATTTTGTCATCGGAACTGTTGTTTTGTTTGTATGGTATATAGCATGGCAGACAGAACGCTCGAAAGAAGAAGACTTTAAATCAAGCATAAAACCAGAAGATTTTGTGAAGTGAGGATACGGAATAATGCCAGCTTATAACCAGACATTAGGGCACTTTAGGGGATTTTCAATCTATGGAACACTGCATCTTTGATTTAGGCATTATAGACTATAATCCTGTCATTACATGGACAGTACCTGTTGCATTTTTCTTTTTAGTAGTGCTGGCTGGTATAGTATTCAATATTGGCAGGAAAAGTAATCTAATCGTTTTCATCCTGGCAATGTTGCTCCCAGTAACAACGGTTTTCATTTTTATGTTACTGGGCGGTAAGATCGATATGTGCTGATCAATTAAAAGAGGATTAAACAATGATAAATTCAATCGCGTTTAGTCTTATAGCGTTATGTATAATATATATATCATCACTACTTAAAAAAAGTAACTTCAGAATATTTTATATTACTGTATCTACGTGCTCTTTATTATTATCATGTGTACCAAACAAGTACGGTATGATTGGTATAGCAGCATTGGTATTTACAACTATGTTTGGACCATTATTAATTGTTTTAGAGGATAACAGACAATAAATTATGACAATGTGTTTGTTAAGCCCGCAAATATGTGGGCTTATTTTTAATTTCTAATATTTTTACTCTTCATCATCCTGCAGGCACTGACAGAAATTTCCATTCCCAGCCATATCGATAGTGCTTAAAATAAAAAATTGTCATAGCGCACACGTTGATAGTCAGTTTTTACTCTTTTGGTTTGCATATCATTGTTTTATTGCATCCATAAAATCATCGTTCAGATAAAGATCTTTTACTGTCCGAAAATTGAATAGACCGATATGACAATTTTCTAACCAACTTTCGAGTGCATCAATAGAAGGAGTATCATTATCTTGCAAATAATAAATAACACATACTGGCTTCTTTTTTCTAAAAGAATAAATCAAAAAAGGCACAGTTATTTTATTTAACTCTTTAAAATCATGGTAAAATAAATCAGTACCATATTCCGCAAGAGGAAAAACAAACTCAGTCAATTTAACTCTGGCAAGAGGGATCATACCTTCAGGACATAATCTTGTCAGATGGCTAAAGAACTCTAATTCTTCATCACTCATTAACTGACGTAGCTTGGTATTCATATTTTATCTCTTTCTCCAAGAACCCCGTGTAGCGGCTGGCGTAGACACTCAAATGTGCACATTTGTAGTGGCTACGCCTATCCTGCGTCTTGTTCAATTTGTTGCCCTTAGCACTCGGTCTCAGTATGGCTCTTTTCTTCAGTAGACTCCAGGCCTAGCAGGTGATGAAAGGGCATTCTGTTGTTCAGAAATGCGAGCACAGGCAAGCTGACAAAACTCAGTATCCAGGCTGAAACGAGAAAAGGAATCGTGTAGTTTTTGTCAGAATAAAATTGATGGTCAAGATGATAGTATGTGATCACACAAATCAAGCCACCAATCCAGAAAATTGGCTTCCTGAGAGCAATCAACGCCGCGAACGGCAGACAGATCACAATGTGCAGCCCGGTAGCCAGACCTAAGCGAACCAGGAAGAATGACCAATCAAGAAACCGTCGTAATAGTGCACCAGTTTTAGAAATGGCCTTATTGCGTTGTTCTTTCCGTCTTTTGGTGCTAACAGCATTTTTAAATGCATTCTTTTGCTCACCTACGGGAAATTGATAAATGTTATCCTTCATTATGCCCCCCTGAACCCTTTTGGGATTCGATAATCCTGCCCTTCACTTTCTTTGTCTACCTGATAAGAAAAACGTAGTTTTGTAGCCTTTCTAGCAACTCGTTCAATTATTGTCACAGAAAGTTTTTTAATTTCTGTGAATTGATTTATTTTTTCAATGTTTTTATTTAAAAATGCTTTATTGAAATCTTTGTAGTTTTGATACAAATAAACTTTTTCACCATCTTCGATTTTATACAGTTCTAACTCATCCTTTAAATCTAATATATAGACATCAAAAGATTTATTTTTTCCGTTGCTGATCTGCTTCCTTATATATTGATATAAGATATTTGCATTTTGGTCTGTAAGTCTGACAGAGGATAACAACACCTGCGTAGTGTAAGAATCTTTAAGCATCGTGATATAAGGCTCAATGACATTTGAGAAACCAATCTCAACATATCCTTCACTTTCCACATAGTCACAAAAAGAGGTAAGGTTCATAACACGCACCGCATCTGATGGAATTTTTCGTTTCTTCGAAACCGTTTCTGATTCGTTGTCCTGAACAGATGTAATAAGCTTATTTTTAGGAATACGAATAACACTAACCTGTAGTTCTTCAGCCCCCTCTTTTAATTGTTTATATGCAACAGAAGTATCTATATCAGCAATAAAAGCATATTCTTTTGCTGTTATTCTAAAAACCTCTCCCTTAGAAAGCTCCTGACGTGAATCTATCTGTGCCATTGCCATAAACAGAATTCTTCTTGCTGACAAAGGCAAAGCAGAAAATGTGTTGTTTATTTCATTCCTGTGCCTGATTTTCGTCTTGGGTGTTACTTTAAGTAAATTCATTGTCTATTCCTTAGAACAACCATTCATACACAGAGTATTCTAAAAGGTGGATTATGTAAAGTGGATTTATCCACCTTTATGATTCCACCTTTAAACAAGATATATATCTGCTCTTAGCAGAATATAATCACCTTAATTATCAATATATTATACAGCTCAAAACAACGGCACAGCCGTCCACCTTTCACAATTCAGAAAACTCAATTCAAACGGCATACCCATCCACCTTTCGATAAAAAAGCGCCAAGCGCACAAAAAATAGGCGTATGGTTATTTTTCAAATAGTTACGTAGCATGTAACCATGACAACAGTTTGATCTCATTATGAGATCGATATGACGGCAACACCTGACGGCATAGCCATCCACCTTTCACGGCATAGCCATCCACCTTTCACGGCATAGCCATCCACCTTTCGCGGCATAGCCATCCACCTTTCGCGGCATAGCCATCCACCTTTCGCGGCATAGCCATCCACCTTTCACGGCATAGCCATCCACCTTTCACGTGAGCGTCATGTAAAAAATTACGCGTAATTTACTGAAAACAAAAGATAAAAAATATTGGCATTGATTTTGCAAAAGTATTTTAAGTTTCTAAGATCTTAAAGTAGATCTAAAGATCTACATTTAAGATCTAAAGTTTAATAAGTGTTAGAAGCAAAAAATCACAAAAAATCTGTGGATAACTCAGCCGAAAATTACGCATTCACAATTTCTGTGGATAACTCGTTTTGTTAGCAGAGGACAGATCACTTTGAACCAGAACAGCAGCACTTGAAAACGATGTGCTTATTTTTCAACCACTGCGCGTAAGTACCTGATGTTAACCCGCCGCAATTCCGCTTCCTCGCTCACTAACTCGCTACGCTCGGTCGTTCGGCTGCGGCGAGCGGTGTCTCCTTTCTCAAAATCTAAAGAAGTCAGATCATACGATCCGTTGATTGATCCTTTTTGGATCTTTCACTGAGAAGCCCTGAATCGCTTTCTGCCGCTTCGTTCGATACAACCATGAGGAAAACCATGCGAAATCGAAAAAATCACTCAGAATGCGATACAGCACGTTTTAGAGGGTATTCACAAAACAGTCGTTCCCTTGAGGAAATTTTGATCAAGCTTGAAATACTATCCGAATCATGACAACAGATCACAGCAACAAGGCTGCTAAAAAGCGTTGAGAGGCGTTAAACGCCATCAAGACTAGGGCTAGTACAATGGAACGGAAAAAATGCTCAGAATGCGTTACAGAGCGTTGCATATCTCATTTTGGCGCAACCCTATATTAGCCTACAAGTTAATTCAATCTTGCAGGAAATTAGCCTGTAGGTTAATATAAGCGAAAATGGAGGTCACATGTTTAGCGTTGTTTATCACCCGGAAGCTAGGGAAGAAGCCACAGCATTACCCTTAAAAATCAGGGTGAAGTTTGACCGTCTCATTAGCAAACTGGAGTATGATGCCCGATTACTGCGGGAGCCGGACACAAAGCCTCTCGGCGATGGACTTTTTGAGATCCGCACAATGGGGACAGACATTGCCAGGGGCATCTGGGTATACCACAAAGGCAACACTATCATTATGCTCCGGGTTTTCATCAAAAAGTCACAGAAAACGCCAGCGAAAGAAATCGATCTCGCCAGAAAGCGGTTAGCGGAGGTACTTAATGAAACTGGTAAGCCATAAAGAACTGCATAACGAGTGGATGCAGGACGATGAATATCGTGCTGCGTGGCAGGAGGAAGAACGCAAGGAGAAACTCAGAGAGCTTCTCGCGGAATGGCGTAAGCATGACAACCTGACAAAAGCACAGGTTGCTGAACGGATGGGGGTTACACCTCCGGTCATTTCCCGTCTGGAAAATAACATCACTAAAGCCAGCATCGACACACTGACGCGCTACGCTCACGCCTGCGGTATTAAAAAACCAGTCATTGCCCTGTACTGAGGAACCAGCCGCAGATGAGTAAAACTGACTATCTGGCAGCCGTTGCTCACAATGCCGCCATGATTGAAGAATTGCGCGCAGATCCTGATTATGCAAACGCTTATCTTGCTAATGCTCTGGAAGAAATAAACGAGCCAGGTGGTTTAGGCGGTTTTCTTGTTGCGCTACATCAGGTAATCGAGGCGCGAGGGGGCATTTCCGAAGCTGCCAGGAAATCTGGCCTTGCCCGTCAGAGTATTCTCTCCAGTTTCCCCTAAGCGGGGGAATTTCTCTATGCCAGCAAAAAATCATCAAACCCGCAGTTATCCCGCCCGACGTTCACTGGTATTTAATCGGCAAATCGTACAATTGCGTACTGGCAATAGTTTAACAGTGTGTATTAATACACATTTGAAGCCGATGTGATTTCTGGCGCGTTGCGCCCGTAGTTCGCTGACGCTCACACGCGCAGTACAGCGCCCCGCCCTGCTGCAATGCACCAGGACGGCGTGAACTCGCTGGCGCTCGCGCTAACTGCGGCATTCTGCGGCGCAAATCAGCATGATCATAGCCTGTTGGTCTGTTCTGGCTTTGCAGGGCGAAGGGATGGCCCTGTGCATCCTGGTATGTTCGTCAGCGGCTGCGCCGCGCTTCGGGGCGATGTGGCCCCGCTGCTCCCTGGTATTTTCTTTCGCCCCTTCTATGCCCTGCCGGGCATTGCATGAATGTAAATATTTGTATTTAACGATATTTATTTTAAAGAAAGGAGGAAAAAATACTTGATAATAGGTCAGTTCTGACCTATTATAAACACATCGAGAGGGGATGGTCCCCAATCACCAAAGCCGCTCAGCGGCAGGAGCTTAAAAATGGAAAACTACGCCAAATTTGTTGCTACTGAAATTCTTAATCAACTTGGTGGAAACCGCTTTATTGCTATGACAGGCGCAAAGAACTTTGCCTGTTTTGATGAAAATGGTGAGTGTGGTCTTTGCTTTCGTTTGCCTTCAAATAATTTTGCAATGAAGGGAATTAATTTGGTTAAAATCAAATTAACCTTCTCTGATACATACCTGGTGACATTTTCCCGTGTCCGTGGAGCTACAGTAAAAGAAATATCAAAATTTGATAATGTTTATTGTGATCAGCTTGAATATTTGTTTAATGAACAAACCGGACTTGCAACCAGATTGTAATTTTTAATATGGGGGGATTCCCCCCATATCAGGAGGATAAATGAAAGTTCTTATTGGTAATATAAATATTGATAATTATCATATGCTGTCTGCATTAGCTGGGATTGCGGGATTTGACAGGAGCATTAAGTTTACATGTGAAATATCAGCAAGTATCGAAATTATGGAGGATGATTTCGTAAATAAAGCTGGTATATTAAAGATGTTAGATGAATTTATTGAAAATGATTTTTCAATAAAGCTCGTCTAGAAAATACTTGATAATAGGTCATTTGTGACCTATTATTAATGCATTGAGAGGGGATGGTCCCCAATCGCCAAAGCCGCTCAGCGGCAGGAGATTAAATATGAAACAATCTACTTTTTCTGTTATCGTCTCTACAACTGGTCATGTGTTTTCTGTTGTGCGCGTGACGCTTTGCACCATTTGCCTTAAACATGAAAAAACAGGCGAGGCTTATGTCGTCATTTTTACAGACTGCCATAATATCCGTGATTATAAACAGGGCGTTGTTCCGGCTCTTGGGGAGCTTTATCAGGAAGATGTCGATTTGATTACCGGAAAAAGTTAAAAGAAAGGGGCTATATGCCCCTTTACTGTTAAAAGGGGAGAATATCTCAATATGAAGATAAGAAAAGGTGACAGACAATATTATCTGAATAAAGAAGGTGATACGTTTCATCTGGTGAAGCGAGTAAAAACTTTTTCTAAGTCTGCGACTTTAGGAAAAACGAAAGCAACGGTGAAAACTGTTGCTGATCTTGTTTTTCATGAGGAGGCATTCGACACTATCGACTTTGCCAGCGACGGATTAAGAGAGAATGATAAAGAAATTGTTTCTATGATGATTCAGGAAATGAGCGAGGAAAAAAATGCTAACTGAAAACACACCAGAAAACATTAAGCGTCTGCGGCAAAAAATTGGCCTGACACAGAAAGAATGTGCCGAAATATTTAGCATGAGTCCGCGTACCTGGCGTCGCAAAGAAGAACCTGTCGGAACTGCAAGCGGTACAGCACTTACACCAGTAGAGTTTAAATTTCTTCTGCTTTTAGCTGGAGAACACCCTGATTATGTACTTTGTAAAAGGAATAAAAAGAATTCTGATTCTGGAAGTAATTAAGGAATATTAAGATGAAAATAGAATTAACGTATGACGAAATCACGGAATAAGCTACAAAAACCATAACTGAATTTATGGCTGGACTTAATAGCCCCAGTTGCATTGAACAATGAGCAATTGCGCCCGTAGCTCGCTGACGCTCACACGCGCAGTACAGCGCCCCGCCCTGCTGCAATGCACCAGGACGGCGTGAACTCGCTGGCGCTCGCGCTAACTGCGGCATTCTGCGGCGCAAATCAGCATGATCATAGCCTGTTGGTCTGTTCTGGCTTTGCAGGGCGAAGGGATGGCCCTGTGCATCCTGGTATGTTCGTCAGCGGCTGCGCCGCGCTTCGGGGCGATGTGGCCCCGCTGCTCCCTGGTATTTTCTTTCGCCCCTTCCATGCCCTGCCGGGCATGACATGAATGTAACTATATGTATTTGATGGTGTTTTTTTTGAAGAATGGAGGGAAAAATACTTGATAATAGGTCAGTTCTGACCTATTATAAACACATCGGGAGGGGATGGTCCCCAACCACCAAAGCCGCTCAGCGGCAGGAGATTGAAAATGGAAACATTAACCTTTAATAACGGCACTGTTTCTGTCGGTGATGTCTTTGTATCATCCTGGGGCTATGAGCAAACCAATGTAACTTTCTATCAGGTTCTTTCTGTTCATGGGAAGAAAACTGTCATCGTTCGCGAGATTCGCGCTAATTCAGAATATACCGATTCAATGGTTGGTTTTAAAACTCCCGTTTTAAATGATTTTACTGGTGAGTGTCTTAAGCGCCAGATAAAAGATTTTGGTGATGAACTGGCAATCAAAATCGAAGATTTTGAAACTGCATATAAAACTCTTCCAGATGAAAAACATCGTTTTTCATCTTACTACTAATTAATCAAGGGGGATGTTCCCCCTTTTAATAAAGGTCTGAAAATGGATAGAGAGTTTAGTGCTTTAGCCTCTTTAAACAGAAATGTTAAATTCTGGTTTGAGAAATGCGGGTTAACAAAAGAAAGAGTCATCCGTTGCGTAGATTCCTGGTATGACTTTGCATATTCACCATCAGAACAGGAGGAAGCAAAAAGAAAAATAAAAGAGGATTTAATGAAGGAATAATAATTTGGAGTCAGATTGCGCCAACAACCTGACTCCGTTGAACAGAGAATTAGGGTATTCAAATGTCAACAATGGAAATTGTAATTCTTGCCAGAAAAATTGTAAAGCGGGAACGCGTTCTTATGCCACGCCTAACCCCCTGGGAATTTTCAGAACTTGGTTGGTGGATAAAAAATCTTGGGACTGATTTGATATAAGGCGGTGCATATGAATAAACAGGACTTTATCAGTAAAGTAAACGCAGAAAAGCAATCTGGTGGCGTCAGGTTTAACGTTATTCAGATAAAAAACGAGGTGCTTATGTGTTGGACTAACGGACAGGGAGAACGACACTACGAACCACTTTTTGTATTAAAGACAAATCAAAGAAATGAGGTGATAAGGCAAAAAATTAAAAAATATCGTCGTTGGTTAAAGCCAGAGACTTGAGGCGAAATTGTCTGATGTAATCCTTTTGAAGAGGCGCGAAAAATGGTTACGTTCTGCCTGGTAGCTGCATCGCGCCGGGGACGTTCGCCAGTTCTGGCGAACTAACTGAGTTGAAATTTGCAAAATACCCCCCCGCACTGCAAAGCCCGGTTTTTCGCAGTTAGCGCGTGAGCTTGCGAACGGTACGCCGTGACGGTGCGTAGCAACGGTGCGGGGCGCTGTATCTGCGCTGATAGTCGGTTTATCTCGATTGATGCTGGCTTCATTTTTGTGATCGCCTGATACAATTCCTGATAAGTTATGATGGTATCGTCTGTAAGTGCATAGAGGACAAGACGCAGGATAGGCGTAGCCACTACAAATGTGCACATTTGAGTGTCTATGCCAGCCGCTACACGGGGTTCTTGGAGGTGGTATGAAGTATGTAAGTTTTAGAATAAGTAATGATGATTATGAAAAATTATTTACCGTTATTAAAGACGTTTCAAATAAAACGCCTGCGAAATTTTTTGCTGATTTAGCTAAAAAAATTATATCAAAAAATACAGGTTTTGATAAGAGTAGGGTTGATGATGATGGGGGTGATTTAAATCATGTAAAACAAGTTCGTTTATCAACAGCAATGATGAATTTTATTAAGGATCAAGCCTTGAAAAATGGATGGTCTGAATCTAAAGAAATTCGTTTTCGCTTAAATCAAACAATTTCAAATGAACCTGTTTTACTTGATCGTGAGATTGCAGAATTGCGAGGAGCTAGAAACGCTGTAGACAGAATAGGACAAAATGTTTTTTATATTATCGCAAAACGGCAATTGCTTGAAGTTAATGATCCTGCGTTTTGGGATGATATTAAAAAATTGAATCAGAGTATAGATGATGTTAAAAAGTTAGTTAACAAAATCACTCTGGCACGACAAAATGTTATCAATGTTAAATCTGCCAGAAAACAGGGGTAAGTATGGCAAGAAATAATGATAAAGACTATCGGATCAGGAAAGCTAAAGGGCAGAATGAAAAAAGTGCTAAACTACCTCTTGCACATAAGTTGCGTAATGGTGGAAAAGATTACGTTAAGAAGGTGCAATCCAGAATTAATACAAGAGGTGCAAGCCGTGAAGTAATGGTTAAAATTACTGGTAGCTCAAAGACTAAACGAGGGATTAAAAACTCTATCAACTATATTACGCGTGAAGGTGAGATTACCTTACGTGATAATGATGGTAAAGAGTACCAGTTAGATTGTGATAGGGAGCGTTCAGATGCTTATAAGTATCTGTCAGATCCTGAAGACAGATTGATGTACAAAGATGAGAAAGCACCTAATCTTGTACATAACATTGTTTTTTCTTCTCCTAAGATTGCAGGCGTTAGCGAGAAAGATGCTCTTGATTCTGTGGAAAAACTCCTGAAAGAAAAGTACCCAGATAACAGATTCTTCCTGGCATATCATACAGACAAGGAACATCATCCACATGTTCACGCTTTACTCCGTATTCCTGATAATAGTGGGAAAAGGATCAATATACGTAAAAACGATTTGCGGGATATGCGTGATGGTTTTTGTAAGAATCTCCAGCTAAAGGGTTATGATGTGAAAGCCACACATCGTTATCAACAAGGACTCAAGCAGAAGCTTAGAAAAGAGCCTGACAGATTGCGTAACTTGTATGAAGTCGTCGAGTTTGGCAGAACAAACTATCAATTTGATCCCATAAAAAAACAGCAAAACTTCTTAAGAGTGAAAACTCTTAAGAACAATACTGAAATGGTTGTCTGGGGGGCTAATCTTGCAGATGAACTCTCAAGGGAAGGAGTAAAACTAGGTAGCATTATCAGGCTGAAGAAAGAAGGCCAGACAATGGTCAAAGTACCAAAACTGGATCGTGATGGTAAGCCTGTGGGCTGGATGGAGACTCATCGTAACAACTGGCGTGTTGAGAACCAGGGGATGTTAGGTATCAAGAAGGAGCCTTTTGGCAAAGAGATAATCAAAGATTCAGTCGAGCAGATTAAGTTGAATCAGAAAGGTTTTAGCCTTTTTCGTGAAAATCGAACTGCCTTGCAGACTGATACGAATTCTAAAACAATCAAATTCGGATTTTTTAAATTCTGACCTAAATCATTGATTTCGATCGATTTATTTCACTTATTATCTTGAGGCCAGCTATCTGGCCTTTTTTGTTGAAATTTCCATATAAAGATCTGTTTTTTATATATGACTCGATCGTATATTTTGCGTTTTATTTGTTCGCGTAGATTATTTGTCTATTATTTTGTGTTTAAACAGAATTAAATATAACTTAATATGACTTAAGTTGAAGCAAAGATCTATCTATTGGCTTGATTGTAGTTCTATCTGTTGGCATATTTTATAAGTGGGTATATGAATTACTTTGTTATGAGAATCACCAAAAAGTCTTAATTTAGACAGATATCGGGGTTATCCGAGTTAGAAGTGCGTCTTAAACCAGGGGGAGCTATGCACTGGTATCTTATGTCTTTCTCTGCCACCAGATTCAATCATGTACTTAAGTTTCTTGCTGATAAAGATATCAACTACTGTTGTCCTATGGTCGCTTATCACTATCAGCGCCCTGATAAAGTCAATTCTGTCAGGAAGCGTTTGTCTCCCGCCTTTCCTGGCTATGTATTTGTCGAACTCGATCTTACTGATAATAAATTACTGACCTTTTCACAATGCAGGTACATCCAGAGGCTTATCGCTTTCGGCGGTGAGCCTGTAACTGTTCACCAGAAAGTTATTGATGAACTCAGTAATCGTACTTTCGAAGAATGTAAATGTGAGAGGGAGCCTCCGCCAGTTACAGGTTTTAGTACCCTCGATAATGATGCGTGGGCAGATATTCTTGCCACTCGTGATCCAGATGCCAGGATTAGCAAACTACTAAGTTATCTCGAACAGAGGAGGGATTATGACGGGAAAATCCGTCGGTACGACAAAAGGTACAACAATCAGTGTGAGAAGAAAGCTGTATGAGAAAATTTTCTCTATCGTCTCAGAAGTAAATTTTAAGTGTGGTTTTATTGATGGTAAGAGTTTACAGCAATCGGATGTTTTTGAATGTCTCACCGTAAAATTTACTCATAAACTGATGGGTTTGACTGAAAGTGGATTCAATACTCATCTTCAGGAACGTATTGGTTCGGATGGGAAGAAAACAACAATTTATATAAATGGCAGAACCTTACTTGCACTGGACAAATTAACACAAGCAATAAATCTACTTTTGAAGCCACCATCTTCATTTATAACTCGTACAGATGTGCTTGAAATACTTATTTTGCATTGTGCTGATGATGTTCGTGATTATTATCTGTCGTTATGTGATGAAAAAAGACAAAACAGTTTCAGAGATACCTGAGATGTCAATACGAAAAGATAGGATATCTTGCAACGATGAATAATGGTTTCATTTTTAATATACATACAAATGATTTCAATAATGTCGTGAACTATCTTGAAGGACAAGAATGTTAAGCACTTCGGCTTTATTATCACTTGCTGTGCAGTGTGCGGTATCTGTACATCCTGATACCGTATCAGCCATAGCACAAACAGAATCTGGATTTAGACCATTAGCAATAGGCGTTGTTGGGCAATCTAAGGGGATCTATCCTGCAAATATCAATGATGCACTGGCACATGTTGCACGATTAAAAGCGGAGGGGAAAAACTATTCAATAGGCTTGATGCAAATTAATAAAAGTAACTTTTCCAGATTTAACGTCACCGAAGAACAACTCTTTAATCCATGCGAAAACCTGAAGGTTTTCGAAAAAATATTTTCTAATTGTTTTACAGGAGGAGGGACTCTTATCAGAGCATTGAGTTGTTATTACTCAGGGGATTATGAAAGAGGCAGGAGAAAGGAAAGTAAGTTTGATAATACCAGTTATATAGAACGTATAGGTTATCACTCGAAAGTTAAATACCTGGTTCCGAGTATTAAGGAGGACATATCGAAAACTGATTCAGGGAATAATATCAATCCTAAGCACAAAGTTGTAATCATTTATCCATCGCGCCTGATTCGAGGCGATTTACAAGATAATTTAATACAGGAATCTAAATGAAATATATCAGTAAAAATCTGGCTCACTTTTACACATCCCTGTGTTTGTTCTTTGTTCTTTCTGCAACTGCTAACGCCGATGGCTTTGCTAAGGTGAATGCAATGCTGAACAATGTCATTACAGGTCTGCATACCGTAGCGATTGCAACAGCAACGCTGGCGGGCTTATGGGTGGGATTTAAAGTTCTCTTCCGGGGCGAGGCCTTAATGGAGATGAAGAACGTTATCATCGGAGCGGCAATCATTATCGGTATTGCTGAGTTTGTCGCCCTGGTTATTACCTGATAAAGAGGAACAGCAATGGCATCGGTCTTCAGAGCACTGACCAGACCGCCGCTGTTAGTGGGGGTGCCTGTCGCCCCCGCGCTTTTGTCATTTTTTGCATTATTCATGTCGGGATTGCTGGTTTCAAAGTTCATATGGATTTTGATTCCACTCGTCCATGTACTGATGAAGCGTAAAACAAATAAGGATGAGCAATATTTTTCACTTCTTTATTTGTGGTTAAAGACAAGAGGTAATGCGGCGATTAATCGCTTTTATAATGTCAACACTATCAGTTGTCAGAATTATGATGGGGTGGACGTTTCGGAGTTTATTGAATCTATGAAACTTAATCAAAGGATGCCACTTGAAAAGCGCATTCCCTATTCGACACATGTTGATGACTATATTATTAAGAACAGAGATTCTTCTTTAGTCGCAACCTGGCTTGTTGATGGGGAACCATTCGAAAGCCAGACTCATGATGCACTGGAAATGCTCACCACTCATTTAAACCAGTCAATCGTAGGTTTTTCAGGAGAACCAGTTACGTTCTACACTCACCGGATAAGATATCAATACACCGATGAGTTTACGTCGCGTTCTGGAAACTATTATGCAGATGAAATTGCTGAACGATATTATAAGGGGATTAAGAAAAAACCTTTCTTTAAAACGGTAATATATGTTTCTCTCTGCTTCTTACCATATACCAAGGAAGAAAAGGCTGAAAGAAAAACAAAGGGTGCTGCGTTTCTCGATAAAACCCAGAAGGATGCTATTCTGCGTATGAATGAACTTCGTGGAATAGTTGAGTCGATGCTTCAGCATTACCGCCCTGAAAGATTGGGGATGTACGAAGATAAAGGTGTTGTTTTTTCGTCACAATTAAGTTTTTATAATTATCTCCTCACAGGTCAGTGGCAGAAAGTACGTGTTCCACGTATGCCCTATTACAGCCTGCTTGGAAATCTCGATATATTTTTAAGCACAGATACAGCTCAGTTTTCTAATCAGCGTTTTTTCCGTTCGCTGGAGATTAAAGGCTATTCCAGATATACAGGTACTGGACTTCTTGATGTTCTTCAGTATTTGCCCGTTGAGTATGTTCTTACTCAGTCCTTCACTTCTATGTCAAAAAATGAGGCTCTTGCGGCGATAAAAGACAAACAAAAACGTCTGAAGGGTTCTGGTGATGATGCGAAAGAGGAACAGGAGGATTTGAACGTTGCGCGTAGCATGGTGACATCAGGAGATATCAGCATGGGTTACTATCATTACTCTTTGATAGTTTATGCTGATTCCCCTGAACAACTTATAAAGGATTCCAATACTGTACAGGCCGCGCTTACAGATCTTGGGATGATTATAACGCTCTCAACGCTTTCTCTGTCTGCTGCATATCTTGCTCAGTTACCTGGCGTTTATAACTTGCGTCCACGCCTGACGATGCTGAACAGCCAGAATTTTGTAGATTTAAACGCCCTGCATTCTATTCAGTCCGGGAAGCGAGATAAATTGCCCTGGGGGGAAGCTATAGCAATTGCGAGGACAAATAGTCATAGCCCTTATTATCTTGGTTTACACAATTCGCGTATTGGTTCTGACGATTTCAACAAAAAACCACCTGGTAATTTTAAAATTATTGGTACTACCGGTTCAGGTAAAACAATAATGCTTACCTTTATTCAGGACATGCTTCAGAAATACGGAAATCCGGCATCGTTCGCACCACAAACTAAGATAAAACGACAAACAACCGTATTTTTTGACAAAGACAGGGGCGCGGAAATGAATATTCGTGCTCTTGGCGGTGAGTATTATCGTGTACTGGCTGGCGTTGAAACAGGCTGGAACCCGTTTCGGCTGGATGCTAACAAGCGGAACCGTCGTTTCGTTAAACAGTTGATGAAAATCCTGGTGACAGGCCGTGGGGAGAAATTAACAGCACGCCAGGAACTCGATCTCTTTCGTGCCACCGATGACGTGATGGATTTGCCCCTGGAGTTGAGAACGTTCGGTATCAGTCGTTTGCTCGAAAACTTGCCGGAAGATACAACCGTTGAAGCTCAGGAAAATGGTCTTCGTTTGCGGCTCAGTCAGTGGAAAAAAGGGGGGGATTTTGGTTGGATATTTGATAACGAAGAAGATACGTTTGATATTTCAAAGGTTGATAACTTCGGTATAGATGGAACAGAGTTCCTGGATGACCCGGATATCTGTGGTCCTATCACTTTCTATCTCCTGTATCGGGTAACATCGCTGCTGGATGGTCGTCGGCTTGTTATTTTCTTCGATGAGTTCTGGAAATGGTTAGGAACAGAAGCATTTGCTGATTTTGTCTACAACATGCTTAAGGTTATCCGAAAACTAAATGGTGTGGTAGGGATGGCTACTCAGTCTCTTGACGAAGCACTCAAGAATAAAGTAGCAAAAGCTATTATTGAACTTACCGCGACAGATTTCTATCTTGCTAATCCTAATGCAGATTATAAAGACTATGTTGAAGGTGCCAAAGTATCCCCTGAACACTTCGAGATAATCAGGAACATTGACCCTGAATCACGACAATTACTTGTTGTTAAAAATCCGGTCAGAAAGGGTGATGTTAAGAAGTTTGCTTCTCTGATTTCTCTGGATTTATCAGGTCTTGGTGATTATACGAAAGTAATGAGTGGTAGCGAAGATAATCTGGAAATATTTGATTCAATATATAAACCAGGAATGAAGCCGCAAGACTGGATCAATACATATCTTTCCCAGGCTCTTTAAGGATTTTTTATGAAACTAAATAAATATGTTTTAGCAATAGCAATTGCCTATTCATCTTCAGTTTTTTCTGCCGGGATTCCTGTAGTTGATGCTGTTGGTAATGCGCAGGAACTGGCGCACTGGACGGAAAAGCTGAAACAGTGGACAGAGACCGTACAGCATTACAAGAGTCAGTTACAGGCTTACAAAGACCAGTTAGCCACCGCTACTGGTATCAGAGATATTCAGGGGCTTGTTGCACAAGGTAGGAGTCTGAAGAATGACATAACGAATCTTCAAAAGCAGGGTATCAGCCTTGATGATCTTCTTACATCGGGTAATGCACCAACGGGGACACTCGATTCGCTTTATAACCGGTTCAAAGATTTTGATGTGTGTGATGCGCGCCAGGCTGCCTCTTACATTAACCTTTGTAAGCAGGAGACAGTGAATAAAGCGTGGGCGCTGGAGCAAACCACGGAAGTACAGGAAAAAATCAGTGATGCCCTGAATGATATTTCAAACCTTACTGACCGTATGGCGAATGCTAAGGACATTAAGGAAAGCCAGGATCTTGCTAATGCTGTTCAGGCAAAGAGTATCCAGCTAAATGTTCTCTCGCAACAGTGGGAAATGAACATGCGAGCGTCCGAACAGCGTGATAAGCTTTTGTCTCAGAAGCGTGAAAAAGCGTTTCGACAGCAGCAAACTAATGCAAATCCCCCTAGTTTTGGAGAATTGTAAATGTCAAAGTGGATGGTAGTTCTTCTTTCAAGTGCTTTTATATTAGCTGGATGTGATGAGAAGCCAAAAAGTGTTGATTGGTATATGGAACATCCTACCGAGTTAAAGGGAGTATTTGAAGCTTGTAAAGCATCTGGTGATGATACTCAAAATTGTAGGAACGCGAAGGATGCAATATTCCGTATAAAACAACGTGACGCTAAAATTCCAACCTTTGGAGATCTTTCTAAAGATGAAAATCCAGCTAATGATTTAAATAAATAATTTGGAACTGTTAGAAATATAAAAGGGGCTGATAGTCCCTTTCTATTTGGAGAGAATCTATGGGTTCTGATTTCTTTCAATCCTCACATAGATATATAGAGAAATTACTTCAAGAAGCCACTGATGGAAAAATGGCAACTTATGGAAGTATGATTTCGTTAATTATCTATTCATCTGTGGTTCTCTATATGCTTGTTAGAGGATACCAGATTATGGCGGGTAAAGGCCAAAGACCCGTAGAGGATTTAGGGTATGATGTTGTAAAGATGGCTATTATCTGTACATTTATTAATAATACCGATGGGTATTTAGATATGTGTATTGAGGCAATAAATGGTCTAAAACAAGGGTTTAGTGGAAGTAACGATATTTGGGCGCTTTTAGATCAAATATGGGGGAGTGCTCAGAAAATAGCATCGACTCTTTTAGAGTTAGACCCCTCTAGTTATGTAAAAATGGATGGCGGTTTAGGAGCGTTATTTACTTTTATTGGAGTAGCTATTGCATTGCTTATAACAACGTTTGTTTTTATGTCTGCGGAAATAGGGTTGCTTTTACTAACCACCACTGCACCAATATTCATTTTCTGCTTGATGTTCGGTTTTTTAAGACAAATGTTTAATAACTGGTTGCAATCAGTTTTTTCTTCAATACTTACAATATTATTTTCAACGTTAGCATTAAGTGCAGCAATAACCTATTTAACAAAAATACTGGATAAAATGTCTGCTTTAGCAGCGGAATCTAATTTGATGACGTTGGGATTAATGGCTGGATTAGCAGGAGCATTTTGTGGATTAGTAGTATTGATATCAGCGAAAATTGCAACACAGCTTGCTGGCGTGGGGGTGGAAGGTGCTGTTCAAGGTGCAATGGCAATGGGGGTTATGGGGGGGACTTTTACTGCTGCGAAAACTTTATCTGGAGCTACTGGATTAGCAAAAAATATGGGGGTAGGGGCTTATGAAGGAGGGAAGGGAAAAAACTGGAGCGATAGAGAGTCCAGTGGTGTAGCTGCGGCTGTTGCGTATGGTTCAGGTCGTATAGGCAGAGCTGCGATTCAAAAAGTGATATCAAAAAATAATTCCTCTTCAGGAAATATACCCACTTCAAAAATTTCATAGTAAACCATTTTTAACGGTATTTCGTTTTATAATCATATCCCGACTGGTGTAACCATGAAAAAAATCATTTCGTTGGTGCTTTTATGCACCCTGGCTGGCTGTGTCCAGAAAGCGCCGTTGCCTCCAGAAGTATCAGGGGAACTGGTTCCAGTAAATACACAAGCAATTATGGATGAGGTCAAAAATGTCGGATAAAGTCAAAAAGGAAATTGAAGCAGCAAGATCCTTTGAAGAACATAATTTAAAGCGTGATGAGAGAGATAAAAAAGTAGGCTTTTTTATCGGTGGTACAGGGTTGTTTATTGCAATATTGAGTATTGTTGCTCTTATTGTTATGTTACCACTGAAACATACCATTGTTGATCTGTATGTTCTGGATAAAACGGCAGGTATTATTTACAAAGTAAGCCAATTCACAGAAGAAGCTATATCAACAGAACAGGCAACTGATAAGGTACTTGTTGCCTCTTATCTTGAATTACGCGAGCGTTATAATTATTTCTCTCTTCAGGATGATTATACTCGTGTTCAGGCTTATAACTCAGATGATGTTAACCGTGAATACCTTGCATTCTGGAACAGCAAACAGGCTCCAGATGTTGTCTGGAGAAAAGCAGAGCATACTGTACGAATAAAAATTCTTACTCAGTTTATTACAGCGGCTACAGACCCGGATAAACTTTCAACGATTCGCTATCAACGTATTATCCGTAATGTAAAGACAGGCAATGAAAGAACTGAGGTATGGAATGCCCGTATCACTTATCGCTATGTTCCAACCGAAACACTGAATAAAGAACAGCGCGAAATTAACGGTATGGGATTGATTATCACCAGTTTTGAAAATGCAGAAGAGAGCGGAGATGTGAAATGAATAGAGTAGCTATTATCGGCGGCTTACTTCTGTTTTCTGCTCAGGTAAATAGCGCCGTGACCCCGCAAGGAAGCCGCTACGACAGCAGAATGCAAACTGTTTCTTATAATGCAGCGAATACCACAGTCATAACCGCTGGCGTGGGCTATTTGTCCACGCTTCTGTTTGATGATGAGGAAACCGTACTCGATGCCAGACCGGGTATGGAAAAGGGGTGGAATATTCAGAAGGACGCAAACAGGGTTTATATTCGTGCCGTTCCGGTCACTCAGCCTGTAATGGATGAGGAAGGTAAACAGGTCAGTCAGGTTTTTGAACCTAATGCTAAGGACTGGCCTACCAACCTGTTTGTTGTCACGACAAAACGCTATTACAGCATTGATTTACGTGTGGTGGATGCTTCAGCACCACAGGATAAGGTTTCGTATGTTGTCAGCTATCGCTATCCACAGGATGAAAGAGAAAAATCCTCCAGGATGGAGCTTGCCCGTCTACAGGAACTTAAACAGCAGCAGGAGAACAAGCGTATTGCTAAAGCACTTGATGATGCTCAGGCACCCCGTAACTGGCTTTTCTCTATGAGCATAGGGAAAGACAGCAATATGATTAAACCTGATTTTGCTTATGACGACGGTCGCTTTACCTATATTGGTTTTTCTCCGATCAAAAAAATACCAGCGGTGATGCTGTACTCCAATGGTAAGGAGATTGCTACATCACCGGGTATTAAACAGATTGGTAATTTTAAAACGCTTGTCGTGGATAAAACAAATCCGGCATTTGTTCTTCGATATGGTAATGCAGTTATAGGTCTTGTTAATCAGGGATATGGAAAAGTGATGGTAAAAGATGGCTCTACTGTTTCCCCTGATGTAGAACGTGTTGAGGTCAATGATGGAAAATAAAACGCCAGATGAAATTGAAAAAGAAATGATGGAGCATGAACAATTACATGATGATGAAATAAACGAAAATATTAATAAGGAATCAACAAGGAAAATTAAAACTGTTGCTGAAATAGAACAGGAGATTCGTGAAAAAGAAGCAGCAAAACTTGCCGAAGAATCTCATGATGTTACCGAGAAGCATCAACCTGAAGTGACAAAGTTAAAGAAATCTGCAAAAGATAACTTCCTGAAGAAGATTCTCTTTGTTGCTGTCGCTGTCATTATCGTTGCTATAGCTGGCCTGAAAATTTACCAGAAATATAAGGCTCCCCCTAAAGAAGAAACAGACAAGACAATCAAAACAAAAGAAGCCACGATGAACAAGCGGAACAATCTGGGCCAGGAGGTAGATCCGTTTCGGACAGAAGAACCAGAACAACCTCCAGTGGAGGACAGAGGCAATGATAATCCATTTGCATCGTCTGGTACTGGAACAGCGCCACAGACGGCTCCTGTGGCGTTCTCACGCGCCCTTGCAGTGACGGCTGAAGGTGGACAGGCCGGAAGCAATACCAGAACCAGGAAGGAAGAGAAAGCGTTTGGTACTGTCAGTTCTGAGTCATCACCGACACAGACAAAGGATGAAGCGGGAAATGATTCTGAGTCAGAGGTGACGGCAGTTAAACGCATTCCCTATAACCCTGATCTGTACATACCAGAAAATACGCCAATATCCTGTGCATTTACCCGGCGTTTTGTCTCAAACGTGGCAGGTAAACTCCAGTGTGTGTTGACTGATGATGTATACAGCGCCAGTAAGAAAACCCGCTTACTGGATAAAGGGAGTACGGCTTCACTGGTCTATAAAACGGGTATGTTAAATCACGGACAGGCTCGTGTGTTTGTGATGGTCACAAAAATTCGTACACAGCAGCCGCCTTTTATGGATATCCCCCTTGTTGATACTGATGCTGCCGGAGAACTGGGAGAGGCCGGGGTTGATGGATGGATTGATACTCACTTTAAAGATCGCTTTTTAGGTGCTGCAATGCTTGGGATGATCCCCGATATAGCCAATGCTGCTACGGACAATGTTGCAAGTACAGACAGAAATACCGACTACACCCAAAACAGCCGGGAAGCATTTGCTGAACTGGCAAAAACAGCCTTTGAAAACAGTGTAAATATTCCACCAACTATCTACAAAAATCAGGGCGAGATTATCACTTTGATTACAGGCAGAGATATTGATTTTTCAAAGATCTATACGCTTAAATACAGAGGGAAGTAATGACAGATAATAATATTAGTCTTAATTATATCCGTGATACTTACTTTGGAGCGTTTTTAAAAACTGAAGGGCTAACTGAAGTTGCAGTGAATCGTCCAAATGAAGTATTTACTAAAATTTATGGAAAATGGGAACGTCATGAAGTTGATTTTTCTCTCGATGTTGCACAGAAGTTCGCTAGGCAGCTAGCAACTTATCATAAGGATAACATCAGTGATGTAAAACCTATTTTATCAGCCACATTACCTACAGGAGAACGTGGGCAGGTGGTTTTACCTCCTGCCTGTGAAAGTAACACCGTATCAATTACATTGCGCAAACCTTCGTCTGTCCAGATACCGCATCAAACGTATATTGATAATGGTTTTTATGATCGTATTGCTGGTAAGGAGAAGGGAAACAGCAGAAATGATGAATTATTACGATTATATAAAAATAAGCTTTTCCCCGAGTTTATGGAAAAGTGTATAGAATACGGAAAAACAATGGTCTTTGTTGGTGAAACAGGATCAGGAAAAACAACTTACCTTAAAACTCTTATTGATTATATTCCTCTGCACTTAAGGATAGTGACCATAGAGGATAACCCGGAGGTTAAGTTTTATCGTCATCAGAATTATGTGCATTTATTTTATCCTAGTGAGGCCGGAAACAGTGATAAGGCGATAATCACGCCAGCATCACTTATCAGAGCGAACTACCGTATGAACCCGGACAGAATACTGATAACAGAAGTCAGGGGGGGTGAGGCATGGGATTTTCTGAAGATTGTCTCATCCGGGCATGAGGGGGCGATAACGAGTCTCCATGCTGGTTCACCTTATGAAGCAATAATGGGGCTGGTAGAACGCAGTTATCAGAATACAGAGTGTTCACGGCTGCCTTACAGCGTTTTACTCAGCAAGGTTCTCAGCAGTATTGATGTAATCGCAAGTATTAAACTTGAGGGTGACGTTCGTCGAATCGGCGAAATTTATTATAAGGATGCTGATTTAGAGTCGTACAGAAAGAGGTTCCGCGATGAAAACTTTTAATTCGGGACAGTTAATTTTCTTGCTCATCGTGACAATCCCACTGGCATGGGTGATTGCTACCGTAGTTGTTTATCCGATGAATGGACTTGGCCTGAAAGCGACCTGGAAAACGTATCAGTTCGGTATGCTTTGGCAGGTCTTGTTTGCAGATAACATACGTAGTGATATCAGATTCAGTGGTATTAAGGCTATTGGTGCTGGTTTTTGTGGCGCAGTTATTATCTTAGTGATGATGTTTCTTGCAGCTAAACAAAGTAAAACGTCAATTTATGGTGATGCAAAATTTGCCAGTGATGCCGATATACGAAAATCCAGACAAGTAACGTGGGGAGATAAAAGTAAAGGCGGTATTATTATTGGCAGTTATAAAGGTAAGTTATTACGTTACACACAGCCTGATTTTATCTCTATGGGAGCGGGAACGCGTGCGGGTAAAGGTGCCGGAATTGTTATACCAAATCTTCTTGATTATGAAGGTTCTATGATGGTGCTCGATCCTAAACAGGAGTGTTATACGATAACAAGTAAATACAGGCAGAAGATATTAGGGAGTGAGGTTTATCTCTTTGACCCCTTTTCCAGAAAAACACATGGTTTTAATGCTCTGGCCTATGTTGATTTGAGCACAGAACAGGGGGTAACAGACCTTTTAAGTCTTGGGGAAACAATTTATACCACTGACGGGAAAAGTGGAGCCGAAAAGCATTTTAACGGCGAATCTCAGCTTATGTTTGTCGGGTGTGCAGAATTACTCTGGTTTCTTATGACTTATCGTGCAGCCGACTTGAGAAGTTTTGGCATTAAACATTGTTTTTCGATTGGTACTATTCTTGAGCTATTCAACCGAATTCCAATGGAGGATGTTCTTGCAAACAGAGAAGTATATCTTGAAACAACAGATGATCCTCATGTCCTTTTCATTATCAAAGATGCACTTGATAAGTTCAGACATTACGTTGAGCTTGGCGACGAGCCTAAATCTTCTGTCAGTGGGACGTTTACGGAAAAACTGAAACTCTTTACGTTACCGCTTTTCAGGGCTGCAACTGACAGAAATGATTTTGATATACGCGATATGCGGCGTAAAAAAATGTCGGTTTATCTTGGCATAATGGCTACTGAGGTTGACATTGCAAATAATCTTCTTAACCTGTTTTTTAACTTTGCGATAAAAGTCAGTATGCGGGAAAACCCTGATTTTGTTCGTGACCTGAAATATGACGTCCTTTTCTTATTAGATGAATTTCCGGCTATTGGTTATATGCCATATATAAAAAAGGCAGCAGGTTTTATTGCTGGCTACAAGCTAAAATTGCTAACGATTTATCAGAATATCTCACAGCTTAATGAAATTTACGGGATTCAGGGGGCATTGTCATTACTTGCTAACCATCCATGTAAGATCATTTATGCAACCAGTGAAAAAGAAGATGCTGATAAATTTTCTGCACAATTAGGCTATACGACTATTAAGACTAAGGGGAAAAGCAGGAACACAAGTAAAGGTGGTACATCGAGGGGGGAATCAGAGAGCGATACGCAGCGTGCGCTCGTTTTACCTCAGGAGCTTTCAACGCTGAAATTTGATGAGGAATTTATTCTGCTTAAAGGTGAAAATCCGATTAAATGTAAGAAAGCCTTTTATTTTAATGATCACTACTTTATGGACAAGCTGGTTTCTGTTTCTCCAAAACTGGAGGCGGCAGTTAAAGAGCTTAATAAGGGGGTGGCTATGGGTAAACCTGGACTCAGGTATCCACCGAAGGAAATCATGTTGTCTTATGGCGAACTTGAAGCAGATTTAGATCTGGCAGCATAACAGGGGTATTCAGATGAAGATAAAGATTTTAGCTGACGCTGTTTCAGAGGCTATCGGACGAGGTAAGGGATTTGAATGGGATGATTTGATTACTAATCAGCCGTTAAAAAAAGAGAGTAAAAAGACTTCAGCCAAACAGTCATTTTCTCCAGGTTGGCTGGCAGGAGGCATTTTTATAGTAGCGTTGATGATATTCCTTTCTGGATGTTCATCCCCGCCCCCTCCAACACCGATTGAATGGGATAAAACACAGTCTCTGAATACGGGTATTCCTGAATGGCGTGAAAACAACCTTGTCATTCCATCAGATACTGTTTCTGGTCGCTGGATGAAGATACTGAATAACTTTAAAGGTGATGAAGGAAATTATGATATTTCAGTTTATTACGCAATAGCACATTCCCCTGTTATCGTGGTGCATACTTCTGGCGGTGCATTTTTTAAAGCTAAAGAATGGCTCAGGAAACACGGTGCGAAAGGAGTAATCCAGTATCATCCTGTCACTGATTGTATGCTATGCACGAATACAAGTATTTATTTCTCACGATAACGTTAAACAATACATATTTCACATATGTATTGTTTAAGGTTGAACAACCGGAGGGCGTTAGATGTCGAAACTCCCATCGCCAAAGATTAATATCAGAAACCTGAATCCTGATATCTATTCTGTTCTTAAAAAAGAAGCCGAAAAAAACTGTCGCTCACTTGAGGGAGAAGTAAGGTTTGCTCTTGGTCTTTATGCAGAGTTTCTTATAAAAAATAAAAATCAGGAGGACAGATATTTGAAGATATTATCTGAACTTTCTGACATCAAAAGTGCAATGGGTATATCTTAACTTATTAAGGAGAAAATATGAAGAAGCTATCTGGTGCGTGTTTGTTATCACTGTTTATTCTATTTACCTTCAGCCCTGTAGCCTCAGCGGCTGATGCATGCAAAACCGTATTATGTCTTTATGGTAAAGCTGTAGGCAGTGGCGGAGGTAGTGAATGCAGAAGTGCTGAAAAGGACTTTTTTAATATTCTGAAAAAGAAAAAAGGGAGTATTCGCTGGAGTAAAACATTTGATGCTCGTAAAGATTTTTTAAATCAGTGTTCAACGGCTGATCCGGCTGCTATCTCAAAAATTATGAGTAAGTTCGGTAAGATTAAGGGGTAGATGATATGAAAAAAAAAGAAAAGATTGATTTTCTTAATGCAATAAAAGCAGGGCACTCTGGCTTTATAGCTGGTAATACTGCTCATGCATTGGATGATAAGACTATGAACGCCATCATTCAGAACTACGTGGCAACGATCGTTCCCGGTAAAATAGGTAACTGCAAAGAAACTTCTTTCACAAAATATTGTTCCAGGACTATACCAGAGCGTATTTCAATTGAAGAAATTGATGAAATAAAATTTATCAAGAATCATTCTGAACAAAGATAAATGTAAACGCCGCAGATTCCAGATTTTCAATCTGGAATTTGCGGGGTTGAACAACCGAAGGGCGTTAGTTTTATGATGAATAAATTCAGTTATGTCAATCGTATGCTTCGGCGCGTTTTTGTTTTTAGTTTTATCACGGCCCCATCAATAGCTTTATTTGTTGTTTTTATGTATTTTTCGTTTAATAACTCAATTGCTGGTTCATTTTTAAAAGAGGCAAGGAATCTTATAGACAATACTCCTTCTGATAAGGTTAACGTCTGTCTTTTCGAAAACGGAGCACCACAGGATGTTGATTTGACAAAGTCACCACCTGAACCCGTGTTAAAAAATAAATGTATAACAACGTTAGTTGATGTTGCTGACTGGCAGGAATCTGTTGACGGTTCCATCCGATATTTTTATTGGTCGTCAGTTGTTGTTGGCTTTGTGGTCTGGCTTACCTTTAATTTCCGTGCACTGGAAGAACTATTTTATCGTAGAAACAGAAAAGGAGACGTTGAATGAGGATTTTGTTAAGCGTGATTTTATTCCTGTTTACTGCTTTTCAGTCTGCAAATGCAGGTGGAATACCTGGTGCTTTAGCAGGAATACTTTCTACATTAAACCAGGAAATCCAGGGGAAAGTTATTCGTGTTCTCGATGGCGATACAATCGAAGTTTTACAGGACAAAAAGCCCATCAGGGTTCGCCTGGCAAACATCGATGCACCGGAGAAAAAACAGGCTTTCGGGCGCTGGTCAACAAATCAACTTAAAGCCTTGCTCGCCGGACAATCCGTTACCGTCTCTTATACGCAGACAGACCGCTACGGACGCATTATCGGTCGTGTGTTCACGATGAACGGCACAGAGGCCAGCCGCTTCATGGTTCAGTCTGGCGCTGCATGGGTATATGAACGTTACAACGTGGATGAGTCATTACCGGCTTTGCAACGGGAAGCGCAGGAACAAAAACGAGGTTTATGGGCTGATCCTAAGCCCGTTCCTCCGTGGGAATGGCGACATAAACAGAACTGACGCGCGTTGCTTGTCCAACCCCTCCACTACCTTAAATAAATTTCAGGCAGTGTCACGGTTTTAAATATACATGGTGTGCTTATGGGTAAATTAACTCTGGTAGAGCAGGCTTTACGTCTTCACAAAGAATATTACGGTGAAGATAATTTTGGAACTGTCGTAAAGGATTGTGATTACTATCCTAAAGTTGCTGAGATTTTTATAAATAGAAAAAACCGTAAAATTTACTCCAATCTGGATATTGAACCTGTTGCCTCAACTGTTGTTCATACGGGAAGTAGTCCAGTGATGGCTAAAGCAGGACGAATTAAAAAACTTATGTTCAAAGATGGTTCTGGTGCATACAGGATTCATCTTGGTCAAAATGAAGTTGTTCATATTATTCGCTTCATTCTTAACTCTAAAGTCAGGATGGAGTACGCCGTTGGGACTACTAAAAGTATGTCAATGCTCCACAATCTTTGCGAGGCAGGACGCGCTAAATTAAACCGCTCATTACCACGTAAAGGTATCTGGAAACTTGGGTACTATGATGGTGTTTATTATCACGGTAAGGCAAGAAAGGAGGAAATTGAAAATGCTATGCGTTTCTCAGTTCATCCAAAATTTGACGAGCTGGAAAACGACTTTAATCAGTTCTTTTCTGATATTGATTTCTATACCCGGTATGGTCAGTCAGGTATGCGTAAAGTGCTCTTTACTGGCCCCCCAGGAACAGGCAAGACAACTATCGCAAAAGCTTTGGGGGCAAAGTATCAGGATAAGTATGTTTTTGTTTATGCCGATGATTACTTTAAAGATGTTTGCTACGCCGCTGCTCAGAAGAAAATACCCGTCATTATTATAGCTGAAGAGGTTGATGAACTTTATCGGGCTGATGCCGGAACGTTAAGTTTTCTTGATGGAGCTGATACACCGCGAAATGTCGCAGGTACATATGTGATCTTTTCTACAAACTATCCAAAACGCATCGACCCACGTATTAGGAAACGTCCAGGTCGAATTGACAGGATAATCTCTGTAGGTGCTTTCAGAACCAAAGCCGCTGCCGCTTGCGCCAAAATGTACTTACCAGAAGATGTAGAAATTGACCTTAAAGAGCTTGGCGCAGTGCTGGACAGAACGACTCCGGCTGAAATCAAGGAAATTATTAATATCGCAATCGGAATGATTCGCGGAACCAAAAATGAATTATCAGTGGATGTAATAAAAAATGCTCGTGCCTTTTTGAAAGGAACCCTTGATCTGAGCGTGCAGGAAGCAGATGAAGATATAGAGGAAAGGGAAGAGCTTTATAAAAAGAACGGGGCGCAACCTGACTATTTAAGTTACCTGGAGGATTAACACATGCAATATGCATTAGTTGATGCGCTGGAACGAAAATTTTTGCTGGATGCTCTTGAATTTGGTGTTCTGAAGGACTGGAAAGAAAATCCGGTAAAAGAACTTCCTGATATTGATGAATCTGTTCACCCCTTCCATGTCTGCTATGGTGGATATTTATTAAATCCTGGTGTTTCAGATTCAGATATTAGCAGAAAAATAAAAGACCAGACAGGATTCTGGCTGGCAGCTATTGATGATACCCGCATGGATTGTCATTCAATAGCTTATTATGATATTCACACCCTCCCTTTGATTTCGTGTGGACATCAAAAGATAGTTCCTTTTGCCGCATTAATAAAAGCTGATGAATGCATCATTTCAAAAATTGCTTCATATTCTGGTTTTGCTGTAACAGCCTTTTTGAGAATTAAAGACCAGGATATCGCAACGAATATACTTAACCGTGAGGGAATTTTTGCCTTTAATGGCTGTGAGCGCAGATTCAGACAACCTGTAAGTGAAGATAACTGGCAACAGGCAGTATCAGAAGAACGCGCTATTCGTTGTGCAAACAGATTAATTCAATGTAAAGGATAACAAAATGAGACTTTTCATCGCAGAAAAACCCTCTTTGGCAAAAGCTATTTTTGAAGGGCTGGGTGGTAACCCAAATACGGAAAAGAAAAATGGCTATTTTGAACATGGTTCTGATGTTGTTACATGGTGTTATGGTCATATGCTGGAACTTTACGACCCGGAGGATTATGACGAGAAATATTCCAGGTGGAGCTTCAGTGATTTACCGATTAAATCGGTATATCCTCCTCAGTATAAAATCAAGCCTGAATCCGAAGCACAGACTCGTATCATTCTGTCTCTTATCGATAAAGCAGACACTATCGTTCATTCAGGTGACCCCGACGATGAAGGATGTTTGCTGGTTGATGAAATATTAGGTTATGCCGGAAACAAGAAACCCGTCCAGCGGCTGCTGGTTGCTGACCTTAACCTTGCACCAGTGCAAAAGTCGCTGGCGAATTTACAGCCTAACGATAAATTTCGCGGTATGACGTTAAGTGCCCTGGCGCGTTCTCTGTGCGATCAGGGGTTTGGGTATAACATGACGCGTGGATGTACATTAAAAGGCCGTGAGAAGGGCTATGATGGCGTTTTAAATGTCGGTCGGGTACAAAGTGCCGTTCTCGGCCTGGTTAACATGCGCACTTTAGCGAACCAGAACCACACAGAAAGTTTTTACTACGATGTATTTGCCAGTCTGTCAGTTAACGGGCATCAGATTAAGGCGAAATATCAGCCAACAGATGATGATCAGATAGACGAGAAAAAGCGCCTGATTTCTGAAGCTCAGGCCGCACATATTGCAGAGCGGGTTACGGGTAAGGACGCTATTGTTACTATCGCAACGACCAGGCCGGAAAACACCAAACCTCCACTGCCACTTAACCTGTCCACGCTTCAGCAGCTATGCGCAAAACGATTTGGATATACAGCAAAAGATACGCTCGATGTGATGCAGGGGTTGTATGAAACTCACAAGCTTCTGACCTATCCTCGTTCTGACAATCGCTATCTTTCAGATGAACATTATTACCAGGCCGGAGATATTGCCGCCGCGATAGCAGCAACCATACCCGAACTGGCGTCTGCGATTGCAGATATGGATAAAGGACAGAAACACAAAGCCTTTAACGCCAGTAAGATTGAAGCACATCATGCCATTGTCCCGACCACAAAAAGCGGAGCTGGTATTCAGCTCAGTGAGAAAGAACGGAATGTTTATAATCTGGTATCAGTGTACTTTATCGGGCTGTTCTACCCGGATGCGATCCGTAACAAGACAAAAATCCACTTTGATATTAAGGGCGATACTTTTACAGCCACACAAAGCGTTCTGGTACAAAAGGGCTGGGAAGCACTGGGCAGGGATGATGAAGATGAAACTGAAGATACCGGAACAGACGATTTAGACCTTTCATTACTGAAGTTCAATGATAGCGGTCTGTGTGAATCAGCAGACGTGGACAAGAAAAAGACGACACCACCTCGCTATTTCACAGAGTCAACGTTACTGGCTGCGATGACGAGTGCGGCAAAATTTATTGATGATCCTGCATTAAGAAAAGCACTGGAAGCAAAAGATGAAGGTAGCAGTGATCGCGGCAGTATCGGAACGGAAGCTACCCGTGCGGGTATTCTTGAGAAACTGGCTGCTAATACCGGTCTTATCTCTATCGAAAAAGAAAAGGGATATTCTGAGCTGGTATGGAAAACCACAAAACAAGGCCAGGAGTTCTGCGCGGCACTGCCTCCTGAAATAACTAAACCGGATATCTCGGCTATGTGGGCTGACAAACAGTCACAGATCAAAGCCGGAAAGCTGACAGTTGAGGAGTTTATTAAGGAAAATGATGAGTATATACAAGGAATAATCGACGAGCTGGACAAGAACGGGATTTTTATTTCTTCAAATGCTACTCCCTGCCCGGTCTGTAACAATGGTTTCCTGCGTAAGCGTAAGGGGCAAAATGGCTCTTTCTGGGGATGCTCCAGCTACCCTGAATGCAAAACAACATTCCCTGACAAAGATGGCCGACCGGATATGGAAGCAAAATCCATGTCAGAGGGTTCTGTATCCCGGCTTGCTCCCCCCTGCCCTTCATGTGGCAAACAAATTGTTATCAGACCAAAAGGTTATTTCTGTACAGGATGTGAATTTAAAATCTGGAGTGAGTTTTCTGGTAAGAAAATCACCCAGGCACAGGCCGAAAAACTGGTTAAATCAGGAAAAACCGATTTGATTAAGGGATTTAAAAAGAAAAGCGGTGGAACGTATGATACAGTTCTTGTACTTGAAGATAAGAAAACAGGGAAGCTGGGTTTTCCGGCAAGGGTTAAGAAGTGAAAACAAAGCAGGAATGGCTTTTTCAGTTAAGAAAATGTACATCAAGAGATACTCTTGAAAAAGTTATTGAGATTAACCGTTACAAGCTGCCTTTATCAGAATCAGAGGCATTTTATTCTGCCGCAGATCATCGCCGTGCAGAACTGGTTATGAATAAACTGTATGATAAGGTTCCTTCCGGCGTCTGGAAGTACGTCCACTAAACAAGAGGATTAATTATGAGCGAACTGACTAAAGAAGATGAATACGGCATTATCAGCCGGACTATGATGAATATTCGTTCATTGCGTGTTTTTGCTCGTGAAGTTGATTTTGAGCAGTTGCTCGAAATGCAGGAAAAACTGAATGTTGTTATTGATGAACGCCGTGAGGACGCTGAACGTGAGGCTGCGGAACGAGCAGAGCGTGAACGGAAACGTCAGGAACTGCTTCAGTTAATCGCCGGAGAGGGGTTCTCACCGGAAGAACTGCTTGGCATTACCGAAGATGCGCCAAAAACACGTAAAAAAACGTTACCAAAAGCGCCGCCCAAGTATCAATTTGAAGAAAATGGCGAAACTAAATACTGGTCTGGTCGTGGACGTGCACCAAAAACGATTGCTGAAGCACTGGCTGGCGGTCGCTCCCTTGATGAGTTTCTCATCGAGAAATGATTCTGTCGCCCTCCTTTTCTCTGGAGGGCGTTATCCTTTATAATTCCAGGGGGAAATATGCCGTCACGTCACGTATAAGCAAAGTTTAGGGGGGGGGAATGAAATTTTCTATTTTAAAGAAGGATAAAGATAGCACAATTACTAAAAACGACACTGTTTTCCCTGTTAACAATTTCTTTGTCGTTTTAACTCTCGTTTCTTCCTTGGTTAACTCTGTCGGAATATTTTTTCCCATGATATCTCATTCTGGTAATATTATTGAGATGTGTTTTTTCGTGATGTTTTCAGTATTACTGGCTGCATTCAGTTTTGTAAGTACAATGGGGCTTGCGAACGCAGCAGCACCCATTAAAAATGTGTTTCCGCTTTTGTTGTTGGTTCTTGTTTTAATTACTAATTATAATATTTACTTCCGATAAAAACGGGGCGCGGCAGCGGCTTTTCTTCTGCCCGTTCTCCCTTCAATTCTCTCCGGTAAACCCTCCAGTTAAATCGCAGATTTCACGTAGCGCACCGCCGTTAATGACTCTATCAAAAATACTCACCGATATTTTTCGCACCGCAAACAACCTAACTCACTGTAAAACAACAAATCAGCTTCGCGCCGGTGACGCATCGATCGCGCTGGCCAGCGCGATCCTCAGCTGCGACCGCTACAGTATTTTTGAACAACATTTCCCTCGCTCCGGGCAGACATACCTTACTGACAGCCTTCGCCAGCGTGACAATCCCGGCTCCGGTTTAATTCGCCAGGCAGTTAGACATTCAGGTCATTCTGTCCAGATTTCATTAGTTACAACATTCACATATTCTGTTCCTTTATCCGGTGCCCTGTTCCGGCATATGTGCCCATATCCTGTGGTTATTCAGGATAACCGCTTCCTTTTCGCCCTGCCCTGTCGTTCATATCCCCCTGGACAAAAATGCATTATCGGAAAAAATGTCCAAAAATTTTTTTGGTGATCGGAATTTTTGTTGTCGGACGCACCTCTGCTTCAGGTCATAATTGCTGGCACGTCCCAAAAAACAGGTGCGGAGATTAAAAAATTGAGTCACTTACCCGCCAGCATTTTCCAGATTTCACGTAGCGACGCCTGGAATTTAACCCTCTCTCCCGATGCAGCCCGTAATATGCGGGATCTGGCGGCGCAGATTGGCGCAGGAATGCCGAAATATCTGATAGCACCGGAAGTCTCACTGCTTCTCTCCTACATTGATGATCTGAGCATCCGTATGTACTTTGAGACGCTCTGGAATACCGGAGCACGACTGAATGAAGCTCTGGCGCTGAAACCCGCTGATTTTATGCTGACTCCGACGCGGCAGTACCCGCAACCCGTTGTGATCCTGAAAACACTCAAGCAACGCCTAAAAGAAGCAGAAAGAAGGCCAGGACGCCCGACCACCAGGCATCCACCATTACATCCTGATCCGCGATACAGAAAACCACCGGAGCCTGCTGTAAGGCTGGTTCCTGTTCTGGATGCCGGATACGCATTGCGTATGCGGGAATACCTGGCGACCTGGAAAAAGCGGATCAAACATCAGCCTGTGTGGGACATAACATCAAGACAGACACCGCTGAACTGGATCAACACCGCAGTGGCACGGGCAGAGCGTGACGGCGTAACATTTTCGGTTCCGGTCACGCCTCACACGTTCCGCCACAGTTACGCCATGCACCTGACAATGAGTGGCGTTCCTCCGCGCGTCCTGCAATCCCTGCTGGGACACCGTTATGCAAGAAGCACCGAGATTTATACCCGCGTTTTTTCGCTGGACGTCCTGACAGGAAGTGGCCTGTCCTTTACCTGCGATCCACGGCGAGCAAAACAGCTTCTCGGATACCCTGAACGCATTAATGATGAGTAATAATACACACCATAAAACTATTGCCAGCACGCAATAGTACGGTTATACTTTCACCACAAAAGATTGTGTATTAATACACACCATTTAACCGGGAGGGTTTTGTGATGGGAAAAATCATTACAGTTGCAGGGCATAAAGGCGGCATAGGCAAAAGCACCGTGCTTTGTTCCTTATGTGTCTGTGCCATCAGGAAAGGGAAAACAGCCTGTTTCCTGGAAACAGACTCGCAGGGAAGCATCAAGGATTTCATCGAGGAACGTAAAACCAACGAGAGGCTGTCTGAAATACCGTATTTCGAGTGCTACACAGATATTCCGGCGATGGCACGAAAACTGGCTGCCCGCTTTGATTATGTGTTTGTTGATACGCCAGGAATGAAATCTCCGGCGTTCGTTAAGGCACTGAGTTGTGCTGACATTCTGTTCACATTCATTGAGCCAGGAGCAGGCATCGAGATCAACACGCTGGGACGACTGGTTTTCGACATTAAAACAGCACAGGCCGGAGTCAATCCGTCAATGAAAGCAT
>OGYA01000401.1_pt1 | contig 35007 bp, 31 predicted proteins | sample 1576401 | NCBI WGS metagenome assembly OGYA01 (sample SAMEA3541485, study PRJEB24748) | human gut metagenome | biome: human gut; feature: human-associated habitat; material: faeces | place: China | collected 2012 | reverse complement strand
TCAGCGCCGTGTTCATCACGCGCCTGCTGATCGAGTGGATCGTCGCCAAGTGGGGCAATATCTCCTTCTCGCGCAAGTGGTCCGAGAATTTCCTTACCAATACGCATTTCGACTTCATCCGCGTCCGCAAGGTCGCCTACACCGTCGCGGTCGCCCTGCTCGCGCTGTCGTGCATCTCGTTCGTCGCCCGTGGTCTGAACCTCGGCGCCGAGTTCACCGGCGGCCGTGCCTACGTCATCCGCTTCGACAAGCCCGTTTCGGCCGAGGAGGTTCGTCAGAATCTGGGTCAGGTCTTCGCGCAGCATGCCGATGCCGACGCTTCGGCGATTAGCTTCGAGGTCAAGCAGTACGGCAACGAGAACCAGATGCGCATCGTGACGCAGTACCGTTACGACGACACGTCGGACGAAGCTACGGCCGAAGTCGAGCAGATCATCTACGACGCCATGAAGTCGCTCTACTCCTACGACATTTCGTTCGAGCAGTTCCGCAATACCCAGACCGACGTCAACGGTATCCTGACGGCCGACAAGATCGGCCCCTCGATCGCCAAGGACATGACGTGGAACGCCATCTACTCGGTGCTCTTCTCGCTCATCGCCATCGGTCTCTACATCACCTTCCGCTTCAAGCGCTGGCAGTGGGCTTCGGGCGCCACGATCGCCCTTGCGGTCAACGCCCTGTTCATCATCGGTCTCTTCTCGATGCTCTACGGCTTCGTGCCCTTCAACCTCGAAGTCAATCAGGCCTTCATCGCCGCGATCCTTACGATCATCGGTTACGCCATCAACGATACCGTGGTGGTCTTCGACCGTATCCGCGAATATCTGGGCATGTATCCCAAGCGCAACCTCAAGGAGAACGTGAACAACGCCATCAACTCGACGCTGTCGCGTACGATCAACACTTCGGGCACGACGCTCGTGACGCTGCTGGCGATCTTCTTCTTCGGCGGCGAGACCATCCGCGGCTTCATCTTCGCGCTGACCGTCGGGGTTATCGTGGGTACCGTCGCGACGATCTTCATCGCCACCCCGATTGCCTACGACCTGATGTCCAAACGCGCCAAACTCGACAAGGAGGCGTAATACACCTTATATCTATTCGAATAAAATGGACTGCACGGTTTGTTGCAGTCCATTTTATTTTTACCTTTGCATTATGGAACTTCAACGCACATTGGATAATTTGCTGAAATGGATGCACCGCTACGTCTCGCCGGTCTTTCTGGCGCTGCTCGTCGCGTCGTTCATTTTGTGGTATATCGCCAAACTGAGCTATACCTATACCACCGAGCAGGTCGTGCGTGTGAGTGTGGACGGGGAGCCGTTCGAGGTGACGTGCGTCGTCGAGGGCGTCGGCACCAACCTGTTCGGCTACCGGGTCTACATGAACAAGACGCTGCGCATCCCGCTTTCGGAACTCAAATACAAGCGTTCGCGCGAGGAGGGGCACGAGGGCAAGGTGGTGATCGACCCCCAGTCGTTGCAAAGCGCCATTTCGGTACGCTACAGCGACATCAAGGTGGTCTCCATCGGGGCTGTTCCCGAACTGGATTATCCCGAACAGAAACCATGATGAAAATCGGAATTACGGGCGGCATCGGCAGCGGCAAAAGCACTGTATGCCGTCTTTTCGCACAAAAGGGCGTCGCGGTCTACGATTCCGACGCCGCGGCCAAACGGCTCATGCAGCAGGACGATGCGCTGCGTGTGCGGCTCACCGAACGCTTCGGCGCCGACACCTTCCGCGAAGGACAGCTCGACCGGGGCTACCTCGCAGGCGTTGTCTTCAGCGACCCGCAGGCGCTCGCCGACCTCAATGCGCTGGTGCATCCCGTCGTGATGGCGGATTTCGATGCGTGGGCCGCCCGGCAGGAGGGGCCTTATGTGATTCTCGAAAGCGCGATTCTCTTCGAAGCCGGTCTCGAAACGTGCGTCGACAAGACCGTCGCGGTCCTTGCGCCGCGCGAACTGCGCATCGAGCGCACCTGCCGCCGCGACGACTGCGGTCCCGATGAGGTAGGCCGCCGCATCGCCGCCCAGCTGGACGACGATACGCTGAGCGGCCGTGCCGACTACGCGATCGTCAATATCTTCGAGGAGGACCTCGAACCCGCCGTTGTCAAACTCGACCGCATATTCAGCCATGAAGCAGCACGACATTGATCTCGACCTCTCCCGGCCGCAGGTGATGGCGATTTTGAACGTCACCCCCGACTCGTTCTTCGCCGGCAGCCGCATGCCCGACGCGACGCATGTCGAACGCCGCGTGAAGGAGGCCGCCGCCGAAGGCGCCTCGATCATCGACGTGGGGGGCTATTCGTCGCGCCCCGGCGCCGACGAAGTCCCTGCCGACGAGGAGTGGCGGCGCGTGGAGCTGGGCATCGGGGCCGTGCGGCGTCTGGCGCCCGGCGTCCTGATTTCGGTCGATACCTTCCGCAGCGAAGTCGCCGCCCGTGCGATCGAAAAATTCGGTCCGCTCATCATCAACGACATCTCCGCCGGGGAACTCGATCCGCAGATGCCCGCCACGGCTGCGCGCTGCGGCGTGCCCTACGTCGCCATGCACATGAAGGGCGATCCCCGGACCATGCAGACCCTCACCGACTACAAACGCGACATCACGGCCGAGGTCACGGCCTATTTCGAAACGAAGACCGCCGACCTGCTCGCCGCCGGGATCAAGCGCGAAAACATCATCCTCGACCCCGGCTTCGGCTTCGCCAAGACCACTGAACAGAATTACGAGCTGCTTGCGGGCCTGCACCGTCTCTGCGCATTGGGCTACCCCGTACTGGCGGGCCTTTCGCGCAAGTCGATGATCTACCGCGTCCTCGACGCCACGCCCGCTGAATCGCTCGCGGGCACCGTCGCCCTCGGCTGGGAGTGCCTGCGTCAGGGGGCCTCGATCCTGCGCGTGCACGATGTGCAGGAGGCCGTCGATACGGTCAGGCTCTTCGGCGCGTACGAACGGAATTGCAAATAACCATCGCAACCGCATGATAAAAGTTACCGACATACACAAGCGTTTCGGCGACCTCGAAGTGCTCAAGGGCGTCTCGCTCGACGTTGCCGAAGGCGAAGTCGTCTCGATCGTCGGCGCCAGCGGCGCGGGCAAGACCACGCTGCTGCAAATCGTCGGCACGCTTTCGCGCCCCGACGCGGGCCGTGTCGAGATCGACGGACAGGACACCTTCTCGCTGGGCGACAAGGCGCTGTCCCGCTTCCGCAACGAACGTATCGGCTTCGTCTTCCAGTTCCACCACCTGCTGCCCGAATTCACGGCTTTCGAGAACGTCTGCATTCCGGGGTTTATCGGCCGCCGTCCGCGTGCGGAGGTCGAACGCCGCGCCGCCGAACTGCTGGAGATGATGAACCTCACGCCGCGCCGCGGCCATAAACCCGGCCAGCTGTCGGGCGGCGAGCAGCAGCGCGTGGCTATTGCCCGCGCGCTTGTCAATTCGCCCGCCGTGCTGCTGGCCGACGAACCTTCGGGCAACCTCGATTCGCACAACCGCGACGAGATACACCGCCTTTTCTTCGAGCTGCGCGACCGGCTGGGGCAGACCGTCGTGATCGTCACCCACGACGAGCATCTGGCGGCGATGGCCGACCGGAAGATCACCATGTCGGACGGCCGGATTCTGTAATACGGCGTTTTATGGACGACGAACTGAAAGAGCTGCTCGAACGGCTCCACGACAAATACAACCGCCCTGAGTTTATCGAGGACGACCCGATTTCGGTGCCGCACCGCTATACGGACCGAGCCGACCGCGAGATCGCGGGGTTCCTCGCCGCCACGATCGCGTGGGGCAACCGCAGGGCGATCGTCACGAGCGGCCACCGCATGATGCGCTGCATGGACGACGCTCCGGCGGACTTCGTGCGCAATGCTTCCGACCGGGAGCTGGCGACGCTCGAAACCTATGTCCACCGCACCTTCAACGGCCGCGACCTGCGCGATTTCGTGCTGGCCCTGCGCCGCATGGACCGACGTTTCGGCGGCCTCGGCGTCTTTTTCGAGGAGCGCTATGCGGCCGCGCAGAGTATTCCGGCGGTCCTTTCCGAATTCCGCCGCGAATTTTTCAGCTGCGACCATGCGCCCCGCTGCGAGAAACATCTCTCGTCGATCGACAGGGGCGCGGCCTGCAAGCGGCTTTGCATGTTCCTGCGCTGGATGGTGCGCCGCGACGAGCAGGGCGTGGACTTCGGCCTGTGGACGCGGATTCCGATGTCGGCCCTTTACATTCCGCTCGACCTCCATACGGGCGACATGGCCCGCGCGCTGGGCCTGCTTTCACGCCGCCAGAACGACTGGCGGGCTGTGGAGGAGGTCACGGCGGCGCTTCGCGGATTCGATCCCGCCGATCCCGTGCGTTACGATTTCTCGCTTTTCGGCGCCGGCATCGACGGTTATCTGAAAGAGTGTTGACGATGTTCCGCTTCAAACGATTCACCATATGTCAGGACCGCTGCCCGATGAAGGTCGGAACCGACGGCGTGCTGCTCGGCGCATGGGCCGGCGTGCGGCCTGCGGACCGCCGCATCCTCGACGTCGGTACAGGCACCGGGCTGATCGCCCTGATGATGGCTCAGCGCGCTCCCGAAGCGCTGATTACGGGTGTCGACGTGGAGGAGGTCTCTCAGGCCCGCGAAAACGCCGCCGCGTCGCCGTGGGGCGGCAGGGTGGCGTTCGTGCAATGTCCCGTGCAGGAATTCGCGCCGGACGAACGCTTCGACCTGATCGTCTCCAATCCGCCCTTCTTCGTCGATTCGCTGACCTGCCCCGACGAAGGCCGCACCACGGCGCGCCACGCCGTGCGCCTGCCTTTCGACCAGCTGCGCGACGCGGTCGTGCGCCTGCTCGCCGCCGAGGGCCGCTTCGCCGTGATTCTGCCGACGGACGAAGCCCGGCGTTTTACCGACGTCTGCCGCGGATTCCTCGCGCTGACCCGCTCTACGGGCGTACGCACCACGCCACGCCGTCCGGTCAAACGCCTGCTGATGGAGTTTGCGCACGAAAACGCCTGCTCCGGCCTGCGCTCCGATTCTCCTCCCGTCTGCTCCGAACTGGTCGTCGGCACGGGCGAACACGAGCAGTACACCCCCGAATACCGGGCCTTAACCCGTGATTTTTACCTGAAATTTTGATAGCACGGCAAAATAAATTACATTTGTATCAGTGAATAAAAACTTCGAGACCATGAAACTCAGACTTCTTGCCCTCGCCCTCGCCATATGCGGCGGCGCGGCGGCGCAAAATCCATACATCGCCCTGCAGGGCGCGAACGAAACCGCCGACGGCATCGTCGTCTCCCAGCCCCGCACGGTGCTGGCCGTGGACGTCACCGTCGAGAAGGACGTGACCCTCAGCGGTCCTTACGCCCGTTATGCGCAGAAATTCCTCGGCGTCCGCGCTCCGCTCACCGACAAGACCGGCTGGGCCGTTACCGGAGCCGCCGTGGCTCTGCTCGATGCCAAGGCATGCCTCGACGCACCCGCACCGGCCGAGCCTTCGCGCCGTATTATGACCTACGCTGCGTCTGACGACGAATTCGCCCGCCTGCAGGCCGACAAGAACGACATGACGGTGCTGGCGCTGGAAGACGCCGCCCGCGAAGCCGCCAATACGATCTTTTCGCTCCGCAAGCACCGTCTCGAACTGATTACGGGCGAAGCCGGTGAAAACGTCTTCGGCGAAGGACTCAAATCCGCCCTTGCGGAGATCGAACGTCTGGAGCAGAGCTATCTTGAGCTGTTTCTCGGCAAGCGCATCGTGACTACCGAAACGCGCCGCTATGTGGTTTATCCTCAGGCCGACAAGAAGCAGTATATCGTCTGCCGTTTCAGCCCTGCCGCAGGTCTGCTCCCTGAGAGCGATCTTTCGGGCGACATGGTGCTGTTGCAGATCGAACCTTCGGGCAACACCTCCAATGCGCTCGAAGCTTCGGCCAAGGAGACCAACGTCGTCGCATGCCGCGTGGCCGATCCTTCGGTCTGCACGGTCATCGCCGGCGGCCGCGAATATGCCCGTGCTGTGCTGCCCCTCTTCGAGTTCGGCCGTACGATCAACGTGGCACTTCCCCGCCGCAAATAATCCCGTCCATGGACTTCACGTCGCGTATGGTGGCGCTGCTCGGCGAGCTGCGCCGCGAGCGGAACGGCGCCGTCGCCGATGCGATGCGCTGTTACGGTGCGCCGTACGGTCTCAACTACGGCGTGAGCCTGCCGACGCTGCGCAAACTCGCGCGCGCCGAGACTCCCGACCACGATTTCGCCCGTTATCTTTATTTGCAGGAGGTCCGCGAACTGCGCCTTGCGGCGCTGCATATCGCCCGGCCCGAATCGCTTACGCCCGATGAATTTCCGGCATGGGCGGCCGGGATCGTCAATTCCGAAGTCGCCGAAGAAGCCGCTTTCGCTTTCCTGAGCCGCTCCGCAGCGCTTCCGGCCTTGTTCGACGCATGGATCGCCGACCCGAATCCGCTGCTTCGATACGCCGCCTTGCACTCCGCCGCCCGCAGCGATCTTCTTACGGCGGCATGGATCGCGCCCGCCGTCGAAGCGGTCCGCCGCGCCGCCGAACCCGCTCCTGCTGGATGTTCTGCCGAATCTGCCGCCGGGGCCGGCGTCAATCCTGTTCCCGTATGCGCCGCCGAATCCCTCTCCAAGCCTGCCGCCGCTCCGCTTTCCGCATCTTCGGCCGCCCGCCTGATCGCGCAGGGGGCCGTCGCGCTGCTGTCTGCCGTCGGCGGCCTGAACGAGGAGAACCGGCAGGCGGTACTCCGCGCAGCCGGTTCTCTGGGTAAGCTCCCTGCCGAAGACTACGTCCACGAGGAGCTTACTTGGCGTCTGGAAGCATAGCTTCCGCCTGTCAGCGCTGCCCCACCTGCTCGCGCTGTTCCAACTCCCTGAGTACGTTCGTCAGATGGTCGTAGCCGATGCGGCCGCTTTCGCGCCACAGCACCTCGCCGCGGCGGAAAAACATCAGTGTCGGCACCGACATGATGTTGTAGCGGTGTACGATTTCGAGCATGTCCCGGTCGTCTATGTCCACCTTGTAGACATCCACGCGGCCGTTCATCTTCTCCTGAAACCGGTCTATGACGGGGTGCATCATCTGGCACGGCCCGCACCATGTTGCGAAGAAATCCACGAACGTCAGTGCGTCCCGCCAGATAATCTTGTCAAAATCCGTTGCTGTCATATTTGTCGTGTTTAGTTCATTTCCGCCCATGTAAGCTCCGTATAAACCTTGTCTGTCAGCTCTTTTTCTGCATAGCTGATCGTGCGGCGCAGCCCCTCGGCCAGCGGCGTGCGGGGCGTCCAGTCCAGTTCGCGGCGTGCGGCCGAAATGTCGGGTATCCTCCGCCGCGCATCGTCCGGACGTGCCGCCCGGTGTACGATCCGCGAGCGGCTTCCCGTCAGGGAGATGATCTTTTCGGCCAGCGCGCGTATCGAGATTTCGTGGTTGCTGCCCAGATCCAAGGTGCGGGTCTGCTCCGAAGGCGTGGCTTCCATCATCCGTACAAGTCCGTCCACCATGTCCTCGACCCAGCAGAAGGTGCGCATCTGTTCGCCGCTGCCGTTGACCGGGATGTCGCGGTTCTGCAGCGCCGCTACGATCATCTTCATCACCACGCGCTGGTCCATGATGTCGGCCCCGCTTCCGTATGTGTTGAAGATGCGTGCGATGCGTGCGTCCACGCCCAGCTCCTCCTGATAGGCCCGGTGCAGGGCTTCCGCCGCGCGCTTGCCTTCGCTCAGAATGTACTGCCCCGAATATCCCGCCGCCGGATCGGTCGCCGGATCGCGGTATCCCGCGCCGTATACGCAGCCCGACGAGGCGAACAATATCCGCGCATGCTCCATGCGTGCGGTGTCGAGGGCGTTTATCGTGCCCTGCATGTTGATCCGGAGCGTCTCGACGGGCAGCGCCTTGTTGTAGCGCACGCGCGACGAGGAAGTGAGGTTGTAAATCTCGTCGCAGCGGATTCCGAATGTATTGATGATGTTGTGATGGACGTACCGGAACAGCGGATGCTGCAGTACGCTGCGCAGCAGCGGCGAATTCACGGCGTCGCGGATATCGACACAAAACACTTCGTGGCCCTCTTCCAGAAGGCGCAGACAGAGGTGTGTGCCGATAAATCCCACTCCGCCCAATATGACAATTCGCTTTTGCATCTTTTACTCCTTTTTGCAGGAGTACAGAGCAAAATCTATTCCACAAAGAGCGCGCGGGGCAGCTGATCGATGCTGTTTATCGTGACTATTTCGATTCCTTTGGGACGTTTGCCGCCCTTGCCGAGGTAGCCGGAGACGATGATGCGTTTGAAACCCAGCCGTGCCGCCTCGCTGATGCGCTGTTCGGTCCGGGGTGCGGGGCGCACCTCGCCCGAAAGCCCGATCTCTCCCGCGCAGCAGACGCCCTCGGCCACGGGACGGTCGTAGTAGGAGGAGATCACCGCCGCCACGACCGCGAGGTCCAGCCCCGGATCGGCGACCTTGAATCCTCCGGCGAAGTTCAGGAAGACGTCCTTCTGAAACATCTTCATTCCCACGCGCTTCTCCAGCACGGCCAGCAGCATGTTCATGCGCTTGGTGTCGTAGCCCGTGGTCGTACGCTGCGGCGTGCCGTACGCCGCGCCGCTCACCAGCGCCTGCACTTCGATCAGGTAGGGGCGCACGCCGTCGGCCGAAGCGCCTACCGCGATGCCGCTCAGCGGCTCCTCGTAGTGCGTGAGCAGAATCTCCGACGGGTTGTCCACGCCGCGCAGTCCGTTGTCGAGCATCTCGAAAACCCCGATCTCGAACGTCGCTCCGAAACGGTTCTTGATGCCGCGCAGGATGCGGTATATGTTGTTGCTGTCACCCTCGAATTGCAGCACCACGTCCACGATATGTTCCAGAATCTTGGGTCCGGCGATGGTTCCGTCCTTGGTGATGTGGCCGATGATGAAGATCGACGTGCCGGTCGATTTGGCGTATTTGAGCAGCGTCGCCGCGCATTCGCGTATCTGCGACACGCTTCCCGCCGACGAGTCCAGCAGGTCGGTGTAGATGGTCTGTATCGAGTCTATCACCACCAAATCGGGCCGGTGTTCGCCGATCTGGTTGACGATGTTTTCGAGCAGCGTTTCGGGATAGATCAGACATTCGTCGTTGCCGATGCCGATGCGTCCCGCGCGCATCTTGATCTGCTCGGCCGACTCCTCGCCCGAAACATAGAGCGTCTTGAGTCCGTTCGCCGCCAGCGCGAGCTGCAGCGAAAGGGTCGATTTGCCGATTCCCGGCTCTCCGCCCAGCAGAATCAGCGACCCCGGCACCATGCCGCCGCCCAATACGCGGTTCACCTCGCTGTTGCCGAGGTCCATGCGGCGGTGTTCGCTCTCGCGGATGTCGCGTACGCGCTGGGGCTTGGCTGCGGGCAGGGAGCCTGCGACATTGGCCGGCACCGAGCCGCTTTCGCGGGCGACGATCTCCTCGGTGAAGGTGTTCCACTCGCCGCACGAGGGACAGCGGCCCAGCCATTTGGGAGCTTCGAATCCGCAGTTTTTGCAGAAGTATGCCTTTTTGACTTTTGCCATCGCGTGTCGGTTAATAGGGGTGCGACGTGTATTCCTTCCGGATCACCTGCGTGACGCCCGCATCGGGATAGAGCTGTTTGTACTCCTCGGTCAGATCGACGCTGAACAGCGTTTTGCGTAGGTCGTCGGTGTCCGTATAGCCCGAAACCTTGCAGGTGTAGGCCTGTTCTCCGAACGTGAAGTGCAGCTCCTCCGGTTTGTCCGGCTCTTTTATGAATGTGCCCGTGACGGTTTCGGCGTCGGCCGCAGGCCGGACGACGAGCGGACCGCCGTTGTGGTGCGTAAAGTCGAGCCGGTAGCCGCCGCCCGCCTGCACGGGAGCCTTGGCCAGCGCGTCGTTCCGGATCTCCTCCAGCAACGGATTCTCCGGCTCTTCCGTCTGCGAAGTTCCTGTGTCCGGATTCTCCGGATCGGGATTCTCCGGATCGGGATTTTCGGGGTCGGGATTCTCCGGATCAGGGTTTTCAGGATCCGGCTTTTCCGGTTCGGTCAAGCTTACGGATATCTCGATCCGGGCGACGGGGTAGGAGGTCGTGTAGAAGACGTCCGAATCGTCGCCGCAGGCCGTGAGTGCGGCTGCGAGAAGCAGCGCTGTCAGTATTTTCAGTTTTCCCATAGTCCGTATATCGCTAAAGTCCCAAATCTTGGCCGATCAGCACCACCAGCACGCGCTTGTCCGGCCAGCAGCGCAGCATCTCCATGCGGGTGTTGCATACCCGGTTGGGCGAATTGCAGTCCGAACATACGCCGGTCTTGGCGCAGGGCGTGCGGAATCCGGGGTGGCGCGCTATGTTCTGCGGCGCCGCGATCGTGCGGATGCGCTCTTCGGCCTCGTCCCGGTTTGCGACGATCTTGTTGCGTCCCGCCACGATAATCACCTTGCGGGGGCCGAACGCCACGGGAGCGATGCGGTTGCCCACCTTGTCGAGCCAGTGGAGCGTGCCTTCTGCCGTCACGGCGTTCACGCCCGTGATGAAGAGGTCCGACATTAGCGCCTGCCTGCGTATTTCGAGCCGCTGCGGATACGTCATCGCGGGGTCGAATCCGTCCAGCAGCCTGTACCTTCCGTCGCCGCGCAGCCATTCGATGACGCCCGTGGCGCGCATGCTCATCGAATCTCCGAACGATACCGTTTCCGGCCGTTCGGTCTCGACGGCGGCCTTTATTACGGCGAAAGCTTCGTCCGTGTCCCGGACCGTCTCAACCTCGAAATGGTGCCGCCGCAAGGCATCTGCGCAATTTGTTATTTTCATCTTATTTTATGAAAAACCGGTATATGTCGTTGCCGTTGGCGTACAGCAGCAGAAGCAGGATGATAAACAGCCCCACGTACTGCGCGCCCTCCAGTATCTTGTCGCTCACCTTGCGGCCCGTAATCATCTCCCAGAACGTGAAGATGGCGTGCCCGCCGTCGAGTCCCGGTATCGGCAGAATGTTCATCACGGCGAGGATGATTGACAGAAACGCCGTCTTCATCCAGAAATCCTCCCAGTTCCAGTCTCCGGGGAAGATGCTGCCGATGGCGATGAAGCCGCCCAGCTCCTCGTACATCTTGGTCTTGGGCTGTACGATCATCTTCAGCTGTTCCCAGTAGGACGACATCACCTTGCCCGCCTTGCTGATTCCTGCGGGAATCGCCTGCCAGAAGGTGTATTTCTGCGTCCGGAGCTTGTAGGGATTGAGCGCCGTCACGCCCAGTCTTCCCTCGTCTGACACCGGAACGACCAGCTCCAGCAGCATGTCGCCTTCGCGTTTGACGGTCAGCGTCACATCCTCTCCCGCATGGGCCTTCAGGTACTCCCTGTAAGCGGGGTATTCCAGCCCCTGCGCATCGTTTATCGCCACGATTTCGTCGCCGCGCCTGAGCGCCGCCGCCGTTTCGTACACCGCGCTGTCGATCAGGAACGGCATGCGGAGCGCCAGCAGGTCTTCGTAACCTTTGTTCTGGCGCATTTCGATCAGCTCGCCCAGCGGCAGTGTCAGCTCGACCTGCCGGCCCTCGCGTTCCACCACCACGCGGCGTTCGCCTTCGGTGATAATCAGCGCATTGACGATCTTGTTCACGTTGTCCACCGCCTCGCCGTCGATCGAAACGATCCTGTCGCCGTCTTGGAATCCGAGCTTGCGGCCCGCTTCGTTGAAGGTGTATCCCCAGCGCGCATCTTCGTTCGAGAAGTAGTTGTCGCCCCACGTGTAGCAGATTCCGATGTAGATGAAGATGGCCAGCAGAACGTTCATCACTACGCCGGCGATCATCACCAGAAAACGCTGCCATGCGGGTTTGGTGCGGAATTCGTCGGGCTTGGGGGGCTGTTTCATCTGCTCCTTGTCCATCGACTCGTCGATCATGCCGGCGATCTTGCAGTATCCGCCCAGCGGCAGCCAGCCCAGCCCGTATTCGGTGTCGCCGCGCTTGAACTTGAAGAGCGAAAACCACGGGTCGAAGAAGATATAGAACTTGTCGACGCGGATTTTGAAGACCCGCGCCATGAGGAAGTGTCCCAGTTCGTGAATGCCCACCAGAATGGTGAAGCAGAGGAAAAATTGAATGATCTTGATGATAATATCCATGTTCGTGTTTTGGTTACAAGGCTAAAAATTCCGCGGCCAGCCGGCGTGCTTCGCCGTCCGCCGCCGCATAGTCCGCGAGGGTGGGGGCCGCAGCGAACGATGCGCGATTCAGCGCATGTTCGATGGCGCGCACGATGTCGAGCCATGCGCACCTGCCGCCGAGGAACGCCGCGACGGCCACTTCATTGGCGCCGTTCATCGTGCAGGCCGCCGTGCCGCGCCGCCGCAGACAGTCGTAGGCGATGTCCAGCGCCGGGTATTTCACCCGGTCCACCTCGGCGAATGTCAGCTGCGGATGCTTCAGGAGGTCGAACCGCTCGCCGGGACGGTTCGCCCGTCGGGGGTACATCAGCGCGAGGCTGATCGGCATGCGCATGTCGGGCGTTCCGAGCTGGGCCTTGATCGCCCCGTCCTCGAATTCGACCATCGAATGGACGATCGACTGCGGATGCAGCACCACCGAGATTTTCTCGGCCGGCGTGCCGAACAGCCAGTGGGCTTCGATCACCTCGAAACCCTTGTTGACCAGCGTCGAGGAGTCGATCGTGATCTTCGCGCCCATCTCCCACTGGGGATGGCGCAGCGCCTGCTCGGCCGTCACTCCGGCCAGCTCTTCGCGCTTCAGGTCACGCAGCGCGCCGCCGCTGCAGGTGATTATCAGCCGCCGCACGGGGGACTGTTCGCCCGTCAGGCACTGGAAAATCGCCGAGTGCTCCGAGTCGATCGGCAGGATCGGCGCACGTTTCTCGGCCGCCAGCCGCATCACGTATTCGCCGCCCACGACGAGCGATTCCTTGTTCGCCAGCGCGAGTTTCTTGCCCGCTCCGAGTGCGGCCACCGTGGGCGCCAGTCCCGCGTAGCCGACCAGCGCATTGACTGCTACGTCGGTGTCGCCGCCCGCCGCGACCTGCGCCACGGCCTCTTCTCCGGCGTAAACCTTGACGTCGGTGTCCTCCAGCGCGTCACGCAGCTGGGTGTAATATCGTTTGTCGGCGATGACCGCCGTGTCTGCGTCGAATTCCCGCGCCTGCGCCGCCAGCCGCTGCCAGTTGCTGTTGGCCGTCAGCACGCGCACTTCGAAAAAATCGGGGTTCTCGCGTACGATGTCGAGCGTCTGCACGCCGATCGAACCGGTCGAACCCAGTATTGCCAATCGTTGTTTCATGCGGATCTATTGGAAGACGATATATCCTTCGGGATCGACGGGCTTGCCGTTGTTCCAGAGTTCGAATTCGAAGAGTCTCACCTCGCCCTGCTCGGCTTCGGCGTTGTAGCCGATCAGCTCGCCCGCGCGGATGGTCTGCCCTTTGGTCACCAGCGACTGCGAGAGTCCCTTGTAGACCGACAGCAGATTCCCGGCGTGCTGCAGTTCGACCATGTAGCCCGTTTCGGGGGTCCAGAGGCTCAGCACCACCGTGCCGTTGTCCACGGCCGCTATGCGGTCGCTGGCCGCCGCCGCAATACGTATGCCGAAGTTGCCGTTGCGGATGTCGAACCGGTCGGTGATGATTCCTTCGACGGGCGTCGCCAGCTCGATCGCTTCACGCACCGAGCGCCGCGAGCCGCCGCTGCGGCCCGTGACGGCGTACTCGCCGTCGCCCTCCATCTGCGCCCTGAGCACCGAATCTTCGGGCGAGGGCATCACCAGTACCTTCGTGGCCCGCGTGCTGTCCGAATTGGCGAGCACCCGCGCCACGGGCGTCTTGCCCTCCATGATCAGGGCTATGTTCTGGTTGTAGGTGAGCATGTCGTTCATCATGCGCTCCATCGAGTCCAGCCGGATGATGTTCTGCACCAGACTCTCGCGCGAACGGTCGGCTTCGGTGCGGTAGCCCGGCAGGAATTCCAGCACGGGGCTGTACGCCACCAGCGTGAGGATGAGGATAAAGAGCAGCAGTGCGAATGAAACGAATGCTGCGAAAATGCTGGCCGGCGAGAGGTGCATGTGCCACTCTTCGCTGTTGTCCGTAGCGTTGAGCATGTTGAAGCGGCGTTTGCGGAAAAAGTTGCGCTGCCATGCCCGTATGTTCTTCAAAAATTTCATCAAACCATTGCATTATTCATGCAAAGATAACCAATTTCATAGAAAACCTTTGCGGAACGCGGTGAATTTTTTAACTTTGTAATCGTTTTGATTTTAACGCCAAAAACAGATAAAAAGTATGGTAAAACCTACATTACTGGTCCTCGCCGCAGGCATGGGTTCGCGCTACGGCTCGCTCAAGCAGATGGACGGGGTCGGCCCCAATAACGAGGCCATTATCGATTATTCGGTTTACGACGCGATCCGCGCCGGTTTCGGCAAGGTCGTATTCGTCATTCGCCACTCCTTCGAGAAGGAGTTCCGCGAGGTCTTTTCGGCCGAGCGTTTCGGCGGCCGCATCGCCGTCGAATTCGTCTTTCAGGAGCTGGACTATCTGCCCGAAGGCGCTTCGGTTCCCGAAGGCCGCGTCAAGCCGTGGGGTACGAACCATGCCGTGATGATGGCCGCCGACGCCGTGCACGAGCCTTTCGCCGTCATCAACGCCGACGACTTCTACGGCGCCGAAGCCTACCAGACCATCGGCGACTACCTTTCGCAGCTCGGTGACAGCAAAAACCGCTACTGCATGGTCGCATACGACCTGAACCGGACCCTTTCGGATAACGGCACCGTATCGCGTGGCGTCTGCGGCGTGGATGCCGACGGCAACCTGACGTCGATGGTCGAGCGTACGCAGATCGAGCGCATGCCCGACGGCCGAATCCTCTTCCACGACGGCGGCGCCGACGAGGAGCTTGCCGAGGACACGCCCGTTTCGATGAACCTCTTCGGCTTCACGCCCGACTTCTTCGCCTATTCGAAGGAGTATTTCAAGACGTGGCTCGCCGAGAACCGCGAGAACCTCAAATCGGAGTTCTACATCCCGACGATGGTCAACAAACTCATCGGCGAGGGCGCGGCGTCCCTGCGCGTGCTCCGTTCGGCGGCCCAGTGGCACGGCGTCACCTACAAGGAGGACAAACCCGCGCTGATGGCCTCGATCGAGAAGATGATCGCCGAGGGCAAATACCCCCGCAATCTCTGGGCTTAGTTCCCGGCGTTATAATAAGGGGCGGCCCGAAAGCCGCCCCTTATCTTTTGCCCCGCATTGTCCTATTGTTTTTCCGACTTCCGGCGCCATTCCGTTCCGGCAGGGTAGAGCAGGGCCTCTGCATTTTTCATCCGTAGCGCAAAATAAAAACAGGACTCCGAAAAGTCCTGTTTTTATCTTTGGTTAACAACTGTTGGGAACCTGTTGCGCAGCTGTCTAACAACCTGCGGGCGGCCGGTCAGTCCAGAAATCCCTCCCGTACCAGCTGCTCCCTGATCTTGGTCCAGTCCGCCACCGGCCGTTTCACGCCGTCCACGAACCGGATCGGACAGCCCAAGTTGCTGTCATCGATATAGAGGTCCGCATGAATCTTCGGCGACGAAGTCCAGCGCTGCTGCGAGGGGTTTTCGTTGATGGCGTAGAGCGGAATCTCCCGGTCCCTGAACCACTTGACTGCCTTGTCGAGCAGTGCGCCCGAACGCATCGTGTAGAGTATCAGCCGGCATCCGTTGTCGGTGAGTTCTTTGAGTACGGCAACCGCGCCTGCATCGTCCCCGATTTCGGGGTAGGCGTGCGTTACCACCGTGCCGTCGAAATCCACGGCGATCAATGCATTGTGTATAGCCATATTATTTCTTTACTTTACGTGCGAGTTTGCTGAAGAAAAGTTTGATCCGCTTGCGGTAGCTTACCTCCTGATGGTCGTCGCCATAGCCGTATCCGTAACCGTATCCATACCCGTAACCATAGCCGTAGCCGTACCCGTAGCCGTGGCGGCGTGTGCGTGTGCCGTTGAGCACGATGCACATGTTATGGAACTTCTTCTCGCGGTAGAGCCGTTCGATGTCGGGCAGCTGACGGCGGTCGAGCACGCCTTCGCGCACGATATAGATACAGAGGTCGGCCAGACGGTCCGTAATCACCGCATCGGCTACCGACATGGCCGGTGTGCTGTCAATGAATACGAAGTCGTAACGCTCCTTCAGCTGCTCTACCAGCTTGTCGAGCCGGTTCGAGAGCAGCATCTCGGTGGGGTTGGGCGGCTGTATGCCGGCGCAGATCACGTCGAGGTTCTCGTGGAAGCCCATGTTCGTCACCAGCTGGTCGATGTCGGTGATCGTTCCGGCCAGATAACCGGACATGCCGTTCTTGCTGTTGCTGCGTCCCAAGTGCGTCGTGAGCGCGTGACGGCGCAGGTCGAGGTCTATCAGCACGACCCGTTTGCCCGCCATGGCCAGCGTCATTGCCAGATTCATCGCCACGAACGTCTTGCCCGCATGGGGGTCCGACGAGGTGAAGAGCACGCACTTGATCTCCTTGCCCGACGAGACGTTCATGAACGTCATGTTCGAGCGCAGGATGCGGAACGCCTCCGACAGCGCGTCGCGTCCGGTTTCCCGGACCACCACGCCGCCCTTGTTGTCCCCTTCGAGGAAGGGTATGTCGCCGAGGAACGGTGCGCTGAGGTTCTCCTCCACGTCCTTGCGGCCGCGGATGGTCGTGTCGAGCATGCCGATCAGGTAGAGTATGCCGAACGGAATGGCCAGACCTGCCAGCAGGCTGATGCCGAGGATGATCGTCGAGCGGGGCGATACGGGGCGCGCGCTTCCGTACGCCATGTCGATCGTGCGCGAGTTGCTCTCGGCCACGGCGTAGTTGAGCTGCGTCTCCTCCTGCTTGTTGAGCAGGTAGAGGAACAGCTCCTCCTTGATTTTCTGCTGACGCATGATGTCGAGCATGACCTTCTCCTGCGAAGGCATGGTCGAGATGCGGCGGTTGACCTGCGCCTCCTCCTTGCGCATGGTTTCGAGCTGTATCTCCAGCGTCGAAATATGCGAGTTGAGCGAGGCGATGATCGAGCGGCGCACGGCGGCCAGCCCGTTGTCAAGGTCCTGAATGACCGGACTGCGCTCCGAGCTGTTTTCCAGCAGCTTCTCGCGCCGCAGGATGGCCTCGTTGTATTCCGATATCTGCGCGACGATGCCGTTGTTGGTCATCGAGGCCACCATCGGGATCAGGTCGCCCGCATGCGACGGGTCGTTGAGGTATTCGCGGATGAAGTCGGCGACGCTTATCTGATTCTCGATCGTCAGGCTTTCGGCCTTGTAGCGCGTGCTCTCGGTGATGGTGCGGGTCGCTTCCGAGGTGATGTCGATCATCTTGTTGCTCTTCTTGATGTCCTCGATGTCGCGGTCCACGTCTCCCAGCTCGCGGCCGATTACCTGCATGCGCTCCTTGATGAAGTCGGCCGTCACCACCGACAGCTGGCGCTTGTCGGCGATGGCGTCTTCCTCATAGACGGCGATCAGCGTGTTGATCACGTCCTCGGCGCGGCGCGGCACCGAATTGTTCATCGAGATCGTCACGATCGAGGCCTGTTTGTTGGCCACGTCGCTTTTCACGGCGGCGCGGTAGGCGTTGGTCGTCGCCGCGAGCGAATTCTTGATTACGGTGATGGGTTTTTTCAGATAGGTCGAGTCCATGAACAGGGTCTTGTGCACGACCACCTGCCCGACGGGCGTGGCGACCGTATCGCCGTATTCGGCCAGAATGACCCGCTTGGTCTCCTGCCGCGTCACGAACTTGTCCTCGAAGTCCGTCAGCTCGATCTTGCCGTTTCTGAGCGGGGTGACCTCCAGCGAAAGCTTCTGCTTGGAGTTGTCGTTGATGAAATCGACTTCGATCGGCGAACGGCCGTACAGGTCCGCCGTGCGCAGCCCTTCCCGCACCGAGTAGTTGACTGTCAGGTGGAGGCGCTTGACCACCTCCGACATCAGCCGGTGCGACTGGAGGATATAGACCTCGTTGTCTACGTTGCGGCGGTTCTGGAATCCCACCAGATCGCTGAACGCGCCCAGATCCGTGTCGCCGCCCTTGCGGCTGTCCTTCACGAGGATGGTCGCCGTCCGGCTGTATATTTTCGGGGTGCTTGCCAGATAGTAATAGGCCGTTCCCAGACAGATGATCGCCGAGAGCGCGAACCAGTACCAGTTGGCCAGAACCATCTGAATCAGGTCGTGGAGCGTGATGCCGTTCGTGTTTTCGGACTCTTCGTTCAGCAGATGCGGATTGATGTTCTGTTCTGTCATGGCCGGTCTTATTTGGTCAGGGTTATGATGAGCGTCGCCACGGAAATTGCCGTACCCACGAGCGAAAGGTAGAAGTTTCGGTTCTGGCTGATTTCACCGGCCTGCGCCTTGTATTTGTTGGGTTTGACGTAGATCACGTCGTTCTGCTGGATGTAGAACGCGGGGGAGTTGAACAGCTCCTTCGACGTGAGGTCGAGGTACTCGATGGTGCGCACGCCGTCCACTTCGCGGGCCACGGCCACGTCGGTGCGGATACCGTAGATCGTCAGGTCTCCGGCCATGGCCAGCGCGTCGAAGATCGAGAGTTTGTCGCGCGTGACGTCGTAGTGTCCCGGACGTGCCACCTCGCCGATTACCGAAATCTTCATGTCCGCGAACTGCACGTTTACCGTCGGGTCGTTGATATACCCGCCCTCGACGATCTTGTCGGCTATGGCCTGCGCCAGTTCGCTCCGGGTTTTGCCCTTGCACTCGATCTTTCCGATCACGGGCATTTCGAGCTGTCCGTTCTCATCCACCGTGCGGATTTGCAGCGACTGGTTGGTGGCGCTTCCGTAATTGGTCGCTCCGGTCAGGGAGCTCAGCGACGACGACGAGTTGAACGGCACGGCCAGTTCGGGGTCCTTGCTGTTGACGACGATCGTCAGCCTGTCGAGGGGCTTGATGCGTATCTGGCCGTTTTCTGCGATCTGTTCGGGCGTGAACGGCTGGGCATCCTGCAGGTACCATGCACGCTTTTGCGAGGCGCATGACGTGACGAGTAGAGCCGTCAGTATGACCGGCATAAGGAGACGTAAATGTTTCATATTTGATTAAGGCGTTTTTATAATCGTGCGCAAAGGTAAGAATTTTCCATGAAATAAATGCGCCCTGCGTCAGCTATTTCCGTCGAATTATGGCTGTTTTTGGTCCGGGCGGAGCGTTTGTCCGGAAAAAAACGTACATTTGACACCCCGAAAACCGATTTATTCAAGCTATGGAAATGTTACATCCCGAATGGAGTTATCAGGCCGTGCTCTATGAAATGAACGTGCGCCAGCTGACGGCCGAAGGCACGCTGCGCGCCGCGGCCGCGAAACTGGGCTTCCTGCGCGACATGGGCATCGACGCCGTGTGGCTGATGCCCGTCTATCCGATCGGCGTCGAGGGGCGCAAAGGCTCGCTCGGCTCCTATTATTCGGTCCGCGACTATTGTGCGGTCGATCCCTGTCTGGGCACGATGGAGGATTTCGACGCCTTCGTCGCCGAAGCGCACCGGCTGGGTATGAAGGTGCTGCTGGACTGGATCGCCAACCATACGGCGCGCGACGCCCGCTGGGTGACCGAGAAGCCCGCTTCGTGGTACGAGCGCGACGCTTCGGGAGCGCCCGCCGTGCCTTGGGACTGGACCGACACGGCCAAACTCAACTATGCCGAGCGCGAAGTGTGGCGCGCGCAGGGCGACGCCATGGAGTTCTGGGTCCGCGAACACGGCGTGGACGGCTTCCGCTGCGACATGGCGATGCTGGTTCCGATCGAATTCTGGAACGAGACGGCGCAACGCCTGCGGCGGGTGAAGCCCGATCTGTTCATGCTGGCCGAAGCCGAGGAGACCTACCTTTTCGACGGGGGAGCCTTCGACGCCTGCTATGCGTGGGAGATGCACCACCTGATGAACGACGTGGCGCAGCAAAAGGTCCGCGTCACGTCGCTGCGCGACTACATCTATGCCGACCGCCGGCGCTACCCCCGTTCGGCCATGCGGCTGGCCTTCACCTCCAACCACGACGAGAATTCGTGGAACGGTTCGGAGTTCGCCCGCATGGGCGCCGCCCGCGAGATCATGGCCGTCTTCACCTTCGTCGTGCCGCGCGGCCTGCCGCTGATCTATACCGGTCAGGAGATCGGCTACGACCATTCGTTCGCCTTCTTCGACCGCGACCCGCTTCCCGCCTACGGCTCCAATCCCTTTTCGGAGTTCTACCGCCGTCTGACGGCGCTGCGGCACGCCAATCCGGCGCTCGCATCGGGCGAACGGGGCGGCGAGATGATCGAGATACGCAACAACGCCGAGGACTGCCTGATGATTGCGGTCCGCGAGGCGGAGGGCAACCGCGTCGTCGCGGTCATGAACCTCTCGCCCTATGCGATCCATGCCGATTACTATACGGGCATCTACGCCGGCATGTATACCGACGCCATGACGGGCCGTCCCGGCGAACTCCGCGGCCACGTCGAGGAGGATATGGCGCCGTGGAGCTACCGCATCCTGACCCGCTGACGCTTCTGCGCCGCCGAAAAAAGACCGCCGCACGACAGGGCGGCCTTTTTTTTGCATTTTGTCCGCTAACTTCCCGCCGGAATCCGTTCCGGTTCCGGAATATTTGCTATTTTTGCCGATGAATATGAGACGCTTTATCATTCTTTGCCTGCTGCTCTTTGCGAGCCTTGCGGCGCAGGCCCGGAGCTACCGCGCCGAGGATATCCCCAATGTCCAGCGCGCCGACCGTACGCGCTACGTGTCGAATCCCGACGGTATCCTTTCGCCCGGCGCCGTGGCGCGTATCGACTCGGTCTGCGGTGCGCTCCGCGACCGGGCGATCGCTCAGGTGGCCGTGGTGGCCGTGGACGACATTGCGGGCGGCGACGTCTTCGATTTCGCCGTCGATCTCTTTACGCAGTGGGGCGTGGGGCGCGCCGAGAACGACAACGGGCTGGGCATCCTGCTGGTCAGGGACCGGCGTGAAATCCGCTTCGTCACGGGCGGAGGGCTTGAAGGCGTGCTTCCCGACGCCGTCTGCAAGCGGATTCAGCTGAAATACATGCTGCCCGCCTTCCGCGAGGGCGACTACAGCCGCGGCATGGTCGCGGGCGTCGAAGCCGCGGCGCAGCTGCTCGAAGGCAGCGAACTGGATCTGGGCGGTACGGATACCGCGGACGGGGAGCTTCCGTCGTGGGCCGTCTTCCTGATCGTCGTCGGATTCGTCGTCCTGCCGCTGGGCGTCGTCATGCTCGGCTATTATGCCCGCAAACGCTGCCCGAAGTGTCACAAACCGACGCTTCGGCAGCAGTCGAACCGTATTCTGCAGGTGACTCCCAGCTACCGGCTGGTCGAATACACCTACGTCTGCTCCAACTGCGGGGCCGTGGTGAAGCGGCGGGCCAAAAATCTGCGCGACGACAATTTCGGCGGTGGCGGCGGGACGATCATCGGCGGCTTCGGCGGTTTCGGCGGCGGATCGCGCGGCGGCTTCGGCGGAGGTTTCGGCGGCGGGTCGTTCGGGGGCGGAGGCGCCGGATCGCGGTGGTAACGGGGTGTTTAAAGGCAATTGCATGATGCCGCACAGGGCGGACTTCTAAGCGCGGCTGTCGGCCGCGGGCATAGCGGTCCGGAACGAAATGAGTTGATAATTTATTAAAACAGTTTGTTATGAAAAAATGGATTTGGATTGGAGTCGCCGCCCTCGTGGTGATCTTCTTCTATGCAACGTACAACGGATTCGTCAACAAGGAAGAGGGCGTTAAGACCGCATGGGCCAACGTCGAGACGCAGTATCAGCGCCGTGCTGACCTGATTCCCAATTTGGTGAATACGGTCAAGGGCTATGCGGCCCACGAGACGCAGACCTTTACCGAGGTGACCGAAGCCCGCGCCAAGGCCACCTCGATCAACTTGTCGGCCGACGACCTGACGCCCGAAAAGCTGGCCGAGTTCCAGCAGGCGCAGGCGCAGGTGCGCTCGGCGCTGGGCCGCCTGATCGCCGTGTCGGAGAGCTATCCCGACCTGAAGGCCAATCAGAACTTCCTCGAACTGCAGGCGCAGCTCGAAGGCACCGAAAACCGTATTTCGGTGGCCCGCAAGCAGTTCAACGAAGTGGCCCGGAACTATAACGTCTCCGTGCGCCGCTTCCCTGCCAACCTCGTCGCCAAAATGTTCGGTTTCGAGCAGAAGCCCTACTTCGAGTCGGCCGAAGGCTCCGAAGCCGCGCCGCAGGTACAGTTCTAAAGGAAATGGCGAACGCTAAGTCGCGCGGCTGCGTGCTGGGTGCCGTGGCCGCCGCCAGTTACGGATTGAATCCGCTCTTCACGCTGCCCCTCTACGGGGCGGGCATGGGAGTGGATTCGGTGCTTTTCTACCGTTATCTGCTGGCTGCGGCGATGCTGGGCGCGCTGATGCTCGTCCGGCGGCAGTCGTTCGCCGTGCGCCGCCGCGACCTTGTGCCGCTGGCGGTCATGGGACTGCTCTTCTCCTTCTCGTCGCTCTTCCTGTTCGAGAGCTACAACCACATGGACGCGGGCATCGCTTCGACCATCCTGTTCCTCTATCCCGTGCTGGTCGCGGTCATCATGGCCGTCGGCTTCCACGAGAAAGTGAGCCGGATCACCATGCTCTCGATCCTGCTGGCCTTCACCGGCATCGCCATGCTCTACAAGGGCGGCGGTGAGCCGCTCTCCTTTCTCGGCGTCGCGCTGGTTTTTCTCTCGTCGCTCTGCTATGCGGTCTACATCGTGGGCGTCAACCGCTCGTCGCTGCGCGGCCTGCCGACCGAGAAACTCACCTTTTACGCCCTGCTGTTCGGCCTGAGCGTCTATGTCGTGCGCCTGCGCTTCTGCACCGACCTGCAGGCGATTCCCACGCCCGGACTCTGGATCAACGCCGTCTCGCTGGCGCTCTTTCCGACGATCGTGTCGCTGGTGACGATGGCCGCCGCCATCCGCGCCATCGGCTCCACGCCCACGGCGATCCTCGGTGCGCTGGAACCCCTTACGGCCCTCTTTTTCGGCGTCGTGGTCTTCGGCGAACGGCTCACGCCGCGCATCGTGCTGGGCGTGGTGCTGATTTTGGTTGCCGTGACGCTCATCATCGCCGGTCGGTCGCTGCACATTCCTTTCCCGCACCTGCGGTTCCGCCGGGCGCGGTAGGGTGGTGGCGGAGTATGAAAGAGAATGCGGCTCGACGCCGCATTCTCTTTTTCCTGTCCGCCATGATCGTCAGGGGTGTTTGCCGCGCGGACGATCTACAACCGGCTCTTCTCGTCGGCCGAACCCGCCTCGACGGCCCTGCGCTTGAAGGCCTTGCCCGACTTGAAGTTGTAGCTCAGCGAAATGCGGAATTCTCGGCAGTTCCATTGCTGGGAGACATCCACCCTGCGGACGAATCCTTCGCCGCGTGCGCCGACGTGCTGCGGGCGGTCGATCAGGTTGCGCACCGAGCATGCGGCGGTGAACTTGTCGCCGAACCGTTTTTTGATCCCCGCATTGAGGAAGTGCATCGGCTCCACCCAGCAGTTGCCGAAGTCCATGCGGCTCTGAAAGCGGTACGACAGGTCGATGTAGAACTTCGCGGGCAGCGTGAAGGTGGTCGAAGCGTTCGCGAAATATAAATTGTAGTGCTTTTCGGGCGTGTGCTGGTCGATGCGCTGGCCCTGACGGATGTAGGTGGCGTTGAGGTTCATGGTCCACCATTTTGCGAACTGGCAGGGCGCATTGGCCGAGACGTAATAACTCTTCGTCGTGTCGTAATTGACCCACGCCATGCACAGCCGTTTCGGGTCGTCGGCGTCGGGACGCATCGTCTGCTGTATTTCGCCGGTCTGGACGACGGTGCCGCCCGTAAGCGTGTATTTGTGTTTCAGCACCAGCGTCAGGCTCGCGTCGTGCTTGTAGGCCGGATCGAGTTCCGGATTTCCCGTCTGATAGGTGTAGTCCGAAATCTGGAACCGCTGCGGGTTGAGGGTCCAGAACCGCGGCCGCTCGATCGTGCGGGCGTACTGTGCGATCAGCGAATAGGCGCCGTCCTTGGTGAGTGCATAGGAGACGTTGGCGTTGGGGAACAGACTGAAATAATTCTGCGCGATGCCGTGCCCTTTGCCTTCGGTGCGGGTGTACTCGCCGCGCACTCCCGCCACCAAGTTCCAGCGTCCGAGATTGGCCGACGCGATGCCGTACGCCGCGGCGATGTTCTCCGTATAGTTGATCGTGAAGCTCTGGTTGTCGTTGCGCGCCCATGCGTCGTCTTTCAGGTATTTGTACAGCGCGTCGTTGTGCATGTCGTTGTAGGTGTATTTGGCTCCAGCGCGCAACGACCAGCGGGGCGAGAATTTCTTGTCGAAGGCCAGCGTGGCGGTGGTCACGTTGTAGACCGAGACCGAATTGTCGCGGTAGGCCGAGTCTGCGGCGGGCGCGGGGGCCGGAGCGGTTATGCGGCTGAAGTTGTCGTTCTCGGCGTCCGTGGTGCGGCGGTTGTAGTCGGCCAGCACCTTGAGCGTCGAACCCAGCGAGTCGATCTTCCAGATGTAGTTGAACGTCAGCGAGTAGTTGTTGCGCGCCGTGAAATTGTCATAGCGGCTGTCGGTGCGGGTCACGCCCTCCGCCGCCGTGAAGTCCGTGTAGGAGTCGTTGGGACCTTTTTCGCGGTTGCGCCAGTATTCGAACTCCGCGCCGACGCTCTGGCGGGAATTGATCTCGTACACCGAACCGAAGCTCGCGCCGAAATTCCGGTCGCGTTCGAATTTTTCGGAGTGGGCTTCGAGACTGTTGCTCCCCGACGTGTAGCGGGTGTTTTCGTCCGATTCGAATTCGTCGGTTTCGAGGTTGAACCACGCCAGCCCGTAGAGGTCGAGCCGTCCCGAATGGTAGTTGACGCGCGCACGGGGATTGACCGACCGCACCCAGCGGCCCAGCCGCGAATCGACCGACAGCGACCCCTCCATGCCGTTTTCGCGGCGTTTGCGGAGCGTTATCCGGATGATGCCGCCCGACGAATCCGCATCGTAGTCCGCGCCGGTCGTGGGCACGACCTCGATTTTCTGGATGTCGTCGGCGCGCAGCGAACGCAGGTAGGTCAGCAGCTGCGCCGGTTCCATGCGCAGTTCGCGGTCGTTGACGTACACCTTCGAACCGCTCTTGCCGTTGATCGAGATCTTCTCGTCGTCCACCCATACGCCCGGAGCGCGCTCCAGCAGTTCGATGCCGTCCTTGCCGATCGCCGCCGGGGCGTTGGCCACATCGACGACAAAGCGGTCGGCCTCGCGGCGGATCAGCTGCGCCTTGACCACCACGCCCTCGATCTGCGTCGAGGAGCTTTTCAGCACGATGTCGCCCAGATCGTTGTCCGCTTCGACGCGCACCTGCCGCAGGACGGGATCGAAACCCAGATACTGGATCGAGAGGGTGTATTCGCCCGTCGGGACTTTCAGCTCGAAACGTCCGTCGTCGTCGGTCGCCATGCCGGCCACCTGCTCGCCGCCCCTGAGCAGTACCACCGTCGCATACTCCACGGCCTGTCCCTGCTCGTCCACGACGCGGCCTCCGGCCGGATACATGCGGGCCGCTATTGCGTTCGCCGCAGCCATTGCGAGCAGCAGGATAAGGAGGATAAGTTTTTTCATAATATTCTGCGTTTAATTGTAATCTGTGTTGCATTTTAGTTGACGTGGCAAAGATATGTAAAAATGTTTATACTTTGCAATACATAGTACTGTATTTTTGCAGAAAATTTTGATACATATATAAATAAGACCTCCGTACCGGCAGGGTACGGAGGTCCGAAAGGGTAGGACGGCGGGCTTACCTGCCTGCCGGAATCTGAATTTCGGTCAGCCACTCTTCCTCGCTGTCCTTGTTCCAGATGCCGTCGATATAGCTGAACCGGGGGCTTCCCGCGAGCTTGTATCCCTCTTTTTCGACGTATGCGTAAAGCTCGGCGAAGGTATGCGGCAGGGTGTCGTAGTTTCCGCGGTGATACATGCACACGGCCGTCGGCACGGCCTCCAGCTCCTTGAATTCAATCAGCTCCGACTCCTCTTTCCGTTCGGTCACGGCTTCGCAGTATTCAATGTCGATGTCCCGTTCCCTGAATTCGCAGGTGTGGTCGATCGTGAAGCAGTAGCCCGGTTCGGAACATTCGCAACCCAGCCGCGCCATCTCCGGTCCGATGACATTGGGGCAGAGGTCGAACAGTTCGTCGTAGCCCCTGACGACCCGGCGGTGGCTGGCGACGACGACCGCCGGCAGCTCTTTGATAAATGCTTTTTCCATTTTCTTCGGTTTTGCGAGTTCTTTTCCCAGCCTTTCCAACTCCGTCATGCGCCGCTCCAGCCGGAGCAGCGTCTCCCGGCACTCCGCGGTTTTGGCCGCGATAAGCTCCGGCGACGGGCGTGTCCGCCCCTCGTCGAACAGCTCTCCGATCTCTTCGAGCGTGAATCCCAGCTCCTTGAGGTAGCGGATCGTGTTCATCCTTCCCAGCTGGCATACGTCGTAATAACGGTATCCGGTCCACTTGTCCACTTGGCTCGGTACGAGCAGCCCGATCTCTTCGTAGTGCCGCAATGTCTTGACGGTAACCCGGTTGAGCTTGGAAAATTCTCCGATTTTGAATTTGATTTTCGTTGTCTTCATAAACTCTGCGCAGTGTTCATGCGGCAAAGATACACCCTGACCTTGGGGACGGGTCAACTGTTTCGCATTATTTTTTTTCGGCGGCCTGCGAAAAAAAGGCCCGGCCCGACGGTCATCGTGAATATTTTGTTGAAAAATCGTTGCTCCCCGATTTAGGATTCCTGCGAATAATTCCTAAATTTGCAGATTGAATTATTATGGCTCATTGTCCCCTGACGTTATTCCGAACGCTCCGCTATGCCGTTTTCCGCCCGATACGGCGTCCGGACGGGTGCGGCGGGGTGCGGCGGCCGGGCCTTAAAGACTGATTTTATGATAAGCGCAGTTTACTATATCTTTCTGGTCTTCCTCTGCACCTTTTTCATGGTGCTGTCGGCCGTCGCTCTGGTCGTGTGCTATCCTTTCGACAAGGGCCGCCGCGTGGTGCACGAACTGTCGCGCATTCTGGTCCGCATCTTCTTCGCCGTGCCTCCCCGGTGGCGGCAGCGGGTGATCGGCCGGGAGTACGTGGACCGGAAGAAGAGTTACGTCATCGTGCTGAACCACAATACGGTGATCGACATCCCGACGCTTTACTACATTCCGCTCAATTTCCGCTGGGTCTCCAAGCGCGAGGTCTTCAAGACCCCCTTCTTCGGGCAGTACCTCGTCCTGCACGGCGACATCTGCATCAACCGCGGCCGCGCTTCCGAAGCGCTGGAGCAGATGGTCCGCGACGGCAAACTATGGATTTCGCGCGGCGCTTCGGTGGCCGTATTCCCTGAGGGTACGCGCTCCAAGGACGGCGAGATTCACCGTTTCAAGGCGGGGGCCTTCACGCTGGCCAAGGAGGCGGGCGTGGAGATTCTTCCCGTGGTGCTCGACGGCACGAAGACGCTCATCAAAAAGAACGCGCTGTTCAACTGGGGCAACCGGATCACGATCCGGGTGCTGCCCCCCGTCTCCGCCGGGCGGGTCGCCGCGGCCGAGACGCACGAACTGATGCAGGAGGTGCACGACGCCATGTGCGCGGCCCTCGCCGAGATCCGAAACAAAAAATAGATTATGGCAGATTTACTCAATACGAATCCGAACGACAATTACGGCGACGACGCCATCGTCACCCTCTCGCCGCGGGAGCACATCCGCCTGCGGCCCGGTATGTATATCGGCAAGCTGGGCGACGGCGCGCAGGCCGACGACGGCATTTACGTCCTCATCAAGGAGGTCGTGGACAACTCGGTGGACGAGTTCATCATGGGCGCCGGCCGTCAGATCGACATTTCGATCGCCGACAACGTGGTTTCGGTGCGCGACTACGGCCGCGGCATTCCCCTCAAGTCGCTCGCGGCGGCCGTCAGCGAGATGAACACCGGCGGCAAGTACGGCGGCTCGGCCTTCAAGAAGACCGTCGGCCTGAACGGCGTCGGCGTCAAGGCCGTCAACATGCTTTCGAGCGAATTCACGGCCCGTTCGGTCCGCGACGGCGAAGCCCGCACGGTGACCTTCGCGCAGGGACTCGAACAGAGCGATACGTGGGAGAGCGGCGTGAGGGAGAAGAACGGCACTTTCATCTCGTTCCGCGTCGACGAGGAGGTTTTCGGGCAGTACGCCTACAACCTCGAATACGTCGAGCAGATGATCCGCAACTACACCTACCTGAATCTGGGTCTGACGTTCAATTTCAACGGCAGCAGCTACGTCTCGAAAAACGGCCTGCTGGACCTGCTGAACGAAAACATGACCGAGGAGCCGCTCTATCCGCCGATCCATCTTTCGGGCGACGACATCGAAGTGGCGATCGCCCATGGCACGGGTTACGGCGAGAGCTACTTCTCGTTCGTCAACGGCCAGTACACCTCGCAGGGCGGCACGCATCAGGCGGCGTTCCGCGAGGCCATCGCCAAGACCGTCAAGGAGTTCTACCACAAGGATTACGACCCCTCGGACATCCGCACGTCGATCATCGCCGCCATTTCGGTCAAGGTCACCGACCCGGTCTTCGAGTCGCAGACCAAGATCAAGCTCGGTTCGAAGGAGATCGAGCCGGGCGTGTCGATGCGCAACTTCGTCGTGGACTTTCTGGGCAAGCACCTCGACGACTACCTGCACAAGCACTCCGAGACGGCGCAGATTCTCCAGAAGAAGATCGTCGAGAACGAAAAGGAGCGCAAGGCGATTTCGGGCATCCAGAAGAAGGCCCGCGAGACGGCCAAGAAGGTGTCGCTCAACAACAAGAAACTGCGCGACTGCAAGATACACCGCACCGACAAGCACGAGCTGGCCGAACAGTCGATGATCTTCATCACCGAGGGTAATTCGGCTTCGGGTTCGATCACCAAGAGCCGCGACGTGCGTACGCAGGCGGTCTTCTCGCTGCGCGGCAAGCCGCTCAACTGCTACGGACTCACCAAAAAGGTCGTCTACGAGAACGAGGAGTTCAACCTCCTGCAGGCGGCACTCAACATCGAGGAGGATATGGACAACCTCCGCTACAACAAGGTGATCATCGCCACCGATGCCGATGTCGACGGCATGCACATCCGCCTGCTGATGATGACCTTCTTCCTGCAGTTCTTCCCCGACGTGATTCGTCAGGGCCATCTGTTCGTGCTGCAAACGCCGCTTTTCCGCGTGCGCAACAAGAAGGAGACGCACTACTGCTATTCGGAGGACGAACGCCTGAAGGCCGTTTCCCGCTGCGGCGCCAACGCCGAAATCACGCGATTCAAAGGTCTGGGCGAGATTTCGCCCGACGAGTTCCGCGAATTCATCGGCGAGGGGATGCGGCTGGACAAGGTCCGCATCACCAAGGACGACCCGATCCACGACCTGCTGGAGTTCTACATGGGCAAGAACACCTACGAGCGGCAGGGCTTCATCATCGACAACCTGCGCATCGAGGAGGATATCGTCGAGCAGGACCTTGCAATCAGTTAAAGGAATATGGCAGAAGAAAAAGATATCATCGGGCGGGAAGAGCCGCTCAACGAGGACGCATCGACCCCGGAAACGGCCGGCGACGCGGCCGGCGAAGCCCCTGCCGCCGGGCCTCAGGGCAAGGCGGGCAAGTTCGACCGGCTGACGCAGGACGAGGGGGGCGTGCGCAAACTGACGGGCATGTATAAGAACTGGTTCTTGGATTACGCTTCGTACGTGATCCTCGAACGCGCCGTGCCCCATGTCGAAGACGGTCTGAAACCCGTTCAGCGGCGCATCCTCCACGCCATGAAGGTCGTGGACGACGGCCGCTACAACAAGGTGGCCAACATCGTGGGCCAGACCATGCAGTACCACCCGCACGGCGATGCGTCGATCAAGGATGCGCTGGTCCAGCTGGGCCAGAAGGACCTGCTGATCGACTGTCAGGGTAACTGGGGCAACATCCTCACGGGCGACGAAGCCGCCGCGGGCCGTTATATCGAAGCCCGCCTTTCGAAATTCGCCAACGAAGTGGTCTTCAACAAGAAGACCACCGAGTGGATGCTTACCTACGACGGCCGCAAGGAGGAACCGGTCACGCTGCCGATCAAGTTCCCGCTGCTGCTGGCGCAGGGCTCGGACGGTATCGCCGTGGGTCTGGCGTCGAAAATCCTGCCCCACAACTTCGTGGAGCTTATCAACGCCTGCATCGCCCATCTTCAGGGCCGCGAATTCCAGCTTTACCCCGACTTTCCGACGGGCGGCATGGCCGACGTGAGCCGTTACAACGACGGTCTTCGCGGCGGTGCGGTGAAGGTCCGCGCCAAGATTTCGAAGATCGACAAACGTACGCTGGCCATCACCGAAATTCCCTATACCACGACCACCGAGTCGATCAAGGATTCGATCATCAAGGCCAACGACAAGGGCAAGATCAAGATCAAGAAGGTCGATGACAATACGGCCGACCGGGTCGAGATCGTCATTCAGGTCTCGCCCGACGAGTCGAGCGACAAGACCATCGACGCGCTCTACGCCTTCACGGACTGCGAAGTCTCGATCGCCCCGAACGCCTGCCTGATCTGGGAGGACAAGCCCCATTTTCTGGGCGTGAGCGAAATCCTGCGCCGCTCGGCCGAGCATACCAAATGGCTGCTGGGCCGCGAGCTGGAGATCCGGCTCGGCGAGCTGAACGAAGCGTGGCACGCCGCGTCGCTCGAACGCATCTTCATCGAGAACAAGCTCTACCAGCTCATCGAGGGCAGCAAGAGCCGCGAGGAGGCCTACGCCGCCGTGGACAAGGGGCTGGAGCCGTTCAAGAAACTGCTCCGCCGCGAGGTGACGCTCTCCGACGTGCAGCGGCTTACGGAGTTGAAGTTCATCCGTATTTCGCGTTACGACAGCGACAAGGCCGACAACGAAATCCGCCAGATCGAGGAGGACATCAAGTCCACGCAGTACGATCTGAACCATCTTACCGAATACGCTGTAGCCTATTACGAGCGTATCCGCGACAAGTACGGCAAGGGCCGGGAGCGCAGGACCGAACTGCGCGAATTCGACAATATCGAAGCCACGAAGGTCGCCGTGACCAACGCCAAGCTCTACGTGGACCGCGCCGAAGGCTTCTTCGGCATCGGCAAGTCGATGAAGGACGCCGAGCTGGTCTGCGACTGCTCGGACATCGACGACGTGATCGTCTTCACCAAGGACGGCCGCTACGTCATCACCAAGGTCAGCGACAAGGCCTTCTTCGAGAAGGGCATCTATTATATCGGCGTCTTCAAGCGCAACGACGAGCGCACGATCTACAACGTGCTGTACCGCGACGGCAAGAACGGCCCGATCATGATGAAGCGCTGCGCCATCAAGGCCATCACGCGCGACAAGGAGTACGACATCACCAAGGGCACGCCCAAGAGCGAGATACTCTATATGTCTGTCAATCCGAACGGTGAGGCCGAGGTGCTCAAGATTTACTTCAAGCCCCGTCCGCGTCTCAAGAAGGTGATCGTGGACCTCGACTTCTCGACCCTCGCCATCAAGGGCCGCCAGAGTCAGGGCAATCTCTTCTCGCGCTACGGCATCCACAAGATCGTCCTCAAGGAGCGCGGCACTTCGACGCTCGGCGGCCAGAACGTCTGGTTCGACGAGGATGTCCGCCGCCTGAACGCCGACGGCCGCGGCACGCTGCTGGGCGAGTTCAAGGGCGACGACAAGATCATCGTCTGGACCTCCAAGAACCAGTACTACATCACGGGTTACGATCTCGGCCAGCACTTTCCCGACGAAACCGTGCGCGTGAGCCGTTACGAAGCCGACCGCATCTACAGCGTCTGCTATTACGACCGCTCGCAGCAGTACTACTATATGAAGCGTTTCACGGCCGAGATGAGCGACAAGATGCAGTTCTTCCTCGACGAGGAGGGGCAGGCCGATCTGGTCGCCGTGACGGAACGCACGGGCGCCAAGCTCGAAATCTCCTACAAGGGCGCGCATGCGTCGCGCCCTGCGGACGAGATCGACGTGGACGAATTCGTGGGCGTCAAGAGCCACCGCGCCAAGGGCAAGCGCCTGACGACCTACGACGTCGCCGCACTGCGCTTCATCGAACCCGAACTGCCGCCCGAACCCGAACCTTCGGACGACGACGGCGACGACGCTCCCGACGATACGCCCTCCGGCGGCGGTGCTTCGGCCGGAGCGCAAGGCGGTTCCGGCAACGGTGCGGACAACCGTGCGGTGGGCGGTTCGAACGGTGATGCGGCTGATCGCGGCGCGATCGACGCCGCAGCACTTTCCGGTGGAGTTGGTTCTGCCGTCTCTTCCGGTGCGAATTCCGCCACGGCCGGCCCGGCCTTTGCGCCGGCCTCTTCCGGCGCGGAAACTCCTTCCGCGCCGGGCGTTCCGGGCGGATCCGCCCCTGCTCGGAACAAGTCTGCGGCGGACGGCGTTCCTGCCGCAAAGGATAATCCTGCCGCGAAAGACGACTCGGCCGTGAAAGACAACCCCGCCGCGAAGGCTTCCGCTCCGAAGAAAACGCCCGTGTCGCCCGCCGGCCTGCCCCGTACGGGCACGACTTCGGGCGGCGTGGAGTTCGAAATCGAACGCGCCAAAGGCGATGCCGACGAGGTGATCGACCCCGAACAGCTGAATCTGTTTTAACCCCCGACGATGAAACCTCTTTTTCTGATCGGTTACATGGGGTGCGGCAAGAGCACCCTCGGACGCAGGCTCGCACGCCGTCTGGGTGCGGAGTTCGCCGACACCGACGCGCTGATCGAACGCCGCGAGGGGGCTTCCGTGGCCGATGTTTTCCGTTACGAAGGGGAGGAGCGTTTCCGCGAGGTGGAGCGCGAAGTGCTGGAACAGACGCTCGCCGGAACCGCCGCCGTGGTCTCCACGGGCGGAGGTCTTCCCGTCTGGCGTGACAACATGGCCCGCATGAACGCCGCGGGATTTACGGTCTACCTGCGCCGCGAGGCGGAGCAGATCGCCCGGCGGCTAAGCCCTTACGGACGGCAGAAGCGCCCCCGCCTGCGGGGGCTGGGCGACGCCGAACTGGTCGAATTCATGAGCCGCGACATGGCTGCGCGCGAACCGTTTTACGCGCAGGCGCAGCTGATCGTCGATTGCGGCGAGCTGTCCGACGACGAGGTGGTCGAAACGATCCTTCGACACACGATGCAGAACGAATAACCTCCCTCCGCGGCGGTTGCTTTCCCCCGAAGCGGACGGAGTGACAAATACACAGAAGCGAATGAACGATGCTCCCATAGGTGTTTACGATTCGGGGCTGGGCGGACTGACCGTCTGGCGCGAGGTGCGGCGCATGCTGCCCTCCGAATCGCTCGTCTATCTGGGCGACGGCAAAAACTGCCCCTACGGATCGCGCCCCCGCGAGGAGGTGCGGCGGCTCGCCGACGAGGCCGTCGCCAGCCTCGGCGCGCAGGGGTGCAAGATGGTCGTCGTGGCCTGCAATACCGCCACGGCCGCCGCAATCGACTTCCTGCGGGAGAAATACGCCCCGATGCCGATCGTGGGCATGGAGCCGGCCGTGAAACCCGCCTGCCTGAATACCCGCAGCGGGGTGGTCGGGGTGCTGGCCACCGAGCGGAGTCTCGACGGCGAACTTTTCCGCCGCACGGCGGCCAAATACGGCAGCGGCGTCGAACTCATCACCGCCCCCGGCCGCGGTTTCGTCGAACTGGTCGAGAGCGACCGCGAATCGACGCCCGAAGCCGAGCAGGCCGTCCGCGATGCCGTCGCGGTGATGCTGGAACACGGTGCCGACCAGATCGTGCTGGGATGCACGCACTATCCTTTCCTGCTTCCCGTGCTGGAACGCGTCGTCGCGGGCCGCGGCGTCGAAATCGTCGATCCGTCGCCCGCCGTCGCCCGCCGCGTCGTCCAGCTGCTTGACCAGTACGGCCTGCACGCCGCCCCGGACCACGTCCCCTCCTATACGTTCCGCACCTTCGCCGGCGAAAGCTACCGCCTGCGTCTGGAACATAAGGCCGCGGAGTCGCTCTGAGCGGGCGCGGGATTCAATAAAGTTCCCCCTGATACCCCGAATGTCGAAAAAAATGCGTAACTTCGCTTGATAAAATCAAGCGCAACACGAGATGGCATCTAAAAATACGACAAATACAACTGCTTCTAAAAACGGACGTCAGCGCATCGAACGCTCCAACAGCGACAGCGCCCGCTGGATCGCGGGCCTTTTGCTGCTGTTCGTCGGCGTGTTTGCCGCGTCGTCCGTGCTGTTTTCGTTCTTCAGCTGGGCCGCCGACCAGAGCGGCCTGCAACTCTCGCCTGAGGAGCGGCTGACGCTGGGCGTCGAGCCGGAGAACCTCTGCGGCTGGGCGGGCGCGAAGCTGGGACGCCTGCTGGTCGATAATTCGTTCGGCGTCTTCGGCATCCTGATTCCGACGATGATCATTCTCGTCGGCGTGCGGATCATCCGCCAGCGTCCGTTGCTGTTCAACCATTCGATTCTCTCGCTCTTCCTGATCATGATCCTCGGCTCGCTGACGCTGGGCTTCGCCTTCGGCGACAAGTGGAGCCTTTGCAGCTCGACGGGGTGGGGCGGCGCTTTCGGCATCGAGACCGGCGCCCTGCTGCACACGCATATCGGCGTCTTCGGCACGCTTATCCTGCTCGTGGGCTGCTGGATACTGACGGGCGTCTTCATCAACCGCAATTTCATCAACAAGGTCAATCGTGCGGGCAACGTCATGGTGGACAAGAGCGGCCGGATCGTCGAGATTGTCAAGCATAAGGTCGTTCCGGGACACCTCCATGCCGAGGAGGCCGACGGGGCCGTTTCTGCTGCCGCGACGCCGGCCGCGCCGGATGCCGCCGGGGCAGCCGGAACGGAGCGTGCCCCCGAACCAGA
>OGYA01000369.1_pt1 | contig 36653 bp, 27 predicted proteins | sample 1576401 | NCBI WGS metagenome assembly OGYA01 (sample SAMEA3541485, study PRJEB24748) | human gut metagenome | biome: human gut; feature: human-associated habitat; material: faeces | place: China | collected 2012 | reverse complement strand
ATCACGCCGCCAGCTTGTGCAAACCCATGCGCTTCGCGAACAGATGAGAATTCCACTGCCACCATGTCCGCATCGAGTCCTGTACCGTCTGCCACACCGTCGACGGCAACAAGGACGGCAACTTCGTGAAGCTGGCCGACGCCATGCACGCGAAGACCTCGGACAGCAGCTGCGTGGGCTGCCATCAGCAGACCGTGATGCAGAAGAAGGAATGTGCCGGTTGCCACGGGGCGGTTCCGGTCATGCCCGCCGGTTCCTGTGCCACCTGCCACAAGGACGTGAAGGGCATTACCTCCGCCCAGATCGCCGACGGTTCCGCCTTCGATCTCACGAAGGAACAGCTTGCCGACATCGCAGCCAAGGATCTGGCCGCCCAGCCCGCTCCGGCGAAGCCTTTCCCGGCCGTCGAAGTGCCTGAGACCGTGACCATCGGTGCTCTGTCCAACGATTTTGAACCGAGCGTGTTCCCGCACCGCAAGATCTACGAAGCCCTTGTGAAGGGTGCCGCCGACAGCGGGCTTGCCTCCGCGTTCCATACGTCGCCGACGGCCATGTGTGCCGCGTGCCACCACAACAGCCCCATCGCGGATCTGAAGACCCCGCCGAAGTGCGCCAGCTGCCACGGGATTGAGGCTGACAAGATGGCTACGAGCGTCAACAAGCCTTCGCTCAAGGCTGCGTATCATCAACAGTGCATGGCCTGCCACGATCGGATGAAGATCGAGAAGCCTGCCGCCACCGATTGCGCGGGTTGCCATACCCCGCGCGTGAAATAGGCGGAGGAGAAGATATGAACCGTAGATCATTTCTGACTCTGATGGGTGGGCTGGGTATCGGTTCGGCTCTGGGCGGCGCGAAATCCGCGTCCGCCGCGGGCGGAACCTTCCACGGCTACCCCGACAGCAAGGGTGTGCTTCACGACACCACGCTGTGCATCGGTTGCCGCAGGTGCGAACAGGCCTGCAACAAGGTCAACGATCTCCCCAAACCGGAGAAGCCCTTCACCGATCTCAACGTGCTTAACGAAAAGCGCCGCACGTCCGCCAAAGAGTGGACCGTGGTGAACAAGTACCGTCCCGCGAGCCTCGACAAGGACGTGTTCCGCAAGAGCCAGTGCATGCACTGCGAGGAACCCGCCTGCGCCAGTGCGTGCTTCGTGAAGGCGTTTACCAAGAACCCCGACGGTTCCGTGACCTACGATCCCACCCTCTGCGTGGGCTGCCGTTACTGCATGGTCGCGTGCCCGTTCAATATCCCCGGCTACACCTACGACCGCGCCCTCAATCCGCTGGTCCAGAAGTGCACGCTGTGCCACCCCCGCCTGCAGGAAGGCAAGCTTCCCGGCTGCGTGGAAGCCTGCCCCACCGGCGCGCTGGTGTTCGGCAAGCGCAAGGATCTGGTCAAGATCGCGTGGGATCGCATCACCGCTCATCCCGAACGCTACCAGAACCATGTGTACGGCGAGCACGAAATGGGCGGCACCGCGTGGATGACCATTTCCGGCGCTGAGTTCAAGGAAGTGGGCCTCAACGAGGATCTCGGCACCAAGGCCGCCGGCGAATATACGGCTGGAGCGCTCGGAGCCGTGCCCATGGTTGTGGGCATCTGGCCTGTCCTGCTTGGCGGCGCGTACGCGATCACCAAGCGTAAGGAACAGATCGCCAAGGAAGAGCAGAACGATGCCGTAAACGCCGCCGTCGCCCGTACCGAGGAAGAAGCCGCGAAGAAGCTGCAGGCCAGCCTCGATAAGGCCGCGAAGGAAGCCGCCAAGGAAAAGGATCGCGCCGTCGCTGATGAAGTGAAGAAGGCCGTGGCCGAAGCCGAAGAGGCTCTCCGGGCGCAGCTTGAGGCCGAAAAGGCCGAAGCCGTGGCGAAGGCTGCGGAAGAGGCTGCCGCGAAGGCCGCCGAAGAAGCCGCTGCCAAGGCTGCCGCCAAGCCTTCCAAGCCTGAAAAGGGCAAGAAGGGCAAGCACGACACCAACGGCGGGGAGGCGTAAGCAATGAAACTCTGGAAGAACCTCTCGAATCGTCTTGATGCCGTGGCTGACGTCATGGCCGCCAAGCCTTGTATGCAGGGTTGCGTTGGCAAGACGCTGCTGTCCATCCCCCGCACGCCCGGCAACCTGATCACGGCTGTGATCCTTGCCATCGGGCTGCTGATCACCATCGGGCGCTTCGGATTCGGCCTCGGCGCGGTGACCAACCTGGACGACAACAACCCCTGGGGCATCTGGATCGCCTTTGACCTGCTGTGCGGCGTCGCACTGGCGGCGGGCGGCTATGTGACCTCTTCGGCCTGCTATCTCTTCGGCATGAAGCGGTATCATTCGGCCGTGCGCCCCGCCATCCTGACCGCCTTCCTCGGCTACGCCTTCGTGGTCGTCGCCCTGTTGTACGACGTGGGCCAGCCGTGGCGTCTGCCGTATCCTCTGCTCGTATCGCAGGGCACCACGTCCCTGCTGTTCGAAGTGGGCCTGTGCGTGGGCATCTACCTGACCGTGCTGTTCATCGAATGGTCCCCCGTGGGCCTCGAATGGCTCCTCGGCATGAAGGACGCCCCCTGTTGGCTCGTCCGCCTGCGTCCCCGAATGCATACCATCCGCAAGGCCGTGCTGTGCTTCACGATCCCGCTGACCATCCTCGGCGTGGTGCTGTCCACGATGCACCAGTCCTCGCTGGGCGCGCTGTTCCTCATCGCCCCGAGCAAGATGCACCCCCTGTGGTACTCGCCGTTCATGCCGGTGTTCTTCTTCATCTCCTCGATGGTGGCCGGTCTTTCGATGGTCATCTTCGAAGGCACGCTGTCCCACAAGGCACTGCACAACAAGATGGATGAAACCCACCTGCGTGAAGCCGACGGCGTTGTGTTCGGCTTCGGCCGCGCGGCTTCCTTCGTGCTGATCGGCTACTTCATCATCAAGGTGCTGGACACCACCATGGACAACGACTGGCACTATCTCGCTTCCGGTTACGGTGCGTGGTTCGCCGTCGAAATGGTCGGCTTCGTGCTCCTGCCCGCCTTCCTGTACGCCCTCGGCGTGCGCGAAAAGAACATCACGCTCATTCGTGTGGCGTCGGTGTTCGGCGTGCTCGGCATCGTCGTCAACCGCTTCAACGTGTGCCTCGTGGCCTTCAACTGGCAGCTGGACAGCGCGGATCGCTACTTCCCGAGCATCTCGGAAGTGTTCCTGTCCATCTTTATCGTAACCCTGATCGTGACGGCGTACCGCTTCGTGTGCTCGAAGATGCCGGTCCTGTACGAACACCCTGATTTCAAGGACGCCCACTAGGGCGCCGGGAGCGAAACATGGAAGATTTCCCCACGCTCTACTCGTTTATGATTTTCACCAAGGGCTGGACGTATGTCCTCATGGGCGTCGCGCTCGTGGGGTTCCTCGGATACTGGCGCTTCCTTTTTGGTCGCGACGAGCGAACCGGCAGACCCGAGTAATCCGCAAGGAGCTGTTGTATGTACGAATTCCTCACTGGTCCCATGTTGTGGGCTGCCTTTCTCATCTTCGTGATTGGCCTTGCCCGCCGTGTGGTCCTGTATATCCGGGGGTTGGATTGGCGGCTTGAACGTGTCGCCTACGGCCCCGGCCGTAAAATCGGTATGAAGGGCGCGATTTCTTCCGTCCTTCAGTGGCTGGTTCCTTTTGGGACGCACAGCTGGCGCAGGCAGCCGTATTTCACCATCGCCTTCTTCCTGTTCCATATCGGCGTGGTGATTGTGCCTCTGTTCCTTGCCGGTCACATGGTCATCATGCAGGAACGCTTCGGCTTCAGCCTGCCTTCGCTGCCCATGTGGTTCTCCGACGCCTTTACGGTGCTCGCCATCGTCGGTGCGTTTATGATGATCCTGCGCCGCGTCGCGTTGCCGGAAGTCCGCTTCCTGACGACGCTGGGCGACTGGGGCATCCTGTTGCTGGTGCTGTTCGTGCTCGTCGCCGGATTCCTCGCCCGTATGCAGGCCCCCGGTTATGAAAGCTGGCTCCTGTGGCATATCTTCGCGGCCGAGCTGGTGCTCATTCTGGCGCCGTTCACCAAGCTTTCCCACATCGTGCTGTACTTCATGTCGCGCGGTCAGCTTGGCATGGACTACGCCATCAAGCGTGGCGGCGCGTCGCGCGGCCCCGCTTTCCCCTGGTAATCCCCCGGGATTGCCAGCATATTGGAGGACAACATGCCTGAAGGCAAGTTTTGCAACAGACGGCCCATCAACACCGAGGAAGATCTGAAAGCGCTCCTCGGCGACAAGGGTGGGCAGCAGTATTATAAAGAAATGGAAATGCTGGAAGTGGACACGGTCGCTCTGTGGGAGACCCTGCAGAAGACCTGCAAGTCCCGCACCCGCACGTGGCTCGAGATTTGCGCCCACTGCGGCCTGTGCGCGAACAGCTGCTTCCTGTATACGGCGAACAACCGCGATCCCAAGCAGGTTCCGTCCTACAAGATCCAGTCCACGCTCGGCGAAATGCTTCGCCGCAAGGGGCAGGTCGACACGAAGTTCATGATCGATACGATGGAAGTGGCATGGGCGAAATGTACCTGCTGCAACCGTTGCGGCACGTACTGCCCGCACGGCATCGACATGGGCGTCATGTTCAGCTATCTGCGCGGCGTGCTGTATTCTCAGGGCTTCGTGCCGTGGGAACTCAAGATCGGTGCGGGTATGCACCGCGTATACGGCGCCCAGATGGACGTGACCACCGAAGACTGGGTGGACACCTGCGAATGGATGGCCGAGGAAAACGCGGAAGAGTGGCCGGGCCTCGAGATCCCGATCGACAAGGAAGACTGCGATGTCATGTACATCCTGAACGCCCGCGAACCCAAGCACTATCCTGAAGACGTGGCGCAGGCCGCCATCCTCTTCCATGTGGCCGGGGAAAAGTGGACCGTTCCTTCCGTGGGTTGGGAAAACACGTCCCTGTCCCTGTTTGCCGGTGACTGGGAAGCGTGCGCCAACAACGTGAAGCGTATCTACGGCGCGGTTGATCGTCTGCGCCCCAAGATGGTCGTAGGCACGGAATGCGGGCACGCGCACCGCGCCACGGTCGTGGAAGGCCCCTATTGGGCCGGACGCGAAGACGGCAAGCCGCCGGTCCCGTTCCTGCACTATGTGGAATGGCTGGCCGATGCGCTGCGCAAGGGCAAGATCAAGATCGATCCCGCCAAGCGCCTCAAGATGCCCGTGACCCTGCAGGACTCGTGTAACTACATCCGTAACCACGGCCTCGCCGAGCACACCCGCTACATCATGAGCCAGATCGCGGAAGACTTCCGCGAAATGAAGTGCAACCGCGAAGACAACTTCTGTTGCGGTGGCGGCGGCGGCTTCAACGGCATCGGCAAGTTCCGCCCGCAGCGTGACAAGGGCCTGTACATGAAGTTGCAGCAGATCCGCGAAACCGGTGCCAAGATGGTCATTTCGCCCTGCCACAACTGCTGGGACGCCATCCGCGACATGATGGAAGTGTACCATGTGCACGACATCAAGTGGAGCTTCCTCAAGCCCATCATCATCGACATGATGATCGTCCCCGATCACCTGAAGCCGCAGGATGATGAATAAGGAATAGAACGCGGGGAGGAGGGAACACCTTTTCAGGATTTCTTTCCTTCCCACGTCTCCCGTATTCACAATGGCTCGTGGTCCCAACCAGGCTTGCCTGGGTAACCGGGCCAATATTACGAGTATAAAAAACCGCCCTGAATCGTTGATTCGGGGCGGTTTTTTATGCCGGGAGGAGGGGAGGGCCGATATGTACAGACCGGGTTCTCTTACATCGGAGAAATCTTTTCCTCTGGGTAAGACTGGATTGAGGTTAACCCGCTCAGGTCCTTTTCGTATCAGCCGATAGAGTGCAAGAGATTTGTAGAAGAGTCGTCATCCTGTAAGACTCTCCTCCGCTTTTTCTCCGATTACTTACGCATCCATCTTCTTCAACGATCTTCTGTAAATCTTTTCAATACGCTCAGGACTTGCCGGGACAGGGGCGACGGAGAGAAGCAGCCCGAGGGACGGCGTGGTCCGGGTCAGTTCGCACAGGCGGGGAATGTCGTTCTCGGTGAACCCCTCGTCCTCCAGCTTCTGCGGTACGCCCATGTCGGCGAGCCACGTTTCAACGCCTCTGGCGGCCTTGTGAGCCTCGTCCGGGGTTCCTTTGAGGTCAGGCGTCAGCGGTCGTAAAATCGTGCCTAGCGTAGCGGAACAGGCGGGATAGCACTCTTCGATGATGGCGGGCAGGATCATGGAAAGGCCGAGGCCGTGCGCGAGTTCTGGCTTGATGCCGCTGAGGGGATGTTCCAGTGCGTGTGTGAAGTGGAGCAATCCGTTGTCGAATGCGGTCCCTGCGATCATGGAAGCGTAAGACAGGCAGTAACGGGCCTTGAGGTCTTCGGGGTTGGCGAGCGCCTTGGGCAGATATTCCGCCACAAGGCGGATAGTCTCTCCAGCCAGCAGGATGGACAGCGGGTTGGCTGTAACGGCAGTGGCCGCTTCGATGACGTGGTTCACAGAGTCGATGGACACATAGCGGGTTTGCTTAGGCGAGAGTTTGATCATCAAGCCCGGATCGTCGATGGAGAACAAGGGATAGAGGCAGTCATAGGCGATGGCTGGCTTGTGGTTGTGCTTCGTAATGCTGGCCACGGCGAAGCGGTTGACTTCGCTGCCCGTGCCGTGGGTCAGGTTGACGACAACAATGGGGACAGCCTTTGTCGGCGTGAACGCGAAGGTATACAGCTCTTCCGCCGTCTTGCCTGGATTGGCAAGGATAATGGCCGCGCTTTTGCCCGCATCGATGGGGCTGCCGCCGCCGATGCAGAGTACGGCCTTGGCATCGGCGGATCTGCCGAGGGCCGCCGCCTCGTCTATGGAGTCGGTTGTGGGGTTGGGAGTCACCTTGTCGTACAGGGAGATGCGTATGCCGTGCTTGGCGCAGGCTGCGGTGACGTAATCCCATGCGCCGGTAAGCTTGTAGGAATGCCCGCCGGTCACGCAAAGGATGGAGTCGATGCCTCTGGCCTTCAAATCGGCGGCGATGTCACCAATCTTGGCGATGGCTCCGACTCCAAGATAGGTCGTTGTCTTTGTGCGGATTTCCTTAACATCACGCTCATCGAATCGAGTATCCCACATGGCGGTCTCCTTTATGGAAAACAGATTGGATTGAGTAATCAAACAAATTGTTCTTTTATTCACAATTAAACCCGAATACAATGCCTGTCAAGAGGGATACTGTATTCTCAGCTCGAAAATCATGAAAAAGGCAACAACCGAGAATTCGCTCATGAGGAAACTGTCATATACTCAACATGTTGGAGAGTGTATTGAGGCTGGAAAGAGGCGCTGAAAGACTCCTTTTCTGGTTAAAGGATTCCCTTTCGTTCTCGATCCAGCCGATCGAGCCAGCGTCTTAGACCCGTTACGCGCAAGAGCACTTGATGATCATCTTTATTCCTCAATAAACGGAACATTCGGCAAGGTGTATGATACGGCCAGTATAGGGGGATAATTGGAGGATGCTCTTATAATTTCACTATATTAAAAACGATATGTGAATCCAAGTGATAAAACAGGGTACCACGTCTACTTACGAACTTTGCTTTTAATGTTGTCTTCCTCTGCTTGTATTCTCCCAGCGTAACGCTTGGGGATGGGGACATCCGGAAGTTGGAAAGAGACATGGGGTTTCCTCACAGATAAGGCCCAAGCGAGGCATGCCATCCTAAAGACGATTCGGATTGTTGAGCCCTTTCCCAACCAAGGCCAATATAAGGTGCGAGCCTTTCCCATGTCGCCTTTCCACTCGTCTGATTGATCAGCTCTTCATAAATGGGATTGATTGCATCTACCGACGTGGAAAGTACGGTATCCAGCTTGAAATAATAAGCGCCAGCGGATATCCGGAAAGCATTTTCAAAGGGGAAGATGTCCAACAGTAAACCGACGCTGTGGCTGGAGCTTCAGTCTTATACTGAATGCCTTTGAGTTTTATTTTTGTATCGAATGGTTGAGTAAAAGCACTTAACCTGTAGGCTATGAAACTGTTTTGTCGATAGCTGATGTCAACTCCAACCCCAAGTGTGCTCACAGAAGGTTGGATGGAAAGCGGAGATGCCGAAGCGACACATGGAAATAAAAGGACACAGCATAAGAGAAGAGAACGAATGGACATGATACACCTCACGAGAACGCCTTTCTCGCCATATAGGCATATCAAGAAATGAGTTGGCAACTATGAATTGTTTGAGCCGAGTGAGTATTTTGCGATGCCAGTGTAGATACGCGGGTATATGCTGATATTGTGTAGAGTCCATAAGAATAAGTGCGTATGATTAATGAGTGATGAAAGGCTGTTGTGCCTTAGCGGGCTGCACAGGGGGATAATTCCGTTAGGAATGAACGGAAAAGGGTAAATATGGTAGAGGGAATCTATTGCCAAGTATGGGGCGCAGGACTTTCAGAACCATGCCATCGCACAGAAAAAGGTAGTTTTCCATCTGGGTGGGTGGTGAGCCCTCTCCAAAGACAAGGTTTTAGATTGTAAAATCAATAAAAGCAGTACATAGGTGCTGAGAGGGTTGTCATTGCCCAATGTGAAACGGCTTCCAAGAGGGGAAAGGTGTGGTAAGGCATCTTTGGATCAGGGGAAACGGCAAGATTTGAAACAAGAGGTACGCGCCTATGGCGTTCTTCCTCTTTTCCCTCATGCTGAAACCGGGGCAGACTGGTACGGCGGTATGGGGGAGGGGGGAATTGTTTCCCCTCGGAGTGTTCTATGCCGCAGCGTGTAGGGGATTGGGGAAACGGATTTATGCCTTGTGTGGAGGACGAAGGGGAATCTGCACTCGCCTCCTATCGCTGCACTGAAGCAGTTTTCTCTGTTGCCGGCATGGTCCGGCGGATACCCTACACGAAAGGAGGGCTTTCTATGGTGGGGAGTCTTGCGCGTCGGCTTCCGGCCTAATATGGTGGGCGTCTGACTGGCTACGGACCTTATGGGCGGAACATGAAACCCTCTTGAACGGAGAGGAGTGGGCGGCTGTGTTGGCCTGGGTCATCGTGTTGATTGGTTTGTGGACGTGGAACCGATGGGAGGCGAAGAGGGGCCCGCTGCCCCATGATATTTCGAGGACTACCCGAGTAGACGTATGTGTTTTGGGAGTCAACGCCCTTTTTCCGGACAACGTTACCCATATTCAGAACGCCAGGCGCAATACGCTTGGTGCCTCGCCGTTAGCCAAAGGCGGGCGGTTCTCCCTTCAACGCCGTTTCAACTGTTCCGGTGGGCCGTCAGGCGATGCCCGGTGATGCTCGAAAAGGTGGTACTACTATGAACGTAATCGCATCTATCCGTAATGACTTTCAGGAAAAATTTGGTATTCCCCGGCAAAGCGGCGTCGTGGAGACGGCTCTGTCTGAGATTATTTTTGAACCGGACTACCGGAGTGCGGAGGCGTTGCGGGGATTGGAAGGTTTTTCCCATATCTGGCTGATCTGGGCGTTTTCCGCATCCGCAGGCAAAGGCTGGTCGCCCACGGTCCGGCCTCCGCGTTTGGGCGGCAATGCGCGGGTGGGCGTTTTTGCCTCGCGCTCGCCGTTCCGTCCAAATCCGCTGGGGCTGTCGGCGGTGAAGCTGGAAAATATTGTGCTTCAGTCCCCGGAAGGCCCGTTGTTACGGGTTTCTGGGGCCGATCTGCTTCACGGAACGCCGATTTTGGATATAAAACCCTACCTCCCCTACGCCGACTGTATCCCTCAGGCGACAGGCGGTTTTGCGGGAACGAAGCCGGAACCCCGGCTTGAGGTGAGTGCCGCTCGGGAAGTCCTGCAAGGACTTCCCGCAGGCAAATGGAAGACGCTGCGTGAGGTTCTGGCCCTTGATCCGCGCCCGTCCTATCAGGATGATCCCGAACGGATTTACGGATTTGCCTTTGCCGGACGCAATGTCAGGTTCCGGGTGAACGGTTCGACGCTTGAAGTCCTTTCCATTGATGCGGCAGGAGAAAAATTTCGTGATGGGGAAATCCCGACGGGAAGTTGCACAACCGCAAATAAAAGCCCCCGTCCATGAAGACCGGGAACAATGGAACCGGTGGAAAGTGAAGAGGTCATGACGGTCGGGGGCGGCTGTACGGCGGGCGGTCTTGCCATGAGGAGAAGGACTGTACATTGTACCAGGCGTGGACCGGCGCTCCCTGGCGGAGATTACGATTTCAGTGGGCACTTCACTCTCCATATGGAAAAAGCAGGACAGGAGTGGAGCTGAACGGCCATGACGAAAAAGCCCTTCCGGTTGTTCACCGAAAGGGCTTGATTTCTTATGGAGCCTTTGTCCAGAATTGAACTGGAGACCTCATCCTTACCAAGGATGCGCTCTACCAACTGAGCTACAAAGGCATCTCTATGTGTCGCGCTTGTCGCTGTCGACGAAGAAGCTTTTAGCTTTATACAGCGTCGTCGTCAAGTTTTTTTTCAACATTTTTTTCGGCGGGGCAGAGCCCGCGTTCGCTGCTGCGGACAAAATCCACAAACTCCATCAGTTGAGGCAGATTCGCGTAGTCGTTCGCAAGCAGATCCAAGGCTTCGGAGCGGGGCATCTCACTGCGCCAAATGAGGCGGAAGGCCTGTTTAAAAGCGGAGATCGTCTCGCGGGAAGCCCCGGCGCGGCGCAGTCCCACAAGATTGGGGCCATGCACAAGCGCACGGCTGCCCGCTGCCAGCATCCACGGGGGAAGATCCTGCGCAACGCCCGTCATGCCGCCCACGAAAGCGTGGGTACCGACATGGCCGAACTGGTGCACTGCGGAAAGGCCGCCGATGATCGCAAAGTCGTCCACGCGTACATGCCCGCCGAGAGTGGCTCCGTTGGACATGACGATGTCATTGCCGAGCTGGCAGTCATGGGCGATGTGCGTGTAGGCCATGCACAGGTTGCGGCTGCCGATACGGGTAATGCCGCCTCCGCCTTCCGTGCCCCGGTGGAGCGTGGCGAATTCACGGATACGGTTATCGTCGCCGAGCTCCAGCCACGTCACTTCGCCCTGGAACTTGAGATCCTGCGGTTCGCCGCCGACCAGCGCGTGGGAATGGATATGGTTGCCCACGCCCATCCTCGTGTAATCTTTGATGACGGCGTGGGCGTCGATGCGGCAGCGATCCCCGATGACGACATGCTCTTCGATGATCGCATAGGGGCCTATTTCCACATCCTTGCCGATCTGCGCATTGGCGTGCACGATAGCAGTGGGGTGGACTTGTTGAGAAGCCATACTGCAACCCATATTACATGTCTCCACGATCGGTCACGGCAGCGGTGATTTCCGCTTCGGCGGCGAGCACGCCGTCAACGTAAGCCCGACCTTCCATCTTCCACAGTTTCAGCTTGTGGCGGATGAGGCGGCATTCCAGATCCAGACGGTCGCCGGGGAAGACCGGACGCCGGAAGCGGACCTTTTCGAGCCCGGAGAAGAGGAAGAGCTTCCCGGCGGTCTCGCTCGGATCGAAACCATGCAGCACCAGCAGGCCGCCAGCCTGCGCCAGAGCTTCAATGATCAGCACGCCGGGCATCACCGGGACGCCGGGAAAATGCCCCTGAAAGAACGGTTCATTGAAGCTGACGCACTTATGCGCCTTGATGTATTCCCCGTCCACGATCTCGTTGACCCTGTCCACGAGCAGGAATGGATAACGGTGGGGGAGAAACTCCAGAATCTTGCGGATGTCAAACGAGGTAGGCTGGTCCATGCTGTGTATTCCTTGAGTCTGAATTGCAAAGAGCTAGGCGTCCGGCTTGCCGCCCTTGAGTTCTTCCAGTTCCTTTTCAAGCTTGGACAGGCGCTTGAAGAGTTCAGGGAAGCGGGGCATAAGGGCCAGCGTGCGCATGTAGGTACGCTGATCCACGGTGGGCGTGCCGCCCACGACGACGTCGCTGGGGATATCTTTGGCGACCCCCGACTGGGGGCCAATGGTGACGTTGTCGCCGATGTGCAGGTGCCCGGCGATACCGACCTGTCCGGCGAACGTGCAGTTGTCCCCGACCGTGGTGGAACCGGAAATGCCCACTTGTGAGACGACGAAGCCGTTACGGCCTATCTGCACATTATGCCCGATCTGAGCGAGATTGTCGATTTTTGTGCCGTCACCTATGCGGGTGGCATCGAGCACGGCCCGGTCAATGGCGGCGTTGGCCCCCACCTCGACGGCGTTGCCGATGGTGACTTTGCCGACTTGCGGGATTTTCTGGATGCCCGCAGGGGTCCGGGCGAAGCCGAAGCCGTCCGCGCCGAGCACGGAACCCGGATGCAGGATGCAGCCTTCGCCGACGTGCGTTCCGGCCATGAGCACGGCATTAGGATAGACGGTGGTGCCCTTGCCTATGCGGACGTTCTCGCCCACGTAGACGCCGGGGAAGAGCTTGACGCCGCTTCCCACCGTGGCATGGGGACCGATGTAAACGAAGGGGTAAACGGTCACCCCGTCGCCGAGTTCGGCATCGGGATGAATGAAGGCCAACGGGCTGATTCCGGAAAAGCTGCCCTGCGGTGCGGCGAACAGCTCCAGAACGCGGCCGAAGTCCTGGTAGGGATTTTCGCTGATCAGGGCGCGTCTGACATCCCCGGCGTGTTCGGGACGGACTATGACGGCGCCAGCCCGCGTTGCCGCGAGCTGGTCAGCGTATTTGGGGTTTGCCAGAAAGCTCACTTCATCGGGCCCGGCCCCCTCCAAGGTGTTGACGCCGATGACTTCGGCATCGTCGCCTTGCAGGATCAAGCCAAGCTGGGCCGCGATTTCGGAGAGTTTACGGGCAACCATTTACTTCTTACCGGTATTGGGTTCCGGGAACTTGCTGCCGCCGGCCTTCCACAAACGGTTGACTTCAGCAAGGACGGGCTTGGTGATGTCGAGGGTGGGCGTGGCATACATCACGCTGCCGGCAGCGGCGTCGAGGATAAGATCAAGCTTCTGCTGCTTGGCGATCGTGGTGGCGGCGTCGTAGATCTGCTGAGCCATGCTCTGGCGGATCTGGTTTTCGGTGTTTTCCACCTTGCGGGCGAAGTTGCGGGACTTTTCTTCAAAGGCGCGGCGCAGGCGGAGGAATTCCATCTGCTTGTCTTCACGTTCCTTGGCGGACATTTTAGCGACCTGAGCCTGAAGGGCTTCACCCTTGGACTGCAGATCCTTGGCCTGGTTTTCAAGCTGCGTCTTCTCGGCGCCGAACTGCGACTGCAGCTTCTGCTGGGCGGCCTTGGCTGCGTCGCTGTCCATAGCAACGGCCTGGGAGTTGAACACACCGATTTTCATGTCGGCGAAAGCGGAACCCGCCATCAACAAACAAGCCACAAGAGCGAGGGACAATACTCTGAACATATTCTTCTCCTTGGATGTACAGACACTAGCGGGAACCCGGCCCGCAGATCGAAATGGATAGCCTTCAACGCGTGAGTCGTCAAGACATGTTCCGTTATGGGCATGAAAGCGGATAGAGAGCCCGGATTTCTGAAAAGATTTTTATATCCAGTTATTCCGGAAGATAAAGAAAGTTAGGATCCTTCAGGGATATTCCCGGTGCGGAGAAGGCTGAGTTTTTTTCTTTCGGCGGGTTTGTTTTACCGCAAAATATATTGCGAGGAGAGCGCTGTGAGCAGATAACTGTCCTCTGGACAGCTCCCCTTGCAGGTTTGTTACTCAAGGAGAACAGAGCAGCGTTTTCTCTTTTTCCGAAGAGCACATGAAAGAGGCAAAGGGGCACAGGGCTGGGAAGAAAATTGCCAGACGGGGAAGAACGCGTAGGGGAACGGGATCAGCGCTTGTTCCCGTCGAGGCTGCCCAAATGGGCAAGGATGCCGGAAGCGATCCCTTCCGCCAACGCCTGCCGATACGTGGGGATCGCAAGGTTGGCGGCTTCCTGTGCGTTTGAGCAATAACCGACTTCAACCAAGATACCCGGAATATTCGCGCCGAGCAAGACCTTGAAGGGGCCGGATTTGACCCCTCCGTCCCGGACGGTGAAGGTCTTTTCCTTCATGACGGAGAGGGTACATTTTTGGACCGTGTCGGCGAGACGGCGGGATTCCTGACTGCGAACCGACGACGAGGCGGCAGGGGATCCCGTATCTCCCTTATGGCCTCCGTTGGCGTTTTCCAGCCCGGCAAGCTTGCCCGCATCCGCGCTGCTTGAGGCTGTATCCGGGAAATACGTTTCCAGGCCGCAGGCGTTTTCATTGGGGCTGGCGTTGACGTGGATGGACAGCAGCACATCGGCGCGGGCCTGATTCGCCATATAGGAACGGGTGGACAACGAAACCCATGTATTGTCCGTTCGGGTGTAGTGCACCTGGATGCCTTTGCCCGCGAGGATGCTGCCCACACGTTTGGCGATGTCCAGCGTCACTTCACGTTCGATGACGCCGTTGTGCACGGTTCCGGGATCTTTGCCGCCGTGGCCGGGATCGATCATGATGGATCGGGTGGCGAACCGGAAAAGCGGATCGCTCGATTGCAGCCCTTGGCCGAACGAGATGCCGCGAGGCATGGCGGCGTCCGTGGCCGAGGTCGTGATGACGATACGGAACGGCGAGGATTCCGTTTTGACCATGAAGCGTTTGACCTGCCTGAAATCGAGCAAAAGCCGGGTTTTATCGGGAGCGGACAAGTCAAGGCGCATACGGCGGAGGGAACTGCCCTGCACTTTGATGCCGGGGCGGATCGTCGAAGCCGGATTGACGCCCATGAGATCCACAACCATCCTGTTGGGGATGTCGTTTTTTTTGCTGCCGCTTTGCGTGTCGATGGACCAGATGATGGGGCGATCGAACTCCAGCGTGATGACGGCCAGATTCTTCTGGTTTTCCCATTTCATGTCGGTCAGAAGCGCCGCCGTCTTTTTGCCCGGCGTGCTGCTCTTGGCCGCTTCCAGCGCCGCCTTGAGGCGCTGGGCGTAGAGCTTGGCTTCCGGTGCGACATCACCCCGGGGATATTGATTTTGGATGGTGTTGAGCGCTTCCTGCGCTCCGGAAAAATCGTTGAACCGTTCCGCCTTGATACGCGCAATGCCAAACAGCGCGTCGTCGGCCAGCACATGGCCGGCGTAGCTTTTGAGGAACACCCCATACCGATCGACAGCGGCCTGAGCGTCCTGCCGCAGCATGGAACGCTTGGCGAGCTCCTCCATCGCCAACGCCGAACGGAAGAGCGCCGCAGGGCGGTTCCGCCAGCGGGGATATTTTTCGTGGAGGTCGAAAAACGACTGGGCGAGTTTTTCCCACGGCTCACGCCAGCCGCCGCGTTTGGAGTCGCTCTTGAGGAACTCCATATCCTGCTTGGCCTTCTCGTACTGCTGTTCAAAGGAGGGAGCCGCGTGCGCGTCGGAAAACGCGGTCACGAACAGGGCGAGGGCAAAGGCGACCCAAAGGGGTCTGAACAGACGCCCGATGGCGGGGGATGATCTGTGCGGAGTCTGAGAACCGATAAGAATCATGAAGGGGAAGCTGTCCTGATGGGCGGTCGTGCCGCGTCAAAGAAGCCCGCCCGCACAGAAGCGGGCAAAGCGGAAGGGGTGCGGGAAAGGTATTCTTTCCCGCACCCTTGTTTTTTAGAAGAACTGACCCATGGAGAACTCGAACCGTCCGCCGGGGCGGTCACCCTTGACGTTCTTGTCCAGCGGGAAGCCGTAGGCGAAGCGCAGGTCGCCCATGGGCGAACGCCAGCGCAGTTCGAGGCCGACCGACTTCTTCAGGTCGCTGAAGGGATCGGAAGTCTGCCTGGAGTCGATGTTGTAGCCGATGTCGAAGAACGGCACGAGGGCGATGCCCATTTCCGGATGGAACGTCCAGATGTATTCGAAGTTCAGGAAGCCCATGCGGTCGCCGCCGATTTCGTCGTGGTACTTGGGATCGCGCGGGGCAAGGTCTTCCGAGTCATAACCACGGATGGAGTCGATGCCGCCGATGAAGAAGCGGTCGAATACGGGGACCGGCTTGTTGGAGTTTTCGAACACGCCGCCGACGCGGCCACGCCAATGGAAGATGTGGTTCGGGTTGCGGAACAGGGTGTGGAACGACTGCAATTCACCGATAGGCTTGAAGAAGTTGTCGTTACCGCCGATACCGCCGCCGCCGTATTCCATAGAGACGCGGCCCACCACACCGGACGTAGGACGTTCGCGCGAGTCGGTGGAGTCGTAGGTGATGCTGGTGCTTACGACGCTCGAGAGGTTCTTGCCCTCGTATTCCTTGTAGGCGCGGGAGGCCGTGTCGGGAATGTCGAACAGGGTGTAGCGGTCGAGACGGTAGCCAACGGACACCGAGGTGTACTCGCCAATGGGATGGAAGAGGCGGATGGTATTACCGATGGTCTTCTTCTTGAAGTCATCCCATTCTTCCCAGATGGCGTAGCTGTTGTTGCTGAAACCGAAATCGGTATCGTAGATGCGCGGGTTGACGAAAGACAGGTCCAGATACGAGGACTTGCCGGACACGAAACCCTGCAGGCCGAGCGAGTAGCCGCGGCCGAACAGGTTGCGCTCCTGGATGCTGCCGCTCACGCCGAACTGGTAGAAGGTTGAGTAGCCCACGCCGCCCATGATGGCGCCGGTGCGGTCTTCCTTCAGGTTGACGCGGAGATCGACCTCATCGTCCTTGTCAGTGGGAACGATGGTGGTGTCGGCCTGGGTAAAGTAGCGGAGGCGGTTCAGGCGCTCGTTGGAGCGGCGCAGCTTGGAGCCGTCGAACTGGTCCCCGTCGGCAAGGCGCAATTCACGGAAGATGACGTTGTCGCGGGTACGGGTGTTGCCCTGCGTGACCACGCGGCGGATATGCACCTTCTGCTTCTTGTGCGGCACATAGAAGACGTTGATGATGCCTTCCTCATCGTTCTTCGGGGTGTCCACATCGACTTCGGCAAAGGCGTAGCCGTAATTGCCGTAGAAGTCGGTGAGGGCCTTGATGTCGTCCTGCAGGACGGTGAGGGAGAAATACCCGTTGGAATCTTTGTAGTCGTCAAGCTTGATCACTTCTTTCAGGCGCTCGTCGCTGTCGATGAGATCGCCTTTGAAGCCGATTTCGCCGAGTTTGTAGCGTTTGCCTTCATTGACGGTGAACGTGACGGTGATTCCGTCTTCGGAGTAGTCCACCTGCGGCGCGGCGACCTGAATGTCCACGTAGCCGTGGTTCATGGCGTAGGCCGTGATTGCCGCGGAGTCGCGCTCAAGGTATTCTTCGCGGAGCACGCCCGTTCCGGTGACCCATGACAGGATGCCGTGCTCTTGGAGCGCGAGTTCCTTCTTGAGATCGCCGGCGTCGATGCCCTGGAGCCCTTCGATCTTGATTTCCTTGATGTAGAGCTTCTTGCCTTCCTTCACGTCGAAGACCAGCACGGCGGAGGCGCTGTTGGCCTTCTGCTCGATGCGGTAGTTCACTTCGGCGAGGTAGAAGCCTTCCTTGCGGTACAGCTCGGTGACCTTCTGGATGTCTTCGGCAAGCAGGCGGTCGTTGAGGACGGAGCCCGTCTTGGAGCTCATGGCCGCCAGAATGTCTTCTTTTTTGACTTCGTCGGAACCGTTGACGATTACGTCGTCGATGCGGGGCTTTTCCTTGACCGTGAACACGAGCACGCGGCCCTGTCCGCCCTGTTCGATGTCGGCGTTCACGTCGCTGAAGTAGCCGAGATCCCAGATTCGCTTGATTTCTTCATTGAGCGTGGAGGGATCAACCACATCACCCTTGCGGGTGGACAGGCGCATCAGCACCACGTCGGGGTCGAGCACCTTGACGCCGCGGATCTGGATGTCCGTGATGGCGTCGCCCTTGACCGCGCCGCCGCCCATCTTGTCGACAAGTTCGTCGACGGCGGGAAGCAGTTCGATCATGTTTTGCTTCTGGGCGAAATAGGGCTGCGCCCCCTGCTGCCCAGCGGCATCCACCATGCGGGCGTCGATGCTGAACGCGTCGCCGGTCTTGCTGAAGCTGCCGTACACGGCGTAGTTCGCCCCGGCCTGCCTGGCGATGGAGCGCGCGGTCGCCAGATTGAGCTGGCTGATCTGCTGTTTCTTGAGCAGGCGCAACGTATCCTTTGCCGGAATGACCTTGAATCCCTTTTGGGCCAGCCGCTGCTCAAACAGCTTGGGCAGCTCGTCGTTCAGGTAGTTGAGATCCGCCCCTCCATTGATCTGGAAGGGGAGCACAGCCACACGGACAGCATCCGAGGCCGCCTGTTTGGGCGCCGCCTGAGCCGTACCGTGGAACAACAGGTTACACAGCGCCAGCGCCAGCAGCGCGAGTACGCATCTCTTCATACAGTTCTCCAGATCGTAATTCGAGGCAGCGCCCGAGGGTTCCCGCCATTTCACGGTTATGGGTGACAATGACGAGGGTCATGCCGAGTGTGCGGTTCAGTTCCAGAAGCAATTCGGCGACGGAATCGCCGGTCCGCTGGTCCAAGTTGCCGGTCGGCTCGTCGGCCAGCAGCACGCGGGGCTCCAGCAGGATAGCCCGCGCAATGGCGGCGCGCTGACGCTCGCCGCCGGAAAGGGTGGTTACCCTGTGATCCTTCCTGTCGGAAAGCCCGACGCGTTCGAGGGCCTGCCGCGCCAGCCCCAGCGCCTTCGACCGGTTCATCCCGGCGATGAGCGCCTGCATGGCCACATTTTCCTCGGTGGAAAACTCGGGCAGCAGGTGGTGGAACTGGAAGACGAACCCAAGCTTTTTGTTGCGGAAATGGGCTTTTTCCACGGGCGTCATGTCCGGCAGGCTTTTGCCCTCGAACAATACCTTGCCCGCGGTCGGCGTGTCCAGCGCGCCGAGCAGGTGGAGGAGGGTGGATTTGCCCGATCCCGACGCTCCGACGATGGCGAGGGATTCGCCAGCGCGGACGGTCAGGTCCATATTTTTCAGAATGGTGATGCGCTCCGCAGGTCCCTCGCAGGACTTCTCGACGCCGGAAAGCTCGTAGAGCACCGGGGGCGCGGTCGCGTACGCTGTCTGTTCCATCATTCGAACCGCAGGGCTTCGGCGGGTTCAAGGCTCGAAGCCTGCCGCGCCGGGTAGATCGTGGCAAGGAAACACAAGGTCATGGCGGACACGCCGACCACGACGATATCAACCCAATTGAGCAGGATGGGCAGGTGATCCAGCGTATAAACCCCCGGTGGAAGTTTGATGAATTGGTATCGTTGGAGGAGGAGCGCCAGCCCTATGCCGAGCACATAACCGAGCAAGGTGCCCACCACGCCGATGATCGTGCCCTGAAGCATGAAGATCCGGCGGATCATCCCCTTGGTCGCGCCCATGGACATCAGGATGGCGATGTCGTGCGTCTTTTCCATGACCAGCATGACCAGCGTGGTGACGATGGAGAAGGAGCCGATGAGGACGACCATCGCCAGCAGGATGAACATGCCGATTTTTTCGAGCTTCAACGCAGCGAAGAGATTGGCGTTCATGTCCATCCATGTCCGGACGGAAGCCAGCGGGCCGAGCTCCTTTTGGAGGGCGGCGGCCACGGTATCGGCCTTGTATACGTCCTTGACGGTGACCTCGATGCCGGAAATCTGATCGGAAGGCAGGCCCAGCAGATCGCGCGCAGCCGCAAGGGAGATGAACCCGAGCGACGAATCGTATTCGAACATGCCGGTCTGGAAAATGCCCGCAACCTTGTAGGGACGGATGCGGGGCTGGAAACCGGCGGTGGTCTTTTGTCCGGAAGGCGAAAGGAGGTTGACGCGGCTGCCCACGACCAGGCCGAGGCGCTGCGCCAGTTCCTTGCCGATGAGCACGCCGGGCGGCGCGCCCTCCACGGAAGCGTTTAGGTCCGCGACGCTGCCGCTGCTCAGGTTGTCCAGCATGGTCAGGACGTCCGGCGCGGTCTTGGGGTCGATACCCCGCAGGACGACGCCTTTGACGCCTCTCGGGGAGGACAACATGCCTTCCGCGTAGAGGAAGGGGGTGGAGCCGACGACGCCGGGAGTGGCGTTGATGCGCCGGAGTACAGCCGCCATGCCGGAGAGTTCGGGGGCTTCGCCGCCGCGCATTTTTTCGAAGTCCGCATCCGAAGGCGGCGCGGTGAGCGCCGCCAGCGGACCGGAAACGATGATGTGCGCGTTCGCGCCGAGGATTTTATCCCGGATGTCCGTCGTGAACCCGTTGTAGACGCCGAGAACCACGACCAGCGCGGCGACGCCTATGGCCACGCCAAGCACGGACATAGCTGAAATGATATAAATAAAGGCCTGCTTGCGCCGAGCAAAGAGGTAGCGCAAAGCTACGAAGAGTTCAAAACGCATAGAGTTTAGGATTCCTGCTTCAACAGCGGGAAGAAGATCACTTCACGAATGGACGGGGAGTCGGTCAGGAGCATGACCAGCCGGTCGATGCCGATGCCTTCGCCCGCGGCCGGGGGCATACCGTATTCCAGCGCGCGCAGGTAATCTTCGTCCATCGCGCAGGCTTCGTCGTCGCCGGCCGCCTTCTCGCGGACCTGCTGTTCAAAACGCATACGCTGGTCGATGGGATCGTTGAGTTCCGAGAACGCGTTGCCGTATTCGCGGCCCATGATGAAGAGCTCGAAACGGTCCGTAATGTCCGGGTTATCCTTGTTGCGGCGCGCCAGCGGAGAGATCTCCGTGGGGTAGTGGTAGATGAACGTGGGGGCGACGAGCTTGGGCTCGACGTCGAGGTCAAAGAGCTTGGCCTGCAGCTTGCCGAGCTTGTCCGTCTTGAGGATCTTTTCCCCGCGTTCGCGGACGTAGGCGAGTACCTTGGCGAAGTCGTTGTAGAATTCGGGGGAGTGCCCGCCGATCTTTTCCAGCGATTCGTGGAAGGTGAGGCGCTGCCACTTGCCGGGGGTCAGGTCGAGTTCCGTCCCCTGATAGGTGATGATCGGGCTGCCGCAGACTTCCGTGGCGATGGTGGAGAACAGTTCCTCGGTCAGGTCCATCAGATCATAAAACGTCGCATAGGCCCAGTAGAATTCGCACATGGTGAATTCGGGGTTGTGACGGATGGAGATGCCTTCATTGCGGAAGTTGCGGTTCAGCTCGAAAACTTTTTCAAAGCCGCCCACGAGGAGGCGCTTGAGGTACAGTTCAGGCGCGATGCGCATGTACAGTTCCATGTCCAGCGCATTATGGTGGGTGATGAACGGACGCGCCGCCGCGCCGCCCGCCACGGGGTGGAGCATGGGGGTTTCCACTTCCACAAAGCCGCGTTCCTCAAGGAAGGCGCGGAAGGTACGGATGATTTTGCTGCGCTTGCGGAAAATGTCGCGGACCTTCGGATTGGTGATGAGGTCCACATACCGCTGGCGGTAGCGGATTTCGACGTTGGTGAGGCCCTTGTGCTTTTCAGGCAGGGACCGGAACGACTTGGTGAGCAGGGTGACCTGATCACAGGCGAGGGTCAGCTCGTCGGTCTTGGTGCGGAAAAGCTTCCCGTGCACGCCCACGATGTCGCCGATGTCGAACTTTTTGAAGTGTTTGTAGGCTTCCTCACCCATGAGGTCTTTGGACGCATAGCACTGGATACGGCCGCTGCGATCCATAAGATGGAAAAACGCGACCTTGCCGAAGGAGCGGTGGGAGATGATGCGTCCGGCACAGGTGAACGACTCGTTCAGTTCTTCGAGTTCGGTGGCGGAACAGGCTTCGTATTCGGCCCGGATGGCTCCGGCGTCATGCGTCTTCACGAATCCATTGAGATGAAGAGGGACCCCGGCATCCATGAGTTCGCAGGATTTGACCACGCAGTTTTTGACGACTTCGTTGAGCTCGTCTTTATCGGCGAGGCTTTGAAGCATGGGCATGAAATAGGATGCGTGGGCTGATTTGGTAGCAAGCTTGACGGGCTTGTGGTGCGTAGTTTCCGGGCTGCTCAAGGGAATCTCTCCATCAATTAAAATAGCGATTGGCGACCGGTGACAATTTTCCGCGTTTCCGGACGGCAAGAAACGCGGTCGTATCCGGCGGCGAGAACGGGGCTTTGGCGGACAGGCTTCCTGTTGCGGCGCGTGACCGATGCTACAAGAAAGCCGTGCAATGTTCCAACGGGTTAGAGACAGCGGGACCGTTTCTCCGTTCTCGCGTTGCCCTCCCGCCCGCGGCGGCGGGACCCCCCCTCCGGCCGTGGCGCCCTGTGGACCTGATCGCACAGTTTGTATCCGCAAAGCCGTAGTCCAATTGTGCTGTACAGTCAAGGACGTGCCGTGGGTCAAAAAGTTTTTTCAGAAAAAACGGAGAAAACGCTTGACGGAAGGAGGGCATTTCGATAGACCTCTTTTCGCACCAACGAGTGCCTCATTCCCCGGTGGCTCAATCGGCAGAGCGGGTGACTGTTAATCACTAGGTTGGCGGTTCAAGTCCGTCCCGGGGAGCCAGAAAGTACAAGGCCTTACAGCGAAAGCTGTAGGGCTTTTTCTGGTTATGGGTAACACCGGGGTAACACGGGAAACGCAATCAAAAGCAATTTTGTCCAACTGTTCCGCTTTGGGGCGTTCCCTCTGCCAAGCCTTTTAGTCCTCCCTATTACCCTTATTTTCCTTTCCACCAGTATACATTTGACTCCTTTACAGGAGATTGGCGCATCCATATCGAAGGAAAGGATTACTCTTGCCGCCACAAGCTCCGGATTGTTGGCAACAGAAAGCTCCTGAAACCGCAAAGTGGCAGCATGTGCCTCTTGAAGAAATTGAGGTTGCCATTATTGACGTGATAGGCCACACTGGGAATTGATAAGAAAATATCTCCCAAGACTCATACTATTTCGTTTATTTTATAAAGAGAGTAACGCTATGAAGGGTAACTTTCATGCGTACTCTCTTTATTATGCTCTTAAATAGGATTTTAAGATCTATAGTTAACAGCACTTTCGATAGTGTTAGATTCTTTAATCATACATTTTGATGCGGAAGTCTTTTCGCTTCATAGTTATTTTAAGATACTCTGAAGCAATATAGTCAGCAATCCTTGAAAAAGATAAGAACTTATTGCTTTAGCGCAAAAACGAGATGGGATACCATATCAAGCACGATTTTTTGTTTTTCCGGTGGAAGTGAGCCTACGAGTTCGGCAATTGTATCTGAAGTGTTCTTCAGCGTCTCGTCGTTCATTCGGAAAAGGACAGAAACGGGGCAATCGAGTATCTCAGCTATCTCTTCAAGCCGGGAAAAGCGGGGAGCGGCAAGGCCGTTTTCGATTCGGGAGAGAGAGGCGGGAGCTATATTCAAACGTTCCGCTAGTTCAAACTGGGAGATACCGAGACTCTGTCTGCGTTTGGCAATGGTTTGCCCTACCACTTTTTCCAGCTGATGTTTTTCTTGGTCTGCCACATTGGTTCTCCTGTTTTTTAATACAACAGGATACGAGAGGTGGAGGAATCATAAAATAAGGTTATACGTCATATGGATTGATGTTTTAACTAAAACAGCCTATCCTGAAGCCCTTAACAGGGCGACACCTGTCCGGCATGAGCGCATTCAACCACTACGTTCACATTGGGTTGGGAACCGCGAGAGTCCGTATGCCGACGATGCGCCATAGAAAAGGAGAGCTTGGGTATGACATTGTCAAAAGGAGCCGTAGGGAACCTGATGAACAGGTACCGCGCAGTGCTGAAGAAGTGCCATCTGATGAATATGTTCGGTTCGCTTGCCGTAGCGGGGTTGCTGGTAGCGGGGAGTGCCGTGAGTGCGACAGCGAATGAGAACACAGCGACGGCAATTGCCGGTGGGGGCAAGCCGGTTGTTGTGGACAAGGGCGTCATCAATGGACGTGTCATTGGCGGTAGTGCGGCGGAAGGGAATTCCGCTGTGATAAACGGCGATACATCACTTACGTTCACCGGCGGGATGCTGAACGGAGAAATTTTTGGCGGTGGCCTCGCCGCCGGGGGTGGAGCTGATGCCTCAGTGACGGGTACTGCGACCATCAATATCACGGGCGGCACTTTTAAGCCGATGGAGAAGGATGTTCAGGCCGACCATGGCCGCATTTATATCAGGGGTGCGGGCGGTGCCTTTGATGGTGGGACGGCTTCCGTGCGCAATGTCGTGATGAATATTACTGGAGGCATATTTGATCCATCCGCGAATGGAAATCCCGGACGTGTGGAAATTTACGGTGCGGGAGTCAGCGACAACCTTTCCCCGGGCTCCAAGGTTGCCGTCAAGAATGTGGAGATCAATATAAACGGTGTCGATCTGGGAGAAACGAACGGTGACGCATGGGTTTATGGCGGTGGGGATGGCGCAGGCACTTTTGCCGAACAATCCACGATCACGATTAAAGACGCAACGGTAGATCGCGTCTATGGAGGGGGATGGGGAGGCAGTTCCGTCGGTTCCGTCAATATCAATATTATCGACAGCGAAGTTGATCATCTCTATGGCGGCGGGGATTCGGATAAGGATGCTGATGCGCCTGATCCGTACACGACGACCATCGGAAAGGCGAGCATCGTGCTCTCCGGTTCGAGCAGGGTGAACGGTGATGTCTACGGCGGCGGCAATACCGGCGGTGAAGGCAATAAAGCTGTTTTTGAGGAAACCAGCGTCACTATTTCCGGGGGAACGTTCGGAGAGGATGACGAGTCTGGGAATATTTATGGCGGCGGACGCGTCGTAGACGGAGCCTCGGAAAAGATAAATGCAACACATGTAATCATTTCTGGAGATGCCTCCATTAAGGGCGACGTGTACGGCGGCGGGCGTGCGGAAGGGCGGCTTGCCGAAACGAGCTTTAGTGAAGTGGGTACGGCCAGCCTCACTATAGCGGGTGGCCGGATTGAAGGGGCTGTATACGGAGGAGGCGACGCTTGGGAAGCCGTTTCCAAAGTTGGTACGGCAACGACGCTTGTCAGCGGCGGAAAACTGCTGAGTGATATTTATGCCGGGGGCAATGGCAAAGGAACATCTGTTGAGACGGCTCATCTGACCCTTTCCGGCGGAGAGGTCTCAGGCTGTGTCTTCGGCGGAGGCGACGGGGATGGTCAGGGAGCGGCGGGCACAGTACATTCCTCGACCGTTCTTCTCAAGGATGGGGTGCGTATTCTGAGAGGTGAAAACGGGGGAGGCATCGTCTACGGCGGCGGGAACGGCGACAAGGGCGATATCGACGATAGCGGCGTAACTTTTAATGTCGATAACACGACAGTCAGGGTGGAAGGCGGTCTGATCCAAGGGGATGTGTACGCGGGCGGCAAGAAAAACTCTTCCACCGGCACCGCTGATGTGATCCTTTCAGGTGGTGAGATCGGCGGGAACGTTTATGCGGGCGGAGGTGCCGGGGATACGACCGGTGCGACCAATGATGCGGCTACCGTCAAGACCGGCACGATCACCGTGGATACCGACTCATTGAATGTCGGCGGCAAGCTGCTGGGCGGTAATGCGGAAACCAGTAACCTGTCCTTGACTTCGAAAGTCACCCGTCTGGACGGAACGAAGTTTGGCGGTTTCGATTTCTTGAAGGCGGAGGGAACGACAAGCGTTATAGGGGGCTTTACTGATGCCAATGTGGGAACGTCCCTTACCTTAAACGGGAAGGGTACGCTCATTGCTCCTTCCATTCAGCTTGAAACCGGTAAGTTGACTCTGGCCGACGGCACGTTGCAGACCATGTCCGCTCAGGCATTCAAGCAAGGGCTCGGAGATGCTGGCGAGGCTGCCGCAACAAATGGCATTGCAACAGGTTTGGCCTTGACGGGTGGGACGTTGGCCCTTCAGGACGCCTCATACAATATGAAGTATGTGGTTGACGCTGAAAAAGTGATAGCGGATGCGGATGGACATACACGCCTCGCAATGCTCGGCACGTTGAAATCCGGCAACCTTGTTTTCGGCAGCCAGGGGAAGGGGGAAGACGTCGGCAATGCGGAAGAAGTGCCTTCAACTTCAGTCAGCTTAGGCAAGATTGATTTGGTGGGCGGCGATACAATCATGATCAACAGTGGGCAGGCCATAACAATCCGTGGCGACGGAGAGAAACTGATCACGTCCGACTCCGGGGATGTGAAGCTGCTTGTCGGAAGCAAGGATAACGGCGCGGGAACGTTGAATCTTGGCGATGCAGGGTTGACCAGCGGCGGTTCTTTGGATGGTACGCTTTCCATTGCGGACGAGAGCACGGTAAATGTGCGGGCCGGAATGTTTTCCATATCCACTATGGAAGGAACCTCTTCTTCAGCCATCACTATCGGCACTGCGCAAAACGCTGGCGGACTGACAGTCGGCAAGGCCTCTCTGAATGGGGCGAATGTGTTTCTTGATCCCGCGTGGAAGGACGGTGGGAATCTGGTCTCCGATGCTTCGATAGGCGTTTTCGAGTCGTTTGCCAATGGAGCTGTAGACGGTAGATTTGCCGTTGGCCGGAATTCTTTGCTTGTTCTTGGCGACAAAGACAGCGCGTGGGCTCAGAAAGCCGTTCAGGACGCCCTTGATAATGCCGATCTGACGTGGGGCAAGGATTCCGTCACGGCTGCTTTGGCAATCAAGTCCTCACAGAAACTCTCCGCTACCGGGGCGCTTCTTGTGGATGGTTCATTGGCTACCGCCCCATCCGTCACCGAGAATACGGCAACGTTTGCGGGGCAATCCCTGCTCGTCGTGAATGCCGCCGCTGCCGATGGTGAAGGAGCGTTGCAGGGGGACGGGACATGCAGGCTTTCCGTCGATGGCGGAGCGAAGTTGCATATCATGGATGTAAAGGGAAGTCAGGAATATACCGTTACTTCCGGCTTCGTGAACGATAAAATAGAAGGCTGGCAAGGGGACGATCTTATCGTCAGTAGACTTTTCAACGCTGCTGTGAACACGGACGGCGGCAAGTTTGTCGTGAAAACGGAAGCCAAAAGGCCCGATGAATTTTCCCAGTACGCCATACCCAATATCTTGGCTGCGATTGCCTCTGGTAACGTGAACAACCCCGATGCCGCTGGAGTCCGCTTCTTGTCCGGTTTGATGGACTCTGAACTCTCTGATAGGCAAGTGCGGGTTACCGCTGACAGTGCGGCGCAACTTGCCTACGCGGGCGGTGTACAGGCTTCGGCGATTGCCGTGGCTCAGGCCCCGGCGTGGGCTCTTCAGGAGCATTTGTCCCTTGCCGGTAGTGTGGCACAGAAAGGAACGAATCTGCATGAAGATGGTTTCGATTTGTGGGCCAACGCCATTTATGGGGCAAACCGTACACGTGATTTCAGCGCAGGCGGGCTTGATGCCGGATATAATACTGACTTTGCGGGCGGCGTAATCGGTGGGGACTGGACGTTCGACGCGGGCGCGGGCAAGGGTCGGGTCGGTCTCGCCCTCAACGTGGGCGCGGGCGACACCAAGTCGCGCGGCGACTTCAACAGCACCAAGAACGACTTCGATTTCTGGGGCGTATCTATCTACGGCGGTTGGAACATGGACAACATCAACGTGGTTGCCGACCTCGGCTATTCCGCTTCCAAGAACGAGCTGAAGCAGGACATCCCGTCCTCCCTCGGCATGGGCGGAAAGATCAAAGCGGATGTGGATTCCGACGTGATTACCGCCGGGGTTAAGGCCGAGTACATGGTCAAGACCGACGTCCTCGACGTGATGCCCCATGTCGGCGTCCGTTACATGGCAGTGAAGACGGATTCGTTCTCCACGAAGCTCGATCAGGGCGGCGACCTGTTCCGTACCGATGGCGATCTCCAGCACGTTTGGCAGTTTCCCGTGGGCGTGAATCTGAGCAAGTCCTTCGAGACGGAATCCGGATGGAAGATCAAGCCGCAGGCCGATCTTTCCGTAGTGCCAGCTGCGGGTGACACCAAAACCAAGATTGACGTGCGCACCCCAGGGGTTAATGCCTCCGACTCTATGAAGCGCCGCGTCATGGATACGACGGCTTTTGACGGGGTGTTCGGCGTGGAACTGCAAAAGGATAATGTTTCGTTTGGCCTTGGTTATAACGTGCAGGCATCAGAGCATCAGACGGGGCAAGGGGTGACGGCATCCTTCATGTATAAGTTCTAGTCCATTGGAAAAGGACTTTTCATCAAAAGGAATACATGAATAGACGGAATGTGCCGTCAGGACCATCTATATCATAACAGGCCTTGCAATGCCCATATGAGACGGGAAAATTGCAAGGCCTGTTTGTTTAAGGTTATTATCGTCTTTGAGATATTCATTCGTACCACTGCTCAAACGAGGTATGCTGTTGCAGCGCTTTCGTTTCAATAAGACTAATCGTATTCGCTCCAATTTTTCTGTTACTATTGTTTTATTATTAAATACAAGATGCTATGAGTTTTTCAGCTATCAGAAATATATTGTGCGGCTGGTAGTCAGGAGGGCGTTTTTCCCCTAATGGGGAAGACTGTAAGACCTTTTTCCACTCTTCTGGAAAAGCCTTTTCTCCATACGTTGCTCCCAGCAAGGCTCCACAAATGGCCCTATCCACAGGAAAAGTGTCTTCTACACAGGAAAGGATACCTTCTGTTAGGGTTTTAGCATGTAATAATTGGTAAAAAGCATTTTGCAGAGAACAAATAGCTCCTTGAGAGGGGGCATTTGGGGGGCTGGTTGACGCCCTAAGAAGGGCTTCCAATACAGTTTTTTCCTGGTTTTCGGACTTAAAACCCCATTCTATTGTTTTTTCATAGAGTTCTTCAGGGTTCCCTGATTTCAAAGCAAAAAATACGGCAACTGCGTAAATCTCGTTGGCAAAAACGCATATGGGGTCGGGATGGGTTATCTTAACGTTAAGGGCACACCAATGTATTACTTGCGTTAACTCGCAGTTCCTCCCAAAACAGGCTAACACGGCTGTCCTGAGCAACGTGCTGGTCTTTTCGCCTATTCCGGTAAGAATCGGCCTGTTTTCCTTAAATGGCCTTGAGAGCATCCACGTAAGGTAGGCGTAGTAAACGGCTTCTGGCTTAAACATTTTTTCTTTAATTAAAGAGTTCGCCAACGCCAAGGCCAGTTCGATGCCATCATCAGGCTTCCACGTGAAAGGAATATTCCAAACAAGGCTGGAGAAAGCGTTTTCACTGGGAGAATACTCCCTTGTGATAGCGTTCAGCCAAGCCCCTGCCGCCATTCCAAATAAACAACCTTGAACGCGCTCTAAAACACCTTTTTGTGTATGACTGTCTGTGTAGCGAGTTTTAGTGGTTACGTTATCTATTGGAAACTTAATACTATTTAGTAACGCATTCCATTCTTTGGCTAATTCATCAAGTCGTTTTTCGTCTTTAAGGGGATTTCCTGTATTAACGGAATACTGCTCTAGCCATTCATCAACAAGCTGTGACTGCTCTAAAAAGAGTTTTTTTTCATCCTTTAACAGGGGGGGGACCTTAAAAAGAGCTTCCCTCCTATGGGATTCCCCCTTTCTTATTCTTTGTTCATCCGTTACAGCCTGAATAATTGCTTTTAGCTCCTTATTTTCCATTGTTTTTAACCAAGTTAAAAGCATAAGAGTCGATGTTCTCACAGGAAACTCCCTTTTTCCTAGCTTAATCCATAGTTGGTTGCTATGTTTTTAAGATGGACTTTCCCAACGCATAACATATCCAAGGAAGGTTAGCCACGGAAAAAGGGAGTTTAGTAATATACATCAAGAATAGATTTGTATTATAACATACTAAAATTTATTGTAATATCAAGATAAGATACAATTTTTACTGCACCCAAGAGTTTAGTGACAACGCGATAAGCAATCTCCTCTCTCTTTCTTTTTTTCTCTATCTACATATTATTAATTATATTTTCTTCTTGATCAAAAAGATAAAAAAGCTTGTCACTTGTCATTTCCATAAAATAGAGTATATTACGACATGTCGTTTCTGCAATGGGAGTCCCCCCCCTGGCATGATAAACTGACGTTTATACCGCCATTTCATGGCGTTATTGCGCTATGCGCAACCATGCTCTTAGTCCTTATGCTTTTTTTCAATATTACTAGGCGGCAACTATTTTTGCGAACACTCCGATAAGAGATATCATACTGCTCCAAAGAACTTTTAAGTCTTTTGACTTGACTTCCAGCAATTTGTGGTGTCTTGGGCCAGTCTTTACGGCGTGCTTCACTAGGAAATTCCTCTTCAAGCTCTTCCAACAGATTAGTTATAGTACCCTTCCATTTATCTTTGCCAACCATAAAATGACAAAGAGCATTGCAAAATGAACTGTTTTCTGAAACACTAGATTGTAATAAATTTTGATTTTCAGATACTATCTGGATAAGTTCATTTGAGTTAATTTTGAAAGCCGGAGCCCATCGATAAGCCCAAAATTCAATGTCAACTAATCTTCCAATACTGCTTGTATCAGAAGGTTTTTTGCAGTTTTTTAAGCCAAAATGAACAGCGTAAACAATAGCACTAAATATATTTTTATAAAATTTGTTAAATAGTAGATTAAGATCATTTTCTGATATCCTACTAATACTATGAATTGGTTGGGTTTCAACTAAGATTGCTCTATCAAGTATATCGTTTCTGTTTATATTAAGGCCAATACCATTAAATGCTATAAGACATTTTGCTTTAATTATCATACTTTCGTCGTCACTATATAGTTTTCTTGTTGTGATACTCCCAGAAGACGCTAGCTTGCAGAGTTCATCACACATACTTGGTGAAACCTCCGAGACATTGTCAAAAGCTAAGATGGTATTTTTTTTGCGCATAAACGTATAAATCTCGCGAAGTTCTTGGAATTCCAATGAGGGTATGCTCTCGTGGATCAACTATTCTCGCAAGAAAAGTTAAAGAAGATGTTTTAGCACTACCTTGAGGTCCATCTACCATTAAAATGGGATATGTACCTTCTTTTAAGAAATATGACATTAACCATACAAGAGAAAGCTTTAAGGATTTATTGTCAAAATTTATAAAGTTTTTCATATATAGAATATATTGTTTAGCTTTTTCTGGAGATAGATCAATATCTGGGATTGGCAATGGTCGCATATTGTCATTTCTAAAGAATAAAAGAGGACTTTCTTCCTCGATAGATACAGATACTGAATCAATTTTTATAAATTTATTTTCATTAAGTGTATCAATATAAATAGTATTTTCGTCAAAACCAATACGTGTAAAAATAGATTTTTTAATACAAATTTTGTCGCTGATACTTTTAATATAGCATACAAAATTTTTTGTATTACTGTCTGTTGCAAGATAATCTTTATTTAGTAACACAAGAGCTGTTCTTATGTTATTGGGTGTCACTTGATAAATTTTTTTAGTTTTATCTTTTTTTCCATATAAATATAAATTGTTGTTATTTTCAATAAAATTATAATGTAATATCAAGCATTCATAGGTTGATATTAATAGACTCTTTTTTGTTTTTCTATTTTTATTAAACATGATCGCATATCTCCTATTGAAATAGTTTTTTGACATCATAAAAATTATTTACTCATAAAATGCCCTATACAGGAATATTGGCATTACGAATAAAAAGTTATTCCTCTGGAGAGTCTCGCTGAGGTAGGAGACCTCCTATAGCGTGCCCCACTAAGTCACTACCCTAAAAGCTCTCAACCTTAGGTAATGAAAGGAGGCATCCCTTCTTTTCGTGCTTCGAGGTACCGATCCAAATCCTGCTGATCGTACCGAACAGACTTGCCTAAACGAGTGAATGGGATCTTTAGCAACCGGTATACTCTGTCTTTTTCAAGAGTTGATTTCGAGCACCCAAGATATGCCGCAGCTTGGGCAGTTGTGAGCCAGCGAGAAATGGAATATGTTTTCATAAAAACAAACTCCTCGGAGTATTTTTACTCCGTTATTGGTTTTGAAGGCTGAAAAATTACCTTCTTATCTTTTTTAAACGAATTGTGTAAGCAGATCGGGAACGGTGCGAACGGGGCGTCACACATCAGAATTAAGATGTATTATTTGATAACGAAGGACGTGATGTTTACATCCCGGCTTCCTTCCAGAAAGCTGTCTCATGAGTTGTTAAGCGGTAAAAATAAAAAGCCCCAAAACCGTGGACACAGTTCAGGGGCTTCAAGTAAAAGTTATTTTGGTTAACTCATAAGAGTTAAGATGAATTAGTATGTAGCTGCTTTATCTTAGACATGCCAAGGTTGAGTTCTTGTGCTAAACCCTCAGCTGTTTCCGCCGCTGCTTGCGCTACCGGATTTTCGGCAAGGTGCGCGTACCTGCTGGTTGTGGAAGCTTGGCTGTGCCCCAAGATTTTACCAATTATCGGCAAAGATTTTCCGCTATTGGCAGCATACGAGGCAAAAGCGTGGCGTAAATCGTGAATTCGCCATCCTGAGATGCCACCAGCTTTGCAAATGCGTTTCCATGTGTCTTTTACGTTAATAATATGGCCTCTTCCCCACCTTCCCGGGAAGCAGTACTCGTTAACGCGAGGTAGAGCGGAGATAACCTCCCATGCGGTGGGAGGAATGGGAAGAACCTTTGCACCCGTTTTTGAGTTGGGTAGTAGTGCTTTTTCTTTGGATTCGTTGAAATATTCCCACTTTAAGGTAAGAATTTCCGAACAACGAGCGCCTGTGAGCAGCATGACCTTGAGTGCTGCCGCAATGGTCGGATCAATGGCATCTTGTTTTTCAAGCTTGGCGATACCTTCACCTATTGCCTCTAATTCACTACTTTCCATGAATTTGAGGCGTTTTTCTTCCCGGTATTTTTCAAGGCCGCGAACCGGGTTGGTTCCTCTGTCCCGGTAGCCGGTCTTTTCACACCAGTCAAAAAACTTGGAGAGGACCGCAGCGCAGCGGTTGGCAAGGTACGGTGTATTCTGAAGATCATGGTGGAGCTTGGCAACGTGTCGGTAGGTGATATCTGCCATTTTCATTTTTTTGAAGGCAGGAATCAGGTGGTTTTGGGCAAGTGTCCGATACTGATGCTGTGTAGCAGGTTTGAGTTTTGCATCAACGTGTCCTTGAAGGAACGTTTCTATGACTTCATGGAAGAGGGGGGCATTTTTTCCTTCTTTGACTTCTTGAGCAGGATCGCCCCCCATTGCGATTTGCGCCAGTTTCTGTTTGACGATTTGTCGAGCTTGCTCCACAGTCATGGAAGGGAATGTTCCGATGCGAAGGCGTTTGAGAGGCGCAGCTCTGCCTTTTCCTGCTCGGTAAGTAAGGTAGAAACTTTTTTCTCCAGTAGCGCCGACACGAATAGAAAAACCTATAAGTTCGTCGTCTCTGACCTCGTAGCGAGTACCTGTCGGCTCCAATGATTCAACATTTTTCTTGGTTAGTTTCATGGTTCACCGATCCGATGATTTTGACTAGCCGTTTTGGGGGTAACACGGGGGTAACACGAGAGCTAAAAAACGGGGTAAGTTTATCCAACTGAATAAATTATAATATACTGTTATTGTTTGTTCAATGCAAGGTGCTCTAATGCAGGAAAGTTTCAACCATGAAACTGTTAATCACTAGGTTGGCGGTTTAAGTCCGTCCCGGGGAGCCAGAAAGTACAAGGCCTTACAGCGAAAGCTGTAGGGCCTTTTCTGGTTCCGGAGCGTTGTTGCCCCCATTTTGTCCCCACTTCATCTGTGATGGAGAATGCCTCATCGTGGGGATGTACGCGGATTTACCTCATAACTTAAAGAAAGAACTCTCCCGAGTTTAAAGGCTCTCGTTCTCCTCTTGTCTCATTTCATCCAGCTTCTCTTCCGTGAATCCGAGAGCCGCCAATGTGCCGATACTCCCCACAATAATTCCACCGACGAAATACAGAAGCTTTTCCATAGGGACTCCTTTGGGACAAGGCCGGTGTAATACCCACCTTGTTCTTTTAATCTATTAATATATAATGATTTTTTTCAACGAGGACATTTACATACATGGATTAGGTACATATCGAGGGCTTGTCCTATCTGGTTTCCCGTGAAAGCTCCGAACATGAGACCGGAGACAAGCCCTCTGTATTTTCCTGTGGTTGGTATCAGAGGAACGCCACAGGCACAGTACCCGACAAAACCTCCGATGATTCCACCTAGGGCGGTTCCAAGCCGTTCACCCAATCTGGTGAAATCAGGCTCACCCACATATCCGCATCTTGGGCACCTCCAGACGCGTCTTCCTATAAACATGGCCTGCTCTTCCTTGTAAGAACGTCATGCAACAGCTCAAACAACATGGCAGGAAGTTCCTCCAGTCGGCAGATGACTCGGCTGGTGTCGGGTAGGAAGTCGCCGATGCTTCTATCCAGCATCCCTAGTCCGTACACTTCCAGACCTATTTTATTTGCTATTTCAACGGCTTTTTGAGTTGCATTCATGTCATGAGGCTGTCCATCCGTCAGAACCAACAGCATTTTTCTCTGTTCTCGGGCAAACAGAAGTTGTTTCATGATCCACCAGAGCGCGGGGCCAGAGGCGTCCCTCCTCGGGGAGTGAGGTTGATGCGGGCATGAACGGGTTGTCCGGATTTTAAGGAGCGGATAGACCGAACACGCATCCCCTCTGTGGTTTCCGTTGAAGGCTGTTATGGTGATATTCAGCCCTCTGATGCCGGAACAGGCCGATGCGATGGCATGGCAGGATGCCGTCGCCAGTTCCATGCGTTTGCCGTACATGCTGGCGGATGCGTCCAGCAGGATGTGGAGGCTTGTATTGATGGCAACGGCTTCCGTCTTTTGGATGAAGACCTTTGGGTTTCCTGTCTTGATTCTGAACAGCTTTGCCGTGTTGAGCCGCCCTCTTGTTGAAGGATAGGGAGCGGACAGGGAGAGCGACTGCATGAGTCCCTGAAGCCTGACGGACAAGCCTTTTGTAATCCGTTCTATGTTCCTCAGCGTATCCGGGGGAATGACGTCAGGTGTGATGTTCCGCAGTGTGGCGACAGTACAATATTCTGTCTCCGTATCCCTTGTCTGTGCGGAGAGTCTTTCCTTCAAAATCGTCCCCATCGTTTTGGGGAACATATCCTCAATATTGTTTCGTAGTTCCGTTTCTCCTCCTGAAATGATGCCTTGTGCAGCCTCTGGATCATCCTGATTTTCTGTTGGAGATGTGCTTCCTTGTGGTTGTTCCGATATCCATTTTTTGATGATGGATTCGAGTAGCCGACTTCGCAGGCCATGTACCTGTCGAGCAGCGCAAGGTTTTGGCGAACGGCTCCCTGATAGAGCCCCGTGTCGTCACCGCCTCCGTTGGTGTTCGCGGTACATGTGATTCGGAACATTTCATGCGGGGAAATGACCTCTCCTCCATTCTCCGGCAGACATAAGGGCGCACCGTCCAGAACACCGTTGAGGCCAACGGCAACTTCAGGGGAGAGCAAGTCCGCCTCGTTGATCAAAAGAATTCCCCCGTACCGCATGGCAAGCGGCAATGGACCATATCATAGACCATGCTGCCTTTTTGCAGGGAAATATGTCCGCACAGATCGGCAAACTCCAATCGTCCATGCCCGGTGACTTCAAATGTGGGATAGTTCAGCCGTGCGGCAAGCTGCTTGATGAGCGTCGTCTTCCCGCATCCAGTGGGGCCGTACAGATACAGAGGATCAAGCTCATGCATGAACCAGACGACCACATCCCGTGCCGATTCATGAAAAATGTACCTTGGATCAACGGACGGGGTGTACGAACACGTTTCCTTGTAGCCTTTGACAGCCTTCCCTGTTGGCGTCCCCGTGAAGACCTGTCCGGCATCGAGCTGCGCCGGAACGAGGGAGGCCAATTCCTTGAACAGATTCTGATTCATGGTTTTCTCCTTTGAAAACAAAAATCCCGGCCTCTCCGAAGAGAAACCGGGATGTGATAAATCTTTTTTCTTATCTTACATGCGACTGTGTGCAGTACTGTATACGATGCTGCGCTCTCGTTTCCCGACAGCGATTACGGTAACATACATAATGTCGCCTTCAACACGGTATACAAGACGATAACCAGCCGCCTTCAGCTTGATTTTATAGCAATCAGACATACCTGAGAGAGCAGCGGAAGGAATCCGTGGCTGTTCCAATCGTTCTGCGAGTTTCTTTTTAAATTGCTCCTGTAATGTCGTCCCAAGTTTTTTCCACTCTTTAAGGGCCTGCTCATGGAACCGAAGTTTATAGCTCATTCAGTGATACCTCGACAAATGGGCCATCACTGCGCTCAAGGACAAGTTTTCTATCTTCGGCATCTTCCAACCGGCTCAAAAGCTGTTCGTAATGCCGGGCGGGGATAAGGTAGGCTTCCGGCTTGTTATGATTCAACACGGCAACAGGGTTTCCCTGCGCAGAAGCAAGAATACCCGCAAAATTTCGCTTCAGTTCCGTTACGCTCACTGTCATGTCTGCGTGGATAGTTTCCATTTTAGACCTCTTTTTAGCATCTATTTATACTTTAAATTAGGTGCTTTTTATTGAACTGTCAAGCTGGAGCTCTGCCTTTCATATCCGAATCGCATACAACCGCTCAAAGGGTTCACCCTGTTTTTCGCACTTCGCCTGAGCGTCTGGGCTTTCTGCCCTCCAAGCAGAGTATTAAGGTCTTCAGCCAGACGTTTTCGAGCCAAAGTGACTCTCCCGTTCTGAGGAATCACCCGGAACGTGTGGTTTCCTGTGTTGATCCATTCTCCTTTGACCGTATGGGAAAGCTGGTAGGCGACTTTCAAACGGGATTCCAATTCTCCGATCTCTGCTTCAATGGATTTTTTCTGTATTTTCAGATTCATAAACTGTGCAAGGGTAT
>OGYA01000337.1_pt1 | contig 38017 bp, 36 predicted proteins | sample 1576401 | NCBI WGS metagenome assembly OGYA01 (sample SAMEA3541485, study PRJEB24748) | human gut metagenome | biome: human gut; feature: human-associated habitat; material: faeces | place: China | collected 2012 | reverse complement strand
GCGGCGGTTGCTGGAGGTTTTTCGGCGTAGTAGGCGATGTTCTTGGTTCGTCTGCTAAGGGTGTCTATGCCGACGATACTCAGCGTTTTGGGAGTGGTATTGCGGGACTCGAAATAATGGAATAGCTGGATCATGCAGCACTTCACCATCAACGGATCGATGTCTTCCAGGTAGATTGAGGCTTCTCTCAATGCTTCGGGACCGTGGTTCTCGATCAGGTTTTCCATCCAGTGAATGGCGTTGATGCCAGAACCACAGCAGGGCTCATAAAAGTCTGCCGAAGACTGTGAGCCAACAATGAGTGACATCAAGCGGCCAATCTCTGGAGGAGTGGGGAAGTAATTGGTGCCCTTCTTGTGGAAGCCAGACATGCTTAGGACGTAACCCAAAACATCGCTGGTGGGGTCGCGCTTAATGGCGGCAGACAGGACGTGAGAGAGCTCGAAGGCGACCGGCTGAAGTTCTTCCGGGATCTCCTCCTTGGCTGGGTATAGGCCAGTCTGCAAGTATGCCCACTGGTCAATAAAGGCCTCAACAAACCGAGATGTGCCCATTCTGTATCGGGACTGCTCGATGAGAGATAAAGCCTTGGATGTAAGTTGCTGTGTTTCTGGTGACATAAGCGCTCCAGTTTGTTCTGACGAAACATTCAAGAGGTAGAAACGAAGAACCCCGCCGAAGCGAGGTTCTTTGCTTTCCTGCCTGATCGCCTTAATGCCGAAGCAAAGACGTCTTGATAAAGTCGGGGCAACCGGACATTTCCCGGTCGATGAAGTCCTGACGTTTCGCCAGCGGCCATTTCATGAACGCCGCGAGCGGGATGCGCTTATTCGTGTTAGTATTGCCTTGCAGCATAACAAAGCTCCTTAATTGCTTGATTGTGTTGTAAGGGCTGCAACGAAGGTCGAAGAGCGATGCGGCCCTTATTTATGATTATTACAGCATCATAAAATAATATCAAGAGACAATAAAACGATACCAAGAAACAAAACTTTCACATGTGAAAGTCTCCCCGCTGTCCACCTCGCACACTCCAAACGCCCAAATAACTTGTCTATCTGCCCAAAATGGGCGCGTAAGCGTCCGATAGAAAGTAATTGTTAGTGAGATATTGACTACACGGAATATGGCTATATCATAGAATCATAAAATGATGCTGTAAAAGTGATATGTATGCCAAAGCAAGCAAATCATCTCCGTTTGAAGAAACCTTGCGCCAACTGTCCATTCCGGAAGGAGGGCGCTATCGAGCTGGCCCCTGGGCGATTAGAAGGCATCATCAACGACATCGTTGAAAACGACATGACGACGTTTCATTGCCACAAGACCGTGCATTCAAAGTCAGGTGGTGAATGGGATGAAGAGGGTAACTATGCACCTTCGGGACAAGAGTCGATGTGTGCCGGTGCTGCGGCTTACTTGATGAAAATAGGCAGGCCGACAGTGGCTATGCGAATTGCCTTTGCGTTTGGTGATGCAAAGGTGTCCGACTGGGACGAAGCTCAAGAGCTGGTTGTCGAGCCTTTGGTACAAGGGGACCGAAATGAGTAAGCGATATGCGGTAGTGCCGCATCCGAAACTGAAACGAGAGTACAAAGGTCGGCTGGTCAGAACTACTCGGGTACTAAAAAACGGCTGGGGGTTGATCCCTCTAGGGGCTGTGGCAACGGTCACGCATCAGTCTCCCAAGGGATCAGAACTGACCTTTGAACCATGCGACTGCTGCGGCCTGAAAGCCATTATCAGTCATGTAAGCATGGACTCCATTGAATTTATCGAACCGATTACTGAGGAAGAAGATGGACGAGAACAAGCTCAACATTGAAACGGTCGATGGGCACAACGAGCTGGTAGTCAGCTTTTTGTCCAGAATGGTAAGCCTGAGTGACGAGGAAAAGCAGACAGTATTGTCCTGCCTTCCGGACACCGGCAAACAAACAATCACCCAGCTCTATGAGGCGCTGCGTTCTCAAGGGCACCAGGATCTTGCAGAGAAAGTCGAACCATACCTCCAGCAGGGGGTGTTTGGGCCGATCTTCGATAACGCCAAGTCCAAGGTGTTCGTTCGGGACGAAGCGCCTTTTTTCCTCATGGATGAAAATCCTTTGAACTGGGATGACGCTAAAGCATTCAATCGCCTACGTATGAGTACGACCTGTGTTCTTGGCCGTGGCGGCTGGACTATCGGTGAGCGCTTTGATGACCGCTTTGATACCGAGGTGGGTGGAACACAGCTTATCGTCACCCAGTCACTCAACGAAAAAGGTGAGATTGAAGGAGGACTTCCTACCTCGATGTCGCTGAATGACTTTGCTGAGTTCCCTAAACAGCCAAGGCCTCCTCAAATAGTCGATTACCAGGAAGACAAGCGATACACGCTTGAGGAAGCGGAAGCTATCCCTGAGCTCGCACCAGTGGTTCAGCGTCTGAAAGAGCGCATCGAAGAGTATGAGGAGAGAAGAGCCCATGATTGACCTGACATGCCGCCTCTGTGCTGGTTCCGGTGTTTATGACTTTTCCCCTTCCAAAGAAACCTGCGGTATGTGCCAAGGGCATGGGAAATTTGCTGACGCCAAAGCAATGCTGGTGGCTGCCATCGAGCTGGCAAAGAAGCAACGCGAGCCTGTCATTGAAGTGGTAATGGGGTTGGTGCTCCAGGGTGTGGATGTTAGAGGGAAGGAGCCTGGAGAGCGGTTCAAGGCTGCTCAGGCCTTTAACGCCCCAGGGCACAACCTATTACGATACGGGTGGGATGCTTGGGAGCTCTATGCCCTCCATGAGGGTGTAAGTCCAGAACTTGCATCGCTTGGCCGAAGTGTGATGCGCGAGTGGCATAGCCATTCATGGGGCCGGTTCAGTGGAGAGGTAGGCTTTAACGCCGCCGAGATCATGATCAAACAGGCCAAAGACAACCCAGAAAAAGCAGAAGAGCGCTGGGCGTTCCTGCTTAGTGAAGAATGGATGGTGGAGTAATTGTCGTGACAGAACAAACCAATAAGAAATTGATGCTGGATGAGTCTCCAGATATGCCCCTGCAATTCAAGTGGAGAAAGTTTGGTGGTGCGATTTTTACTGCCACACAAACAATGGAGCACGTCAAGGAAGGACGTAAGCTCGGGCCGACTCCAGCAGGGATGCTACCTCAAGAAGTGTGGCTGAACCGCCTGATCGCTATGGAAGAAACCCTGCCACGAGGGAAGTTTTTTGACAGATTCCGCCGCCGCGACAAAAACGAGCAGTATGACTTGGCCGCCGATCATCTCCGTCTTGTTGGACAGAAAAAGCGATAGGGGGATAGATGAAAGCCCAGGCATACCCACCATCAGTTATTCGTAAAGGCGCTGTGTTGTACGCAGCCCTTTATTACATCTCTGATGATGATAAAGCAAAGGTCGAGGTTACAGAGTGGATAGTTCGCTCTATTCAGAAACGACGCAACTCAACCAGCGATCAACGCTATGTCAATCTTGCCCAAAAGTTAGATGGGATTACATGGGGGAAAAGGTCACGGAAGAATGGGGACTTTGGTTGGTTGCCATCTATACCGAGCTGGTGCTTGAAGCAGTTCCGGGAAGGTGGCGAATTGCCTTTTGGCGTTTATACGACGCGACTGGCCGCTCTCAAGTTTGCAAAAGTCAGCTTGCAGGAAGAGGTCCAATATTGCGAGGCCGAGCTGAAAAAGCCTCAGACAGAAGATGATACTCAGGAACTCCAAGAGGAGCTGGCGGAGAACCAGAGACTTCTGAAAGCTGCTGGAGCAATGGTGAAGCGCGAGCAAAACAAGAAGAAAAGAGGTTGACCAATGTTACCGATCGTCTCCCCCTCCGTAGTAACCAAACAACTTGCGTTCAATCGAGTAGGCGATAAACGCAAGGTTAGGGTTTCGTCCAACTTTTTGGATGTTATGGGGTTCAAGCCAGGTATGGGCATCGCCGTTGAGCCAGGGGAGGGGATGGGCGGTTTTTCGGTGATCCCGGCGACCGATGAACTACAGACACACCAGGTTTATCAGCGCCGGTATCAACCAAAGAGTCGCTCCAACAACCCGCTGGAAACCGTTATTGAGTTTTCTGGACAAGGGCTCATAGATAAGTGCTTCCCTCGCTATATAGAGCGTTTCCACGTCGAAATGCGAAAAGGCCGAGTAGTCTTCACTCCTGTCGCAAACAGAGCCTTTGCCATTGCTGATCGGTTCAGAAAAACCAGCCCTTTCCGTGCCTTTGTGGCATTGACTGGCGGGGTAGACATTCATGTTATGGAAGCGCTTGGCTGGAAGGCTGAGATTGTTTTGGAGCATCGTCCAGTTGAAGCCAGAGACAGAGCATCCGGGCGGAACCTGAGTGAAGTACATGCGCTCAATACGCTGGTGAACAGCTCCCCGCGTATCCTGCTTAATGAAGACATTCATCACCTGGAGCTGGATCGCCTTGGAGCCTTGCTGGCGGAGTGCCCACCAATTGGTTTGGCCCATTACTCGTTGGGGTGTGATGACCACTCAAACGCCAAAAGCCCAAGGGACAAAGAGCGTTCTCTTGAAGATCTCTCCACCATGCTCGACATGGTTTACCCGGCACTAAAACAGATCGAGGTGGTGAACCCTGCCGTCGTGCTGGTGGAAAACGTCCCGAACTTCAAAGCATCCGGAGCCGGGGCGATGATGGGAACGACACTGCGGCGGATGGGGTACTTCCTCACTGAGATGGTCTTGAACGGTCTGGATTTCGGCGCTTACCAGGGGCGAGAACGCTATTACATGGTGGCGTCGGTCTTCCCTGGGTTTGTTCCACCGAAACCTGAGCAGAGAGCTGGTGGACGATTGTGGCCGGTGATCGAGAAGCACCTCGGGGATTGTGCTGACGTCACAGCGTTGAAGTCAATTCAGGCCAGAGAGTCAACTTCTCGCAGGATGCCTGCGTTCTTGACGAGAGAAAGCACCAGTTGCCCGACCATCCTCAAGTCTCAGGATCGTGGGGTAAAGGATGCAGTGTACATCCAAGACGGTGGCCGCATTTACAAGCCATCGGTCGATCTGGTTCAGGAGTTGATGTCGATACCTGATAGCTTTGATGTTTCGTGGATGGCAAAAGAACAAGCGACAGAAACGCTTGGGCAGAGTGTGGATTACAGATTGCATTCAGCGGTCATGGCCGCAGTTCGGGATCACCTGAATGTGAATTGCGGTCGCCATACCGTGGTGCAGCACGGTATCAGAAGTAAGGAAGGTAGATAATGGCAGTCATTTACTACGGCGAAGGAACCCATGACGCCGGTTTCGTCGGGTTCCGTGTCGCACGAACAGTTGGGGTGGCGGATGATTACCGGCAAGAATACTTCTCCTTGAGAGAGTATTCCTACGCAACAGCTCACCGGCTGGCCTACAGCTTGGACCGAAAGTGGGAAGCTGAGGCAGAAGAGGTGAAGCGTCAGAATAAGACTTGTAAGCGGCGACGCAACTCCGGGCCAAACATCATTGCTGAGGGGCTGAGGGCTTATATCAGCATCGAGAACCGGAGCCGGATGGGGGTGAAGAGAACCTACTTCGCGCCTTGTTTTCTCGTCACAAAGCCAGGCTACGGCAATGGGGATATTGCTTTCAGGATTTCCACTCATGGCTACGCAGAAGCCTACGAAAAGGCGGTGGAAAAATATTGTGAGATCCATGATTTGACGGATGAGCAGTATGTTGAGTTGCTTGACCGTATGCCGAGTACAGAGGTGTTCACTGGATACCTGCTGAATGCTCTTTTAATGCGCGGCCATCGCGCCACAAAAGCGGAGATATTGAGTAAGCTGGGTGCTGCGAAGAATGAAGAGGACATCACCAATGGCAAAGGGAAAAGCGGCCAGAACAGAGTGCGTTGCCCAGAGTATCGGTGGGCGCAATAACAGCGCCACCAGCTTTTGGGATCGTATTTTAACAGTTGAGGAGACGGCCTCGCTCATTGGTGTCAGGATCTCTGAGCTCAAAGACGCGATTGCTCGTGGCGAACGGCGGACGACAACTCGGAAGTCAGCTATGACTTTGATGTCATCCCTGGAGGCCTATTTAGGTTTGGGAGTCTTGCATTATCCGGCGGTTATTGCCGTGGAAATTCGGATGTTCAAACCATGTTTTAAAGAAATGTACTAACCGAGGGAAAATTGTGAAAAAAATCATAATGGCGTTAGCAACTATTATGCTTCTTTCGGGGTGTGATAATCATCAAGACGGTATGATAACCACCCATGATGCGTATCGTATGAGCCAAGAGCTTTTCCCTACCCCTATTCGTGAGAAGCTAAAGACAATACTGGAGGATTCTAAAACCTTTGGTATGACCGAATATCAAGAGTTAGATTTGGCTATACAAAAAAATTGCGATGGAACTGATTACACATGGCGCGATTACGCAAGTTTACTGCCGACGAAAATCATAGCTTTTGTCATTCCTGGTTGGAATAGCTTTGCTGTTATGAGCAGTCCTGAGATATTGCTCGTTAGACAGATTGATGCGGCAAACACCTGCGTTTTCAATCCATTGACCAAGTACATCGAAGAATGAGTGTTTAGAGTCGTTAAAGGAGGAAAATTCATGACCGTACCGTTATGGGAGGCACAGAGAATGCTTCATAAAGAAGGCGAGCAAGCAATTAGATTCTCTGTCCACAAATACAACCCTTACAATAATGAGCGTAAAACCACTCTCGAAGAGGCGGTCCGATGCCTTGCGTTTCAGTCTCGCTTTGCTGGAACGCACTCATTTGTCGATAGCGAAACCAAAGAGCCGATGCACTTACAAATTGATATAGCATCAAAAACAGATGTTCCTATGCTTGGCATGTTCCTGTCAGTCTACATTTCGGATGGAAAAGAAAAGTACCTGTCTCAATTTATTGTAAGCGAATCAAGGTCGCACTACTTTTTCCTAGATTTTAGCTTGGCAGCAGCTAAAGCCAAATCCATAGAAGTATAAAGGAAGGTGAAATCTGGGGCGGAATTATGTTTTTTGATAACAAAGTAGAATCTCACTCGCTTGTAATTGGAGCCAGCGGGAAGGGTAAATCGGTCTTTTCCGAACAAGATGGGATTTGGTGTGGACAAGATAGATCGGCAAAGTTGGCTCGTTAAATTCAGGCGAGCGAAGTGTCAGGACACTTTAGACACAATGCGGGATGCGGCCATTCGCAACTATGAAGGGAATATTCGTGTTATCGCGGATATTGTATTGGCCCATGAGGCGAGAGAGACAGAAATTGAAAAAGGGATGTTTTGTCGAATAGTTAGATAGCGTTGATGGGCTATCAGGTGGTGATTATGAAAAAGAGAATACTTCATCTGCCAGTAAAAAAGATTTACTTCGACCAGATTAAGTCTGGAGAAAAGCCAGATGAATATCGCCTCGTTACAGGCTACTGGATAAAAAGGCTTGAAGGGCGTGATTATGATGAAGTCCATGTTAAATGTGGCTACCCAAAGGCTGGAGATATGTCCAGGATAGAAATTCGCCCCTGGCGTGGCTTCTCAAGAACTTTCATAACGCACCCGCACTTTGGGCCTGACCAAGTAGAGGTTTTTGCTATACACCTCAGCTTGCGATGAGATGCCAAGGATAAACAATTTGACCGAAAAGGGCAGTTTGGCGTACCGGAATACGGTGCCTCTTAATGGTTATATTATTGCGTCATAACCAAAAGGAGAGGCACTGATGAAGCTCATAAAAATATCTTTCTTATCAATAGTTCTCGCTGGCTGCGCCAGTAAGGCCCCTACAGTTCTCACGAACCCAGATCCAAGTCTTTCACCAAGGGAAGTTGCTTACCATGTTCTTGGTAAGGAGGTAGTTGAAACTCCGCTTAAAATGCCAGATTCTGGCGTTGACACTGGGGGTATTTATAGATACAGCGTACCCTTCGAGCAGGAACGAAAAATCTCAATACAAAAGTCATTTGCCGAACACTGCTTTAGTGCTGGCGGCCAAATTGTTGATGGGGCAATAGGGTTTGCCTGTGAAACGCCAGATCATGGCGTTCTCTACTCGTACCAAACAAAATGGAACAGCGAACTAAACAAGTTGGATTTGTTTATTTATTTTGTTCGTGGGTGGAACTTTAGTGATCCTAGTTATATTAAATATGCAAAGGAGAAGATGGCTAATTTCAGATCAGGCGTTGCGATGGTGAAGGCAGGTAATATTAGGTATGAACAACAAAAAACAAATGAAGCAGCAATGTCTATGTTGAGCAACTATAACAAAGAGCGTCCACTGATCGAATCCAGAGGTGCAAGGATATGTATGAATGTGAACGGGGTCCCTGTTTATGGCATTTCTCAAGGAACGGTTGGGCGAGACGGTAATATTCAAATACAAATTGCTCGCGTAAACAGTTTTGTTCCGGTGGCGTACAAAAATCAGAGGTTGATACCTGGGGTTGTCATCATAGACTCGGGGATTAACTGGAAGATGTGCGATTAGAGAACCGGGGCCGATGGCCCCGTTATTATTACTTGCTGAAACTTGAACAATCGAGGTGGGATAGTGTTTGCTCGTAGTTGACTTTGTTGTTCGTCTTACGCAGCTCCACCAGCTCAACAATCAATTGACTTAAAGCCAGAGATTGAGGCTCCCAGACGCGCTTGCATTTGTCAGCCATGTTGGCATTTACGTCTGTAATGACGTACAGGAAATCAGGGACGTCTTTCAAGGTCCCCAGGCCTTTTGCCATATCAACAGCCTCAGGGTTTTGATAGCTTCGAGTGGCGCTCAGCTCGTCGTGGGGAATATAGCTGGCAGTCGCCGCAGCCAAACCTGATACCATGCCTTTACCTGCGCTTTTTGCAATGGCCGAGCTGGTAGCTAAAGTTGGCATGACGGCCTGCCCCATTTGGCTGGCGGATGCCGCCGCCAAGCCAGAGGCGATGTTCTTCCCTGCATCTTCGGCAATGGCTGAGCTGGTGGTGAGCATCGCAGTTAAAATGATTGTTCCAAACATACTTAATTCCTCTATCAATCCATAAAGTCCGATTTTTTGAAGGGCATAGTGCCTTTGCAATCGGGATAGGCGGTGCAGCCCCAGAACTTAGACGCTCGCTTCTTGCCTGGTGCTTTTCCTTTCCTGAGACGCATCGGGCTACCGCAATCTGGGCAGTCTGGACAATCCTCAGCCGCGATACGCTTCTCGGGTTTCCCTCGGTTGTCTGGGAACGTCTTCTTGCAAGCCTCGTTCTGGCAGCCCCAGAAAAAACCGTTCTTCCCTTTGATCCGGTGCATCTCTCCACCGCAGTTGAAGCATTCGTGTGAAGGAGGCTTCGCGCCCTCGAAGGCTTTAGCCATCGCGCCACCTTCTTTGGTCAGAACCGGTGCGGCCACTTTGAGCTGCTCAACCATTTGGCAGATCCAGGAGGAAATCTGCTTCATGAAGACAGACATGTTCCCGGAGCCGGATGCAACTTTCTCAAGCTCCTGTTCCCAAGCCGCAGTCATGCCGGGTGATTTGATGGCTGGTGGAAGCACTGCGATAAGCGCATGAGCCTTATCAGTTGCAAGCAGTACCTTTTTCTGACGTTTGAAGTAGCCTTTATCAACAGCGCCCTGGATGATGCTTGCGCGTGTTGCTGGAGTGCCTAAACCGGCTGTGTCTTTGAGAATTTGCTTGAACTTCTCCTCAGTCACGAACCGGGCAATGTTCTCCATCGCGGCAAGCAATGTGGCTTCGGTGAAGTGCGGTGCTGGCCGCGTCATTTTGTTTGCCAGCTCGGCACCATTAAGCAAAGCGGGTTCGCCCTGGCTAACCCTGGGGAGCTTCTCTTGTTCAACCGGCGCGTCGGTGTCTTCCCCCTCGTCCTTGGGACTGCTTTCACTATCAGAAGCAAACAATACCTTCCAGCCTTGTTTGGCAGGTGTCTTACCAGAGGCCGCAAAGAGGTGACGCCCACACTGCACCTCGATGGAGGTTTTGGTGAACTCGAACTCGCTGTAGAACTGCGCGATGTAGAAACGACGGATGGCGTCGTAAAGATTGAACTCGATCTCAGACATGGCACTGATGTCTGTTCTGGCCGGTGTTGGAATGATCGCGTGGTGCGCGGTCACTTTGGCGTCATTGAATACCCTGGCCTTGCGATGAGGATCTGCGCCAGCCACCAGCCCAGAGACGTTCTGATCGGACAAAATGAGCGCCTGGAGAATGTCCGGAATGTCTTCCTTTTGGCTCTCGGGTAGATAACGACTATCAGTACGAGGGTAGGTGGTCGCTTTGTGCGTCTCGTACAGAGCTTGAGCTGCATCCAGTACCTGCTGAGCGGTGTATCCCCATCGTTTGCTTGCGTATTGTTGTAGCGACGTTAGATCGAAGGGGAGGGGGGCTGACTCTTTACCTGGTTTGGTTTCTGCTTTGCTGATAACAGCATTGGCACCATTGACCTGGGAGGCTACCTGCTCGGCATAGGCCTTATTGACGCACCGGCCTTGCTCGTCACTGCACTCTTCTGGTGGTATCCATTGGGCGGCAAACTGTCCATTCTGTACGGACACGTTCACACCCAGAGTCCAGTATGGTGAGGGGGTGAAACCGGCGATCTCTCGGTCCCGTTGACAAACAAGAGCGACGGTTGGGGTGATAACCCTGCCAACGTGAAGAGTGTGGTTGAAGCCGACATCTCGGGCCAGCACTGTGTAGAGGCGGCTCACGTTCATGCCTACCAACCAGTCAGCGCGTTGCCGTGCCAATGCGGCGTAGTAGAGTGAGACCGTATCCTTGCCATCCTTTACGTTGTTCAGCGCTTTCTTGATGCTTGACTCATCGAGAGCCGTCAAACAAACCCGGCGAATAGGGCCAGAGTAGCGGAATCGATCCAGAAGCGAACGGGCGATAGCCTCACCTTCTCGGTCGTAGTCCGTTGAGATGTAGATGGTGCTCGCCTTTTTGACCAGTCCCTCAACAATTTTGTACTGTTTGAACGCACTCTTGCGAACGTTGTACCGCCATGACTCTGGTGCAATAGGGAGGGTCTCCAGTGACCATGACTTGTAGCGTTCGTCATAATCGTCTGGCATATACAATTCCAGCAGGTGGCCGAACGCCCACGTAATAACGCGGTTTCCTCCATCATGGAGAAATCCATCACCTCGTTGGGAGGCCTTCATTACGCCAGCCAAATCTTTGGCCTGAGAAGGCTTCTCGCAGATATAAAGGTCCATTAAGCAGCTCCTCTCATCTTTGATTCCAGATTCGCCAGCTCAGCCCAGCTTTGGGCCAGACCTTTGACTTCGGGGTAGTCTCTGGAGAGGTTTTCGAGGACTCCAGAAATGACATAGGCCGCTTCGCGGGAATTACCCCTCGAACCGGCCTCCTGGAGCATGATTGATAAAGCGTCGAAGAGCTCAGCCTTACGGCTTGGCTCTGTCTGGTTTCTTATTTCAGAGCTTTGCATGGGTTCACCACTGAATAGGGACGCACGGACTCGCGCACAATGCGGCGATCTGCGTCAGTTACAGCCTGGCTGGTGCAAAAGTGCGTCCAGGCATTCAGATAATCTTGATAGGTGTGGGTAGGTGGTATGCAGCCGGTTACAACATCCTTGGGGATGTTTGTAGTCCCCTCGGCTTCCACAAAGCGCCAATCGTGCTCGTCCATACCTTTGCCGCCATCGCAATAGCGTTCCCAGCGTGACAACTCGTACAGCGAGTAGCCTTTGCCTTTATTCATGGACTTGAAGGCATTGATGGCTTCGTTCACATCCCCGTGCTGCTTGATCCCTGCTGGAGTTTTATCTGAACCAGCGGAGTCATCTTTGAGCTTGTTCATCGTTGCGCTGACATTACCGTCGCCCAGCACATGGATATAACCAGGTTGACGTAATGCAGCACCACCGCGCCCCATGTTGTCCCATGCCATCGACAGTTCCCGGCTAACTCGGGCAGGTTTGTCATTTTCGGCAGGGGCAGTCTGGGGCTGAGGCTTTTGCTCGGGGGCGTTAGAGGCACACCCGGCCAGAATTGCCACTCCCAGAATTGCTATCAGTTGTCTCATCGTGTCGTTCCTCATCAAAAATTGTCGATGAGCCCATTCTAAAAGGGGGGGGATGGAAAGCTGGTTTCTCAAACTGCCCAAATTGGACAGATAGGCGTGTGTGCGATCTAAAGGTGTTTTGAGAGCATGTAGCGACGAGAAATACGATAGGAATATGGTCAACCTACATGCTGAAAGCCCTTAACAAGTTATTTGGTGGGCGAAGTGGAGTGATCGAGACCGCGCCGAGCGCCAGAGTGTTGCCGCTTAAAGACGTGGAAGATGAAGAAATCCCTCGATACCCACCTTTTGCCAAGGGCCTGCCAGTGGCCCCACTAGACAAGATACTGGCAACCCAAGCTGAACTGATTGAGAAAGTGCGGAACTCTCTCGGTTTCACTGTGGACGACTTCAACCGGCTTGTTTTGCCGGTGATCCAGCGGTATGCCGCGTTTGTTCACCTGTTGCCAGCTTCCGAATCACACCACCACCGTGGCGCTGGTGGTCTGTTCCGACATGGGCTTGAAGTGGCCTTCTGGGCAGCTCAGGCATCTGAGTCAGTTATCTTTTCCATCGAGGGGACGCCTCGGGAACGCCGTGACAATGAGCCGCGTTGGAGACTGGCGAGCTGTTTCTCTGGGCTGCTGCATGATGTGGGTAAACCGCTCTCGGATGTGTCCATTACGGACAAAGACGGGTCAATCACATGGAACCCGTATTCGGAGTCACTTCATGACTGGGCACACCGTCACGAAATCGACCGTTACTTTATCCGGTGGCGCGACAAGCGACACAAAAGACATGAGCAATTCTCGCTGCTGGCGGTGGATCGAATTATTCCGGCTGAGACTCGGGAGTTTCTGTCCAAGTCTGGCCCGTCCATCATGGAAGCGATGCTGGAAGCTATCTCAGGAACCAGCGTCAATCAGCCTGTGACCAAGCTGATGCTTCGCGCTGACCAAGAGAGCGTCTCACGGGACCTTCGCCAGAGTCGTCTCGATGTGGACGAGTTCTCCTATGGTGTGCCCGTCGAGCGTTACGTGTTCGATGCCATCCGCCGCCTAGTTAAAACCGGAAAATGGAAGGTCAATGAGCCAGGCGCGAAAGTCTGGCACCTCAACCAAGGTGTATTCATTGCCTGGAAACAGCTTGGGGACCTTTATGACTTGATCAGCCACGACAAGATCCCCGGTATCCCACGAGACCCTGACACACTGGCCGACATTCTCATCGAACGTGGTTTTGCTGTACCAAACACGGTGCAGGAGAAGGGTGAACGTGCGTACTACCGCTACTGGGAAGTTTTGCCTGAGATGCTCCAGGAGGCGGCGGGTTCGGTGAAGATCTTGATGCTCCGACTCGAATCAAACGACCTGGTGTTTACGACTGAGCCTCCTGCGGCTGTTGCTGCGGAAGTTGTTGGTGATGTTGAGGACGCTGAGATTGAGTTCGTTGATCCTGAGGAAGCCGATGACGGTGACGACCAAGAGGAAGGTGAAGCAGCTCTGAACGATGACATGTTGGCCGCAGAGCAGGAAGCAGAGAAAGCTCTAGCTGGCCTTGGCTTTGGTGATGCGATGGAGATGCTGAAAAGCACCTCCGATGCTGTCGAGGAGGAGCCAGAGCAAAAAGATGCGGGACCAACGGAATCATCTAAGCCTGACGCTGGCAAGAAGGGTAAGCCGCAGAGCAAACCGGGCAAAGCAAAACCGAAGAGTGATACGGAGAAACAACCCCATAAACCAGAGGCAAAAGAGGATCTGTCCCCTCAGGACATTGCCAAAAACGCACCACCTTTGGCAAACGACAATCCGTTACAAGCACTCAAGGATGTTGGGGGTGGACTGGGGGACATCGACTTCCCGTTTGACGCATTCAACGCATCGGCAGAGACAACCAGCACTGACGCAACAAACTCAGAAATCCCAGATGTGGCAATGCCCGGAAAGCAAGAGGAGCAGCCAAAACAGGACTTCGTTCCACAAGAACAAAACTCCCTGCAGGGCGATGACTTTCCAATGTTCGGTGGTTCTGATGAACCGCCATCATGGGCGATTGAGCCGCTCCCTATGCTGACTGACGCACCAGAACAACCAACGCACACGCCAGAAATGCCGCATACGGACAACGTTAATCAGCATGAGAAGGACGCAAAGACCTTGCTCGTTGAGATGTTGTCTGGATACGGGGAAGCATCGGCGTTGCTTGAACAAGCGATCATGCCTGTTTTGGAAGGTAAAACGACGCTGGGCGAAGTCCTATGCCTGATGAAGGGGCAAGCCGTCATTTTGTACCCGGATGGCGCTCGGTCGCTGGGTGCGCCGTCAGAGGTTCTCTCGAAGCTGTCCCACGCCAACGCGATTGTTCCGGACCCGATTATGCCAGGTCGCAAAGTTCGTGATTTCAGCGGAGTGAAGGCAATTGTACTGGCGGAGCAGCTTTCAGATGCAGTCGTGGCGGCCATTAAGGATGCCGAGGCGTCAATGGGTGGATACCAGGATGCCTTTGAGCTCGTCTCTCCCCCTGGCTTGGATGCAAGCAAAAATAAGTCTGCACCGAAACAACAAAGCCGAAAAAAGGCGCAGCAGCAGAAGCCTGAGGTTAATGCCGGTAAAGCCTCGCCTGAACAAAAGGCGAAAGGTAAGGACTCCCAGCCACAGCCGAAGGAGAAGAAGGTCGATGTTACTTCTCCGGTTGAAGAGCAGCAGCGCAAGCCGGTCCAAGAAAAACAGAACGTGGCTCGCCTTCCTAAGCGGGAGGCTCAACCAGTGGCTCCTGAGCCCAAAGTTGAGCGTGAGAAGGAGTTGGGACACGTCGAGGTGCGAGAAAGGGAAGAGCCAGAGGTTAGGGAGTTTGAGCCGCCTAAGGCGAAAACAAACCCGAAAGACATCAATGCGGAAGATTTCTTGCCGTCTGGTGTCACCCCTCAGAAAGCGCTCCAGATGCTCAAGGACATGATCCAAAAACGCTCGGGCCGATGGCTCGTGACACCTGTCCTGGAAGAGGATGGCTGCTTAGTAACCAGTGACAAAGCCTTCGACATGATTGCCGGTGAAAACATCGGCATCAGCAAACACATCCTCTGCGGGATGCTGAGCCGGGCACAGAGACGGCCTTTGCTCAAGAAACGTCAGGGAAAATTGTATTTAGAGGTAAATGAAACATGACAATGAGTTATAACCCGCTCGCCTACGAGATGCCGTGGCGGCCCAACTATGAAAAAAATGCTGTAGCAGGCTGGCTTGCCGCCTCCGGCGCGGCTTTGGCCGTAGAGCAAGTCAGCACGATGCCTCCGGAGCCCTTCTATTGGATGACGGGGATCTGTGGCGTGATGGCGATGGCTCGTTTGCCCAAGGCTATCAAACTTCACCTGCTCCAAAAGCATTTGAAGGGGCGTGATCTGGAGTTTATTTCCATTGCGGAGCTCCAAAAGTACATCAAGGACACGCCGGACGATATGTGGCTTGGTAGTGGGTTCCTGTGGGAAAACCGCCATGCCCAGCGCGTGTTTGAGATCCTGAAACGCGACTGGACTTCCATCGTAGGGAGAGAGTCCACGGTCAAAAAGGTTGTCCGGAAGATACAGGGTAAGAAAAAGGAGCTTCCAATCGGCCAGCCCTGGATTCACGGGGTAGAGCCCAAAGAAGAGAAGCTGATGCAGCCACTCAAACACACCGAGGGGCATTCGCTGATCGTTGGGACCACCGGCTCGGGTAAGGCGCAGCCACTTGATTCGCTTGTCCATACGCCTATTGGCTGGAGACGGATGGGAGATATTGTTGTGGGCGATGTAGTGTCCACACCTGACGGTAAGGTTGCCAAAGTTCTAGGAGTTTATCCACAACCCAAGAAAGCGATTTTTAAGATTAGCTTTTCCGATGGGAGAAGCGTTGAGGCGTGTGGCGAACATCTCTGGGAGGTGCATCACAAACATTGGCGGGGGAAATACAAAAAAGGTCAATCGAGAGCAGGACAAGCGAAACCCCGCGTTATATCCACGATGGAAATTCAAGGTCTTCTTGAATCAAACCAAGGTGATTTCAAATTGCCTCTACCAGCGCCGGTAGAAAAACCAGAAGCGGTATTGCCGCTTGAGCCATATCTTCTTGGCTGTTTACTGGGTGATGGACTTATCGGAAAAGGAAACCGGATAACCTTTTCCAGCCAAGATGAGGAGATCATTGAAGCCCTGAGGAAACAAGTTCCTCATGAGGTTGAACTGGTCTCTGTTCCTGGATCTGATTACGACTACGCCATCACAATGAAGGAAGGCCGAGCTGGCGGCGGTCGCAGAGAGGGCGGCGTTTATTCGCGTAATCCAGTTAGACAGGCCGTGATAGAGCTTGGCCTTGAAGGACAAAGATCATGGGAAAAACACGTCCCTGATATTTATAAGAACGCTTCAATTAAACAGCGTTGGGAAATTATTGCTGGCCTAATGGATACTGATGGAACGGTAGACAAAGGGGGCAGCCTGTCTTTCATATCAACCAGCCATCAGTTGGCAAAAGATGTACAAGAGATGGTCTGGTCACTAGGGGGTATTGCTTCAATCAAAGAAACTAAAAAGCTCTACAAGACGCCTTCCGGCGAAAAAATGCAAGGTCGCCCAGCTTACAAGGTAAACATTAGACATTCAAATAGGGAGATGTTTTTCAAGCTGAATCGCAAAAAGGTAAGAGTAAGTAAAGAGTACCAATACAAAGATAGTTTGAAGCTAAAGATAACGTCAGTGGAAGAAGTGAGGTGGGATTTAGCTCAATGTATTTATATTGACCATCCTGAGCATTTGTACATAACGGACAATTACGTTGTAACTCACAATACCCGTATGTTCGACATCCTGATTTCACAGGCCATTCTGCGTGGGGAAGCCGTGATCATCATAGACCCGAAAGGGGATAAGGAGATGCGGGACAATGCCCGACGTGCTTGTGAAGCTATGGGGCAGCCGGAAAGATTCGTCTCATTTCATCCAGCATTCCCGGAAGAGTCGGTGCGTATCGACCCTCTGCGTAACTTCACCCGCGTGACTGAAATCGCAAGTCGTTTGGCCGCACTGATCCCATCCGAAGCAGGGGCGGACCCGTTCAAGTCATTTGGTTGGCAGGCACTGAACAACATCGCTCAGGGCTTGGTCATCACTCATGATCGTCCCAACCTGACAAAGCTCCGCCGATTCCTTGAAGGTGGCGCTGCTGGCTTGGTCATCAAGGCCGTTCAGGCTTACTCAGAGCGAGTTATGCCCGACTGGGAGGCAGAAGCAGCGGCTTACTTGGAAAAAGTCAAAAACGGTTCGCGTGAGAAGATCGCTTTCGCGTTGATGAAGTTCTACTACGACATCATCCAACCTGAGCACCCGAACTCTGACCTGGAAGGCTTGCTGTCGATGTTCCAGCACGACCAAACCCACTTCTCCAAGATGGTGGCGAACCTCCTGCCGATCATGAATATGCTGACGTCCGGGGAGCTAGGCCCTCTGCTGTCTCCAGACTCATCTGATCTGAGCGACGAACGCCAGATCACCGATTCCGCAAAAATCATCAACAACGCTCAAGTTGCTTATCTGGGGCTCGACTCCCTGACCGACAACATGGTTGGTAGTGCTATGGGGTCCATCTTCCTGTCAGACCTGACAGCGGTTGCCGGTGACAGATACAACTACGGCGTCAACAACAGACCCGTAAATATCTTTGTCGATGAGGCTGCCGAGGTGATCAACGACCCGTTCATCCAGCTCCTGAACAAAGGTCGCGGTGCGAAACTTCGTCTTTTCGTTGCAACTCAGACTTTTGCTGACTTCGCAGCTCGACTGGGTAGCAAAGACAAAGCGCTCCAGGTGTTGGGGAACATCAACAACACGTTTGCTCTGCGTATCGTCGATGGTGAAACCCAGGAGTATATCGCGGATAACCTGCCGAAGACCCGGCTCAAGTACGTCATGCGGACTCAAGGCCAGAACTCGGATGGCAAGGAGCCCATTATGCACGGAGGCAACCAAGGCGAGCGTTTGATGGAGGAGGAAGCTGATCTGTTCCCAGCCCAGTTATTGGGAATGCTTCCGAACCTGGAATACATAGCCAAAATTTCAGGCGGAACAATCGTAAAAGGCCGTCTGCCCATATTGACCCAGTAAGAGCAGAGCTATGTGTGACAAGAAGTATAGAGATTACGAGGTAGCCATCATGGTCGATGTGAACCCTTTCGACAGGGTTATGAATGAATTGAAAAGTCGTGGCCGCAAGAACGCTCACATCCTGAGCATCCTCCAATTCGACTGGCCTGCATCGGAGGCCATCATCGAGAAGCTGAGCTGCTACATCACAGACGGGATTAAGGCTAATCAGGAGCCTGTGATTTACCCGATCATTGAAGAAGCTCTGCATCGCTACAGCCAGCTCGTGTTTCATGAGCAGAGAGAGAAATATGAAGACCCGGCCAGAATTGGGGCATTTCTGGAAACCCTGATCACCGAAACCTGCCGGGCGTTGGAAGTGCAAATTGTCGATAGTGGCGGTGATTCATGGTCTGTCGATTCAGGAGAGTCGTTCTCACTGTGGCTTTCTTCCCATCCAGGAGAACTATCCACTAACCCGCAGCCCCATGAGGATGAGACCTCTTTGCGTGGCTTGCTGTATGAGCTCATCACCTGTGAGAGCGTGAAAACTGTTTTAAGGAGAACCGACTATGAAGAAGCCGTGGTTGCTGGTCGCATGGCTGCTGGTTATTGAGTTGCTGGCAATATTGCTGCTGATCCCTGGCGACTGGACAGACAGAGCCATCAAAAGGGAATCCGTGCTGGTGGAACAGAGTCTTGGTGTCGAAGCAAGAGACTGGATACAGAACAAAGCATCTACCTGGTTCAGGTCGAGCGTTATTGATTCAGGCTTCTATGAGGGGATGTACCAAACGCTGATCCCATCAGAAGAGGAGCGCCAGAAGTCCAAGGGGATGCAGGATATGGGCAAGGGCTGGTTTGTGTGGGTCAAAGGCCGCATGGAAGCCTTTGTCAACGTCATTTACCAGTTCTACACACGGTTGGCGCTGTTAGCCGCGTGGGCTCCCTATATGCTGATCCTGTTCGTACCTGCGGTATATGACGGGATGATGACATGGCGAATTAAGCGGACCAACTTCGATTATGCGAGTCCGGTTCTCCATCGTTATAGCGTTCGCGGAACGATGTACCTGATGGCCGGATTGTTCATCGCGTTCTTCATCCCCATAGCGCTCGATCCGGTTGTCATCCCGATGACAATGATGACGTGCTGTGTCCTGGTTGGCCTGACGTTCGGCAACCTCCAGAAACGGGTATAGGGAGGGAGGATGAGCTACTCCGTTATAAATCAAGATGGGGTGCATCTGTGCGACATCCCATTGAACGTCTACCAGGTGATACGTCGCCAATCCTTGTCTGCGTTGTGGCTTTACTGGGCGCAGAGCTTGAATTTGGTGAAGGTGCTCATTGCTTGCATCGGAAAGATGATCTTTGTGATGCCGGTAATGTGGTTCTGGGTGCTGGTGGTGTGCCGCTTGGTTGAACCAGAACGTATCTCAGACGTGTCAGGACTTATCTCTCCGGACGTGATCGGGTGGGCCGCTGGTGCGGCCATCACCCTCATTATCTTTTCCGTATTTACTCGCCCAGCGTTGTACGGATACCACAACTTTTTCAAGCAGCATATTTGCTCAAGAGTAAAGCAAGTAACGCCGGAACTCAGAACAGTCACTGGGCCACTGTTCTTTTACCGAAACGAAATTGGAACGATATAGAGAGGAACCATGAAAGTAACTAATAGACTCCAACTGCTGGCACTGGGGCTGTGTATGGCCGGTACTGCCATCGCGGCTCCTGATGTGCTCAATGACGACGCAAAGCTCAAGAACCTTGAGAAGGTGTGTCCCGACTGTAAGATGGTGGCAAAAGATGTACTCAATCTGCGGGTTGAAAACTGCCAGCTCAAAGACACTTCCAGTGCAATGATGATTGGCACCATGCAAAATGACCCTATGTTTTCGTTTATGCTGGCAGTACACACAGCGGCAGGCTCGGAGGCATACAAAACGGTAGTTGGTGCCGCTGGCAACCATGTTGACTGTGAAAACCCGTTGAACTGGATCAAGCTGACCCAGCAAGCGATTAAAGGAGGCAAAGTCTAATGCGTAAGAGAGATTTCTTTTTTGGAGAGGTGTATGAGGGGAGTGGAGGAGCCACTCTACGACTGAGTGATATGGAACCATTGGCAAGAAAAGTGTCGGCAGAGTTCTTCACTGCACAACTGAACCGTATGCTGAAAGAGCATGACGGTCAGTTGACGCTCAGCGATGGAACGTCGTACCCCAGCTTTTGGAGCTTCATCGACAAGGTTGTTCCAGAGCAGGTTGGTTTCGTGGAGATCTACGCTCGGCAGGATGTTAACGATAATGTTGAAGCGACACTGGCGTGTGACATCGTTTTGGTAAATGGTGTGATCACCGTTAAACCTCAATGGTGTGCTTACAAAGACATCAGGGCTGACGAAGTGATTTCCACCTTACTGGTGCCTTTGCATTTGAAGGCTCTCCAGGGTAAGGCTTACATTCGCTGGGATGATGGTGAAACCGAACCTCTGTTACAAAACGACGACTATCAGGCTGAACTTGAAAATGTGTTTAGTGTTTCCAAGTACCCATCAGCCATGAGCTGGGGCGATACAGCAGACCAGAAGGTTAAGCAGTACAAGATGGACCTTGAGTGCGCCACAGATGTTGGTCGTCGAGGTGTCTCATCAGAGCAAGCATGGGATGCTTATCGAGAACTCCGTTACAATAGAACAGTGTGAAACAAGCGGCCATTGGCCGCTTTGAACTTTCACATGTGAAAGTTTTTAGCCTCCCGCTCTTATCATCTCCTCGAATAAACCTCCATAAAGTGCCCAAAATGGGCCGTAACAGCACTGTTCCTAGATTGATCAATTAAGAGACGATTACTCCGTGATGACGACAAGTTATTTGGAGGGTCTATGTCCGCACAAGCTCACGTCAGAGAAAGCGAAAGCTCATCTGGTTCATTCATCTCCTGGCAGTTCCTTGTCTGGCAGGTGATGTTCGTTATAGGTGTTGTTGCAGGGATGAACCTGGAACACGCATTCAATTTTCTAGGTTAATGGGAGGAAGTGTGAACCTTAATAAACAATTTTTCTGGTTTTTGATGAACGCGGTGCTGATGTGCATCTTCATCGTTCCAGTGGCCGTCGCGTTTTGGCTGTCTGCTTTTGCGGCAGGTTTTGACTGGAGTCAGTGGGTTAAGTTGGCTGCTGATACGGCCAACAGAGCTGCAAGTGACCCGGCCAAGGCTCTGGGCACGGTTCAGACCTACTGGGGCATTCTCAGCTTCTTCCTGCTGGCGGCGTACAGTCTGATGTTCAAGTTTAAAGCCAATGCTAACAAGGAAGTGAAAACTCTGGGGGTGGCCCGACCAGCCAATGAAGTTAGCGTTGCGGCTTCGGAAAAACATTCGGAAGCGGTTCCTCAAAATCAATAACCGATCCAGTAAACGCAAAAAAGGCGGCTTAGGCCGCCTTTTTTTATTTGTCGCTGGAAGTGCCCGAAAAGGGCGCGAAGCCGTGGCAGAAAATCAGTGACCCTGAATGAGAATACAGGCCACTAGGAAAAGAAGAGGGTTGCTATGAAGCCTGTAAAGATACCGCGCCGGGTCGATGAGCCCCCGCATCTGCTGTTGTGGAGCGCAGATGAGTTGGCCCCAATGCTTTTGGGGCTAACGATAGGGGTCATCATCGGTAAGGCCCTGATCTGCTTTCTGGGGGGGTTACTTGTGACTAACCTTTATCGCCGATTCAGGGATAACCATCCGGATGGATACCTGCTCCACATGATCTACTGGGCCGGGTTCATCATGACCAAGGCCAAATCTCTCAAGAACCCGTTTGTCCGGAGGTATTTGCCTTGAACCTGAAAAAGTATCTCAAGACCTGGGAAGGGACCCAAACAGAAAATAAGTGGGGACGAATCTTCCAGGGTGGTCTTATTGCTATCGTTTTCCTGCTGGTGGTCCAAGTATTCAGCAAGGAAACCATCGTCACTATCCAGCCTTTCACGCTCACGGAAGAAGCCTGGGTGACGAAAAATAACGCCTCTCAGTCCTATAAAGAGGCTTGGGGTTTCGCTTTTGCTCAGCTCCTTGGCAATGTGACGCCAGGAACCGTTGACTTTGTGAAAGAACGGATCACCCCGCTTCTCTCCCCGAGCATCTATCAGGACGTGATTGATGCCATCGAAATTCAAGCTCAACAGATCAAGAACGACCGCGTAACCATGCGGTTTGAGCCGCGTTTTGTTGAGTACGAGCCCAAGAGCGACAAGGTGTTTGTCTACGGATATTCCTACGTCAAAGGGGCTTCTTCTAACGAAGAGCGTAGCGAACGCTCCTACGAGTTCGCCATCAAGATTTCAAACTACGCGCCCGTGCTGGACTACATCGACACCTATGTAGGAAAGCCACGCACCAAAACTGTTTTGGAGCAACTCCAGCGCAAAGAAGAAAACCGGAGAAAGCATGAAGAACAACGCTAAACTTTCGCTCCTGGCGCTGTCCTTGGCGCTTGGAACTTCAATGGCCTATGCCTCGGATGACATTCCTGTTGTCCCGGCCAGTGTTATGAAAAAGGATGTTCCTGCCCCTGTGACGTCAGGACAAAGCTCCCATGAGGTTGTGGGCAGCATGAATGAAAACCCCTTACTGACGATGAAGCCGGGGGTTAACCAGATCATCCCGATAGCCGTTGGTCATCCGAACCGAATCGTCACGCCTTTCAGCAATCCTGAGATCGTTTCAACATCTCTGACCGGGGCGACGGATAACGGCCAGTGTGGTGAGGTCTGCATCAAAGAGAATGTGGTCTATGTCGCCACGGATAAGCAGTATCCGGTGACTATGTTCATTACTGAAAAAGGCTCGGAAGCCCAAGCTCTCAGCCTGACGATGGTTCCCCGTCGTATTCCGCCCAGAGAAGTCTTTCTCAAGCTCGATGGTGGTGTAGGTATCACTGGTGCTTTTGCCAATACCAAGGCTGAGACCTGGGAACAGAGCCAGCCTTATGTCGAAACCATCCGGTCAGTATTCCGCAAGATTGCTCTTGGTGAAGTCCCTCAAGGTTACACGTTGAACCGCATCCCTGCTGGTGCTGCGGTGCCGAGCTGCGCTCATCCTGGGGTAAAGGTGGATTTCAGCAAGGGGCAATACATGATGGGCCACCACCTTAACGTGTTCATCGGTGTCGCCCTGAACGTCTCTGATCAGCCTATTGAGTTCAAAGAGGCGTTGTGTGGGAGCTGGGATGTGGCTGCGGTGACTACGTGGCCGCTTAACGTGCTTGAGCCCGGCCAGAAGACGGAGATCTATGTGGCGAAGAAGCAGAAGCGTGGTCTCGCACCAACGTCTAAGCGTCCATCGCTGCTGGGAGGTGCCCAATGATTAAGCGATTTTGGACACAGTTAGACCCCAACAAGAAGCGTTGGGTGTCTATCGCTGGCGGCGTCTTCGTTCTTTTTGCGGTCGTGACAATGTTCTCTGGTGAACCCAAGAAAGAAGAGAAGCGCGGTCGCCAAGAAACCATCAAGCACGTTCTCACAGACAAAAACACCCGTGAGATCGGGATAGATTCGTTGTCTGCCGATGTGAAGATGGTGTCTCGTGAAAACTCCGACCTGAAAAAGGAGCTGGAACGAGTCAAGAAAGAGCTGGAGGAAACCAAAACCACTGCCGGGAAATCCAGTGATGTTGGCCGTGAGATGACCCGCCTTCGTCAAGATTTGGACCGCCTGACCCAGAAGAACATGGAATTGGCTAAGAAAGTCGAAACCGGCGCTGCTGGTGGAAAAACATCTTCTTCATCAGAGGATGCCGGAGCCAACGTGAATGGTGCATCTGGTGGTGATGGTCAGTTCATTGAGAAAAAGCTCGACTACAAAGATCCTGCATCCTTTTTCCGGGACGCACCGCTTCCTGACTCGAAGGGTGGAGCTCCCGCAACTGGTAAGGGCGACGGTCGTGATGCAGCTAAACCAGGCATCCAAATAGTGAGCTACTCACAGAAAACGCCAGAAGTTGAAGATAAGGACAACAAGGATGATGAGTCTATCTACTTGCCGTCCGGCTCCATACTGACAGGGGTGCTCATCAACGGTATGGACGCTCCAACATCTCAAGGTGCTCGTCGAGATCCATTCCCTTCGACCCTCCGAATTCAGAAAGAAGCCATTTTGCCTAACCGATTCCGTGCGGATGTTAGAGAGTGCTTCCTGATTGTATCCGGCTACGGCGACCTCAGCTCAGAGCGAGCGTACCTGCGTGGTGAGACGTTCTCGTGCGTTCGAGATGATGGGGGGGTCATCGAGGCGAAGCTGGATTCCTATGCAGTGGGTGAAGACGGTAAGGCTGGTGTCCGTGGCCGCGTTGTATCGAAGCAGGGTCAAATCATCGCCAAGAGCCTAATGGCTGGTTTCCTTGGTGGCGTATCCGAAGCCTTTGATGTCAATCCGGTTCCTGTCGTCAACACTAATCCAGGCTCAAATACTCAGTACCAGTCTGTGTTCTCTGACCAGATGTTACAGGGCGCGGCAGTGAAAGGGGCTAGTAAAGCTCTAGATCGTATCGCTCAGTTCTATATTGACATGGCCGAAGGCATTTTCCCTGTTATCGAAGTCGATGCTGGTCGTCAGGTAGACATCATCGTGACCAAGGGCACCAAGTTACAAATTCGTTCCACCGGGGGCACCAAAAAATGAAATTTTTGAACATTTTGACCAGAAAGGGCAGTTCCAGAGGCGAGGCTCAAAAGGAACAGACAGTAAGATCAGCAAGGATGTTGGGGGTGGGCGCAGCGCTACTTATTTTGTCGGGCTGTTCGGCGCTCAACATCGGCAAGGATGAGTATAGCTGTCCTGGAATGCCGAATGGTGTTCAGTGTATGTCAGCGCGAGACGTTTACGCCGCAACCAATGACGGAAATGTTCCGCGTCCAATGAAACCAGAGGAAGTCGAGGCCAAAGCGGAAGCGGATGGCGGAGGTTCCTCAAACGTTTCAGCGAACTCATCTAGCTCCGGAGACCCGGTTATTGACAACTATGTCGCACCGCGTCTTCCGGATCGCCCGATTCCAATTCGTACACCTGCACAGGTTATGCGGATTTGGGTAGCTCCCTGGGAGGACACCAATGGTGATCTCATCGTGACAGGGTATGTCTACACCGAAATCGAACCTCGTAGGTGGGTGATTGGGGATGGCACACCGCAAAGTGAGCCAGTTTTGAGACCGCTGCAAACGGTAACACACGAACCGAAGTCTGAAACAACTAAATAGGAGATGTTCTTGATGAACGCAAATCAGTTGGCGAATGCCTCAAGTAAAAACAACACACTCTTCCTCTTTCTGGGGTTGATGGTGGTAGCCTTCCTGCTGCTCGTGCCGGATCAGGCCCACGCTGGTACTGGTGGTACAGCGTTTGACGACGTATGGGTAACTCTCAAAGATTGGACCCAAGGTACTCTGGGTCGAATCGTTGCGGGTGCGATGATCCTGGTTGGTGTTGTAGGCGGTATTGCTCGCCAGAGCCTCATGGCTTTCGCTATGGGTATCGGTGGTGGTATGGGCCTTTACAATTCCCCGACAGTAGTGGAATCCATCATGTCTGCCACTCTGGAACATGCTGAAAAGGCCATCCCGGCAGTCGTGCAACTCAGCAACGGCCTGGGGGTGTAAAAGATACCTTCAACGGGTGATAGGGGCAGCCAATAAGCTGCCCTTTTTTTTGGTAAAAAGTCTAGTCATAACTAATCTCAACAATTTCCTCATTTGCTCAAAAAGGGCACTTTCACAGCCCATGTTTATGCACTCCCTCCCGTAACCTCCACCATTGGGTTCTTGTAACTCAAAACGAATGGAGAATGCGATGATCAATTTCAAGCCTAAAATTCCAGTGCTGCTAGGAGCTCTGTCGGTTATTACCGCTGGTGCAGCGAATGCAGAGTTGCTGGAATACACCTTTAAGGCTCCTGATGGTACGCAACGGTCTCTGACTTCGAATGCCAACTATGCCAACCCAACGGGAAATATCTCGTTTGCCTTGAGTGCCGGTATCGACCGAAAGGTCAAGATTTCGGTACTTAGGTCAGATGGCACAGTGGTTTCAACAGCGACCAGCCACCTTCTTGGTGCTACAGATCGCATCACTGTGGGAGGAAAGTCCTACTATGGTGCGGAACTTCAATTGGCAGCTCCGGCTGCTGGCTCATATACAATTAGAGCAGAGATACTTGCTTCTGATGGAGCTTCTGTTCAGACAGATGAATATCCTTTAACTGTTGATGTTACTCCTCCTACTTACTCTTCGCTTGCGCCGGTTTATAGCAACTATGGGCAGGTAACTAGCGGTGATGTGTGGAAGTTGGGGCTCGGTGGTTCCGAGGACAACGCTTTTTTAATGTCTGGGATCTCCGATGATTCGCCAATCAAGGACGTCAAAGTAAAATTGTATCGTCAAGACGGTTCACTCTATAAAGATGTATCAGTGAACTATGATGGTGCGAATGGACAAGCAAGGCAGTCTTTTCAATCTGGTTTTTTCCCAGCATCTGACTTGGATGAAGTATTTACGCTTCAATTTGAGTTAAATGATAGGGCAGGGAATAGCTATCTCTCTCCTCGGCAAAAAGTGATGTTTGATAGCATAGCCAATGCTCCAACAGCGCCTTTTGGTGTATTTGACCCGTCTAGCACAAACAACTTAGGTCCCGGATTGTCGGGATTTGTTGCCTATACGGCGGGGATGACAGTTAAAACGAACCCTATCAAGTTAGCTTGGCGTGTTCCGCGTGATAACTGGCATGAGTATAGAGAGGGCGGGCTAAATATGACCAACGCCTTGGGAGAAATGTCCAAGGTAGGAGAAGATGCAAACTATGTTTATCTCGTCACAACAGCGCCGTATGGCAATACCGACGGTAACTATTGGCGTTGGGTCAATTTTGGACAATTTGGTGGTGGTGGCATTAGCTACAGCTTAACCCTGTCTCCATCAGCGCCCCAAAGCCCCAAGTTGTTGGGCGTTGATTACAACTACAGTGATATTGGTTGGTCGAGCATGTACCGCTACTGGGTGAACAGTTCAGTTCTCCCTGTGACTGTTAGTGGTTTGAGGGTTAAGGTTGAACCAAGGCCGTATGTTCAAACTGCTGTACATCGCGGTAGCTGTGAAATTCCTGTTGGTCAGGATAGTTGCGTAATTACCAATAGTTTTACGATGGATAAGGGAACTACTGGTTACGTCCATGACAATGTAACGGTGTATAACCCAGACAAATCACTGCGTTCAAATCCTATGTGGGCAGAGGTTAACTGGAACGATCAGCATTACCCACAGTTGAGCCAGCAGTACGATCAAAACAGTAAAGTTTTCACTTTATTTGTGACTCAACCAGGGCGTGGTTCGTACTTTGACAGGCTTCGCTTGAAAAGCGCATGGATCGAAGATGGCAAAGGCAATAAGTTGTCTCCGACTGGAGGGTTGATCGCCAACAACTGGGCAAACTATACGTACCAGTGGGACCTTAAAACTCTCCCTGAGGGGCAATACAGTCTTGTTGCCGCAGCAGAGGAGATGCACGGGCCTTTAACTCGGCAACCGATGTTCCAGATAACGTCCGATAGAACGGCACCAACCATGACGCTCAGTGTGGCAGATGGGGCAGCTATTCAGACGCTGGATGATGTTGTTATTACCTTGGCTGATGCCATCGACCCCTCACCTAAATTGACCTCTATTGCTCTTGTCGGTGGACCCGCCAGTGACAAGGTGCAGTTGTCTTGGCGTGAGGAGTCGAAAGGTCGATTCCGCCTTGAGTACCCGGTAATGTTCCCGTCTTTGAAGGAAGGGGAATCTTACACGCTGACTGTTTCCGGTGAGGACGCACAAGGCAACGCGGTTCAAAAGGCGGTTGGCTTCGAGTACAAACCGCGTCAGGTGATGCTGGCGGATGGGATGGATGGGAAGGTTATGGTCCCCGCTGTCACTCATGAATTTGTTCATGCAGATGGCAAGCGGATCATCGAGACCAAGCCGCTGACGCTCAGTGATGGTGCTGTCGTGACAGGTTCATACGACGTGTTTGCGACCCTCCGTTCTGATGCGAAAGTGCCGCTGGTGGTAAATGGAGTGCGTATCGAGCCGGGCCAGACAATGGGGATCATGAGCCAACATGATTTCGGTGCGTCAGGTGGTCGTTTGAGCATACCGGTTAAACCGGCTGTCCCGGATGTGGTCGGCTCTTCCAGCCTTCTTGTTATGACCTCCGCGCCGAACTCACCCATTTTGGTTGTGGACATCAATACCTGGAAAGGGACGGCTAAGCTCTCGGCTGAATCATGGACAATTCGCCAGGTTATTGACCCGGTGAAAATCTATGCCCTGCCAGAGTCAGGTGTGCCTTGCCGGTTCACCACGAAAGAGGATGTGGCTATGGCCGCAGACCCAATTCGTGACCCGGTGTGTTTGCTCCAGTGGGACAGAACTCCGGATGAGGCAGAACAGACTACTCAGGACAACAACGGGATGAAAGTTGCCGGGCTGGTGGGGCAGGCTGTGAGCATTGGTGAACAACCTGTCGAATACAGCCTGTACCTGTTCAGTGGTGACGGTTCCAAGGTAAAAATTGGGTCTGGCTCTCAGAACCTGACGGTAACTACTGCCTATGGCTCTGTTGGTTACACCCCGATTGATGACATTGCTCAGGTGAATCGCGTCATTGAAGACTTTGATGTGAACTTCAAGCAGAGCAAAGGTCCTGACTGTTCAATCACTCTCAGTGCTGACCGTGCGAAAAACGAGGCCGCGAACAAAGCTGTTGGCAGTGCAAGCCGCACCTGTCTGTTCGAGTGGCAGCAGATCCCCGATGGACTGGTCCAAGACCCGTTATCGGAATCTCCTTCGTTGTCAGGTTCCCTGGCCGAGAACGGTGATCACCCTCTGGGGTGGCGGGTAAGTATTTTCACCCGCAATGGCACTCGGGTGACGTTGAACGACGAGACTTTCAATGTTGAAGCCGTTGATCCACCAGCTCCGACCGTTGAACTGGCCTCCGACTACAACTTCAAGGACAACATCTACATGGTGCCGATGACAGGTAACTACCTGGGTGATGCCATTATCAACTCTGAACGAGCTGATCTGGATATTGCCATATCGCGCAACTCGGATGTTCTTGAGTCTGAGACCTTCATTCCGGGATGGGGTGCCACCAATAAGGTGTATCGCCGCATCAATACCGATGAGCGAGCGTTGTGGGAAGAAACCACCTACAAGGTGAACGCAGCCTACAACAAGGTTCCTGATGTGAAGACTGAGGTTGTCTACCGGGCTATCTCTGCACCTTCTGACAGCATCCGTCCTATTGTTGAGGTTGAAGGTGATACCGCGATTGATACCCAGGCATTGCCGGTTAGGGTTCTCATCCGTGATCAGTACAAACCTGATGGTGACTATGACGCCAACACGATGGGGGCGTGGAAAGTACGCCTGATCCAACAAAAGGCCTACAACGAGACGGTTGCTCTCACTGATTATGCGGAAGCATCGAACGGTGAAGCTCAGTTCTCAGTAGACCTGTCTGGTGTGGATACTTCCTCTGTCCGTATCGCCGCTGAGGCTGTTCTGGAAAGCCCTGTTGAGGGTTACAACCGCACAGAGTTGTCTATCAGACCTGCCTTCTTGACCGTACTTCGTGGTGGAGCCATCGGTGCTGGAGTAGAGGCTCGCAAGTTGTCTGGTGAAGCTCCGTTCACTGCTGTGTTCAAGTTATCTCTGGATGACCGTCAGGATCTCCGGGCTACCGGCCAGGTTGTGTGGGAAACCAGTAAGGACGACGGTAAAACCTGGGAACAGTTCATCCCAGAAGATCGATACAAGTATCAGCTTGTGAAGACCTTCGACAAAGGTGAGTACCAGGTTCGAGCCAAGGTGGTGAACGTCAACTCAGGCGCGGAAAAGTACACCGAAGCGGTCAGTGTTGTCGCTTACGACAAACCTGATATTGCTGTTGTCGGCCCGACCACGTTGTTTGTGGGAAGTGAAGGCAAGTACACCGCGAACCTGACGTTGAACGATGAGCCAATCTCCGGTGGCAATGCCGTTGTTGAGTGGTCCACTGACGGTGGCAAAACCTACGCGCAGACAGGGGATAGCATCACGCTTTCGAGCGATGAAGAAACCCGATACCGCCTGTGGGCTCGTGTGCGCTCTGCCACGGCCCCGGCTGATGACGGCTATGCCTATGAAGTTGCGAAAACGGCGGTTGACTTCCGAGCAGTGAAGGCACCTCGTCCTTACGTGACAGGGCCGCGAGTTATTGAGACCGGCAAGAAGTATGTGTTCAAAGCCGAAACCAGCCTGCCTTACCGTGGGATGGACGTGAAGCTGAACGGTTTCTTCACGCTGCCTGATGGCTCGATTGTGCAGGGTGATACTGCTGAGTACGTACCATCTGACACTGACCTCAATCAGGCTACTGTAGAAACGAAGTACACCACCTGGATCGAAGGATACCGAGATCAGGGTGCAGAGGCTTCGCATAGCCTACGCTCCCGCGTTTGGCAGTATGTATGGCCGAGCTTCGGAATGCAGGTTAGGAAGAACGCGGACGTGGCTCCTGCGACGATCACCGCGTCAGTGCGGCCAATTGCCTTCAACGGCAAGCTGGAAGAGCCGACCTACGAGTGGGAGTTGCCGGAAGGCGCTGTGATTCAGGATCAGCGGCAGGATATTGTCCGGTCCTTTGTGATCAATGAGCCGGGTGATTACAACATCAAGGTCACTGTCCGTGATGCTCGCGGCCATGAGACCGTGATCGAGCAACCGCTCAAGATCGGCCAGGCAGCGCCCTATGCCATTGACCTGCAATACTCTGGCTCGAACAAATACGAGCGTGAGCCTCTGGATGTGCTGTTGCGACCGTACATTTCTGGCGGCCACCCACGCGACCGTATTTCGACTCGCGTCTACTCGGTAGATGGTACGCCGTTGGAAAGCAGTGGTTACTACGGCAGAGCAACTCTGGGCGCTGGTGAGCACAGCATCAAGCTGAAAATAACCTCAGAAATGGGGCATGAAGCTGAGGGCGAGGTGAACATCAATGTGGCAGAGAACAAGTTGCCTGCATGTAGCCTGAGCTCACGAGAGACCGTTGGGTCGTGGATCGTTTATGCGAACTGCGAAGATACCGATGGCCGCATGAAGTCCTACGAATGGACCATTGCCGGTGAGTTGCAGAGCATCAGCTCTGATCGAGTGACTATCAGCAAGGGCACCTATGAAACGATGCCGACCATTTCTCTGGTTGGGGTCGATGACTCTGGTGGTAAATCCGAAGCTGTCACGATGAACTAAGGTTCATTCCTCTCAAAGCCCGGTTCAGACCGGGCTTTTTTTTGTATCGCGCTGGAGTTGTCCAAATTGGGCTATTACAGAGGCGAGTCTATTTCCATCCCCCGGATACACTGCCCAGCATCTAGTAATCCAATCTTAGGGGATAGACATGCGGACAAAATTACTTGGGGCGCTGATGGCGTTCGGGATCATTACCGGCACGGCTCATGCGTCATCGAAATTGGAAATCACCGATCCCAGAGCGGCGAAGATAGAGGACATCGTAGAGCTACCCATCAAAGGGGTTCGAGCCGTCCAAAGTGATGGGCAGATCATGTTCCTCTCTGAAAACGGGCGATTTGTTATTTCAGGACAAATCTACGACCTGTGGAGCAAGAAGCCCCTCAACACGATGTCCCAAATGAGGGATGTAGCGGAGCGTATCCACTTCAAGAGCATGGGCATGGATGTGGACACGCTGAACACCGTTTCGATGGGGCGTGGTGACAAAGAGGTGGTGGTCTTTGTCGATCCTAGATGCGCGGTTTGCCATCAGCTCATGGGTGATGCCAAATCGCTGGTGGATGATTACACCTTTAAATTTATCGTGATTCCTGCTCTGGGTGCTGAGTCCAACCGCTTGGCAAAGAACTTGTACTGCGCGAAAGACAAAACCCACGCGCTCGATGCGCTGATGAACAACACCTTGGGTTCCCTTCCTTCAAAAGAAACCTGCGACCCCGGCCAATACGATCAAACGCTGCTGACAGCTCATTTCATTGGGATTGAGGGCGTTCCGTTCGTGGTTGCTCCGGATGGTCGTGTCAGCAAAGGACGTCCGAAGAACCTGAAATCATGGTTGGAGAGTGTTGAATGATCGTAACCATCAAAAAGAAACTCGAAGAAACGTTGATCCCGGAGCACTTGCGAGCTGCCGGGATTATTCCTGTCCTGGCCTATGACGAAGACGATCATGTCTTCCTTATGGATGACCACAGTGCAGGCTTTGGTTTCATGTGTGAGCCCCTGTGTGGTGCCGATGAAAAAGTTCAGGAGCGAATGAACGGTTTCCTGAATCAGGAGTTCCCGTCGAAGACTACGCTCCAGTTTGTTCTGTTCCGCTCCCCGGACATCAATCAGGAGATGTACCGGATGATGGGGTTGCGTGATGGCTTCCGTCACGAGCTGCTGACATCTGTCATCAAGGAACGGATTAACTTCCTCCAGCACCACACGACAGAACGCATATTTGCCAAGACCAACAAAGGTATCTACGACAATGGCTTGATCCAAGACCTCAAGCTGTTCGTTACGTGCAAAGTCCCCATCAAGAACAATAACCCGACTGAAAGCGAACTCCAGCAGCTCGCACAGCTTCGCACGAAGGTCGAATCATCGCTTCAAACCGTTGGTCTGCGTCCCCGCACAATGACGGCGGTGAACTACATCCGGATCATGAGCACCATCCTGAATTGGGGGCCGGATGCTTCATGGCGACATGACTCTGTGGATTGGGAGATGGATAAGCCCATCTGCGAGCAAATCTTCGATTACGGCACCGACGTGGAAGTCAGCAAGAACGGCATCAGGCTGGGTGACTACCACGCGAAAGTCATGTCAGCGAAAAAGCTGCCTGACGTTTTCTACTTTGGTGATGCGTTGACCTATGCCGGGGATCTCAGCGGCGGCAACTCCAGCATCAAAGAAAACTACATGGTTGTGACCAATGTGTTTTTCCCTGAGGCAGAAAGCACGAAAAACACTCTGGAGCGCAAACGCCAGTTCACTGTAAACCAAGCCTACGGGCCGATGCTCAAATTCGTGCCGGTGCTGGCGGACAAAAAGGAGAGCTTCGACACTCTCTATGAGTCCATGAAAGAGGGGGCTAAGCCAGTCAAGATCACCTACTCGGTGGTTTTATTTGCTCCAACCAAAGAACGTGTTGAAGCGGCGGCGATGGCCGCACGAAACATCTGGCGTGAATCTCGGTTCGAGCTGATGGAGGATAAGTTCGTTGCTCTGCCGATGTTCCTCAACTGCCTGCCATTCTGTACAGACCGGGATGCAGTGCGAGACCTATTCCGCTACAAGACCATGACAACCGAGCAGGCGGCTGTGGTCCTGCCGGTGTTTGGGGAATGGAAGGGGACCGGGACCTATCATGCAGCGCTGATTTCCCGCAACGGCCAGCTCATGAGTCTGTCTCTTCACGACAGTAATACCAACAAAAACCTGGTGATCGCAGCCGAATCCGGCTCGGGTAAATCGTTCCTTACCAACGAACTGATTTTTTCCTACTTGTCCGAGGGGGCTCAGGTCTGGGTTATTGATGCCGGTAAGTCCTACCAGAAGCTGTCGGAAATGCTCAATGGCGACTTCGTTCACTTTGAAGAAGGAACGCACGTCTGCCTCAACCCGTTCGAGCTCATACAGAACTACGAGGACGAAGAAGACGCGATTGTCAGCCTCGTTTGTGCGATGGCCTCGGCCAAAGGCTTGCTGGATGAATGGCAAATCTCTGCGCTGAAACAGGTCCTTTCTCGCCTGTGGGAAGAGAAAGGTAAAGAGATGAAGGTTGACGACATCGCTGAGCGCTGTCTGGAAGAAGAAAATGACCAGCGCCTCAAGGATATTGGTCAGCAGCTCTACGCCTTTACGTCGAAGGGTAGCTACGGGAAATACTTCTCTCGCAAGAACAACGTCAGCTTCCAGAACCAGTTCACTGTACTGGAGCTCGATGAACTGCAAGGGCGTAAGCACTTGCGTCAGGTTGTACTGCTCCAGCTTATTTACCAGATCCAGCAAGAAGTATTCCTGGGTGAACGTAACCGCAAGAAAGTCGTCATCGTGGATGAGGCCTGGGACCTGCTCAAAGAGGGTGAGGTCTCGGTCTTCATGGAACATGCCTACCGCAAATTCCGTAAGTACGGTGGCTCCGTTGTCATTGCAACGCAGTCCATCAACGACCTCTATGAGAACGCAGTGGGCCGCGCCATCGCGGAGAACTCGGCCAGCATGTACTTGCTCGGCCAGACCGAAGAAACCGTGGAATCTGTTAAACGTAGCGGTCGTCTGACCCTTTCAGAGGGCGGGTTCCACACCCTCAAGACGGTACACACCATCCAGGGCGTGTACTCAGAAATCTTTATCAAATCGAAGAGCGGCATGGGCGTCGGACGCTTGATAGTGGGCGACTTCCAGAAGCTGCTTTATTCGACCGATCCGGTGGACGTTAACGCCATCGACCAGTTTGTGAAACAAGGCATGAGCATTCCTGAGGCAATCAAGGCCGTGATGCGAAGCCGTCAGCAGGCTGCATAACCAGGGAGACAGTAATGGACATTAAATCAATCGCAATCGCCGCCATTCTCGGTGCCGCTGGTGGCTTCGGCGGTAGCTACTACGTGATGAGCGAACAAACGGCAAGCATCCATCAGCGTTTGAATCAAACCCCGCCAGTGGTCGTGGTTGACTTCGCTAAAGTGGCGTCGGCGTATCCCGCTGGTGCCTCTCAGGAGGAAGTTGAAAGACTGATGGTCAAGACCAATGACGCAATTTTGAAGTTGAAAGACGCAGGTTATTTAGTCCTTGACGCAAGTGCTGTCGTCGGTGCTCCAAGTGACGTGTACCTCCCTGATGAGGTGCTGAAATGAATTTTCCACTCAAGAAGTATTTCGTCAAAAAGGAATCCTGGAAGCGCTTCGGGGTTAAGGCCGGTGTGACACTACTGGTTCTTTGGGCTGCTGGTGCGGCCTTTGCCAGCCGCTACCGTATTGGCATTGATCCACAACAGGAGAAGTGCCTGCCGGGTTACACCTTCTTCCTCATTGATCTGAACGACCAAACTCTGGAGAGGGGAGCTGTTTCCGCCTTCCAAGCCAAGAACATGCAGCCTTTCTACAAGGACGGGACTCGCATGGTCAAAATCCTCACCGGTATGCCGGGGGATAAAGTCGAGATCAACGATAAGTGGAAGATCACCGTCAATGGTGATGTCGTCGGAGAGGGGCTCCAGCTCGCAGGGAAACTACATCTGCCAGAGAGCCACTTTTACGGCAAGACCACGCTGAAAGAGAATAACTACTGGTTTATGGGCAAAAGCCCATTCAGCTTCGACTCACGTTACTGGGGGACTGTGAAAAATGATCAGATCATTGGCCGCGCATATCCCCTGTTCTAAGAGCGTTCTGGTGGCGTTGATATTCTCTGTGGCTGGCGGGGCATACGCTCAAGAGTCTCCGCTCACAGAGCAGGATAAGGCGCTTATTGAGCAAGGAAAGCAAATTGCCCAAAAGGCCCAGAAGATGGAAATGCCATCTCTGTTGCAAAACCAACACATGGACGAGGCTCAGGCCGAAGCCAAGGCATTTTTCAAGCAGCTCCAGTCAACTAACCCGACGCTAAAGGAAATGCACCGCAAGCAGGCCGAAAAGGGTATTTATACCGACCATCGGATACTGGTTTTCGCCTCGCTGTCTCTTGGCGATCAGGGGTTGGATGATGTCCTCACAGCGGTGTCAGGCCAGCCTGATGCTGTAATTGTGTTCCGTGGAATCCCGGAAGGAATGAACCTGGGGCAGGGGGTTAAAGCTATTCAGGCGCTCGCGGCCAAAAAAGACCCTGTGCCGAACATCATCATCAACCCTACGTTGTTCAAAACGTACAACATCACAGCCGTTCCCACGATTGTGATGCTGGAGGATGAGCCGTTGCCTGGCGAACAACCAAACGTCGTCGCCCAGGTCTCCGGGTTGTCCGACCCGGTATGGTTGGCTCGGGAAGTGGATAACGGAGAAAAAGGCGATCTCGGCGTTAAGGGGCCGGTGGAGAAAATCAGCGAGCCAGACCTTATTGATGTTGCCAAGAAACGCCTTGCCAATATCGACTGGGAAGAGAAGAAGAAACAGGCTGTAGAGCGCTTCTGGACCAAGCAAAACTTCAATGAGCTACCCAGAGCGCCCAAATCTCGAACCCGAGAGATTGACCCCAGCGTCATGATCACCAGTGACATAAGCACTCCGGATGGCACTGTGTTCGCTCACGCTGGTGACGTGATTAACCCGTTGTGCGATCCGAAGGAAGTTTGCAAGCCTGGAACGCGGCCATTTACCCAAGCAGTTGTGGTTTTCGACCCACTGGACAAAAAGCAAATGGAGCTGCTCGCCAAGAAGCTGCCTGAAATCAAGCAGGAACCTGGCGTACAACGGATCACCTATATCGCTACAGAGTTCGATAAAGACAAAGGCTGGGATTCCTACAAGAGTGTCACCGACAACTTTGACGCGCCGGTATATCTGCTGACGCCAGATCTGATTACCCGGTTCGAGCTGGAGCACACTCCGAGCATCATTACAGCCAGAGGCAAGAAGTTTGTCGTCCGCGAACTTGCTGAGGAGGGCGGTGAATGATTTTTGCCCCGGCTTTCCAACCAATTAAAGACGTCGGCACTGGTTCGTTTGTCGCTGCTGAGGTACTGGCTCGTTGGTACGACGAAGGCCGGGTTCTTACGCCATCCTCTCTTTCATCACCTCCTCACTGGGGGCTGGTGGACATGGAGGTGGCGCGGTTCATTCACGACAATCTTCACCTTTGCCAGGATCGGTATCCGACTCTCTTCCTGAACGTCTCCGAACAAACTTTGTACTCAGGCGTCATTTTCAAAGCCTGGGCGCGAGTTATCCAATCCATTGCTGAGAATCACTCATCACGGCTTGTCATCGAGATTACAGAGGGCATTCAGGACGCCTCACTCGCATCGAGATGGGCCGCTCTGACCGAAATAGGGGTTGAGCTGGCGCTGGATGACTATGGAGACAAAAACTCTTCTCTGGAGCGCCTGAGCCGTTATGACTGGCACTATTGCAAGTTTGACGCGAGAAGACTGCGGTCGCTTGAAGACTACCCGGCCATCCTCCACTGCCGCCGAAAAGGCATACAGCTCATTGCTGAGCAGGTGGAGAGCTTCCCATTGGGGGAGAGTGCCAAATTACTTGGACTGTCATGGCAACAAGGTTTCTATCACGGGAAGCCTGCTGTCATGGAGAAACATTTGAATTACGTAAAGGCCTTACCATGATACAAAAAATCCTACGGATCATGGCCGTTAGCGCGGTCTTTTGGGTTAGCTCTGTATCGGCTGACCCTGGGTGCCAGAATGCGGAAGTGATCGGCGGAAAACTGATTACTGACATCTGCTGGAGCTGTATTTTCCCTATCAAAGTCGCAGGGGTTCCGATAAGTGGAGGTGGCGGTTCTTATCCAAGTGATGCAGTCACTTCACCGTTATGTGCCTGCGATGACAACCTTGGGGTGCCTCGACCCGGTGTTACTACTTCCATGTGGGAGCCAGCAAGGTTAGTCGAGTTTCAGAGAGTGCCAGGATGCTCCTCTGTGTTGAATGGGACTCGCTTCCCCTTTGATAGAACGAATCAAGGCCATCATGGAATGGGAGATATGGATGGGGGTGATGGCTCATTCATGCACTATCACTATTACGCATTTCCATTACTTATAATGCTTGACCTTTTTATCAAACAAACGTGCAACGCTGATGGATATATGGATCTCGACATCATGTACATGTCGGAGCTTGATCCCACTTGGAACAATGATG
>OGYA01000321.1_pt1 | contig 39012 bp, 31 predicted proteins | sample 1576401 | NCBI WGS metagenome assembly OGYA01 (sample SAMEA3541485, study PRJEB24748) | human gut metagenome | biome: human gut; feature: human-associated habitat; material: faeces | place: China | collected 2012 | reverse complement strand
GAGAGCCGAAAGGTTACCGTCTATTCTCTTTCGCTTGCGAATTTTGACGAAAAAACGCAGACAGGCACGCTTGAAATTTCCTGTTCAAAGGGTACTTATGTACGCACGATAATTGATGACATAGGCAGGGCTCTCGGTGTCGGTGCGGTTATGACGGCACTTTGCAGAACCTCGGCATGCGGATTTTCGCTTGACGAGTGCATAACGCTTGACAAGCTGAAAAGCATTTGCGAAAACGGAAATGTTGAAGAAAAACTGCGTTCCGTTGAGAGCCTGTTTATGAGTTTGGGTTATCTTGCCGTATCGCCTGCGCAGGCAAAACGATTTGCAAACGGCGGTGCGTTGAGTGCCGACAGAACATATCTTGCCAAGTCGGGGTATGAGGACGGTCAGCTTTTCAGAATGAAAACCCATGATGGCGATTTTTTAGGCATAGGCATTGCCGACAAGCCGAATAATCTCATCAAAATATATTTCCAGAATTGCAGGTAGCGTGTCGCTACACCCAATTCGTGAAGACAGTTTGCGATAGTTCAAGCATTATTACCCGAGCGTTACTTTTAAATTGAAAGTTGAAAATTGAAAATGGAAAATTACGGTCGGCGGTGTGCCACCGCACTCAATTCGAGAAGATAGTTAGATAAAGAAATTGCATTGATGCCCGATACAGCATTGATGCATTTTTGTTTATATGAAAGTTATTGCACTACTTTCATCATATCAAAACATATGTGTATAAACATAACATTCCATCAAAGCGGGCGTCCGATGAACGCCCCTACAGATGAACAGAAAAATTGATAGTTAATCATTTCGTGTTTGCACACGATACGATTGGCGAACACGGTTCGCCGCTACATTATTTGGTGCAATAAAACAATTTGTTTGTAGGATTCACTTTACAGTCATTTTGCGTCACTATAATATGGGTGTAAAATGAATTTGGAGGTATATTTTATGGAAATTCTGAAAGTTGAAAATCTTACAAAAACCTACGGAAGCGGTGAAAACCTTGTCAATGCGGTTGACGATGTTTCGTTCTCGGTTGAAAAGGGCGAATTTGTTGCCATTGTCGGTGCAAGCGGCAGCGGCAAGTCAACTCTTCTTCATCTTATCGGCGGTGTTGACCGTCCCACAAGCGGAAAAATTTTTGTTGACGGCAACGATATAAGCAAAATGAATGATGATAAGCTTGCCGTATTCCGCCGCAGACAGGTGGGCATTGTCTATCAGTTCTATAATCTTATCCCGATTCTGACTGTTGAAGAAAACATCACACTCCCCTGCGACCTTGACGGCAGAGGTGTTGACAGAGAAAGACTTGAGATGATTCTTGATTCGTTCGGACTGCGTGCAAGAAGAAAACACCTTCCAAACCAGCTTTCGGGCGGTCAGCAACAAAGAACATCTATTGCCAGAGCGCTCATTAACAATCCGTCTCTTGTGCTTGCCGATGAACCGACAGGCAACCTTGATTCAAAGTCAAGCGAAGAGGTTATGAGTATGCTCAAAATGTGCAATCAGAGTTACGGACAGACTGTTATAATGATTACGCACAACCTTGACATTGCAAAACAGGCTGACAGAATTATCACAATAAGCGACGGTAAAATCGTTGAGGAGGGTTGATTATGAAACTTCTCAATAAGCTTACTCTTAAAAACCTGCGACTTAACAAGGTGCGTACAATTGTTACAATCGTGGGAATTATGCTCTCGGCGGCACTTATTACGGTTGTTTCGGGAATGGCACTCAGCGGACGACAGACTATGATTGACGGTCAAAAAACCTGGTCGGGCAATTATGATGTTGCACTTGATATTATCGACACCGCAAAAATTGATAAAATCCGACAGAACCGTAATGTTGAAAATGCCTTCTATAAAGAAAGGCTCGGATATGCCAGGACAAAAAATGCTGACGGCGAAATCTGCGATTACAGCGTTCTTGCCATGAGCGAAAATACCTACGGCAACTGTTTTAAGATAGACCTTATAAAGGGCAAGTTCCCCACAAATTCGGGTGAGGCTGTTGTTACAAAATCGTTTAAAACACAGGACGGAAAAAATGTGAAAGTCGGTGACAAAATCACACTTGATGTCGGTGTTCTTACCGACAAAGACGGCAATGTCCCCGATGAGGAAGGCATTCATAATTTGTTGCAAAAAGATTTTAATAAGTGCAGCATTATTGACACGGTAAAAAGAACCTATACCGTAACGGGTATTATTGAAAGACCGAAAACGAGCGAACTCTATGATCCGTCAAATTTTTCTATGATATATACCGTGTCTGATGAAAAAGCTCCTGTCGAGGCAATCAAAACAAAGCATATGAATAAGCTGTATATCGCCTATACTCCTCAGAGCGAAAGCAATTATCTTCAAAATACAGCGGATATTTTAGGCTTTAAAGCTGATGATATGAGTAATGTAATCAGCGATGAAATTTCACCCGAAGATCAGCAGACCTCTGGAATAAATGCATACGAATTCAATTCCATACTCCTCAGTATGAAAGGCTACGGTTCAAATGAGGCAACAAATACTGTGATTTTCAGCCTTGCCGTTATTATCATTATTATAGTAATGCTTGCAAGCGTGTTTGTAATCCGCAACAGCTTTGCAATTTCAATTACCGAGAAAACGAGTATGTACGGTATGCTTGCGTCGGTCGGTGCAACCAAAAGGCAAATCCGCAGAAATGTGCTTTTTGAGGGATTCATTCTCGGCTTAATCGGTATCCCTCTCGGCATACTTCTCGGACTCGGTGTAAACGCAATTCTTATTACAATACTCAACAGCGTTCTCAGTGATATGCTGAGCGGTGCAACATTTGTATTTGTAACTCCGACAATTCCGATTATTTGTGCAATCGTTCTTTCGGCTGTTACTATATTCTGTTCATCATTCTTCATTGCACTGCGTGCGTCAAGAATCCCACCGCTTGTTGCAATCAGAGGCAACGAGGATATCAAGGTAAAGAATAACAAACCGTACCGCACATCCAAGCTTACGAAAAAGCTTTTCGGTGTAGGCGGTGAAATCGCCTCAAAGAGCCTTAAACGCAGTAGGAAAAAGTATCGCACAACGGTTATTTCAATCGTTGTAAGCGTTGCAATGTTCATTGCAGTTTCGGCATTTATGGACTATGGAATGACATATACAGAGCATTACTACGGCAAAACAGACTACAGCTATATGGTTTCCGGAATTGATACAAAGCAGGCTCAGACAATTGAAAAAATGCCTGAAATTGAAAATTATCTGACAGTCGGTTTACAGTACGGTCATGTGTCGGCAGATGTGCCTGTTAACGAATGCGGAGAAAATTTCCTTTATGACAATGCTGACGGTACAAAGTCATTCAGCGTGGAATTTCTTGAATTTGAACACGATACATTTGTTAAGATTTGCAGGGAATTGGAACTTGACTACAACAAGGTCAAGGGCGGTGTACTTGTGTATTCTCAGGTAACCCCCGATAACAGTGAGAGTGGCAACTCTTCCAAGCCAATGAAACTGTTCGGCAAAACCGCTCCGACAAAGTTTATCGTTTACGGAAATGATGATAACGGAAATGAGCTGATAGCAGGCAAATTAAAGGTTTCGTCAGTGTTTGATGAAATTCCAAAGTCGGCTGATTCTGTAATCGGCGAAGGAACAATTTTAGGTCAGGGATTGATAATCGGTGAACAGGGTGTAATCTCACCTCAGCTTGGCGAACACAAATGCTATATTACCCTCTACGCCAATACATCGAACCACACTTCGCTTACAAACCGTATTGAGTCTATGGAAGGTGCGGACGACAGCATTTACATTTATGACTATGAAGAAACCGTAAGACAGTTCAATGCCGTTATGCTGATTGTCGGAATATTTGTTTACGGTTTCATCGGTGTTATCTCGCTCATCGGACTTACAAACATTTTCAACACAATTTCAACCAATATGCAGTTGAGGAGCAAGGAATTTGCATCGCTTAAATCTATCGGTATGACAAAGAAAGAATTTAACCGTATGATTCGCCTCGAAAGCCTTATGTACGGCATAAAATCTTTGCTTATCGGTATTCCTCTCGGCGTTCTCGGTGTATTTGCAATCTTCTCCTCATTTTCAATCGGAAGTGTTCCAATGAGCTTTGTATTCCCGTGGAAAGCGATTTTGATTAGTATTGCGGCTGTATTTATTGTGGTATGGCTGATTATGAAATACTCAATCTCAAAGGTTAATAAACAAAATATTATTGAAACAATCAGAAACGACAATATCTGAGTGTCATATTCAGCCAACAGACTGTATTTTGTTGAAATTTGTTGACAATAGTTTTACACTCTGTTATAATGTAGTTGTAACAACAGATACCACAATATTTTGTATGTTTTCATTGCTGACGGGCGGATTATTGATTTAATCCGCCCGAATTTCATTTTGGGAGGACTTTTTGTGAAAATTCTTCTTATTGAGGACAACCGTGCAATTTCAAAAGGACTTGTTTACACTCTTGAACAAAACGGCTTTGAGGTTGCGTTGTGTGAAAATGCCGAATCAACCCTTAACTCTCTCGGCGGTGACTTTGACCTTTTTATTGTTGATGTGTCGCTTCCCGACGGCAACGGTTTTGAACTTTGTGACGAGATAAAAAGAGTGTGCGAAACTCCCGTGATTTTTCTCACAGCACTTGACGATGAGGACAGCATTGTAAAAGGCTTTGACCTCGGAGCGGAGGATTACATAACAAAACCGTTTTCAAGCCGTGAGCTTCTTGCAAGAATTAAACGAATTACCAAAAAGCTCGACAAAACTATGACTATGAATTTTGGCGACATCAGCATTGATTTTGACAAAAAACAGGTTTGCAAAAACGGCAATCCTGTTGTGCTTACGGCGCTTGAATACCGCCTGTTTGCAATGCTTGCCAAAAACAGCGGCAAGGTGCTGACCCGTGAACAGATTCTTGAACGCATATGGGATTTGTCGGGGAATTATGTTGAGGACAACACGCTGACCGTGTACATAAAAAGGCTTCGCAAAAAGCTTGATACAAATATGATTAAAACCGTAAAGGGCCTTGGTTACAGGCTGGAGGTATAATGAAAAGCACATCAAAATTTCTTGCGGTAATGCTTGCGATAACGGGACTTTTCTGTTGTGCCGTTGCAGTAGGCATCGGTGCAGGCTTTAACGCTGTTCGTGAAAGCACCGACAAAAAGATAATTGCCGTTGCGGAAAAAGTTAGGGAACAATATCCCGACATTTCAGAAAAGGAGCTTGCTCAAATTTTGAACAGCGACACTGCAGGCATAAAAGGCGACTTTGCAAAGTACGGAATAAAATCCGACAGTGGCTGGGTTGACATTCAGAGCGGAAGTTATGCAACAATTACAATTGTGATTGCAACCGCAGGTGTTTGTGTGTTCGGAATTTTGCTCTGCATTGTGTTCATAAGATACTGCAAAAAGCAGAAGCGACAGCGACTTGAAATTGTAAAATGTCTTGAAAAAATAAACAACCGAGAGTACGACCTCGACCTTGACGGCTCAACCGACGACGATATGTCGCTGTTAAAGCAGGAGATTCAAAAAACAACGGTAATGCTTCGTGAGTATGCCGACAATTCAATGCGAGAGAAAGAAATCCTCAAAAATTCGCTTGCCGACATTTCACATCAGCTTAAAACACCGCTGACTTCAATTTTGATTACAACCGAAAATATCCTTGATGACGATGATATGCCCGTTGAAATCAGACGGGATTTCGTTATGGATATAGCGCATAACGCCCATTCGATAAATTTCCTTGTAAAAAGTCTGCTCACGCTCTCAATGCTTGATTCGGGAACTGTTAAATTGAAGTTTGGAGATGTGTCGGTTGAAAAAATAATTGACGAGTGCATTTCACGCACAGAAGTTCTTGCCGATATCCGTGATGTGAGAATTGAAAAAACCGTCAAAAATGATTTTAATCTTAATTGCGATTTTCGCTGGATTTGCGAAGCGGTTTCAAACATTGTAAAAAACTGTATTGAGCATACCGACAGCGGTTATGTCAGAATTTCTGCCGAAAGGAACAGTATGTATTCGGAAATCATCATAAGCGACAACGGCTGCGGAATCAGCCCGAAGGATTTGCCCCACATTTTTGAGAGGTTCTATAAAGCACGAAATTCATCCCCGTCAAGCGTCGGCATAGGTCTGTCGCTTGCAAAATCAATTGTTGAAAAAACAGGCGGATATATTACCGCAGATTCCAAACTCGGCGTCGGCTCAACCTTTAAACTCAGATTTTTGAATGTAAGACTCAGATAAGATAAAAATTAAAAAGCGAAAATTGCGGTCGGGAATAAAGTTTTGTTAAGTACAAATCTTATTATTCCCGACCGTATTTATGTAATTTTCGGCAGGGGGGCAATTGAAACTGTCTTTATAAATAAAAACAGAAAAGCGACAAGGGTAATTTTGCATAAAATTCCAGTGTAAAGATTGTATAACTTGCTATTTTTACAAAATAAAAGGATTATGTGTAGTTTTTGTGAGAGTTTTGTGATAAAATCAAATTGTCTAGGGATGTTTGACCCTACGTTTTAAAAGCTTTGAAAGGAGTAATCAAACAATGAAAAAAAGAAGTATGAAGAGAGCGCTCAGTGCCGTTTTGACACTTTGTATGGCTCTCCCCGGTGCTTCCGTAGCATTTGGTTCGGCAAGTGCTGCAACAGTTTCCGATGACAGCAGCACATCTGCATCATCAACTGCCGCAGGTTCACTTGTTGAAGATGACGGCTTTACATGGGATAATGCCAATGTGTATTTCCTGCTTACCGACCGTTTTAAGAACGGAAACACCGCAAATGACCATTCATACGGCAGAACACTTGACAAGGACGGCAAACCGCTTGACGGCTGGGATACAAACCCCGGTACATTCCACGGCGGCGACTTTGCAGGTGTTACTCAGTCAATTGAAGAGGGCTATTTTGATAACCTCGGTGTAAATGCAATTTGGATCTCAGCTCCGTATGAGCAGATTCACGGCTATTGTGATTCAGGTAAGGGCTTTGCTCACTACTCATATCACGGCTACTATGTTCTTGACTATACCGAAACCGATGCAAACTTCGGTACAAAAGAGGAGTTCAAAACTCTCGTTGACACAGCGCATGAGCACGGTATCAGAGTTATCATGGATATCGTAATGAACCACACAGGCTACAACACCGTTGCAGATATGGAGCAGTTCGGCTTCGGTACTCTCCTTGACGGTGCATCAGACTTCAAATACAAGCTCACAGATGTAGGTGAAGTAAACGATCACATTGACTATAAAACATCAGAAGAAGACTGGGGCAAATGGTGGAGCAATGACTGGATCCGCAGCGGTCTTCCCGGATATACAGAGGGTGCCGGCGGTGATCTTACAATGTCACTCAGCGGACTTCCCGACTTCAGAACAGAGCAGACAAAGGATGTTACAATTCCTCCGATCCTCAAAACAAAGTGGACTCAGGAAGGTACATATGCTCAGAAGCTCGCAAAATACGGTAAAGCAAACACAGTAACAGGCTACCTTTCAACCTGGCTTTCAGAGTGGGTTAAGGAGTACGGTGTTGACGGTTTCCGTTGCGATACTGCAAAGCATGTTGATAAGGCTTCTTGGAACCAGCTCAAGCAGGCTTGTGTTTCTGCTCTCAGAGAGTGGAGATCCAACAACAAGGGCAAAGCAGGTGCTGACTGGAAAGAAGATTTCTGGATGACAGGCGAGCATTGGGATCACGGTGTAGGCTACGACACATACTATTCCGAGGGCGGCTTCGACTCAATGATTAACTTCGCAGTTACAGGCGGCGGTGCTCTTGCAAGCGGTAGTGTTGCAAACACATATCAGGGCTATGCAGACCAGATCAACACAAAGGAAGGCTTTAACGTTCTTTCATTTATGTCATCACACGATGAAACACTTACCCGTGGCGATGAGAACACAATGCTTTACAATGCGGCTGCATTCCTCCTTCTCCCGGGCGGAATTCAGATTTTCTACGGTGACGAAACCAACCGTCCTCTCTATCCCGGCGTTGCATTTGACGGTTACGGCGGATCGGGTCATGCACTCAGAAGTGATATGAACTGGAACGACATGAACAAAACTCTTCTTGCTCAGTGGCAGAAGGTTGGTCAGTTCCGTAACAAGCATGTATCTATCGGTGCCGGCGCAAATGTTAAGCTCTCTGCTACAAGCGGTGTTGCTTTCGGCCGTACATACGATAAGTACGGCGTAACAGATCAGGCAGCTGCAGTAATCGGCTGTAACAAAAATTCAAGCGTAACTGTTGATGTTTCAACTCTTTGGGAAGACGGCAGTTATATAATCAATACTTATGACAACTCATCTTCAGTTGTTACTGACGGTAAGGTAACTTTCAACAGCGGTGTAAACGGCACAATCCTTATGGAAAATGCTGACGGTCAGCCACTTGTATCAATCACAGGCGAGCCGAAGTTCTACGGCACAGAGCAGGTTACTGTTTCTCTCAAGGAATGCGACAGCGCAAAGGTTTCTGTTGACGGCGGTAACAAGTTTGTTGTTAAGGACGGCGACACATTCACAATCGGTCAGACAGCTTACAAGAACGATACAATCGAAGTAACTGTTGAAGCTACAAACGACAAGGCAACCTCAGAGGCTAAATTCACATTCCTCAAGCTCGGCGAAAACGACGAAAAGCCTACAACCAGCCCGACACAGAGCACAACTGTTCCCGGTCCGACAGCAAGTCAGACATCAAAGCTTACAATCAAGAGCACAGCAGGCGCTCCGAATGTTTACGCTTGGACAGGTGCAAGCACAGCACTCAACGGTGCATGGCCGGGTGCAAAGGCAGCAGCCGTTTCAGGTCAGGCAAACACATATGAACTCACACTTCCTGTTTCAGCCGACAAGCCATTCAGCGTTGTTCTCAACAACGGCAGCGGCTCACAGTCAGGCGATATCACAGGTCTTTATGACGGTGCTGTTCTCGAAATTCAGAACGGCAACTACGCATCGGTTAAGACAGTAACCAACGGTAATCAGCAGGGAGGCGGCGGCGAGCCAGAGCCTGCAGAGGGTTCTGTTTCCGTAACAATCAAGCCTTACAGCCCATCTGCAAGCTACAAAATCTATGCTTGGAATGATACACAGAAGCTCACAGGCACATGGCCGGGCGTTGCTCTTACAGAAAAAGATTCTGACGGCAACTATGTTGTTAAGTTCGATAATGTTGACGAAGTAAGCATTATTCTCAGCAGCGGTTCAGGTCAGACAGCAGATATCACAGGCGTTAGAGACGGCGCTACAATCGAAATTACAAACGAAGGTTGTACAACATACAAGCTTACATCAAAGCCAATCGTTGTTTCACCTTATGAATCACTCAAGAAAGAAGCAAGAAAGATTCTTGCTATGACAGCATCAGACTACACAGCAGAGAGCTGGGCAAATGCTCAGAAGGTTCTCAAGTCAGCCGAGGCTATGATTAAAGCAGGCGAAGACGCTACAACAGCTGAAGATATGAATGCTATGATTGCAGACCTCAAGTCAGCTCAGAAGGCACTTGTACTTGCTCCTGCAACACTCACATATGCAGTTGCAGGCAAGAGCGTTGTATCAGGTGTTACAGCCAGCGGTGCAAAGGTAACTGTTACAGTTGACGGTAAGACATATTCTGCTACTGCAGACGATGTTACAGGCGCATTCACAGTTGCAACATCAGCTCTCAAGACAACAAGCACAATCAAGGTTGACGCAACAAGAAACGGTGTAAACGGCACATACTCATATGCTATGAAGAATGGCAACATTGAAAGCGGAGTTGTTCCTACATCTCCTGTACCTCCGACACAGCCTACTACTTCAACTCAGCCGACTACAGCTACACAGCCAACAACAGCTACTCAGCCGACTGCACCTACACAGCCTACAACAGCTACAGAGCCGACTACTGCTCCTGCTCAGAAGCTCACAGTAAACGCTACTTCAAATTACTTTGGTTCTGCATCAAAGACAGTAAGCACTGACGGCAAGAAGGTAACTGTTCTCTACAAGCTCAACTCAAACATGGGCGTTGTTGACGGACAGTGGGCTGTTAAGTACGATTCAAGCAAGCTCAAATTCAACATGGCTGATAACAAGGCAGACGGCAAGCAGACAATCATGCCTTCACAGTCAAACCTTATTCACAATGCTTACAGCAATGTAATTAAGGGTATATTTACTAACCCACAGGTACCTACTCAGTACAACGGAGATACATTTATCTCACTCACATTTGAGGTTATCGGTTCAGGTACTGCAAGCGTATATCTTGACACACAGTACCTTACATTAGGTTATGTAAAGGGCAACAAGCTTAATCAGGCATCTGTTGTAAATAACAGCAAGGTTTGCGATGTAACAGGCATTGCAGGCTTTGAAAAAGTATCAGTAAACGCATCAACGGTATTTGTCGGCGATGTAACCCTTGGTGATGTTGACATGGACGGCGATATCACAGTTTTTGATGCAACCGAAGTTCAGAAGTATGTTGTTCAGCTCGTTGCATTCACAAACGACCAGTTTACTGCTGCCGATGTTGACCATGACAGCACAATCACAGTTAAGGATGCTACTACTATTCAGAAGTTTGTTGTAAAACTCATCAGCAACTTTTAATAAGTTTTAAAGCAATTGACATATCGTTCCGTTTAGTCGATATAGTAAGGAATGTCCCTCACAAAATGTGAGGGACATTTTTTGTACAGTTTTTTAAATAGAAAATGGCAGACAACCGTGTGATTGTCTGCCATTTTGTCATGATGAATTTAAAATTACCGATTATACTTTTACAAGAACCTTTGTAATTTCGCTGATGTACATTTTATGGAAGTCGTTGTCATACCACTTGTCAACGCTTTCACGGTCGGCAATGCTTTCGGCATTAAGACTTTGAGCGTACATTTTTTTGCATTCAAGAACAAGCTTTGCCTCTTCAAAATATACAGAGCCGTTTTCCGTGAACGCAGGAGTAAGACCTGTTTCCTTTACCTTGTCATAATCCTTGCCGCTCTTTGAACCGCAGAATTTGAGGGCATCTCTGTACTTTTCATCAAAAAAGCTCATTGTATAGCGGTCGCCGTTCTCCATAAACGCAAATGTATATCTCTGCGGACGAATAAAGGTGAACACAACCGGTTTGCCCCACATAATGCCGACACCGCCCCAGCTTATCGTCATTGTGTTGAATTTTTCTCTGTCGCCTGCCGTAACAAGCGCCCAGTCGTCACCGATAAGCTTAAACGGACTTTCTGTAATTTCTTTCGGATTTATCTCTTTAAATGCTGACATATAAATCTTCCTTTCATAATGTTTGATCTGTTAAAAACAGTATAACAAAAATATGTTAAAAATTCAATCTTCATTTATTTTGACTTTATCTGAATATATGCGGTGTGTAATTATGATTATGTTGTTTGTAAACTCAATAAAATGAAAAATATGCAAAATGGGTGTATATGTATGTATGAATATGCATAAAGAGATGAATAAAATGAATATTCATTTTTTGTGAATATATACATTTTTGAGAAAATGCAGGGTGAATGTGACATATCAACCGCCAAAAACACCGATAATACAGCGAAAATAAAGCAGATTTCGGTCAATTTGTACCCAAAAATGCAAATTTGAAAAAACATTGAATATTTATTCAAAAAACACTTGATTTTTTGAAAACAGAGTGTATAATGTAAGAGTAATAAAAATTAAGTAAAGGAAACACCGACATAAAGTGTTTCCAAATTCCGGAGGAATCAAAAATGGCTGACAATAAGATTAAAAAGGTAGTTCTTGCATATTCAGGCGGTCTTGATACTTCAATCATCATTCCGTGGCTTAAAGAAAACTACGACAACTGCGAAGTTATCGCTGTTTCGGGTGATGTTGGTCAGGGTACAGAGCTTGACGGACTTGAAGAAAAGGCTATCAAAACAGGCGCATCAAAACTTTACATTGAAGACCTCAACAAGGAATTTGTTGACGAATATATCATTCCCACAGTAAAAGCAGGTGCTGTTTACGAGGGCAAGTACCTCCTCGGCACATCTTTTGCCCGTCCTATCATTGCTAAAAGACTTGTTGAAATTGCAAAGGCTGAAGGTGCTGACGCAATTTGTCACGGCTGCACAGGTAAGGGTAACGATCAGGTTCGTTTTGAGCTTGCTATCAAGGCTTACGCTCCCGATATGAAGATTATCGCTCCTTGGAGAACATGGGAATTCAAGAGCCGTGAGGACGAGATTGAATATGCTGAAAAGCACAATATTCCGCTCAAGATTAACCGTGAAACAAACTACTCAAAGGATAAGAACCTCTGGCATTTAAGCCACGAAGGTCTTGACCTTGAGAATCCTGCAAATGAGCCGATGTACAATAAGGAAGGCTTCCTTGAACTCGGTGTTTCGCCTGAGCAGGCTCCCGATAAGGCAGAGTATGTAACTCTTACATTTGAAAAGGGCGTTCCCACAAAGCTTAACGGCGAGGTTATCGACAGCGTTGAACTCATTAAGGAACTCAACAAAATCGGCGGCAGAAACGGTGTAGGTATCACAGATATCGTTGAGAACCGTCTTGTTGGTATGAAGGCTCGTGGTGTTTATGAAACTCCAGGCGGTACAATCCTCTATGCTGCTCACGCAAAGCTTGAAGAAATCTGCCTTGACAAGGACACACTCCACTACAAGCAGAATGTTGCAAATGCTTTTGCGGAGCTTGTTTATGACGGCAAGTGGTACACACCTCTCCGTGAGGCTCTCTCCGCTTTTGTTGACAGCACTCAGGAGTATGTAACAGGTGATGTAAAGCTTAAGCTTTACAAGGGCAACATCATTGATGCAGGCGTAACAAGCCCGTATTCACTCTATGACGAGGAAATTGCTACTTTTGACGAAGATCAGGTTTATGACCAGAACGACAGCGCAGGCTTCATCAACCTCTTTGGTCTTCCAATCAAGGTTCGTGCAAAGAAAGGCCTTATCAAATAATTAAATCTTTGATTTGCATACATAATCGGGGGCAGGGAATTTCTCTGCCCCGATAAGTGTTTATTACACCTTTTTATTTTTATGTGTTTTTTAGTTCGTGCAGACAGTTTGCAATATCAAAAACATATTCTGCCCGAGCGTAGTATAGTTTTTTGTTTGTGCAATTCTGTAGGGGCGTTCATTGGACGCCCGCAAGTAACGGCACAAATTTTGTGTTAAAACAAATTATATAAAAATCGCAAAGTAATTACCTACAGTAGCGGCGAACCGTGTTAGCCAATCGTTTTGGTCGTAAAACCAAAACGAACAGATGTGAATATATAATTGCATAACAATAAGCAGATGAATTAAATTAAGTCGAAACGATTGTACAATCGTTTCAATTGGCAATCACTGATTGCCGCTACTGTATGGCAATCGATTTGCCCATACAATCTATATGTAAGGAGAAAATAATAATGCAGCTTTGGAAAGGACGCTTCAAAAAGGAGCTTTCAAAAACCACTAACGATTTTAACAGCTCGATTTCATTCGACAGCAGAATGTATAAAGAAGACATCGAGGGCAGCATTGCCCACGCAACAATGCTTGGCAGATGCGGCATTATTAAAGAAGAAGAGGCAAACGATATCGTAAAGGGTCTTAAAGGTATTCTTGCGGACATCGAAAACGGTACTCTGCACATTGATATGGAGGCTGAGGACATTCACACCTTTATCGAGGGTGAGCTTACCAGAAGAATAGGCGACAACGGCAAAAGGCTTCACACTTCAAGAAGCCGTAACGATCAGGTTGCAGTTGACATCAAGCTTTACCTCAAAAAAGAGGTTGTCAATGTAAAAAATCTCGTTGTAGGTCTTATTAAGGTTATTGCCGACAAGGCTGAAAAGTACAGCGAAACCGTTATGCCCGGTTATACTCACCTCCAGAGAGCACAGCCGATTACCTTCGGACATCATCTCCTTGCTTACGGCGAAATGCTTTTGAGAGATGTTTCAAGGCTTGAAGACTGCCTTAAAAGAATGGATGAAATGCCACTCGGTTCATGTGCGCTTGCAGGCACAACATATCCGATTGACAGAACAATCACAGCCGATCTCCTAGGCTTTGACAGAATTACAAACAACTCTCTTGACGGTGTTTCCGACAGAGATTACTGCATCGAATTTGCATCGGTGCTTTCGATAATAATGGTTCACCTCTCAAGATTTTCAGAGGAAATCATTATGTGGTGCAGTTGGGAATTCAAGTTCATTGAGCTTGATGACGCTTTTTCAACAGGCTCTTCAATTATGCCGCAGAAAAAGAACCCCGATATTGCAGAGCTTGTTCGTGGTAAGAGCGGCAGAGTTTTCGGTGACAATATGACGCTCCTCACAATTATGAAGGGTACTGCACTTGCATACAACAAGGATATGCAGGAGGACAAGGAGGCTATCTTTGACGCACTCGACACGGTTAAAATGTGCCTCACAGCCTTTACTCCCATGCTCGACACAATGCGTGTCATTCCCGAAAATATGAGGAAAGCTGCAGCAGGCGGTTTCATCAACGCAACAGACTGTGCCGACTGGCTCACAAAGAACGGTGTTCCGTTCAGAGATGCCTACAAGGCAACAGGCGAACTCGTTGCAAGATGTATTGAACTCGGTACAGACCTCGAAAATCTTCCAATGGACGAATACAAAAAGGTTTGCGATGTGTTCAACGATAATGTTTACAGCGCAATTTCACTTGAACGCTGTACAAACGAGCGTACAGTATTCGGCGGTCCTGCATCGGCAAATGTAAAGGCTCAGGCTAAGCGTGTTGCAGAAATCGCAGAAAAACTGTAAAAAATAAAATAACATTCCGAATTAACGGAATGTTTCAAATAATTTAATAAATAAGCAAACTCAATGCCGATAAACCCGATTTTCGGGTTTGTTGGGGTTGCAGGGAAGTTAAGGCGGTTGGCACTCCCATATGAATGGGGGTGATATGTATGACTGAAACGGTATTACTCGTAATTTTACTCGTAGCACTTGCAGAAGTCATTAAAAACATAAAAAAATAACCGCCCGACGCTCTACTTTCGGACGGTTATTATGCCATACAAAGTAGGTCAACCGCTTTAAACGGTTTTCCCTGTAGCCTTATTATATAGTATATGCAAATAAAAGTCAATATGAATTGACAGAGATATAAAGTACGGCGAGCCGCCGTTCCCGGTTCATGCAAAAAGTAAACTGCCGTATTCAACACATACAGACAAAGATTAATATAAATTTACAATAGATTAGGTGATAGCAATGAAAATAAAAGCAGGTATTGTCGGTGCAACCGGCTATGCAGGTGCGGAGCTTGTAAGACTTCTTACCGCTCATCCCGAGGCTGAAATTTCGGCAATCAGCTCTGTTTCCTTTGAGGGTGACAAGCTGAGCAATGTTTATCCGTCTTATACATTTTTGAACGATATGGTTTGTGAAAATCAGGATGCTGTTGTTGAAAAGAGCGATGTTATCTTTGCCGCTCTCCCACACGGTCTTTCACAGGAGCTTGCCGCAAAGTGCATTGATGCGGGCAAGGCGTTTATTGACCTCGGCGCTGACTTCCGCCTTGAAAGCGAAGAAGAATACACCGAATGGTACGGCGGAACTTTTCTTGACAAAAAACTTCACGAACAGGCAGTTTACGGACTTCCTGAATTTTTCAGAGATAAAATCAAGGGTAAAAAGCTTGTTGCGAATCCGGGTTGTTACACAACCTGTTCACCGCTCGCAATTGCTCCTGCAATCGTAAACGGACTTGTAGAAACAAAGGGTATCATTTGCGACTGCAAAAGCGGTGTTACCGGTGCCGGCAGAAAGCCAAATCAGGGCAACCACTATCCCGAACTCAACGAAGGATTCCACGCTTATAAGGTTGCAAGCCACCGCCACACTCCCGAAATTGAGCAGACTCTTTCAAAGCTTTCGGGCGAAAAGGTTATTATTACCTTTGTTCCGCACCTTCTCCCCGTAAACCGTGGCATTCTCGCAACTGTTTATGCCGACATCAAGGACGGTGTAACCTTTGAACAAATCAGAAAGGCTTATGAGGACTTTTACAAGGACGAATTTTTTGTAAGACTTCTTGATGACGGCAAATGTGCCGACATTCACAATATCAAATATTCTAACTTCTGTGATGTTTCAATTCACCACGATAAGAGAGCCAACAAGCTCGTTGCCTGTGCCGCAATCGACAACATGGTCAAGGGTGCCGCAGGTCAGGCTATTCAGAATATGAACATAATCTTCGGACTTGACGAAAAAACAGGTTTGGTAATCGTTCCGCCTGCATTTTAAGGGTGAATATCTATGGAAATCAAGTATATTGAAAACGGCTCGGTCACTTCCGCAAAGGGCTTTACAGCCAACGGAATTTGTGCCGGAGTCAAAGCATCTAACACAACTAAAAAAGACCTTGCGCTCATTTACTGCGACAAGGTTTGCAACAGTGCGGCTATCTTTACAAAGAACCTTGTAAAGTCCGACACTATATATGTTACTAAAAAACACCTTGAAAACGGTACGGCTCAGGCTGTTGTCGTAAATTCAGGCAATGCAAATGCCTGTAACCCTGACGGCTATGAAAAGGCTGAGAAAATGTGCAGTCTTGCCGCAGACGCTCTCGGTGTTGACGAAAACGATGTAATCGTTGCATCAACAGGTGTCATCGGTCAGCCTCTCCCGATTGGACCCATTGCAAGCGGAATTGAAAAGCTCAAAGGCACGCTTTCGAAGGACGGCGGAAGCTCTGCCGCAGAGGCAATTATGACAACCGACACCGTGAAAAAGCAGTGGGCTGTTGAAACGGTTCTTGACGGCAAAAAGGTTACAATCGGCGGTATTGCAAAGGGCAGCGGTATGATTCATATTAACATGGGTACAACTCTTTCCTTTGTAACAACAGATGCGGCAATTTCTTCCGAAATGCTCAAATCCGCACTTATCGAAGCCGCTGATGTCAGCTATAATATGGTAAGCGTTGACGGTGACACCTCAACAAACGATACCCTTGCAATTATGGCATCGGGTTATGCAGGCAACAGGGAAATCACAGAGAAGAACGATGATTACAAAACCTTTACAGCCGTTCTTACCGATGCATTCAAAAAGGTTGCAAAGGAGCTTGCAAAAGACGGTGAAGGTGCAACAAAGCTCCTTATCTGCAAGGTTGACGGTGCAAAAGACGATAAGAGCGCAAAGATTATTTCAAAGAGCATCATCTGTTCAAGTCTTGTAAAGGCGGCAATGTTCGGGGCTGACGCAAACTGCGGAAGAATCCTCTGCGCAATCGGCTACAGCGGTGCCGAAACAGATGTTAAAAAAATTGATGTTTCATATAAATCCGCAAAGGGTGAAATCCTTGTTTGCAAGAACGGCAACGGTCTTGTGTTTGATGAGGATAAGGCTAAGGAAATTTTACTCGAGGACGAAATTGAAATTCTCGTAAAATTAGGTGACGGCAATGCATCTGCCGAGGCTTACGGTTGCGACCTTACCTATGATTATGTAAAAATCAACGGTGACTACCGCACATAATATGCGATTTGATTGTGTGAGCGTAAATCAACTACATAAAGGATTGAAGAAAATGGATGTTTCAAAGAGAGCCAAGGTACTTATACAGGCAATGCCCTATATCAAGAAATATTCGGGCGAAACAATTGTTGTAAAATACGGCGGAAACGCTATGATAAACGAAGAACTTAAAGCGGCAGTTATGAGCGACCTCGTTCTTATGCAGCTTGTCGGAGTCAATGTTGTGCTCGTTCACGGCGGCGGACCCGAAATCAATGCAATGCTCAAAGCCGTTGGCAAGGAAAGCAAGTTTATCAACGGTATGAGAGTGACCGACAAGGAAACTATCGACATTGTTCAGATGGTGCTTGCAGGCAAAGTCAACAAGAGCCTTGTTCAGCTTCTCGGCAGTCACGGCGGTAAGGCTATGGGACTTTGCGGTCTTGACGGCAAAATGCTTATGGCTGAAAAGCTTGTTACAGGCGCAGACCTCGGCTATGTGGGCGAAATTAAGGAGGTTAACCCCGAACCGCTCAACAACGCTCTTGCAAGCGGTTATATTCCGATTGTTTCAACCGTTGCAGGCGGTTATGACGGCAATGTATATAATATTAACGCAGACATTGCGGCATCGCAGATTGCCGCTAAAATCGGCGCAAAAAAGCTCATTCTTATGACAGATATCAGAGGACTTCTCCGTGATGTTCACGATGAGGATTCACTCATCCCCGTTGTCAATGTCAGCGAAGTTCCTATGCTCAAGCGTGACGGCATTATCAGCGGCGGTATGATTCCCAAGATTGATTGCTGTGTTGAGGCAGTCCGCAGCGGTGTAAACCGTGCCCATATCATTGACGGCAGAATCGAACATTCAATTCTGCTCGAGCTTTTCAGCGATGAAGGCATCGGTACAATGTTTTATTGATTAGCATTGCTGTTTTCCTGATTTGTAAAAACAGTAGAGGCGGTCATTGGTCGCCCACTAAATAAAACTTTCTGTTTAACTTAAAAATTTTATTTGATAAAAGCTGTGTATTGTTTGCCCCTACAGATTAAACACAACATTCTTCATATCAAAACATTTTTATAAAACAAACCCATTCATCAAGTCGGGCGCCCAATGAGCGCCCCTACAGATTAAATTTTGGAGGGTGCAATGATTATACGAGAAATGACAATTGACGACTATGACGAGGTCTATGAGATGTGGCAGATTACCACAAAGCGTGCGCTCTCTAAGGCTGATGAAAAAGATCAGATGGAGCGTTATCTCAAGCACAACGCCGGTATGAGTCAGGTTGCCGTGGTTGACGGAAAAATTGTCGGAACCGTGCTTGCAGGTCATGACGGCAGACGGGGATTTATCCACCATATGGCTGTTCTGCCCGAATTCAGACGAAAGAAAATCGGTCACGCTCTTGCACAAACCGCTATCCAAAAAATCCGTGAACAAGGCATCGACAAAACTCACATTTTCTGTTATCAGAACAACGAAACAGGTCAAAGCTTCTGGCGTGATTTCGGCTTTGAAAAGCGTGAGGATGTTTTTGTTTACTCCTTCAGCAACGATAAAATATGAAAGGGTGTGGCTAACTTGACTACAAAAGAGAAAGATTTAAAATATATTATGCACACATACGGTCGCTACGATGTTGCTCTCAAAAGTGCAAAAGGCGTTACCGCATATGACGAAAACGGCAAAAAGTACATTGATGTTTCATCGGGTATCGGTGTAAACAGCCTTGGCTATTGCAATGACGGTTGGGTTGAGGCTGTTTCAAAGCAGGCAGGCACAATTCAGCATATGTCAAACTATTTTTACTGTTCACAGGCGAGTGACCTTGCCGAAAAGCTTTGCACGCTTACAGGTCTTTCAAAGGTCTGCTTTGGCAACAGCGGTGCAGAGGCTAACGAATGTGCAATCAAAATTGCCCGTAAGTACAGCTTTGACAAGTACGGCGAGGGCAGAAATGAAATCGTAACGCTTAACAATTCCTTTCACGGCAGAACTGTTACAACTCTTGCCGCAACAGCTCAGGATGTTTTTCATAACTATTTCTTCCCGTTTACAGAGGGCTTTAAGTATGCAGACGCAGACGATATTGACGCTCTGAAAGCAGTTGTTTCGGACAAAACCTGCGCAGTAATGCTTGAACTCATTCAGGGAGAGGGCGGTGTAAATATCCTCGATCCCGAATATGTAAAAGAGCTTGTTAAGTATTGCAACGACAACGATATTCTCGTTATTGTCGATGAGGTTCAGACAGGCGTCGGCAGAACAGGCAAGCTGTTTGCTCATCAGAATTACGGTATCCTCCCAGACCTTATGACGGTTGCAAAGGGGCTCGGCGGCGGACTTCCTATCGGTGTTTGTATGTGCGGTGAAAAGCTCAAGGATGTTATGTCACCGTCAACTCACGGCACAACATTCGGCGCAAACCCTGTTGTTTGTGCAGGTGCAAACTATGTTCTTGACACAGTTGCAAATGACGAATTTCTTGCCGAGATTGAGAAAAAGGGTCAGTATTTTGAGGACAAGCTCACAAAAATTGACGGCGTAAAGAGCGTTCGCAGAATGGGACTTATGATTGGTATTGAGCTTGAAAAGGGCGATGCACACGACATTGCAATCAAATGCGTTGAAAACGGCTTGCTTATTATCACGGCAAAAGATTTGCTCCGTATGCTCCCACCGCTTGTTATTGATTACAATGAAATTGACGAGGCGATTAATATACTCGAAAAAACAATAAAGGAGAACAACTAATGAAACACTTACTTAAACTTGAGGATTGGTCAACAGAAGAAATTATCAACACACTTAACCTTGCCGATCAGCTTAAATATGAGCAGAAACACGGCATTGAGCATAAAATTCTCAAGGGCAAGTCTCTTGGTATGATTTTTGAAAAGTCAAGCACCCGTACCCGTGTTTCATTTGAGGTTGGTATGACACAGCTCGGCGGTTATCCGCTTTTCCTCTCATCAAATGACCTTCAGATTGGCAGAGGCGAGCCTGTTGAGGACACAGCCCGTGTTCTTTCCCGTTTTCTTGACGGTATTATGATTCGTACCTTTGAGCAGAAAGAGGTTGAGGCTCTTGCAGAGTACGGTTCAATCCCGATTATCAACGGTCTTACAGACTATTGTCACCCATGTCAGGTTCTTGCAGACCTTATGACAATTCGTGAATTCAAGGGCAAGCTTGAAGGACTCAAGCTGTGCTTTATCGGTGACGGCAACAACATGATGAACTCACTCATCGTCGGCGCACTCAGCACAGGCATGAGCTTCTCTGCCGCCTGCCCAAAGGATTATATGCCGCCTAAGCACATTATCGAGTTCGGTGAAAAGTACGGCAACGGCAAGTTTGAAATCGTAACAGATCCGCTTGAAGCCGCTAAGAATGCCGATATTGTTTATACAGATGTATGGGCATCAATGGGACAGGAAGAAGAAAAGAAAATCCGTGAGGCAGCATTCGCAGGCTATCAGGTTAACAAGGAGCTTATGGCTGTTACAAATAAGGATTGTATGGTTCTCCATTGTCTCCCTGCACACCGTGGTGAAGAGATTACTGCAGATGTATTTGAAGAACACGCAAATGAAATCTTTGAGGAGGCAGAAAACCGTCTTCACGCTCAGAAGGCTGTTCTTGTTGAATGTATGGCAGATGAAATGCCTGAAAAAGTTTGATGACAGTTTGATTCTTTAAAACTTCATAAAAAGCAAAAAAAGTCACATTGCACAACAGTAAGATAGCTGTTTTGTGCAATGTGACTTAATTTTTATTGCAAAACGGAGTATAATTCCATTGGGGGATAATAGCAAAATCAGAATTGCAGGTGTATAATTATGTTAAGCAATTACACGTTTTATGGCGAAAAAGGAAGTCTTTAAAATGACAAGAGAACAAAAACAGCATATTCTGCATTTTGCAGTCAGCTCTCTGGGCGGATTTATGGGCGGATATGCAATTTACAATCACTGTGATGTGTTCGGTAACGCACAGACAGCAAATATGATTCACCTTGTCAGCAAAATTTTTACGGGTGATTTTGAGGGCGTTGTGTTTATCGTCATCGCTCTCCTTACATATATTCTCGGCAATGTTTTCTTTGTAATTGCCGACCGTTTTATTAAGCTTGAAACCAAAACCGTCAGCCTTATTGCAAGTGCGGCTGCACTTCTGATTATCGGAATTTTTCCGAATATTTCAAACAACTACCTTGCAATTCTGCCGATTCTGTTCGTAACTCCTGTTTTGTGGAATTCATTCAGAACAGCCGGAAGTTATGTTACATCTCCGATTTTCTCGACAAACAACCTTCGTGTTGCAACGGTTTCAACATTCACGGGTATTATTGACAAGGACAAGGATATGAAGAAAAAGGCTAAATTCTATTGGCTTACACTTGCAAGCTATCATATAGGTGTTGTCCTTGCCTGCGTTCCAAGCGTTTTTATCGGTGTGAACAGCATCTGGTTCGGCTTTGTAAGCATTGCCCTTTCAACAGCTTCATATATGTGGCTCTGCGGTGTGTTTGACAGAGAAGAATCCTTTGCAGCATCCGAAGGCTTAGCAGCACAATCGGAAACAATTTAAAATAAAAAATAATGTCGGCGGTACACCTCCGACATTATTTTTTTGTTTATAACTTTCAATCGGCAAAGTCACATTATCAACATCAAAACACCCATAATAACAGGCTGGTGGGCAAGATAAATCCACAGGCTGTATTTGCCGATTTTGTCAAACAGCGGGATTTTGAATTCAAAATATTTTGCAAGATTTTTTTGTGCGATGAAATTCCAAAGATAAAAGCCTGCCGTAAAGAGGAAAATCCACGGAATAATCGGGAAATAGTCTGCCGACACAAAGTCGGACGAGGGGAATCCCAGAAATGCAAGGTACTTGCACGAATAGAGAAAATCGGGCAATTTTACGATATCCAGCCCGAAAAATCCGACACAGCCTTTTTGCAAATCATACGAAAACGCATACAACAAAAGTGAAATCAACGCTCCCGACAGGGGGCTTATTTTTTTGAGGTTATCCGACAGAACGGAAACAAACATCATTGAGCAGCCTATCAGATTCAGTACACCGAACCATACCGCCTGATTCGGTCCGGCTATCACGGTAACGCAGGTAACGGCAAAGCCTGCAAGATTTAAAAGAATACCTCTTTTTATGCCGTTTCCCGAAAAGTTAAGGCACATTCCCGAAAGCAGTATGAACATTACGCAGATACTGCGTTCCCAGACCGCAGTCATGGGATAAAAGTACCAGCTTGTGTTAAGTCCGTACATCATAAAAATATCGTAGCATAAGTGAAACGCAACCATGCTGACGGTTGAAATTCCACGCAGAGAGTCGAGAAAATAATATCTTTTGTTTTCTTTTAACAAGGCTTTACCGTTTGAGTTCATCAATTATTTATTCCTTTTCATCATAACGGAAAAGACGACCACAGCCAGAACAAGCAACACAACCGCATATCCGCAGACGGGAATAAGCTCGGGCATAATGTCCGAATACTTGCCCGAAATTGCATCCCTTGCGGCGTTTACGGCATGGGCAAACGGAAGTGCGTTTGCAAGGTTTTTGAACCAACCGCCGACCATTGCGGTATCGAACCAAATGTTTGAAAACCATGCCGAAAGGTTTGTGAGCAATGCACCGCAAATTCCGCCGACAGCCTTTTCATTCAGAAGTGTGCCGAGCAGAAGTCCGAGCGAGATAAACACAATTGCAATCGGAATGTTTACCGCAAGCATAAGCAAAATGTTCACGCTGACCTCAAGTCCGAGGAAGAACGCAACAACAACGCATACGGCACTCTGCAAAATTGCCATCGGCAAAAGCGGAAGTGTGTAGCCGATAATAAACTCGTGTGCTTTGAGCGGAGATGTGAACAATCTCATCATAAAGCTTGTGGTTCTGTCCTTGGCAATGAGCATTGACGAGAACAGCGAGATAAAGCTCATTCCGAAAACCGTAATACCGGGCGTCAGTTTGTCGATGTTGAACATTGTCATCTGAGCCTGCTCGGGGATTGCTGAATTTATTGCCGACAACAAAAGAAGAAGTACAACGGGAAATCCGAGTCCGAAACAGAATGTCAGCGGATCACGGAGAATTTCCTTTGTGTTTCGTGAAGCAAACGCAGTCAATCTCATTACAACGCACCTCCGTTTGTCAGCTTTACAAAAGCCGACTCAAAATCTTTTTCGCCCGAAAGGGCAACAAGCTCATCGGAAGTACCCTCAGCCGCCAATTTACCGTGAGCCATAATCCCGATTCTGTCGCAGAGTGCAACAGCCTCTTCAAGATAGTGCGTTGTGAGAATAACGGTAATTTTACCCTTGAGTTTTTCAATCTCTGACCAAAGGCTGTGTCTTGCAATTACATCAAGTCCGAGCGTGGGTTCGTCAAGAAAGAGTATTTTCGGCTCTGAGATAAGTGCCATTGCAATGCTCAATCTTCTCACTTCACCGCCCGACAGCTTTTTAGCCTTGCGGTTTTCAAATTCCCGCATAGAAAAGCGTTCGATAAGTTCGCTTGCTTTGGCTTTTGCAGCTTTCTTTGAAAAGCCGTAAACCTCTGCCATGAGTTCAAGGTTTTCTCTTGCGGTAAGGTTCATTGCCGCCGCACTTTCCTGCGGTGAAATTCCGATAATCTGTTTTACCGCTGCTCTGTCGGTTTTTATGCTGTGACCGAGAAGCTCTGCCTCACCCGATGTCGGCATAATAAGCGTTGTGAGCATTTTCATTGTTGTTGTTTTTCCTGCACCGTTGACTCCGAGAAAACCGTACATTTCGCCCTCGTTGATTTTTAGGTCAAGGTTTGATACAGCCGTTTTTTCCTTATATTTTTTTGTAAGTTTTTCTGTTTTTATTGCGTACATATTTTCTCCTCAATTCAGGATAAAAGGGATTCAAGTCAAATTTTACTTCATTAACTTGTCAAAGGGATTTTTTATTTTTGCAAGTGCCATACCTTTTTTCTCGTCACCGAGAACCAGAAGTCTGTCGCCTGCCTCAATTCCGAACACCTTTCTGGCGTGTTTAGGGAGTGTAATCTGTCCTCTTTCGCTGACCTTAACAATGCCGAAAATGTACTTTCCGTCACCGTCGGGAGTGAGTCCGTCAGATTCTTCCTCGTAAAAAGGACACACAAGAAGCATTTCTACCGTAGTTTCAAAAATCTGCGCAATCGTCACGCATTTTTCGACATCGGGAAGAGATTCCTCATTTTCCCACTTTGCAACAGACTGTCTTGACACTCCAAGCCTATCCGCAAGGTCCTCCTGTGAATATCCGTACTTTTTCCGAAGATACTTCAAATTCATACCAATCATACTTTTCATACCTCCTGAGTTAAGTATATTTCATATGTAACGCAATTTCTACCAACCTGATTTTACACTTTATGTAAAAATCAGTTGCATAATCCCTTTATGATTTATGATAAACGCCCTTGCAGATTTTGTCAAACAAAAGGCGGTTGCATTTTTTACGCTTTGTTTACCTTATTGTAATGTACATATCATTGTTTGTTCACAAAACTGTCACATTTAAATGTTAAACTTAAACCAATATCGTATGTACGGAGGACATATTATGAAAAAACCTACTAAAAGAGATACAATCAATCTGTTTTTCTCTGCATTTCTGATCATCGCATTTATCGTTTGCGCACACTTCTTCTCACAGTACGCATCAGCCCTTTCACAGCCGCTCGGTTCAATCATTCCGATTCTTGTGTATGCTGTGTTCGGTCTTTTGGTGTTCTATGCAACCCGTGTCGGTGACGGCAAGGCGGTAAAGCGTTTTTCACTCGTTACACTTATTGTAATGGTACTCCCGTCACTCTACATAATCGTTGCTTCCCTTGCTCCGGGACTTCCGCTTTATGATGTATTTTCAAATGCAAACGGCTCGGGATTGAGCGTTATCGTAACGCTTGCAAGTATCGCACTCGGTTACGGAATTCCTTACTCATTCCTCAGCGGTTTTGAAGTTGCCGATGATGAGGCTGTTGAAGAAGAAACAGGCAACCCTGTTCAGGGAGGCATTGAGGCTGATCTTGCAGATGACGAAAACGCAGAAGATACTGCATTTGAAGAATCCGAAGAGGTTGAAACAGAGGATGAAGGCGAATCAACAGACGAAACCGATAACGGTGAAGACGCTTGATTCACTGCTGATTTTCCTTAAATCGACGAGTACCTGCACGGCTTGTGCGGGTACTTTTTGTATATGGCAAAAAATTATGCTTTTAAACTTAACAGTGCTAATATTCAGTTGACAAATTGTCACGGCTGATTTATTATTTTGGTACGGGGTGTGCAGAATAAATGCACCGTATTTTTCTGTTTCAAAATTTTTCTTTCAAAGGAGAATTACATAATGGACGATAACAATAAATATAATAGAAACAAGGATTATGAGCCTGACAACTTTGATGACGAGGTTGCGTTTCCTGCAAGAAGAAACAACGCCCCCGAAAGATCTTCCGATATTCAGGAGGATTACGGCGATAACTTTGACAATGATGTAAAATTTGTCGGCGATTATGACGAGGACGCCGTTCAGATGCCGGAAATCGACTTTGAGGACGATTTGGAAACTCCCGTAAAAATGCCGTCGGAAAGGGATGACCGCACACAGACTCCCGACTATGGCGACAATTTTGATTCTCAGACAGGGGAGCAGGTGTCAAAGGCTACAAAGGATTTTCAGTATGACCTTTCATCTGACGATATTGGTAACTACTACACAAAATCAACAATAAACCCAAAGCGTAAAAAGGTTGTTAAAAAGAAAAAGAGAACAAGCCGTAATGTGGCGGTTATCTTAACAATTGCGGCGGTAATCTGCCTTATTGTTGCCGTTGTTTTTGCATTCACACAATGCAGTTCACAGAAAAATGATAAAAAGGCTTCCACTTCCACGGCACCGTCAACGGAACAGGTGACAACGGCACAGCCTACAACGGAATACGGCGATGACAACTATGTTCCCGTTTACACGGAAGAACCGACATATGAACCGCAGACTGAATATAAGCCTGAAACAGAAGCTCCTGTTCAAACTGAACCGCAGACAGAGTATCAGCCTGAAACAGAGCCGCAGCAGAGCAGTGATATCAGTGTTACCGAATCGTCACAGACTTCGGATGACACTCAGCCAACACAGTCATACGAGAGCGGCGGCGATGAACCGTATGTTGAAGAAAACTGATTGTTTTCTTTTGATAAAATGAATTTATGAAATTGGAGATGTTTTAAATGGGTTGCACCCACGATTGTTCAAGCTGTTCTTCGGATTGCAAAAGCAAGGAACAGAATTTGCACGAAGAACTTAATAAATACAGCAGTGTAAAAAAGGTAATCGGCATTGTGTCGGGCAAGGGCGGAGTAGGCAAGAGTCTTGTAACCTCAATGCTCGCAGTAACATTTAACAGACTCGGTAAAAGCACGGCTGTTCTTGACGCAGATATCACAGGTCCGTCAATTCCAAAGGCATTCGGAGTACATGAGAGATGCAGAGGCAACGATGAGGGAATTTTCCCCGTTGTTACCGAAACAGGAATCAAGATGATTTCCGTCAACCTTCTGCTTGAACATGAAACCGATCCCGTAGTGTGGCGTTCGCCGGTTATCACAGGCACGGTAAAGCAGTTTTGGAAAGATGTAATCTGGGAAAATGTTGACTATATGTTTGTTGATATGCCTCCCGGAACAGGCGATGTTCCGCTTACGGTATTTCAGAGCCTGCCGATTGACGGCATTGTTATTGTTGCATCACCGCAGGAGCTGGTTTCAATGATAGTTCAAAAGGCTGTTAAAATGGCAAAGATGATGAATGTGCCGATTTTAGGTCTTGTTGAAAATATGAGCTGGTTCATGTGTCCAGATTGCGGAAAGAAACACAGCATCTTCGGCGACAGCCGCATTGAGGAAGTTGCAAAGGAATATGACACACAGGTGCTTGCAAAGCTTCCGATTGATCCCGAACTTGCAAAATGTGTTGACGAGGGAAAGATTGAATTTTTTGAAGGAAACTATCTTGACGAAGCGGCAGAAATAATCGAAAAAGAACTTAGCAAATAAGTATTTGCAATATTTTGCTTTTTCTGCTATAATAGGCAGACACAATTTCACAATTACAAACCGGAGGAGTAAACAATATGAAATGTCCCGTATGCGGTCATGAGTCTGACGGTAAGTTCTGCGAAAACTGCGGATCACCTCTCACTCAGAACAACACACAGGAAAATGCAACAAACAGCGTTGATTCGTTTGGTCAAAATCCGACACCCGAACAGCCGAATTATGACTATAACACAGAGAATCAGAGCTACGATCAGGTGAACCAAAATAATAATCAGCAATACAATCAGGGATACAACAACGGATACGGTAATCCTAATCAAAACGGCACAAGCTGCGGTCAGCAGTTTACAAATACACAAAACAGCTACGGCGGACAGCAGTTTACAAATGTACCGAACGGCGGTAATAACAAGAGCAAAAAGACTGCTGTTATTATAACAAGCGTCGTTGCAGGTATTATCTTACTTTTGATTGTCATTATCTCCGTTGTGGCATGCAGCATTATTCCGAGATTTGTCAAAACTATAGATAAGCATAGCGACAAAGCAATTGACGATGCTTCAAGCTATATTTCAAAGGACTTTGACAAAGAATCAACTGCTCCGACATTTGATTCAGACAGTGCAACCTCCGACATTGACGAGGAGGATTACCTTACGGATACCAAATCTCATGTTACATATTGTGAAAGTGATGATTATGAGGGTTGGAAAATCATGGGCGTGGACGATGATTACTTCTACAATAATCTGTCCAACTCCGACAAGGAAGTCACAGAAATTACAATCAATATCCCCGAACAGATTGACGGTGTGGATGTTGTTGAAATTTCAAGCTTCGGGGTCTATCTATCCTATGTAAAGGTTAAAGTGGTTATCCCGAAAACCGTTAAGGTTGTGGATTCGTTTGCATTCAGTTTCAATGACAATATATACGAGCTTGAAATTGCCGACGGTGTAAAGGTTCTTGAAAGTGATGCGTTCACATCTATGCCGAACCTTAAAAGTGTTACAGTTCCCGATTCCGTAAAGGAAATGGATAGTTGCGGTCTTGGTATGGATGTTGATGACAATTATGACAGCGTCCCGCTCAAAGGCTTTAAAATGTATTGCAAAAAAGGTTCAGCCGCCGAAGCATATGCAAAAGAAAACAATTTGTCATATGAGATAATCAAGTAAAAAGTTAATGTAAATTAAAAACAGCTTTCCGAACTCAAAATCGGAAAGCTGTTTTGTTTTTGTAAATATTTGTACAAACAATCACTATGCTACGCTCGGACATAATAATTTTCTCTATCTTCACGAACGGGGAACGGCGGCACGCCACTACAAATAAACAATAACTGCCATATAAAGAAAACGGTCGGGAAACGATGATTTGCATTTTGCAAACTGTCTTCCCGACCACAATTTTTAATTTTCAATTTAAAAGTAACGCTCGGGCATAATAATTTTCTCTATATCATACTATCTTCACGAACGGGGAACGGCGGCACGCCGTGCGGCAAAACAAGCCCATCCGTTGTCAAGATGTTCTTCGATGATGTCAAAATACTGACTTACGGATGCCTTGACTTCCTCGGCACGAGTGTCGATGATACCGCTCATAATGTAAACGGCATCGTCCTTCATAAAGTCCTTAATGCCTTTTGAGAGAAACATAATCGCATCGGCAACAATATTGGCAAGAACAATGTCATACTTGCCCTCAACCTTGTCGGTAAAGCTGCCGCAGATAGCTGTAAAGCGGTCAGCAACACCGTTGATTTCTGCGTTTTCAGCCGCAGTTCTCACCGCAGTTTCGTCAATGTCAACACCGACGGCACGGTCTGCACCCAAAAGCAATGTTGCAATACCGAGAATACCGCTGCCGCAACCCACATCAAGGACAGAATCGCCGGCTTTAAGGTACTTTTCGCACATTTCAAGGCAAAGCCTTGTGGTTTCATGACCGCCCGTGCCGAACGCAAGGCCCGGATCAATGTTGAGAACTTTGCGGTTGCCGGCATCGTAATCATCTCGCCAGCTCGGACGGATAAGTAGTTTTTCACCGACTTCAATCGGGTTGAAATATTTCTTCCAGTTGTTTCTCCAATCCTCTTCAAGGCAGTCAAGAAGTTCAATTGAATGCTTTATACCCTCCGCATTGTAGCGTTCCGAAAGGAATGCAACCGCCTCTGACGGCGAAACATCGGGTTCAAGATAAATGTGAACAAAAGCCTTGTTTCTGTCCTTTGCAAGCAAATCCTCGTCAATAAGGTCAATATGGGCAATGTCCTCAACCTCTTGCTCAAGGTTTGTGTAATCTTCAATATAGATGCCGTAGGGAACTACAACATTTGCAATATCACTTGCTCTGTCAATATCCTTTGCGTCAACGGATATTTTTATTTCTGTCCAAGATTCCATTTTAACCTCTGATTCACGGGCATTTTATGCCGATATTTTTGTTTGTAATGTAGTGGTGCATAAATTGTTCAGACAATCACAATTTACACTCGGGCATAATTAATTTTGCATTTTATTAACTATCTGCTCGAATTGGGAACGGCGGCACGCCGTATAAAAAATTTGTGGGGACAAATGCCCCACAAATCTTATTTATTCTGTGTTACTCGTTGAACATCTTCTTGATTTTATCAAAGAAGTTTCTGCGTTTTGCGTAGTTCTTGTCGCCTGTTGCGCCGTCAAGCTGTTTGATAAGCTCTTTCTGCTTGCCGTTAAGATTCTTCGGAACTTCAACGGTAACTCTTACATACTGGTCGCCTCTGCCTCTGCCACCGAGTCGCTGAATACCCTTGCCCTTGAGTCTGAAAACATCACCCGGCTGTGTACCCTCACGAACCGTGTAGGAAACCTTGCCGTCAAGAGTAGGAACAACAACATCTGCTCCGAGAGCCGCCTGTGTAAAGGTTATCGGAACTTCGCACCACACATCGTCACCTCTGCGTTCAAAAACAGGGTGCGGACGAACATTTACATAAACATGAAGGTCGCCTGCAGGACCGCCGTTTGTACCTGCGTTACCTCTGCCGCTTACATTAAGAATCTGCTGATCCTTGATACCTGCCGGAATCGTTACATCAACAGTCCTGTTCTTGCGCTGTTTGCCCGAACCGCCGCATTTTTTACAAGGATTGTCAACAATCTTACCTCTGCCGTGACAGGCATCACAGGTACGCTGAGTCTGGACAACACCAAAAGGTGTTCTCTGATTGATTGTAACCTTACCCGAACCGCCGCATGACGAACAGGTCTTGGGGCTTGTGCCGGGCTGAGCGCCTGTTCCGTGACAGTCGTCACAGGTTGTTACGCATGAATAGTTGATTGTCTGCTTGCAACCCTTTGCCGCCTCTTCAAATGAAATGTAAACCGTAGTTTCAATATCACTGCCACGCATAGGAGCATTTGCATTGTTGGAGCGTCTGCCGCCGAATCCGCCGAAAAAGCTGGAGAAGATATCGTCAATATCAATACCCTGACCGAACGGACTTCCTGCTCCGCCTGCACCTGCACCGTAGTTGGGATCAACGCCTGCGTGACCGAACTGGTCGTAACGAGCCTTTTTATCGGAATCGGAAAGAACCTCATAAGCCTCGTTTACTTCCTTGAATTTTTCCTCGCATTCTTTATCGCCGGGATGCAAATCCGGGTGATATTTTTTGGCACAGGCTCTGTATGCCTTTTTTATTTCATCGTCGCTTGCGCCCTTTTGAACGCCAAGCACCTCGTAGTAATCTCTTTTGTCTGCCATATTACTCTCACCTTTGTCAAAATACCGAAATCACGCAATATTGCAAGCCGGTTATCGTCTTATACAGCCAAAAGGAGCCGCCATAGAACAGCTCCTTTGACTATATGTTATTCTAACATAAATTACTTGTTATCGTCAACATCGGTGAAATCAGCGTCATATACATTAGGATCTCCGCCGTTGTTGCCTGTAGGATTACCGCCGTTTGGCTGAGCGCCGTTCATATCGGGAGCACCGCCCTGCGGAGCAGCCTGCTGATAAAGCTTAGCGGCAACATCGTTAAGAGTCTTCTGGAGGTCTTCCTTAGCTGTGCCGATGAGTGCGGCATCGTCCTTTGAGATAGCCTCTTTAAGAGCTGCAACCTTTGTGTTGATTGCGTTCTTGTCATCCTCGGGAATCTTGTCACCGCTTTCGCTGACGAGCTTTTCTGCCTGATAAACAATGTTTTCAGCCTCGTTCTTAGCGTCAACTGCCTCACGGCGCTTTTTGTCCTCTGCGGCAAACTGTTCAGCTTCCTTAACAGCCTTGTCGATATCTTCCTTGCTCATTGAAGTTGAGTTACTGATTGTAATCTTCTGCTCTTTGCCTGTACCGAGGTCTTTTGCAGATACATTAACGATACCGTTGGCATCAATATCAAATGTAACTTCAATCTGCGGAATACCACGCATTGCAGGAGCAATGCCTGTGAGAGCGAAAAGACCGAGCTGCTTGTTGTCACGGGCAAATTCACGCTCACCCTGAAGAACATTGATTTCAACCTGTGTCTGATTATCAGCGGCAGTTGAGAAAATCTGGCTCTTCTTTGTTGGGATTGTTGTGTTTCTGTCAATAATCTTTGTCATAACACCGCCCATTGTTTCAACGCCGAGTGAAAGCGGAGTTACATCGAGGAGGAGAAGTCCTTCAACTTCACCGCCGAGTACGCCTGCCTGAATAGCTGCACCGATAGCAACACATTCATCAGGGTTGATGCCCTTGAACGGCTCTTTGCCGATGAGCTTCTTAACAGCGTCCTGAACAGCAGGGATTCTGGAAGAACCGCCGACCATAAGAACCTTGTCAATCTGACCGATCTGAAGACCTGAATCCTGAAGAGCCGATCTTACAGGACCCATTGTAGCTTCTACGAGGTCTGATGTGAGTTCGTCAAACTTTGCTCGTGTAAGAGTAAGGTCAAGGTGCTTAGGACCTGTCTGGTCTGCTGTGATAAACGGGAGGTTGATGTTAGAAGTTGTAACGCCTGAAAGTTCAATCTTTGACTTTTCAGCAGCCTCTTTTAATCTCTGCATTGCAACCTTATCCTGTGAAAGGTCAATGCCTGTTTCTGTCTTGAATGATGCAACCATCCAGTCGATGATTCTCTTATCGAAGTCATCACCGCCGAGACGGTTATTACCTGCTGTTGCAAGTACTTCCTGAACACCGTCGCCCATTTCGATGATAGATACATCGAATGTACCGCCGCCGAGGTCATATACCATAACCTTCTGGTCTTTTTCCTTATCTACACCGTATGAAAGAGCGGCTGCTGTAGGCTCGTTGATAATTCTCTTAACATCAAGACCTGCAATCTTACCTGCGTCCTTTGTAGCCTGACGCTGTGCGTCTGTGAAGTATGCAGGAACTGTGATAACTGCCTGTGTAACTGTTTCACCGAGGTAAGCCTCTGCATCTGACTTGAGCTTCTGAAGAATCATTGCCGAAATCTCCTGCGGAGTGTAGCTCTTGCCGTCAATTGTTACCTTGTGAGCAGTACCCATTTCTCTCTTGATTGATGCAACTGTTCTGTCAGGGTTTGTGATGGCCTGGCGCTTGGCAACCTGACCGACCATTCTTTCGCCGTCTTTTGAAAAAGCAACAACAGACGGAGTTGTTCTTGCGCCTTCTGCGTTAGCGATAACTACAGGCTCGCCGCCTTCGATAACTGCTACGCATGAGTTTGTTGTACCTAAATCTATACCTATTGTCTTAGCCATGATAAATTCCTCCAATTGAATTTTTAATTGTTTTTGTTTGTGTGTTTTCTGCTGAATATTTATATATGAAATCAGTCACAGTTGGCAACCTGTACCATTGCGTGACGGATAATTTTGTCGCCGATTTTGTAACCCGTCTGATAAACGGCTGCGATTGTGTCGGCACCGAGGTTTTCGTCCTCAATCTTTGAAACCGCATTGTGCAAGTTCGGATCGAATGCATCGCCTGCTTTGCCGTAGGACTCAATCTTTAGCTTTTCAAAGCTCTTTGCAAGCTGATTTGAAATAAGCTCAATACCCTTGATGATATCGGGATCGGCGTCTTTCAGATTTGCAAGAGCAAGCGTTACGCTGTCTGCAACGGGAAGAAGCTCGATACAAGCCTTTGAAGTTGCATCGTCATAGATTGAAAGCTTTTCGTTTGCCGTTCTTTTACGGTAATTGTCGTACTCGGCGGCAAGTCGCATATACTTATCCTTCTGTGCCGAAAGCTCATCTTCAAGAGCCTTGATTTTGTCTGCATTTTCATCCTTTGCAGGCTCTTCGGTATTTTCAGCCTTGGTTTCTTCTGCGACTGTTTCTTCGGAAACCTTTTTTTCTTCGGTTTTCTCGGATTTTTTCTTAGTCATCTTTATCCTCCTTCAAGGATTTTTATTTATCATATTTCTATCAGCTCATCAATAAGAGTGCTAACGCTTTCGGACACACATTCAAGAATTGAAATTGCTCTTGCGTAGTCCGTTCTCACGGGTGCTATCACCGCAAGCACACCTGACGGATTGCCGTCAAGTCGGTATCGTGTGGAGATTACCGCACTCCCTGCAAGCTCTGTTCTGCTGTTTTCGCCGCCTATGCTGACGGAGGTGTCAAGCGGAAGATTTTCAAGCATTTCCGCAAGGTCGTGTCTGTTGTTCAAAAACTCCATAACATTTCGTGCGTTAAGAAAATTGACATCGGACATAAACAACGGCTTTGTCACACCGCTGAGATAAACGCTGACTTCCTTTGCCGTTTCACAAGCCTCCATAATTGCCACAAGCACTCCCGGGGTAAACATTGAAAGTTCACCGAGCCTTGCCGCCGCTGTCTGTATGAACGGTCGGTTGACCGATGAAAGCTTCATTCCCGAAAAGATTTCGTTAAATGCCTTGTCAAACACGGTCAAAAGTTCGGGATTCAAAAGGAAATCGCAACGAAACAGCTTTGTTTTTATGATTCCGTTTGAGGCAATCACAACAGCCATTGCCGTGTGCGAACCCGTCTGAACAAATCTTATTCTGTGGATTCTGCTTTCCTCACCCGAAGGTGTTGTTGTTACCGCCGTGTAGCCTGTCAGCCTTGAAATAACACCGCTTGCCTCTTTGAGAATACTCTCGGGGGAATCTGCGCTTTTGTAAAGCTCGGATTCAACATATTCCCGTCCGCCCCGGGTTACGGGGGTAATTTTCATCAAATTGTCGATGTAGTATCTGTAGCCCTGCAGCGTTGGGATTCGTCCTGCCGAGGTGTGCGGCTGAACCAAGTAGCCTTTATTTGTAAGGTCTGCAAGGTCATTTCGCACCGTTGCCGATGAAACCTCAAGTCCCGTTTCGTTAATCAACGCTTTTGAACCAATCGGCTCGCCCGTGTTGATATAGCTTTCAATTACTGCCGATAATATTTTCTTTTTTCTTTCAGCCAGCTCCATACCGTTCACCTCATTTCGTGTCGGTTTTTGCTGTTTTAGCACTCTCAATAGGTGAGTGCTAATTGCTATACTCATAATATAATACCAAAGTCAGTAAAAGTCAAGCGTTTTTGAAAAAATTTTTCGTTTTCAGAAAATCTTCACATAACACGGTTTGACAATGTGCCGAGGATACTCTATAATCTACTTATTAGTTTATCAGTAATGTTTAAGGGTGAATTTTATGGGCGAATTTCTTCAGAATATGTATGTATGGCTTTGGGCGGCTCTTGCAGTATTAATGATTATCGTAGGAATCAAATATCGCCATGAACATCAGGGCTTGCTTGCAGTTTTAATGGCTGTGTTTTTTATCTTCATGACCGTGTGGTACGGACTGCGAACCTTTGCAGGCTACCCAATGTTTGAGGGTACACTTAATATCATCTTCCGTTGCATCCTCGGCGGTTTCCTCGTTGCGCTTGGTTTGATATATTGGTTTATAAGAAAAAGAAAATAACTATATATGTATAAAAAACAAATCGGACAGCAGAAAATTAATCTGCTGTCCGTTTATTTTAGTTCGTATTTATTTTATTTCGTGTAGATAGTTTGCAATGTTTAAAAACCAATTATGCCCGAGCGTGGCATTGTTATTGTCTGCACAATTTTCAATAAACATTTTCATTCGGGCATTTTACTCTTGCCCCTATCAAAACTATCTTCTCGGACTGAGAACGGCAGCTCGCCGTCAACTTTCAATTTTACTAAAGTTCGTCCGCTTTAAACGCTGTGTAGCCCTCATAATAATAGCTGTAGTCAATGCCTTTCATGTACATCTCACGGCTGTCAATTTCATCGGTCAATGCGTTTTTCAGGACATATTTTATCTCAATGTCCCGTATGGGACTGCGCTCCATTGCAAGCAGATAATCTTCCTTGTCAACCTTGCTCCAGTCGATAACCTTGCCGATTTCCGTTTTCAACATATGGTCAAGCCAGATTCGTGTACTGCGACCGTTGCCCTCTCTGAATGGGTGCGCAATGTTCATTTCGACATACTTTTCTATAATTTCATCAAAATTGCTCTGCGGCATTTCATCAATGTTTTTCAAAGCTGATTCAATGTACATCAAAGGTGCAAATCTGAAATTGCCCTTTGCAATGTTTACGGTTCTCAACTTTCCCGCAAAATCGTAGATTTCGTCAAAAAGGTACTTGTGGATTGTCTGTAATGTCGAAAACTTTCCGCTTTCAAGGTTGTCAAGAATGTGATTTTCAAAAAGCATTGCCGCCTTTTTCTTACTGATTCGCTCCTCTTCACGAGCAAGCTCCGCAGAAGAAGTCAATCCGAGTTTGTTCTCAAGCATACAAGCACCTCACTTTACTATATATATTGTATCATAGTGCAGATGATAATTCAATTTTTTAGTTTGTGTTTATTTCAGTTCGTGTTTATTTTAGTTCGTGTAGATAGTTTGCAATATTTAAAAAACTATTATGCCCGAGCGTGGCATTGTGATTGTCTGCACAATTCAATGTAGCGGCGATCAGTGATCGCCATTTGTTTTGGTTGCAAAACCAAAACAAGTAAAAACATATTGTACGATTGGTAGCCTTGCGACCGCCGCCAGTGGCGGATGAAGGGAGCAAAGCACTGTCTGAAATAACGAGCAAAAGGCAGTACATTTATGTACAACGCATTGCGACTATATTTCAGACGGGAGAACACAGTTCGCCGCTACAATCGGGCTACAAATTTGTTTTACAAACCGACTATCTTCCCGACCACAACTGCCCGACAGGGCAATTTCACCGTCCGCAAGGACGATTTCACCTGACAAAGTCAGATTTCACTCGCCATAGGCGAATTTCACCCACTTTTTCAGGAATAATCCTGAAAAAGTGAAAGCACCGGGCTTGCGGCGACCCGGTGCTTTCTTATGTTCTTTAAAAAATGAGGGGTACAATTACGAGTCCTTGTTCAGACTCGCATTGAGGAGGGTAGAACAATTATACTCTGACGGATGCGGTTCCGTCTTTCTGAGTACGCTTATATTAAACAATGCAAATATGAAAACTGTGTGAACCCTTTTTGAAATCGGAATGAAAAGCATCTGTTTTTTCTGTTAATCAATCAAAACTCAAATAATTTCTTTATTTATTCGACGAAATAAAAAATTTTTTCAAAAATATAAAACAAATGTTTGATTTTTCTAAAAATATATGGTACAATCATACTGTAATTACAAACAAGGGGCGTTGCGATATGAAACCTTTAAGCAAAAGCCAACAGAAAATTTTCGATTATCTAAAAGAATGTGCAGGTGAGGGCAGAGTTCCGTCAGTTCGTGAAATCTGCGAAGAAACGGGACTGAGTTCAACATCAACCGTTCACCACCACCTCAAGGCACTTGAAGAAAAAGGTCTTATTTCACGAGAACACGGCGTGAACCGTTGTATTCAGATTAACGGCATGGAGAAAAACACCGATGTTCCTGTTTTGGGCAGAGTTGCGGCAGGTTATCCGATTCTTGCCGTTGAGAATATTGAATGTTATGTGCCTGTTCCCGACAGCTTAAAAAGGGGCAGAGAGCTTTTTGCTCTGCGTGTTCAGGGTGAAAGTATGATTAACGCAGGCATTTTCCCTGACGATATTTTAATTGTTCACCGCACACCTGTTGCGGAGAACGGCGAAATCGTTGTTGCACTCGTCGGCGAAGAGGCGACCGTAAAGCGTTTTTACAAGGAAAACGGTCACTTCAGACTTCAGCCTGAAAACGATAATTTTGAACCGATTATAGTTGACGAAGTCGCTTTGCTCGGCAAGGTGATCTCGCTTGTAAGATATTTTGATTAAAAGGATTAGCATACAGCTTTGAGAGGAAGTGATAAAATGCGTGACTATGTAATTTACGATATGTACACAGATGACAGAATGTTTCGTTACGAGGTCTATAAGCACCCGAACGGAATGTATGAAGTGTGTGTTCAGTCGAGAGAGGCGGAAGATTTCGCCGTGAACGAGCAGTATCTCTACTGCGACATTCCCGAAGAAGTCACACATTTTACCGACACCCTCGAAAGAGCTATAGAAATCGGTGACTGCAAGCTGTGCAAAGTAAGTGCTTAATTAACAGCCGTCTGTCTTTGCAGAAACAGTTTAATAAAATTCACGGTCGGATGACAGTTTGCCAAATGCAAGCATTGTCGCCCGACCGTTTTTATTTATATAAAATTATATATTGCCGATTATTTCACCCTGTATTTTGGCGGTTCGGTTTCGTAGACATTGTTGCCGTTGCTGTCGATTGCAACTATGCACGGGAAATCTTCAACCTCATATCTGCGAACAGCCTCTGTGCCTAAATCTTCATAGCAAAGAATCTCCTCGCTCTTGATGCTCTTGGCGATAAGAGCCGCCGCACCGCCGATTGCTACAAGATACACACCCTTGTTGCGAACAATCGCATCGACTACTTCTTTATTTCTTGCACCTTTGCCTATCATTCCTTTGAGTCCGAGGTCAAGCAGTGACGGAGCGTACTTATCCATACGATAGCTTGATGTCGGACCTGCAGGGCCAACAGCATAACCCGGCTTTGCAGGAGCAGGACCTACATAATAGATAAGCTCGCCTTTGATGTCAACGGGAAGTTTTTCGCCCTTCCGAATCAATTCATAAAGTCTTTTGTGTGCGGCATCTCTGCCTGTGATGATTGAACCCGAGAGCAGAACGCTGTCGCCTGCTTTAAGATTTTTAATATCTTCGTCCGTAATCGGAAGTGTAATTTTCTTTTCCACAGCTTTTCCTCCTCAGATCGTTGCACTTGCGTGCCTTGCGGCATGGCAACAGATGTTGACCGCAACCGGCATTCCTGCAATGTGTGTG